>MTKZ01016449.1_pt1 | contig 20335 bp, 18 predicted proteins | sample 1042781 | NCBI WGS metagenome assembly MTKZ01 (sample SAMN06212207, study PRJNA360539) | anaerobic digester metagenome | biome: Wastewater treatment plant; material: sludge; isolation source: anaerobic digester fed with sludge from wastewater treatment plant | place: Denmark: WWTP Viborg ... | reverse complement strand
GTTTCTTTTAATTTAAAGGAAGGCGAAACGCTGGGAATCGTTGGTGAAAGCGGATGTGGAAAAAGTGTTTCCATGATGTCCATGCTGCGGCTGATTCCGAGCCCCCCGGGCAAAGTAGTTGCGGGGAAGGCGCTCTTTGAAGGAAACGATTTATTGACCATGAATGACGAGCAAATCCGCAATATTCGTGGAGCGAAGATCAGCGTTGTCTTTCAAGATCCGATGACTTCCTTCAATCCGGTTCTGACGATCGGTGACCAGGTTGCAGAGCCATACCGCGTTCATCACAAAGCCGGGAAAAAAGAAGCTTTGGATCGCGCCGTCAAATATTTGGAGCTGGTTGGAATTCCGAATGCGCGCGAACGATTATCGGATTACCCGCATCAATTCTCAGGCGGGATGCGGCAGCGTGCAATGATCGCAATGGGATTAATTTGCGAACCGCAGATTTTAATTGCGGATGAACCAACCACTGCGCTGGATGTGACGATTCAAGCTCAGATTATTGAACTGGTCAAACGTCTGCGGGACGAATTAGGCATGGCCATTATTTGGATTACCCATGATCTGGGAATTATCGCCGGTCTGGCAGACCGTGTAAATGTTATGTACGGTGGATATATTATTGAGACTGCGCCAGTCAAGGATATTTATAAAAATCCTCAACATCCGTACACCATCGGTTTATTAGGTAGTTTGCCGCGTATGGATGAGACAGAATACCGGCGTTTGACTTCAATTGACGGACTTCCTCCCATATTACTTGAGAAACNNGGGGAGAAACCATCTTATTGCCCGTTTGAACCACGCTGCCGTTATGCGAAAGAGCGATGCCGTAAAGAAAACCCAGGGTTGAAGCAAGTCGAAGGGGACGGTCATTTTACAGCCTGCTGGGTCAATCCAAAAACAGGCAAGGAGTATTAATGACTGAAAAACAAGTTTTACTAAAGGTAGAGAACCTCTATAAATATTTCCCGATTAAAAAAGGAGTCATATTTTCCAGACAAACCGGAGCAGTGCATGCCGTGGATGGCATTTCTTTCAATATATACAATGGAGAAACCCTGGGGCTGGTGGGAGAATCCGGATGCGGTAAGTCAACTACCGGCAGGACAATCCTGGAATTATATCGTCCGACCTCAGGCAGCGTATTTTTTGAAGGAGATGATCTGGCAAAACTGAAAGGGGAGAACCTGCGTCGGAAACGGCGTGATTTGCAAATGATATTCCAGGATCCCTATGCCAGTTTAAATCCGCGTATGACGGTTGGACAGATTATCGGCGAACCGATGGAAATCCATGGAACCTACAAAGGTGCAGCACAGACAAAACGGGTACAGGATCTTTTACAACTGGTTGGATTAAATGGCGCTTTTGCCAATCGATACCCTCATGAATTTTCGGGCGGTCAACGGCAGCGGATCGGAGTTGCACGCGCTCTGGCGCTGGAACCGAAATTGATTGTTTGTGATGAACCAATATCTGCACTGGATGTTTCGATCCAGGCGCAAGTTGTAAACTTATTAGAAGATTTACAGTCCACGCTGGGACTGACGTATCTTTTCATCGCTCATGACCTGTCGATGGTTCGGCATATCAGTGATCGGATTGCTGTAATGTACCTCGGTATCATTGTTGAACTGGCTGACCGGAATGAGTTGTATGCCAATCCGCGTCATCCATATACCCAGGCGCTGTTATCCGCAGTTCCGTACCCTGATCCGTTTGTCGAAGAAAAACGGAAAAGAATCATCTTGGAAGGCGATGTTCCCTCTCCGGTTAATCCGCCAAGCGGCTGCCGGTTTCGGACGCGCTGTCAATATGCCAAAGAGATTTGCGCTGAGGAGAAACCAGCTTTTCGGGAAATCTCAAAAGACCATTTTGTGGCTTGTCATTTTGATATTTCTTAAAAATATTGACTTCACCTGTTTCCTGGTCGTGAATACTGCCGTCTGATTCCCTTTATGAACATGTTCGGCAGTTTTTTCAAAAATTTGTGTAATACCAAATTTTATTCCTAAAGAGGAGGGAAAAAAATGCGTTCAAAGAATCTATTTATCCTGTTAAGTGTCATGTTGATTCTAAGTGTGGTTTTGAGTTCCTGCGCGAAACAAGCTACTCCAACCGCGGTTCCACCTACTGAAGCACCTGTTGTGGAAGAACCTACTGCTGAAGTTCCGCCCACTGAAGCACCTGTTGTGGAAGAACCGACTGCTGAAGTTCCGCCTACTGAAGTTCCCGCAGTTGAAGAACCAGTCGCTAAAGAACCAGCTGAAAAGAAGATTATGACCTGGTCATTAGGCGAGACAGATATTCCGACGATTGATCCGGCTATTTCAACAGATACAAGTTCCAACCAGGTGAATATGCTGGTGTTTGCCGGTATTATGAATCAGAACGAAGTTACTGCTGAATTTGAAAATGGTCTGGCAACCGAAGTTACCAAGGGTGAAGTAAATGCGGATGGAACTGTGAAGTACACGTATAAACTTCGGACCGATATTCCATGGGTAAAATATAATGCTGAAACCGGCGAAGTAGAAGAAGTGAAGGATTGCGAAGGAAATGTCCGTTACGTAACCGCTAAAGATTTTGAATATGCCATTAAACGCACTGCAAATCCGGCAACTGCTTCCGATTATGCATTTATGGTGACTGGTTATATTGTAGGTGCAGCGGAATTCTATGCTACCGGTGCTGATGAAGAAGCTGCTGAAGCAGAAACAACTGAAGAAGCTTCTCCTGCTGACGTAGTGGAAAAGCCTAAAGCAACTGCAGATGATGTAGCTGTAAAAGCAATTGATGACGAAACACTGGAAATTACTTATCTGCGCGATATTGCGACCAACACCATGATTCCTGGATTGTGGGTGACCTATGCCGTTCCGCAATGGTTGATCGAAGGCGATGCCTGCACAGAGGCAATGGCAGATCGCTGGATCGACCCGGAAGTTGTTCAGACTTACGGACCGTATGCTGTGAAAGAATGGCTGCATGATGATCATCTGACAATCATAAAGAATCCTTTCTGGCCGGCAGACATTGCCAGTATTCCTCCGTCAAAAATCGACGAAGTTGTCTTCCGTATTATCAGCGAATCCGCCGGATTGGCAGAGTATGAATCAGGTAATTTGTTAGGTATGTACCAGGTTCCTGTTGCTGAAATGGATCGTATTAAAGCAGATCCGGTTATGGGTAAAGAACTTTCCATTGGACCAAACTTCTGCACTTATTTCTATGGATTCAATACGCAGGCTGAATTTGTTGACGATGCACGTGTACGCCGTGCCTTGTCGATGTCGATCGATCGTCAGTCCTTGATCGATAACGTCGTAAAAGGTGGCCAGATTCCTGCTCAATGGTTCTCACGTCCAGGTTTGGTTGCTGCTCCAACATTGGAAGAGTATCCGGATTTAGGTATCAAATATGATCCTGAGAAAGCCAAAGCTGAACTGCAATCCTACATGGATGAGAAAAAGATCACCGATCCTTCAGAAATTAAGATCGAATTAATGTTCAATACCAGTGAAAGCCATAATAAAATTGCTGTCGCTATTCAGCAAATGTGGAAAGATGTACTTGGTATTGATGCAATTGTCCAAAATCAGGAATGGGCTGTTTATCTGAAGACAATCCGCAGCGAAGCAACGCCGCAGGTCTGGCGCCTTGGCTGGTGTCAGGATTATCCGGATGCTGCTAACTTCGTTGATGATCAGGCTTCCTCCGGCGGTTCAAGCAATCCGACTGTGGATGGCTTAGCCGGTTCAAAACCGCAAGGTGGATTTATGTGGTATAACGAAGAATTCGAAAACTTGGTCAATCAGGCGCTCGTCGAGCCAGATACTGCAAAGCGGACTAAGCTTTATGCTGACGCTGAAAAAATCCTGGTTTATGATGATGCTGTAATGGCGCCGATCTACTGGTATACCAGTGTTCAACTTGCAAAGATGAATATTGAACGAACATTCTCTGTCATGGGCGGCAAGGAATCCTTTAATAAATGGGATATTCTTCCTGAAGGACAGGAACGAGCCGGAAACAAATAAGAAATCTTATTGATTTCCATCATAAGACAAGAAGGGGCTGGGAATAACAGCCCCTTCAAAAATAATTAAGTAAATGGATTATTGTGGTCGAATTATAGCTATTCAAACATCCAACGAAGGGTTTGGGTTTACTATTTCAATCACGAAACAGAATGGAAATCGTTAATTAGAGCTATCCTAGACAGTTTTTATATCCCGAAATATATTGCCACGAGGTGATTCGCAGTAATATATTTTTGAATATGAAAATTAAAACGCGAAAACCTTATCCGGAGATAGTTCCCGAAAGACGATCGACTTTATTAGAACAATATCTTCAGAGATAAATTATCTGGACGATAGAAAAGTAAAAAGCATCGGAGGAATAATTATGGGGAGATATATCATCAGACGGCTTCTTTACATGTTTCTGGTAATCCTTGTTGTGTCAGTCATTACATTTGGCTTGATGCATTCGGTTCCCGGAGGCCCCTTTGACAAAGAAAAACCGCTTCCCAAAGAAATCATTGCAAATCTTGAAAAACGTTATCATTTAGATCAGCCTCTTCCTGTTCAATATCTGCAATATTTAAAAGATTTGGCAATCCCCCGCATCAGCACGACCAAATTTCCAAATTCTATTGATGCGGATGCCCTATTTAAGTTTAAAATCGGAAAATACTACGTACGTTGGGTGAATTTTGGACCGTCCTATTCATCACGATCCCGAACCGTTAATGATATGCTGCGGGATCAGCTTCCTATATCGATTCAATTAGGTTTTCTGGCTTTTTGTGTTGCTGTGGTGATCGGAATGCCGTTGGGTATTTTAGCAGCATTGAAACAAAACAGTTGGGTTGATTACACCAGTATGACCATGGCAATTTTCGGAGTATCTGTGCCAGTCATTGTATTGGGGCCGATTTTGGTATGGATATTTGGCGTGTCTCTGAAAGTCCTTCCAGTGACCGGTTGGGGCTCGAAACCTCCCTTTGCTTTCGGAATTTTCTCAACGACTCATGGTTGGAAATATTGGCAATATGCGATCATGCCGATGTTTGCGCTCGGTTTATCTTCTTCGGCATCCATTGCCCGGCTTACCAGAGCGAGTTTGTTACAAGTGATCCGCGAAGATTATATTCGGACTGCTCGTGAAAAAGGATTGCGCGAACGGAATATTGTTATTAAACATGCACTGAAAAATTCATTGATTCCTGTCATTACGATTATGGGACCGATGTTTGCCGGTTTGTTAACAGGTACTTTTGTTACGGAAACAATCTTTGGAATTCCAGGAATGGGTAGATATTTTGTCAACAGTATTACCAATCGGGATTATCCGGTGATTATGGGTACGGTTTTGATCTATGCGATATTTCTGGTACTCTGTAATTCAATTGTCGACCTGGTTTATGGATTCCTTGATCCAAGAATTCGTTTTGAATAAGCGGATTGCTGAAAAACTGGAGGAATGATGGCAGTAGATTCAAGTGAAGCAGTAAAAAAATCCGGAAATGGCGGCAATCCATTATCTCAAAAATCAGAATCCCTGACTCGAGACGCAATTCGGCGTTTATTGAAAAACAGAGCGGCTGTGATTGGCGGTATCATTATTATTTTGCTTTACCTGATGATGATTTTTGCGGATAAAATCGCACCGTATGATTATGCAACACAAGTTTTGTCCGAACAAAACGCAGTATCGCCGTGGCTTACAAAAGTATTCCCTGTGATGGAATCCTATGCGAAACCACCTGTAGACAACCCGAATAAATACATTCTTGGTGCCGATTATGTTGGCCGTGATTTATTGAGCAGAATAATCTATGGTTCCCGAGTATCCCTGATCATAGCAATTATTGGACCTTTGATCAGTCTAATTATCGGTGTCTTGTATGGCTGTATTGCCGGTTTCTTTGGTGGCAGGGTCGATAATTTCATGATGCGGATTGTCGATATTCTTTATGCGTTTCCCGGTTTGCTTTTTACAATTTTGTTAATGACATTTTTTAGAACAGCTTTATCAAAACCAGATCCTGGGACATTCGGTGAAGCGTTATCTTTTTTGGACAATAGCTTGGGTGGAATGCTGTTCATTATCATCGGCATAGGATTGACGGCATGGGAAACAATGGCGCGATTAACGCGCGGGCAGGTTCTTTCGATTAAAGAAAAAGAATTTATTGAGGCAGCTCGATCCATCGGAAGTACTGATAGGAGAATTATGTTTAAACATATACTGCCCAATATTATTGGACCGCTTGTTATCAGTGAAACACTGGCGATACCAGGGTATATAAATACTGAAGCATTTCTGTCTTTTATTGGATTGGGCGTGAATCCTCCAACTCCTTCCTGGGGCTCGATGATCTCAGATGGATCAAAAGTCGTTCGAACTTATCCCAATCAGACGATTTTTCCTGCTCTGATGCTGGCTTTAACGATGTTCGCTTTCAATTTTCTTGGAGATGGATTACGGGATGCGTTAGATCCGCAAATGCGCGGGAAATCATAATACGAATCTTAAAACGAAGAAGAGGGTGCAGATTCTGCACCCTCTTTCATTATTTTTTGTGAAATATTCCTGATACGAAAGCAGCATTTCGAAATAAGGGCATACTTTTCGAATGGCTTAAGAAAAGAATTGTCGTGGTTCATTTACGTTTTGCGCAAAATTACCACACGAACAATATATTTTTCCAAATTTCGAATTAAAGTTGAAGATGTTATTGCTTTACAAAACAGAGAAGATTTCCAAAAGTAATCATGGATCTTATTTTACGATATTGCGATAGAAATTTTCCGGATGGGTATATGCTTCACCAAAAACATCGACGGGTTTTAGAACTTCAATATCGAGGAGTTCTGTAACAAAACACTGCATACATCCTTTTACTCGTGTTCCTTCCAGTAAATGGCCTGCAATAGTTCCGCAATCCCATGCGCCGCCGGCGACAAAATGCATCGCAACAAAAGGTTCTTCTTTGCCGTCCGGAGTAGGACGTTGTCCTATCATACCGCCAATTGCACTGAGCATGGTCAAGTTCGTATTGGTTGCTTCACCTTCCAAATGCCAATTGTCCGGATGTACGGTATCGGGAACCCAGACATAATATCGACATGGTTGAAAACCGCCCATAAATGTTGCGTGTACTTTGCCAAAACGAATGTTTTGCTCTTTTGCAAAATTCTCAATTGCCAAGACCGGATCAGCGCCTGTCATTAAACGGATGATGAATTCACGTCCGCGTCTTGTTTCACAGCAATGATACTGTTCTGGCGAAGTGGCATCCTGTTGCCATGCTGGTAAATCTGATTGATTGTACATTTTTCCCTCTTTATTTTTATTTTGTAAACCGATTATACTATCAGCCAATAATTCGAAAATATAGGATGGTTAATTTATTGTTGCGTATTTTTTTTTATTCTCCTCGTAAAACTGCACAAGCGTATCACTTTTTCGTAAGAAATTTCATACATAACAATTTGACCATTTTAATAGTCCGAACTGTTTATTGACAACCCCTTTTGTCTTATGTAGAATACTTATTGGTTAAAATAGAAATCCAAACCAAGGAAAAAAATAATACAAGATGATAACAAAATTCAATCAGTTGGCGAACTGTATCAGTTTTTTGAATAAATCTGATCTCTTAGTTGCAGATATTTTGTTATTTAATCAATTACTTTCCGACAGTTTCCCTACCGTCCAAATTATTCGAGTTCGTCTTAAGCAATAGCTGCCTTTTCAGATCAGGCAAACTTTGGTTTGCTCGTGTTTTGATTTTAAACACTTGTTCTTAGTGGTGCGCTTATTTATTGTAATGGATGACAAATTAGGATTTATATAAAGAGGCAATATCGTGGCAATTTCTTATCGTGTAGATCAGATTTCTTTTGAATTAGGCATGATTAATAGTTTTATCGAAATGGTAGCATGCGGTGTTAAAAAATTGGCTATCAGTCCTCCGATTGAACCGCAAAATTTGGAATTGCTTGTTCAGGCTTCGAAAGAAATCAGCGAAGGTTTTGGGACCAGATATTATGTTGAACAATCGCTGTTGATTACCGATATTCAGAGTGCAGAATTTACCAAAGGGAAAAATTCCATTTTATATTATGCAAAAGAGCAATACATTCAGGAATACTTATTGTTGAAAAAAAGAGTTGAGGAATTGGAAGCAAAGGGCTGTTATATCGGAGCTGAGCGCAGAGAAATTTCAGTGGCATTTGGCAAATTGTTAAGTTATCCCGATGACATTATTTTCAAACGCGTGGATAGTGTAGAGCGAATTAATCCTTTTGTTCTGCAATCGAAAGATAAATAGGTATCAGCTATGAAAATGCGTGATATAAAAATCTTGATCATTAATCCAAACAGCAATCAAATGATGACAGAAGCGATTCAACGAACCGCGGTTGCGTTTGCAGATGGTGACTTCATCGTTGACACTGTTTCCACACCGGGAGCACCCGAATTCATAGATTATTACATGGATGCTGCCAAAGCTGCGCCTGGAATGTTGAAATTGTTCAAGGAAAATGAAGATCAATATGACGGATTTGTCGTTGCCTGCCACAGTGATCCCAATTTGGATCTGTTGAAAGAAATTTCATCCAAACCGGTGGTTGGAATCGGCGAAGCATCGATGAAGCTGGCCACTATGTTAGGGCATTCTTTTTCAGTAATTTCAACTGCTGAACATTCAATTCCCAATAAACAGGCGATGATTCAAAATTACCATTTAGAGAAATATAATGCTTCTGTACGAGCGCCCAAAAATGAGCATACTTCACTTTCTGCAGAAGAGATATTCTTAAATACTGCAAAATCTGCGTTGGAAGAAGATCTTGCAGAAGTAATTGTGCTGGGTTGTGCGGGTTTAAGCGGATTGGATAAAAACCTGAGCCGTGAATTGGAAATTCCCGTGTTAGACAGTATTGTCAGCGCTTTAGTGATCGTAACCGGTCTTGTCAAGGCTGGCCTCTCAATCAGCAAAAAACGCAGATACAGTGGAATTCAAAATTAGGAATTCCTGGAAATTCCCGATATAAGTTATTTTTCTAGCGATTTATTTGTTTTATCGGATCCTGAAATTTCGGCCTTACTTGTCGAATTATGCAACAAAAAAGGAATTCGAAGGAATATTTGTAAATTGATCTAAATATCTATACAAAAATAGCATTGACCATTAAAATCTTATTGTATTTGTTTTATTATCTTAACAACTATACAGAATTGAAATGACAAGGTCAGATTGAAAACAGATATTGTGTGGTGCGAAAATCATAGTAGTCCATTAGAATCGTCGGAAAATTAAAACGATGATTTTAAAATTAAATAAAAGGAGAAATAAAAGATGAAGAAATTTGTGTTACTAATGGTAGTTTTATCGTTGTCACTTGTTATGGGAATTAGTGCAGTTTCAGCTGAAAAAACGATACCGGATGAAATTAATCTTGGTATGATCAGCACTATATCTGGTTCACAGGCAATTGATGGTCAGAATATGACTGACGCAATCAAATTAGTTCAAAAAGAGCTGGAAGAAAACGGTGGTCTTGATGTTGATGGCAAAAAAGTCAAGATTAACTGGATTATCGAAGACTGCGAAGCGAAACCGGAAATTGCAGTGAATGCAGCTCAAAAACTAATTGAACAGGATGGAGTTTTAGCCATTGTTGGTCCCAATAACTCTGGTGATACTATTGCTTCTGCGGAAATCAGCCAGGCAGCGAAAATTCCGCAAATTACCAATACTGGTACCAATGAAGCTGTTACAAAAGTCGGTGATTATGTTTTCCGCGCTTGTATCATTGATCCGTTCCAGGGAAAAGTTGTTGCTCAATTTGCTTATGAGAACCTTGGATTAAGAAAGACCGCCGTGATCTATGACAACGCTGACACATACAGTGCCGGACTTGACAAAGCATTTGTTGATGCTTTTGTTGCATTGGGTGGTGAAGTTGTTGCTAATGAAGCTTTCAGCGGCGCCGATGTTAAAGATTTCAGCGCACAACTCATCAACATTAAGAATGCCAATCCGGAAGCAGTCTTCGTTCCTGCACACATCGACAACATCCCACTGATTCTGCAGCAAATTCGCGGCATGGGTATCGAAGCAACCCTGCTCGGTTGTGACTCATGGGATTATGCAGCAATGCCGGAATTAGTTGGTTTGGATGTTATTGAAGGAGCCTATTATGTAACAGGATTCTCCCCTGATGCAGAAACCGCTGCTGATTTTGTGAAAGCATTTACTGACTTAGCCGGATATCGCCCAAGCTTTTGCTCCGCTATGGCTTATGAAGCTGCCCATATTGTTTTGAATGCGATTCAAAATGCTGAAACCATTGATGGGACCGGCATTCGCGATGCAATGATGAAGACCGAATTGGATCTTCCATCTGGCCATGTGACATTTGACGAATTCCGCAATCCAATTAAATCTGGAATTATTCTTCAGGTTCGAAATGGCGTTGCACAATATGTAGGTAGTGTTTCCCCTTCAAAATAATATCTATTGGTAAGAATTTTCGTCTGGCACAAGTGAAAACTTGTGCCAGATAGGTTAAGTCCTGAAGGAGGATAATGGAAAAATTTATTCAACTACTGGTTTACGGACTTCAGCTTGGAAGTATCTATGCCCTGTTAGCGATTGGATATACGATGGTGTTTGGTATTATCCGCATGATTAATATGGCGCACGGAGATTTCCTGATGATGGGCTCTTATGCCGTTTTCTTTATTGTAAGCCTTTTCTTTGCGGACCAAATGCTTGGACCTGCAATTGCTTTATTTGTCATTCTCGCAAGCGCCTCAATCACCGGTTTTATTGGTGTAGGCGTTGAAAGAATTGCGTATAAACCTCTGCGCAACAGACCGAAAATCTCCAGTATGATTGCCGCGATTGGCGTTTCGCTTTTCACACAAAACTTTTTCCGTGCTATTCCATTTATTGGTCCAAATCCCCGTACATTTCCGAAATTATTAAAAGATGTGCTTTTTTTTGTCGGACCAATTCAATTAAGCTTAGTGCGAATCGTTGTCATCATTCTGTCGATAGTCATTATGAGCGTACTCTATTTTATTATTATGAAAACGACAATCGGAATGGAAATGCGCGCAGCTTCTTGTGATAAAGATGCCTCTTCCTTGATGGGTGTCAATGTTAACCGTGTCATTTCTGCCACATTTTTTATCGGAGCAGGTCTCGCTGCAATCAGCGGCGCTTTTTATGCAAACAATTACCCTGTTCTGACAGTTACAATGGGCGCAACTTTAGGGAATAAAGCGTTTATTGCGGCAGTAATTGGTGGAATTGGTGATATCCGCGGGGCTGTTTTAGGTGGATTCATTATGGGTGTGATTGAAATTATGATTTCATCCGTTTATTCTGAATTGGCGTACGGTATTTCTTTTGTCGTTTTGATTATTATTCTGCTTCTTAAGCCGGAAGGTTTGCTTGGGAAGCCGATGATTGAGAAAGTATAAAGGGTGATGAAAATGAACTGGCTGCGAAAGAATTCGGAAGTAATCATTCTCCCTTTGATCTATGTAGTAATTTTCTTACTGCAGAAAAATAAAATTCTCAACAATTATATTATTCAGATTATTATGCTGGCTGGTGTCAACATCATCATGACCTTATCATTAAATCTGGTAAATGGTATGACCGGTCAAAACTCCATTGGACACGCCGGTTTCATGGCAGTAGGCGCCTATGTATCAGCATTGTTTTCAAAAATTATTTTCAGTGCTGCAACCATGCCTCCAGCATTGCAGACGGTTTTTTTCCTGCTTGCCACAATCGCAGGAGGTATTGGAGCTGCAATATTCGGTTTTTTGATCGGTATGCCGACATTGCGCTTGAAGGGGGATTATCTGGCAATCGTAACGCTGGGCTTCGGTGAAGTGATTCGGTCGATTATCCGGATTACACCGACGGTTGGTGCGGCTCGCGGTCTAACCGGTATTCCCAAATTGGCAAGTTTGTTCTGGATTTTTGTGTTTGTTACGATAACCATCTATGTCTGTCGTAATTATATGGATTCTGCCTATGGCAGAGGATGTTTGGCAATTCGTGATAATGAAGTTGCTGCTGATACGATGGGTATCAATACTTCAAAATACAAAGTCCAGGCTTTTGTCACTTCAGCTTTTATTGCGGGCATCGCCGGAAGTATGTATGCTCATACATTGCGCTATTTGCATCCGGATGTATTCAGCTACACAAAATCCACTGATTTTTTAGTCTATCTTTACGCAGGTGGTGTGGGCAGTATCAGCGGATCTATACTCGGTGCTTTTGTTCTGACGGCATTACCGGAAATCTTGCGCTTTATGAATGAATGGCGTCTGGTCATTTATGGCGGTTTACTGGTAGTCATCATTTTATTCAGACCGGTGGGTATGTTTGGCGGCAAAGAGTTCGCTTTCCTGAAGTTAAAGACCGGTGGCATTCGGCATATCGGATTTTCAAATTTATTTCAGCGAAAATCGAAAAAAACTGCCGTTGCTAATGAGGAGATTTCCCGATGAGCGTCTTAAAAGCGGATCACATTAGTATTCAATTTGGCGGTTTGAGAGCGGTTAATGATTTTTCGTTGGATCTTCAGGAAAAAGAATTATATGCAATCATTGGTCCCAATGGAGCAGGAAAAACGACTGTTTTTAATATGCTTACAGGAATTTATCAGCCAACCGAAGGCAGTATTTATATTGACGGGAAATTGATGGCTGGTTGTAAACCTTATCAATTCACTGCGGCGGGTTTGGCTCGTACATTTCAGAATATTCGTTTATTCCATGGCGCAACAGTATTGGATAATGTAAAAATGGCGCACTCCTTTAAAACGGATTACAACTTCTTTAATATGTTGACCCGAACGGGAAAATACCACTCTGAAGAGAGACGCATTACTGAAAAATCGATGGAATTATTGGAGATGTTTGATCTTCAGGATAAAAAAGACTTTTTTGCGAATAATCTTCCTTATGGTGAACAGCGAAAGTTAGAGATCGTCCGAGCGCTCGCAACAGAACCTAAAGTCATTTTGCTGGATGAACCCGCTGCCGGAATGAATCCAAATGAAATTGACGATGTCGTGAATTTGATTCTGCGTGTACAGAAAGAATTAGGAAAGGCAATATTAGTTATTGAGCACCATATGAAAATGGTTATGAAAATTGCTGAGTATATTAAGGTTCTGGATTTCGGTGAGACAATTTCCGAAGGTACACCTGAAAAAGTGCAAAATGATCCCAAAGTCATTGAGGCTTACTTAGGAGGTCACGCAAATGCTTCTCGAAGTTAATGATCTGCATGTAAATTATGGCGCAATCAAAGCGGTCAAGGGGATTTCATTTTACGTTGAAAAAGGTGAAATTGTTACTTTGATTGGCGCAAATGGAGCCGGAAAAACAACCACACTACGTACGATCACAGGCTTGGAACATGCTGCATCGGGGACGATTCACTTTAAAGACAAAGATATTACCAACATTGCTCCTCATCGGATCGTCGAAATGGGTATTACGCATGTTCCCGAAGGAAGACGAATTTTCACAAATTTAACTGTCATGGAAAATCTAAAGATGGCAGCACTTCTGCGAAAAGATCCCGAGGGGAAAAAAGCATCTTATGAAGAAGTTTTCGAACTTTTTCCACGCTTAAAAGAACGTCGCATGCAGCCATCGATTACATTATCCGGTGGTGAACAGCAAATGCTGGCAGTTGGTCGTGCTATCGTTACCGGTGGTGATCTGGTTGTATTGGATGAACCTTCTATGGGACTTGCTCCAAAAATCGTCGATGAAATTTTTGAAGTCATCCAACGCATGAACCAAGAAGGTAAAACGATATTGTTGAATGAGCAAAATGCGTTTATGGCTTTGAGCGTTGCTAATCGCGCTTATGTTCTGGAAACAGGCAATATCACCATTGAAGGACCGGCAAAAGACTTATTGACTGATCCGCGTGTTAAAGAAGCATATTTGGGCAGTTAGCTCGGATAAAAGTAGATTAGGATTTGAGGTTGTGCAATTAATATCGAGTTCTTCGAAATAGAATCGATGGCTGCAGACTTTCTAACAATCAAGCCACAAAAAGCTTGTCTCACAAAAGCAGGAAGATCTTATTGGTCTGCCTGTTTTTTTTAACCAACAATATATTTTTTCTTTCTATTCAATAAATTCGTGCATATTTCGAATTGCTGAAATTTGGGGTAACTATCTGAGAAAAGATCTTAAATTTCATATCGATACAAAAAAACCGTTTTTCGATTGGGAAAAACGGTTTTTTCATTAATAATTTACCTGACTTATTGAATGTTCACTGAACAACAAGCGATTTGGAGGAATCGTTTTTATTAATGAACAATGATTTTTGTCAGGCTCTGCATTGCATTACGAATTTCTTCTGGTGTCAAACTGCAAAATGGGATTCTCAGGAAACGATCGCCATCTTGGGGATTCAAATAAAATCCACGACCATCTGTCAGTTTGAAACCGGCTTCAGCCGCTGCGGGCAGTAACTTTTCCATGGAGTTGCCTTCTGGAAGTGTTACGCCTACAAAGAATCCGCCTTCAGGACGAGGATAAACTGCATTGGGGAGGTATTCATTTAAAGTTTCTAGTAATGTATCCAAACGTGGTCGGTATAAATCGCAGAGTTTCTTCAAATTCGGCTCAAATGATCCTTGTTTGAGATATTCGAAAACCTGACCTTGTGTTGGTGTTACACTGCCGATGTACGTGTCAACTTCCCATGCAGTGATTCTCTTGATGATATCTTTCGGACCGTACATATAGCCCATGCGAAGTCCCGGTGCCAAAGTTTTAGAGAATGATGAAAGCGTGACGACATGATCAGGGGCAAATGATCGAATGGAAGGAACAGCTGTGCCATGATATCGAAGTTCACGGTATGGAGCATCCTCAATTACGAGGAAATTATACTCAACAGCCCATTTTGCAATCTGTTTTCGTTTTTCAAGACTGGTTGTTGTTCCCATTGGGTTCTGAAAATCCGGAATAATGTAGAACAACTTTGGAGCGTTTTTCTTTAACTCTTTTTCAAAAACGTCTAAATTAACTCCATCCGTTTCCAGCGGAATTCCGACAACATTTGCTCCGGATCGTTTTAATAATGTGTTGGCTCGGTCATACGAAGGGGATTCAATAAAAGCATAGTCACCGGCTTTCATTTCAGTCAGAGTGACAAATTGTAAAAGCTCCAGTGAACTGTTTCCCAATACGACCTGGTCATTATCAACTTCATGTTTTTTTGCCAGATACTCAACTAATGGAGGATAACCGGGTGCATGCAGGTATTGCAAAACTCGTTTACCATCTTCTCGTAAATTCTTTTCAGAAGCTCGAATCAGGTCTTCAATCGGGAAAACCTCAACTGGAGGAACACCACGTGTTAGATTAATCATATTGATAGTCCTTTCACTCTCAAAAATATTTTCAATATTTTTACTTAATTTCTTTAACCGGAGGGTAAGAAAAGCGGCCGGCTTTGCTATGGTGCAGGCCCAAATCCACCAGCGCTTCAGCGACTTTCAGAGCCACTGAGCTGGGATCCAGAACGATCACCCCCAATTCCCGTTCGATATCCTCCGCATATCCGGCAAGTCCGGCACAACCCAGCACAATCACTTCGGCGCGGTCTTCTTCTACAGTTTTGCGAGCCAGCTCAATAATGCGGGCTTTCGCTTTTGCGGGATCGGCATCCATTTCCAGCACGGACATGCCCAACACCGGTGAAGCAGCATAGGACTGAGACAATCCGCGGAAAGCGGTGTGCCATTCACGCGTGGGTACGCGGCGTTTCATGCCGGTCATGATGGAAAATTTATGACCCAGCATGGCTGCCACATGCAGCGTGGATTCTTCAATGCCGATAACCGGAATTTTGGAGATTTCTTTTGCCGCGTCCAGTCCGGGATCGGAGAAACAGGCAATGATAATGGCATCAAAACCGTCTTCATTGGCTTTTTTGACCAGATCCATGATGTGATATGCGGCAAGCGTTTCATCATAGGCCGATTCAATCGAGACTGGCCCGTGTTCCGGACAGATCACCGTCAATTCGCAGTCTTGCCGGCGGATCTTATTCAGTGTTTCGCGCAAGTGATTGGTCACACTTGTCGAAGAATTGGGGTTAATCACACAAATACGCATAATCTATTTTCCTTTCATCCAATTGCGGCCTTCACGGAATGCCTGGATATTGAGTTCGGTGAACTTTTTCGGAACGCGTTCTTCCAGTACTTTTTCCCAGACTGCTGCCTCGATATCAAATAACGAGGATAACGCACCCAGCAGCACAATATTCAGAACCTTGGAATTGCCGATGCCCAGTGCCAGATCAACTGCCGGGATCTTGTAGATGGCTTTCGCCGTGCGGTTCAGAGAAGTCTCAATGACTTCATCGGACGGGTATTCTGCCAGACCGCTGGAGACCAGCACCGGATAGATCTTCTGCTGATTGACCAGAATGGTTCCGCTTGATTTGACCTGTCCCAGATGACGCAGCGCTTCCAATTGTTCAAAAGCAACGAGATAATCCACGCGGCCTTCCGGTACGATCGGCGAATAGACTGTTTCTCCCCAGCGCACATGCCCCAGCACGGCGCCGCCGCGTACGGACAAACCCAGCAGATCCGACTTTTTGACATCATATCCGGCTGCCAAACCGACCGCAGCCATAATTTCACTTGCCAGGACAGTTCCCTGTCCGCCTACTCCGGTAATTAAGAAGTTGATTGTTTCCATTTTCATCCGTCCTTTTCCGTTCATGCAGCCTGGGTTGATACAATTGCTTTGCGTGGACATACCTGCGCGCAAATTGTACAGCCGACACACAGCACCGGATCGATCGACGACTTCTTCCTTCCGGTCTTCTCATCCACAATCTCCGACCTGGCAATGGCAGAGCATCCCAGTTTGAAACAGGTGCCACATCCGTTGCAGTCTTGTGTCACCGTAAAAGCCGGTTTGGTGTTTTTCCCGACAAAGAAGCACGGACCTTCGACAATAATGAAGGACAGCCCCTCATGATTCAGCCCTTCTTTGATGGCTGCATCAACCGATTTGACATCAAACGCGTTGGCTTTGAGCACATGTTCGACACCGATCGCCCGTACCAGCTTCTCAATATCAACGCGCTTGCCTTTCCCTTCCAGTGTGTTCTCGGTGCCCGGATGGTCCTGATGGCCGGTCATGGCGGTGGTGGAATTGTCCAATACCATCAGCGTCACATTGCTGCCGTTGTGCACCATATTCAACAGCGGCGTCACACCGTTATGGAAGAAAGTTGAATCGCCCACGATACCGATGATCTTCTGCCCCGTTTTTTCGATGCCGCCGATTTCAAATCCGTGCGCCACACCGAAACCAGCCCCCATGGAACCCATAAAATCGGTCGCATGAAAAGGCGCCAATGCGCCCAGGTTATAACAGCCGATATCGCTGACGATGATCAGGTCTTTGATTTTGGCCAGATTGAAGAACGTGCTGCGATGCGGACAGCCCGGACATAAGACGGGGGATCGTCCCGGAAGTCCCTGCGGTGTCAGAGCACGCTGTTCGGCGACTTTTTCCCAGGGGATGATACCGGCCTTGGCACAGGCTTTCTCAATGTCTCCGGTCAGCAATTCGCCATATCGCGGGAAAATGTCTTTGCCGATGCAATCAATGCCCATGGCTTTGACTTGCTGCTCAATAAAGGGATCCAATTCTTCGATGACCATCACCTTTTCAACACCTGCAGCCAGTTCACGGATCAGCCCTTCCGGCAGCGGATACGTCATGCCCAGTTTCAAAAAGGTTGCATCCGGGAAGATCTCTCTGGCATAGTGATAGACCGGTCCGGAGGCAATGATGCCCAGTTTCCGATCCCCCCACTCCAGGCGGTTGATCGCGATCTTGTTGGAGGTCTCGACCAGTTTGATCAGCCGTTCTTCGATCATGGGGCGTTTCTTCTGAGCAAACATTGCCGAACAGACATATTTTTCCTGATTTCGAACCCATTTCTCAGGAATCTTTTCATCATCCCAATTCCGTTCACCCAGTTCCACCGGAGAAGCGGAATGAGCAACCCGCATACAGGTTCGATACAAAACCGGAACATCCCATTCTTCGGACATCTCCATCGCGATTTTGACAAAGTCTTTCGCTTCCTGACTGTCAGCCGGTTCGAGCATCGGCATCTTGGCGAATGGCGCATAATGACGGTTGTCCTGTTCATTTTGTGAACTGAACATGCCCGGATCATCTGCGACAATAATCATCAATCCGGCTCGCATTCCGGTGTAGACTGCGAAGAAAAAGGCATCCGCAGCGACGTTCATGCCTACCTGTTTCATCGTTGTAATCGCCCGCCGTCCGGCATAGGCTGCCCCGATTGCTGCTTCTGTGGCCGTCTTTTCATTCGTGGACCACTCCGCGTAGATTTCTTTATATTGGACAATGTTCTCCAGTATTTCCGAACTGGGTGTACCCGGATATCCGGTTGCTGCTTTCACTCCGGCTTCATAAGCCCCGCGTGCAAGCGCTTCATTGCCCGTCATCAATTTCTTCATAGAATCTCCTTTTTTTTATTTATTCCTGAAAAATGAACCAATAAATTCAAAGCATTTTCAAACAGTCAGCAAACCATACAGAAAAGATTCCTGTCTGCAGGAATGGCTGTGAACACTTAGAAGATTTCTCTTTAACGAGTTTTTGTTTTGAAAGGATTCTGAGGATTTGTATTGCAGGACGGCTATTCGTACTTAATAAATTAAACAGGGAAAGCGTACAATTCATTTGTACATCATTGTCGGATAACATCTTTTGAGATAGGTAGCATTCAGAAAATTTCATTTTATCAAATACTATTTTACCAATGATTTAGTTTGATTGTATATGATGAGAAAAAGCTGATCAATATACAGTTTAAATTAATAATCAAGAGCACAATTCAAAGTATATTTTCTTTTACGCTATTAGATTCCTTTGGGTTTCCCAAAAAAAGTACCAACCCAAAATATTTCGTCGATTTTATTAAACGTATTTTCAAATAGTTACTAACGATTCGAAAAAATAAAGCTATTTTATTGAATGATTCAAGTGTCCAATTCAGATTTCGAATTACAAAATGATTATTTCATGAGTTTTTCCAACGTGATTTTACCATTTTCATCCTTCCGGCTGCAGTGATCCACCAATTCACCCATGGTTTTAATGAAATGCTTTTTATCATCGTTGTAAAAAGAAGCACTTAAACGGATAAAGTTGTCATATTTCCCGTCGGTCGTAAAAATAGCCCCCGGAGTCAGAGAAATATGCTGTTTTTTACACTCATTATATAAATCAAAAGAATCAACTGTTTTCGGAAGCTGGATCCATAAATTGAAGCCACCCTGTGGATTGCTGACAAAAGTTTCTGGTGGAAAAGTTTCAAAAATATCAGAACGCATTTGTTTTACCCGATGCTGATAAATCTCTCGGACTTTCCGCAGATGCCGTTCATAATTTCCTGAGCTGAGATATTCTGCAATCGTAATTTGCTGAAGCGTGGCTGTTCCGACATTAATTGCCTGTTTCAATCGTGTAACCTGATCAATATATTTCCCCGGAAGAATCCATCCGACACGATATGTCGGGGATAAAATTTTTGAAAAAGATGAACAGTAAATCACCAATCCTTTTTTATCATATGCCTTCAGAATATCCGGACGATTCTTTCCAAAAAAAAGTTCGCCAGTCGAATCATCTTCGATGACAGGAACATCAAATCGTGAAGTAAGTTCGACAATTTTCCGTTTGCGTTCCTGTGGGATACTACAACCCATTGGATTGTTACAATTGGAATTTAAATAGACAGCTTTAATTTGAAAATTATTCAGTGCGAATTCCAGTTTTTCAATATCAATTCCCACAGACGAATCGGACGGAATTTCAATAACTCTTAATTTCAGTTCCTGGAGAATGTGTAAAACCCCAAAATAACAGGGAGATTCAACAGCGACCTCGTCCCCCGGTTTGCAAATCGACGACAAAGCCAGAAAAATAGCCTCATTGCATCCAGATGTAATCAGGATTTCATCAACCGAGACATTTGTATTCAATAAAAACATCTGTCTTGAAATTTGTTCTCTTAAAACACGCGTTCCTTCAGCAGAACCGGTTACATTTTGTTTGATATCCTTTGATCGACGTGAATCATAATTAATGTTACCCAAGAAGTATCGGAGAATCAAAATAAATTGTTACCATAAGCTGCGGAGGAAAGGCTGATGGGTAACAAAATGAGTAA
>MTKZ01001087.1_pt1 | contig 20337 bp, 19 predicted proteins | sample 1042781 | NCBI WGS metagenome assembly MTKZ01 (sample SAMN06212207, study PRJNA360539) | anaerobic digester metagenome | biome: Wastewater treatment plant; material: sludge; isolation source: anaerobic digester fed with sludge from wastewater treatment plant | place: Denmark: WWTP Viborg ... | reverse complement strand
AGTCGGCGTCGGGACAATGGATTCGATTGGCACCTGGGTGGATGATTCAAACGGTGCTATCGCACCAGTATCCTCGATGGCCCCACCCGACTTTGTATAATTGGCAACCTGGATACCGGTCAGGATTACATTCATTTTCTCTCCGGATGTGGTTTTAACTCTCAGCCTGATCTGGTAAGTACCATCGGTGATCGTGGTCGTATCCCATACTCCCAACACGTCATCCTGCTTAGGTGAGTCTATATTGGCGATGATGAACCAGTCCTCAACATTTTTACCAGAATACGCATAAGCCAATTTCGCGGAGACAAAATTATCGGCTGGGATACTACCATGAATTTCAACAATACCCTCAACTACCTCACCCTCACCTGGTATGGTAATAACAGGTTCGGTGCTGGCCTGGCTGCTGGATAAAACCAGCCCAAGAAGGAAAACTAATCGTGACAGAATCATCATTGTCGACATCGCAATTTTTAAGTTTAACACGAAGATGCTTCCTGGACAAACCATTTTATTAATCTCCCGGGGAGATATTTAGTGGTGATTCGAGTGAGGTTCAAACCAATTATTCCCACCTTTTTTGTCCCATATTCTCCACAATTGTGATTTCTGTTATGCTATAATACTTAACTATGAGTGATGAAACGGTGACATCAAAAGTGGAACAACCCCTCGAGAACATACAAGAGGAGAGACCTGCCAGAAAAAACAAAACCTGGTTATACATTCTGATCGCCGTCATTATAGTGGGCATTATCGTTGCGGGGATTGTGTTATTGGCCAACCAGGGTCCTGATACCACCTCACAGGTGCGGGATATCTTCATCATACTCATGGCTTTATTATCCCTGGTGATTGGCGTAGCGTTGGTCATCCTGGTCATCCAGCTTGCGGCGTTGATCAACTTGCTGCAAAATGAGATCAAGCCTATCTTGAGATCCACTAGTGAAACGGTGAACACTCTAAAAGGTACCACAACGTTTCTGAGCGAAAATCTGGCTTCCCCTGTGATCAAGATGAACAGTTCGGTAGCTGGATTAAGACGATTGCTTGATCTCGTCGGTCTATTTAGAAAATAACAACTTTAGAATAAAGGAGATATAAAATGTCAGACAGAGATAGTTTTGGGGCTTTCCTGGTAGGTTTTTTTGTTGGCGGTATTACCGGTGCAGTGGTCAGCCTCTTGCTGGCTCCGCAATCCGGAGACGAAACCCGTACGGTCATTAAGGAAAAAGCCATCGAATTGAAAGACAAAACCGCAACTACAGCAGAAGAGGTTTATCACAAGGCGGAAAAAGTCGCGGTGGATGCTACGGGAAAAACAAAGACCTTCGTAAAAACTGCAGCCGAAAAAGCCGCGGAAACGATCAAAAAGAAACCGGTCGTTCTTGAAGGTGACAAAGCCGAGTAATCGGTGCTGTTAGGATCATCAAAAACGACCTCCTGCTAAGGGAGGTCGTTTGCTCTTAATAACCGGTATACTTTCGGGATTGCATCGATCACATCGCCAGCCTGGACGGACTCAGCACAACCAATCATTTGGGTAGCGGCGACCCCTGCTTTGGCGTGCAGCCAGGCACCACAAACAGCTGCCTGCCACGGTTTTAATCCCTGGCCAAGCAACCCACCGATCATCCCCGCCAGCACATCACCTGTTCCGGCTTTGGCAAGACCCGAACAAGCAATGGGGATCACAGCTACGCTGCCGGCAGGATCAGCAACAACAGTGAGTGCTCCCTTCAACACCACGGTCTGCCCCCACACTGTGGCAAATTTTCGAGCAATCCCGATTCGATCCATTTGAACTTCCGCGACACTTAGCCCCGTTAATGCTGCCATTTCTCCGGGATGTGGTGTCAGTATGAGATTGGTTTTCACTTTCTTATACCAATCCCTTATTTCTGATAAGTGATACAAGCCATCTGCATCGATAACCAGCGGTGGTAATTTTTGTTTAGCTGTGTAAGTTTCCGCTTCCTTTTCCAAACATGGAAAGCCGGCAGGAATTCTATAGTCACTGCCACTGTCGAGGATCAAGCTGCGCAAGAATCTTGCTGTTGTGGCTTCCCGGCCAATTCCCGGACCCAATACGATCGCGTCTATTTGATCGAGATACGAAAATACCGTGTGAATCGCAATTTCAGAAATGACCCCGCCTGCATCCTCAAGGATCAGCCATGTCAATTCCAGGCTAGCAGCTGAAGAAGATCCGAAGATCGATCCGGGTATTGCCCCCTGTACCAGACCGCTTCCAACCGCGTACGCTCCTTTTCCAGCCAGAACTGGTGCGCCCGGAAAGTTGACGCTGCCGCCAATGACCATTACTTTGCCGAAAGTTCCTTTGTGCGAGATGTCAGGTCTTTCAGGCAACATCTCACTGACAATTTGTTGGTCGATGACCTCATCGTTCGACGTTGCGAGGTGTGGTGAGAATTTGGCCAGCCCAAGATCGACCGAAATGATTTCTCCGCAATACTGAAATGCCGCGTAGCTCATTAAACCGGCCTTAACGGCCTCCAGGCAGATGGTCATCTGTGCCGGTTTTGTTCCGGGGCTTACCTCACCGTTTTGAGCGTCTACACCCGAAGGGCAATCCACCGCCACCCAGATGAAACCCCGCACTTCTTTTTGAACCAAATCCAGCAGATCTACGGCTGTCTTATCCAGCGGTGGATGAAAACCTGTTCCATATAAGCCATCGAGAACAATTCCCCCGGCGCCCGCTGATTGCCTGATCTCGGCCAAGTCTTCCATTGATACTACCCGTCCACCGCAGGCATTGTATTCGTTTAAAAGCTCGTCACCTGTGTCGCGAGGTGCAGCAAGGAGCACACTGGTTTGCCATCCTGACCGTTGTAGAGTGGTTAAAGCGATTAGCGTATCGCCGCCGTTATTGCCTTTTCCTGCCAATCCCAACACGAAGCGCTTCTCATGTTCAGCGTACCGCTTCATCAGAAATTGAGCGATTCCCTCACCCGCGGATCTCATCATAGCTGCATAGGAATAACCCGCAACATTCGCCGCTTTTTCCATTTCTTTCATGGTTTGAACGCTTAATAGCCGCATTTTATCTCCGTATTTCTTAATTATACATTCGGGATCGATCGATGGCTGTGTCTAGTATAATGAACCCGATGCAAAAGTTTACCTACGTCATCGTATTTGTGTCCGGATTCGTTTCCCTGGCGCTTGAAATGGTCGCTTCCAGGTTGCTGGGCAATTATTTTGGCACCAGTAACCTCGTCTGGGCGAGCATCATCGGGCTCATCCTCATCTATCTAACTGCGGGATATTTTATCGGCGGTAGTTGGGCAGACCGTTCGCCATCCTATTACACCTTCTTCCGGATTCTCTCCTGGGCTGCTCTTTCCACTGCGCTCGTCCCACTTATATCCAGACCGATCCTGCGTCTGGCTTCTGATGCTTTCGATAACCTGCAACTTGGTGTTTTAACGGGGTCGTTCACCACAGTCATGGTGCTCTTCATCATCCCCGTCACCCTGCTGGGTATGGCCTCCCCCTTTGCGATCCGTTTATCGATCGAAAACCGCGAAAACGCCGGCAAGGTTTCTGGACGGATATACGCAATCTCCACACTTGGTTCATTTGTTGGAACATTCCTGCCCGTCCTGGTGCTGATCCCGCTGGTAGGCACCTACCGCACCTTCCTAGTCATCGCAAGCCTGCTGATGGTTTTTGCGCTCACCGGAATTTACCTGGCGAAACAACTGCCCGGATTGTTAAGATACACCTGGATGCCGCTGGTGATCATCCTGCTCTTTATTTTTGGCACCCCCGGAAGTGATAAAACGACCACAGGGATGATCTACGAAGGAGAATCCAGCTACAACTACATCCAGGTGCTCCAGGATGGCGAGTTTACGCTTTTAAGGCTCAATGAAGGACAGGGTGTCCATTCCATCTACAGCCCTGAAACATTGGTTTACAACGGACCCTGGGAACAGGTAATGTCAGCTCCATTTTTCAATTCCGCACCGGTTAACACTCGCACTATCACTAGAGCAGCCATCGTCGGCCTGGCAGCCGGTACCACCAGCAGGGAGCTTTTCGCGGTCTTCCCTGATATCCGGATCGATGGCATTGAGATCGACCCGTTGATCGTAGAGGTGGGCAAGCGTTACTTTGCCATGGACAACGAAAACCTTAACGTGATCATCCAGGATGGACGCTGGGCGTTGGAAAAAAGCGATAGGCTATACGATATCATCAGCGTAGACGCCTACCGCCCCCCGTACATACCCTGGCACATGACCACGCGTGAATTCTTCCAGGCTGTTTACGAACATCTGGCTGACGACGGTGTTATGGTGATCAACATCGGTCGGGGACCCGCAGACCGGCGGCTTGTGGACGCCCTTTCAGCCACAATCCGCTCAGTTTTTCCAACGATCTATGTATCCGATCTCGCCGGCTCATTCAACAGCCTTCTATTCGCCACTAAACAGCCCACGACGATCGAAAACTTTCTCGCCAACTATATCAATCTTATGCAGGATGAGACCACTCCCCCATTGCTTTTAGAGGTGATGGCCGCCACATATGAGGGCTTGCAGCCGCTTCACACCACATCCAGCCCTATCTTCACGGACGATCGCGCACCGGTGGAACACATCACCAATTCGATCGTCTTGAACTTCCTGTTATCCGAAGAAACCGAGTCACTTAAATGAAAATAATATCCAGGATTCTCTCATTTTTTGTCACAATCGTCATCCCATTCATCCTGATCATGACTTCCATCAGGATCCTGATCAACCCGTTTTTCCTGGATTACGAATACAACCTGCAGCAATTCCCTGCCGACCCCTATGGTTTCAGCAAGGAAGACCGTCTGAAATGGGGTAAGATCTCCATGGACTACCTGGTCAACAATGAACCTGATGATTTCCTTGGCACGTTAAGATTTGAGGACGGTACTGCGGTGTATAACGCAAGAGAAGTAAGCCACATGCTGGATGTGCGCAACCTGGTAAAATCCGCGCTCAAAGCATGGTACATTCTGCTCATAATATTGGGGGTGATCGGCTTGGCTGCCTGGAAAACTGGCAATTTACACGAATTGCGCAAGGCGGTCGCACGAGGGGGTTGGTTGACGCTTGGAGTCATTGGTCTGGTGATCACCTCCACATTCATCGACTTTAGCAGCCTGTTCACTGCTTTTCACGGCTTATTCTTTGAAGGCGACACCTGGCTGTTTTTTGCCGACGATACACTGATCCGGCTTTATCCGTTGAAGTTATGGTCAGATGCCTTCATCTTCATGGGGATCTTTACAATGGTCGGTGCGTTCTTGTGCATCTTTGCGATCGGTAGATTATCCCGGAAAAAATAAACCGGCAGTTGCCTGCCGGTGATGATCTACTTCTTTTTCGCCTGGTTGGCGACAGCTTCAGCCTTCTTCTTGGCTTCTTCGGGGTCACCCAGGTAGTAACTCCTGATCGGTTTCAAGTCATCATCCAATTCATAAACTAATGGGACGCCTGTGGGGATGTTCAAACCGACAATCTCCGCTTCCGAGATGTTATCCAGGTACTTTACCAAAGCGCGTAGGCTATTCCCGTGCGCGACAATCAATACACGTTTTCCATTTTTTATCACCGGCACAATCGTATCTTTCCAATAAGGCAGGAAGCGGGCTACCGTGTCTTTGAGGCATTCGGTCAACGGTAATTCTTCCGCGGTCAGGTCGGCATAACGCCGGTCACGGCCCGGGTAGCGCGGATCATCAGTTGTAAGCGCCGGTGGCTGTGTATCATAACTACGGCGCCATATTAATACCTGTTCATCCCCATATTTTTCTGCCGTTTCGGCTTTATTAAGTCCCTGAAGCGCGCCATAATGACGTTCGTTGAGTCGCCAGGAATTTACGATCGGAAGCCACACCATGTCCATTTCTTTTAATGCGATCCACAAGGTACGTACAGCCCTGGTCAGGACAGAGGTATAAGCAATGTCAAATTCGAAACCCTCTTCTTTGAGAAGGAGACCAGCCGTCCTCGCTTCTTCTTCACCTTTTGGAGTGAGATCCACATCTGTCCAACCGGTAAAGCGGTTTTCCAGGTTCCATTGGCTTTCGCCATGTCTCAACAAAACGATCTTGTACATGTATTTACTCCTATCCTCAGTAAATTAAAAGTAGCGCAAGAAGCTGCCTTGCGCTACATTATAAAACATTTGATTGGTCTCGGGTTATCTTACAGCAACCGGATTTTCCGGGTTTTCAGATGGATCAAAGATATGGCAGTTATCCATATTGAAGATCAGTTGCGAGGTTTCACCGATCACATACTTGGACCGCGGATCGACGCGACCAACAAAATTGTTGCCCTTGTCGGTAGCCATATATACCAGGATTTCGTTACCCATTAATTCAACCACATCCACTTTCGCACTGACGCGTTCACCATGAATATCTAAAGGTGCAAAATCTGGATTATGGATGTCATCCGGGCGAATGCCGAATACGATATCCTTCCCTACGAGGCGCTGGAAGATCGCGCTGCGGGTTTCGGGTATCTTGATCTTCATTTCCCCATTATCGACAAACAGGGCGTCACCCTCTTTGATCAACTTCATGTTGAAGAAGTTCATCGCCGGTGTGCCGATAAAGCCAGCCACAAACAGGTTCGCAGGTTTGTCGTACAATACCTGAGGGGTATCCAGCTGCATCAATTTACCCTTGTTCATTACAGCAATGCGGTTGGCCATGGTCATGGCTTCTGTCTGGTCATGGGTTACATACACAAAAGTTGTTCCCAGTTTATTGTGGATCTTGCTGATCTCTGCGCGGGTCTGCACCCTCAACTTCGCATCCAGGTTGGAAAGGGGCTCGTCCAGGAGGAATACTTTCGGCTCTCTAACAATGGCACGCCCAAGCGCGACACGTTGTCGTTGACCGCCGGATAGCTCGCGCGGCTTGCGTTTCAACAACGCTTCGATACCTAGGATTTTGGCCGAATTCTCAACCCGCTGCAGAATCTGCTCTTTGGGCAGTTTGCGTAATTTCAGACCAAAAGCCATATTGTCGAACACAGACATATGCGGATACAGCGCGTAGGACTGGAAGACCATCGCGATATCCCTGTCCTTGGGGGGAACATCGTTCACAAGTCGGTCGCCAATATAGATGTTTCCCGCAGTGACTTCCTCAAGTCCGGCCAGGCAGCGTAACGCCGTGGTTTTGCCGCATCCCGAAGGACCGACCAGCACGAGGAATTCTTCATCAAAAATTTCAAGGTTTAAATCTTCAATTGCTGTGAAATCGCCAAATTTCTTTACTACGTGGTCAAACGTTACACTTGCCATTATTACCTCCTTCTTGAACGAGTATAGTGATTCAATTATATAGCAAAATATACAAACAACACAAGAATAACAAGGTAATTGATGTACCCTGCATAGCGTGATAGACTATTGAGGTCTGTTAAGTGAGGTATATATGCCTGAAATCCCTGAAATTGCCAGCCGCGCCAGAGAAATGAATTATGCTCTACCCGGGAAAAGGATCCATCACATCGAAGTCCTTCAACCCAAATGTTTGAACATCTCAACTGAGGATTTTTGCACCGCGTTAACCAATGCGCTGATCGAAGAAGTGACCTATCACGGCAAGTGGATCATGATTCGATGCTCAACTGGTTGGCTTTTGTTGAACCTTGGCATGGGCGGAGAGGTCTTGCTTACCTCGCGCGATAACATGCCTGCTAAATATCGCATGGCATTTGATTTCACCGATGAAACCTGTTTGACTATTAATTTCTGGTGGTTTGGATACTCATTCTACTGTGCGTTGGAGGATCTGCAATCGATCCCCATGATCGCGAAGCTGGGACCCAACGTGCTTGATCTGACAAAAGTGCAATTCGCAGCGCGTCTAAAAGAACAAAAACCAACGACACGAATTAAGGCTTTCCTGCTTGATCAATCCCGCGTGGCTGGCATTGGAAATGCGTACATTCATGATATTCTCTTTCTCGCCGGCCTGCATCCGCTACGAAAAATTAACACCCTGACAGATACGGATATCGAACGCTTGTATACAGCAGTGCATAATGGACTCGAACCGAGCATGGCGAAGGGCGGGGCTTTCTACGAATCCGATCTGTACGGGCAAAAAGGTAGATTTCTTATGGAAGAAATCCTCATCGGCTATCGTGAGGGCAACCCCTGCCCGATCTGCGGTGAGCCCATCGAAAAGATCCGCACTGGCAGTACGAGCTCGTTTATCTGTCCCAGCTGCCAACCACTCATCTGAGTTTTCAATTTCAAGCCTTCCAAACCCTTTTTTCGTTTTATAATCATGATTCCAGATTATTGAGGTTCATAGTGGCTGCATCATCAAAAACAATTAACCTTGATTTAAAAACAACCCTGTCCAAAAACCGCTTGACCGGAATTTGGAGGATGATGCAGGGTTATCGCCTGCGTTATCTTGGGGCGGTCACCAGCCTTGGTATTTCGGCTGCCGCCAAGACTTACACCTACTTATTACTGCGCTATTTTATTGACACGTATTTTATAACAAAAGAAGCATCGATCGGTCTTCCTTACATTGCCCTCGGTTTTGTAGCCCTGGCGCTTCTCGAAAGTGGTTTTGGCTTTGGCAGCACCGCACTCGCCTCACAAACCGCCGAGGGGATCACCCGGCGTCTGCGCAACTACCTCTACGATCACATCCAACATCTTAGCTTCACCTATCACTCAAAAACCAAAACGGGTGAATTGATCGAACGCTCCACATCTGATGTGGATGCTTTACGCAGGTTCTTTTCGGACCAGGCGATCGGCATCGGACGTATATTGATCCTCTTTATCATCAACTTCATCGCCCTGCTCAACCTGAATGTCAAACTTGCACTGATCTCGATCATCGTCATTCCTTTCATTCTAGCAGTATCGATCTACCTGTTCAAAAAGGTTACCAAAGCCTACGAGTCCTACCAGGAGCAGGAAGCGATTTTATCCACCACCCTGCAGGAAAATCTTTCCGGTGTGCGGGTAGTGAAGGCGTTTTCCCGGCAGTATTATGAGATAGAAAAATTTGAAAAAGACAACTGGGAAAAATATGTGCGTGGGAAAAAACTGCTTCTCATGCACTCGCTCTTTTGGCCGGTTTCTGACATCCTTTGTGGGGCGCAATTGCTGGCAGGTTATATGGTTGGCGCGATCATGGCGATCAATGGTGAGATTAGCGCTGGAACTTACGTCGCTTACATCGGACTGGTAATTTACATCATCTACCCGTTGCGCAACCTTGGCAGGGTAATCGTTCAAACATCAACCGGCCTCGTTTCCTACGGTCGCGTAATGGACATCATCCGTGAGGACCGCGAACCCCTGGACCAGGGTGACTATGTTCCTACCAGTGACCTGAAGGGACAATTCTGTTTCGAGAACGTCAAATTTGAATATGAACCAGGGGATAAAACACTGGAAGACATCTCCTTTAAGGTGGAACCAGGCCAGGTAGTGGCTCTCTTAGGCTCCACCGGGTCAGGTAAATCCACTCTGGTAAACCTTTTGCCGAGGTTTTATGAATATACCGGGGGAAAGATCCTACTGGACGGGGTGGAACTGAACCGTTACCCCCGCAAGTACCTGCGTCAGCAGATTGGTATCGTTGAGCAGGAACCTTTCCTGTTCTCCCGCACAATCCGGGAAAATATTACCTATGGTGTGGGCAGAGATGTATCGGATGAGGAAGTCGAGGAAGCAGCCCGCGCCGCCGCTGTTCATGATGTGATCCTCGGATTTCAGGATGGCTACCAGACCCTGGTTGGTGAACGCGGCGTAACGTTGTCCGGAGGTCAGAAGCAAAGGGTGACCATCGCGCGGACGATCCTTAAGGATCCGTGCATCCTTATTCTGGATGATTCCACTTCTTCCGTGGATACTGAAACCGAGGTGGAGATTCGCGAAGCACTGCAGAACCTGATGCAAAACCGCACGACATTCATTATTGCCCATCGCATCCAGAGCGTGGCCAACGCTGATCTGATCCTGGTCATGGATAAGGGACGCATTATTCAGCACGGTAAACACCAGGACCTGGTCAATCAGGCAGGTGTTTATAACCAGATCTTCAACATCCAGACCCGCATTGAAGACGAACTGGAGAAGGAGCTGGCCAGTGCCGGATAGCTATTTTGAAGAAGAGGAATTTGAATCAAAATTCAACGGGAAGGTCTTTTCCCGCATCTTGCAATTAGTGATTCCTCACAAAAAATGGGTGATCGGTTTCATGATCACTATTGCAGTTGTCGCCGGGCTTGACGCGGTCTCCACTTATTTAAGCAAACTCATCATCGATGATGGGATCATGGCTGGCAACAGGCAGGCACTGGTCGGCATCCTGATCATGTATGGCGTCCTTATCCTTGTCCAATCCGGGAGTGTTTTCCTTTTCATTTACCTCGCTGGTATTTTAGGCGAGCGCATCCGCTACGATCTGCGTAAGAAGATGTTCAATCACTTGCAAGCGCTTTCACTGAACTACTACAGTAAAACCCCTGTCGGTTGGATCATGGCGCGCGTCACCTCGGATTCCGAAAAGGTCGCAGATCTACTCACGTGGGGATTCGTTGACTCCACATGGGGGATCATGAGCATCGTCACCTCCATGCTTTTCATGGTCTTCATTAACTGGAAACTTACCTTAATCGTGTTAGCTCTGATACCAGTCCTGTTGATTGTGGCGGTTCAGTTCCAAAGGCGCATTCTCGTGTCCTACCGCAATGTGCGCAAGACAAATTCGAAGATCGTGGGTGCGTACAATGAAAACATTACCGGCGTCAGGGTAATTAAAGCCCTGGGGCGTGAACGTGAGAACCTGGCAGAATTTTCAACTCTAACGGATAAAATGTACCATTCCTCCTACCGCGCAGCCTGGTTAAGCGCGCTGTTTCTGCCTTCTGTTCAATTGATCTCAGCGCTGGCAGTGGCTGCGGTTGTTTGGTTTGGCGGCCGCCAGGTTCAGCTCGGCGGGCTAACCATTGGCGGAATTCAGGCTTTTGTCTCATATATCACCTTCATGATGTGGCCGGTACAGGACATCGCGCGCGTGTTCGCCGAAATGCAGCAGGCAATCGCTTCCGCTGAGCGCATGTTCTCGTTGATCGATTCCCAACCACAGATTCAGGACCGCCCCAAGGCAATTGACCCCGGAACGATCAAGGGAGATATTATTTTCGATCACGTCACCTTCAGGTATGAAGAGGATGACAAACCCGTTTTGAATGACTTTAGCCTGCATGTCAAGCGCGGTGAGACCATCGCCCTGGTTGGCCCCACCGGCGGAGGTAAATCGACCATCGTCAACTTGTTGTGCCGTTTTTACGAACCTCAATCCGGTCGTATCTTCATCGGTGGTCGTGATTACACCAGTCTTTCACTGCAGGCTATCCAATCGCGCATCGGCGTTGTGCTTCAGACCCCGCATCTCTTTTCAGGAACGATCACCGAGAACTTGCGCTACGGTCGCCTGGATGCCACGGACGAAGAGATCGTGCAAGCCACGAAGATCATCGGCGCGTACGATTTCATCATGCACTTCGAGAAAGGCTTCAAGACGGAAGTAGGTGAAGGAGGTAACCTGCTCTCAGTTGGTCAGAAGCAACTGCTAAGCCTTGCACGCGCTGTGCTGGCCAATCCTGAGATCTTCGTAATGGATGAAGCCACCAGTTCGGTTGATACTTTAACCGAAGCATTGATCCAGAAAGGCATGCAAACCCTGCTGGACACGACCACCAGTTTTGTCATCGCCCATCGTTTGTCCACCATTAAGAAAGCCGACCGCATCCTGGTCATTGAAGACGGAAAGATAGCTGAAATGGGTACGCATTCAGAATTATTACGGATTCGCGGGAAGTACCACCAGCTGTACACCAAACAATTCCGCACCCAACTTGAAGCCGCTTATAACCCGTTCAACCAGGCGCTTGGTGTGCAGGAATGAACTTCGAGTGAAATAAATGAAAGTTGAAATGTCAAAAATCCTGACCAATTCGCGCATCCAGCTCAAGCAATCTTTCACGCTGGTGTTTCGAATGATACGTGGAGCATTCCTGACTTTCACATTTGCCAAAGGATCAGAAGCTGCCGCCAGTATTGCTTATTTCACGCTTTTCTCCATGTTTCCACTGGTACTAAGTTTTGTGGCAGTCGGTTCATTTTTCGTTGACCAGGCCACTGTGGAAGAAAAATTGATAACAATTCTGCCTACCATGATACCGGTTTCGCAGGATTTCATCATCAGCAACATTCAACAGATCTTCAAGCTGCGCGGCGCGGTCTCAGCTTTGTCGCTGCTCGGTCTGATCTGGTCTTCCACCTCAGTGTTTTCCATCATCATCCGCAATATCAACGCTGCCTGGCCGGCAGCCTCTCCGCATAGCTTTATCCGCATGCGTTTATGGTCACTGGCAATCATCGCGGCGCTTGCTCTGGTGCTGATCCTCTCGTCGTTTTCCTTAACTTTTCGGCACCTGCTCACCAACCTGGGAATCAATATTGATTACTCTCTTATAAGTAATTTCTTATCCTCCTATTTCTATACCAAGGTTTTGCCGGTACTGATCAGGGTATTTGTCCTGTTCGCTTTGTATTTCTGGGTTCCCCAGATCAAAGTACACAAAATGGGCGCGCTCACCGGCGCGGTGCTGGTGACCTTTTTGTGGCAGGTCATTACTACGATTTTCAACGCGTATCTCTCCAGTGGTCTTGCCCGTTATGAAATTGTCTACGGATCTCTGGGAAAAATGATCGCACTGCTGGTTTGGATCTACTTTACCAGCTGGATCATTTTATTTGGGGCACACCTGACCTCTTCGATAGACAGGCACACGTAGATCTATTTTTGCGCCCTTTTTAACAGGTTCTCCGGGTCCGTTACCGAAAAATCCGTGCGGGTGATTCTGATCAACCCCTCATCTGAAAACTTATACAACAATCTGCACACCATTTCGCGGGTGCTGCCAATACGCGCAGCCATCTCATCCAGCGTCAGGTTGCGTTCGATCGAAGTTCTTTCTCCCCCTTCCGCGATTCCCACCAGTAATCGCGCCAGCCTCACCGCGATGGGATGAAACGTCATGGATTCCAGAAGCTCGCTCGCAAACTGAATTCGGCTTACCACCATTTTGTTGATCTCCCAGGAGAAAACACCATCAGCTTCGATGATCGGTTTTAGATCTTTTTGTGACCACAGATAGATGCTTGCATGATCTAACGCCTTGAGGCTGGCCGGCATGACTGCGTTTTCTATAAAAAATGTGATCCCCCAAAAGATCTCTCCAGGTTTGAAAGTTGTTGCAATAAATGTTCGGCCATCAACAGAATCTTTTTCAGCTACGATTTGACCGCGTGTGACCAGAAACAGGTAAGGCCAAAGGTCACCCTGGTTGATCAGGTAAGTGCCCTTAATTAATTCTTTTTTCACCGAAAACCTGACCAGTAGATCAATGGTTTCTTTGGATAGGCGCGAAAAAACCGGGTTTTCAGTAATTGCTGAGATATGGCTCATTTCTCCTCCACACCTGGATTCCAGACCATTTTATATGAGAATTCAATATGCCGCCAATTTAACCTTTAGCAAAGTAATTAATGTTTTGCGGTGTCATACTATCCATAAATCTCACTGGAGAAATAAATATGAAATTTAAGCATTTGATAATCTTATTGCTTTCTCTCATTTTGTTAACTGCCTGTGGCAACAAAAATCCGTGTCCAGAAGGGAGTGCGACCTATCTTGAGGACATCAACCAATTTCCACCTGACACATCTTCAGAACAGGTATTCGAAAAAACAGATCTTGAAATAAGGGGGAAAAATATCTCGTTTGACAGGGTCATCACCGGACCTGTGTGCAATGACACCTGGGAAGACACGGTTTATGTGGCTTGTGAGGTTGAATTACTAAAATGGGACAAAAAACCTAACTTCCTTAGTAACGGCTGCAACCTGGTAATCAAACCGGGTACCGTGGTTTATGTGGCTGCGCACAACAACGCCGCTTATTACAAAGGCTGTATTTCCTGCCATTAGTAAAAAATTTTTAATCCAAGGAGAAGAAAAATGAAAACGAACTACAAGCTCGGGGGGATTCTTGCGGCAATTGCTGCAGTGATCGGAATTGTCGGTCATTTTGTACTGTTTTTCCAATGGTATCAGGCTGGCATGCACGCTGAAAGCGCTGAACCGGGCTGTGAGATCCTGCTTGAATGGATTCATCCATTATTGGCAAATATGGGATTGCTCGCCGCAGCGTTGTTTGCGGTCAGCTCTTACGGTTACTTTACAAAGAAGAGGTGGGCTTTTGCTCTGTCAGTATTTGGACTCATCCTCGCCCTTCTTGGCAGTTTCTTCGTAAACATTCCATTCTTAGCTGCCGGTCTTCCCCCGGTTTACTTTATGCTCTTCTTCCCATATACAATAATCTACTTCTTGATTTTGATTTTGGTGGAGAAAATTTCCTGGAGTCGCACATTGCTGGCTTTGGTTGCGGGCATTTGCTATATTCTGTGCTGGATGAACGGAGTTTCCAGCACCAGCCGGATTATCACGGTCGGTGCAGATCTTTTCGTCCTGGTCCAAAAGTTACACTTCGTAGCGATGATCGGTTGGGCTGTCGTAACCGCTGGGATCCTGCTTAAACCGCGTGAGTGGCAGCGAGTCGTGGGATTAGCTGCGGGAGCGACCGAGTTGATCGTAGGTATCCCTCTGGGTATTGTCACCACACAGGAACTAGGGCGATTCTCGCTTTTTTCATTAGCCCCCTTGCTTTCGTTGGTATTGGTTGTACTTCTGGTGTGGCCAGGTCTATGGAAAAAATGGACCAAACAAGATGAAAGTGTAATGTAAACATTTGTACCTTACATGCCTTCTGCAAAAAAGCAGGAGGCATGAAATTACTTGACAGTGGCAAACAATAACCAACTAACCGGAGTTACATTATTCACCAGGATGGAGGTGTCTGGAGAAAATAATTCTCTTTGTCGAACGTAAGTTGCTACGATTATCCCAATACAAGGAGTTTTGATATGAAGAATCTCTATTCTGCTTTTGCCCTATTGATAATTGCAGTATTTATTCTTACTGCTTGTGCCCCTCCTATCCCCACGGAACCTCCCCAGGTTCCAGTTGCGACACAACCTCCCGCAGAACCGGTCCCCACTGAAGAAGTCGCTTCTACAACAGAGGTTGAGCCAACCCAGGAAATAGTCCCGACTGAAGAGGTCACCCTGGAACCGGAAGGGAATAGTATTTGGGATCAGGATTATATATCTCAAGTCCCCCCGATTCTCATGATCGAACCTTATTACAAGATTTTTGGACAATCCCAGGTGGCTGTTCCGTATTATTATGAAGAAGCAGTCAAGTTGTCCGGTCACTCTTGCGGAGCCACGGCTGGGGCGTGGACCATCACGAAGAAAGCGCTTGAAATGCTTTATCCGGATGGTGAAATTCCAGTGCGCGGGCAAATTGCTGTCGAAGCCCCTGGCGCTGAGGATGAATGGTTTGTCGGTGTATTTGGCGAGATCATCGCTTTTATCACCGGGGCTGCGCCAAAAACAGGCTTTATTGGTGCTGAGTATGGTGAGACAAATGACCTCTTTATCCGTCAAAATAAGATGGTCTATCCGGATGAACCAACCGGGACTCTTCCACCTAAAATGGAGTGGATTTTCACACGGCTTGATACAGGAAGAAAAGTTGGGGTGAATTTTAATCTTGCCATCATCACACCCATCGCCACAGAAGAACGCCAGGCGATGGGCGCCAAGCTGGCTAAAGGCGGGGCAACCGCTGATGAAGCTGCGGAGTATGCCGAATACTGGAATGCCCGCGCAACTTTTGTGTTTGAAAATGCGGACATGGACGGATTCTTCAACCTGAACCTTATTGAAGAAGGATTGGCTGAAACACCTGAATCAATTGTGACAGGTGTCGGCGCAGTGGTTCCGGAAGAATTTGCCTGGGATCAAGCGTATATAAGCGAAGTACCTCCCATAATGATGAAGGAACCCTATTTTGAGATATTTGGACAATCACAGGAACCGGTTCCTTATTTTTATGAAGAGGCTGTAAAGCTGGCCGGACATTCTTGTGGTGCGACAACGGGCGCATGGACAATCACAAAGAAAGCTCTGGAAGCGCTGTACCCGAATGGTGAGGTACCTGTACGCGGACAGATCGCGGTTCAAGCTCCCGGGGCAGAGGATGAGTGGTTCGTTGGAGTATTCGGCGACATCATTACATTTATTACAGGTGCAGCTGCTAAAACTGGCTTCATTGGATCTGAATTTGGCAAAGCCAATGACCTTTACGTACGCCAGAATAAAATGGTTTATGCTGAAGAACCCACCAAGCAGCTCCCCCCTATGCGAGAATGGATTTTTACACGGTTAGATACAGGCGCGAAAGTAGGAGTCAAATTCAATCTTGTCGTTATCACTCCATTGCCAACACCAAATCGCATCGCGATGGGAAAAAAACTGGCAGCTGGTGAAGCAACTGCAGAGGAAGCAGCGGAATATTTCAAATATTGGAATGACCGGGCTGTATATGTTTTAGACAATGCAGACATGGATGGCTTTTTTACAGTGACCATTTACGAATAACGTAAACTGACCAAGAGAAAATGGCGGTATTAAACCGCCATTTTATTTTCTTGATAAACCAACAAATTTCCTAATAGTTGCCGTTATTTCAATTTGTTTTTGGAAAAAACCAACACAATATTGAAGGGACCCTTCGGTTACTGATCTGACGACCGGATCTCCTTAAGTTCACCGGTTACGGTGAAGATCGTACGTTCGCATATGTTGGTCACCCGGTCAGCCACGCGCTCCAGGTTATGTGCCACCCACAGGATCCAGCTGACGCGTTGAATGCTGTCTTCATCCCTGGCAATTTGCTTCATCAGGCTGTTATAGGCATCATTGTAAAGCCGGTCAACTTCGTCGTCCTCTTCCGGGATCAATTTCGCCTCTTCCAGGTCCTCGTTGATGAACGCGTTGATCGCCCTGTGCAGCATTTTGGCACATTTTTCAGCCATGATCGGTATTTTGATCAGCGGAACGATGAGCTCTTCATCTCCCATGCGGATATTGATCGTGGCAATCCCTTTGGCGTAATCTCCGATGCGCTCAAGTTCACCTGCGATTTCAAGAATAGAAGCTAAAAGACGAAGGTCATGTGCCATAGGCTGCTGTGTCGCGATTGTGATCAGTACCTGTTCCTCAATCGCAAAACGTTTAGAATTGACCTTGCTATCTACCTCAACGATCTGTTTAGAACTTGTAACGTCCCGTTTTTTAAACGATTCCACGGCTTCGACGATCTGTTGCTCCACCAGATTGCCTAATAACAGTAATTCATCCTTTAAAAAATTCAATTCCGCTTCAAAAGTTGCTCTCATTCCAACCTCATTTCTGTTTGTGTGCCAAACATCATCCAAATCTGCCGGTTACATAATCTTCCGTGCGTTTATCACCAGGGCGTGTAAATACCTTGTTGGTTTCATCAAATTCGATCACCGTGCCGGAACGGGTTCCCTCCACCAGCATCATCATCGCAGTGTAATCTGAAGCTCGCGCGGCCTGCTGCATGTTGTGCGTGACGATCACAATAGTGTAATTCTCTTTTAGCGTTTGCATCAGTTCTTCGATCTTTAAAGTCGCAATAGGGTCGAGCGCGGATGCCGGCTCATCCATCAGAATCACCTCAGGCTGGATCGCCAATGCGCGCGCCACGCATAACCGTTGCTGCTGCCCGCCGGATAATGAGAGCGCTGATTGTTTAAGTATATCCTTTACTTCGTCCCAAAGCGCAGCTTTTATTAAAGTTGATTCCACCAGCTCATCGAGGCTGCCTTTGTAACCATGTATTCGCGCCGCCCATGCCACATTTTCATAGATGGACTTTGGGAAAGGATTGGGTCTTTGGAAGACCATACCAATGCGATAACGCACTTGAACCGGGTCCACTTCATTATCGTAGATATTTTTTCCATCAAATATGATCTCGCCCTTAATGTGAGAACTGGGTACCAGCTCATTCATGCGGTTGAAGGCGCGCAGCAATGTCGATTTTCCACAACCGGAGGGACCGATTATCGAGGTGATCCGTTTTTGAGGGATTTGGATGTTGACATCAGTGATTGCTCTGAAATCACCGTAATAGATATTCAGGTTATGGGTTTCGATAATTACATCGTTCAGCATGTGTTTCTCCGTGAGTGTCAGGATTAGTACTTTCGGGATAACTTATTCCGAAGCACGATCGCCACGGCATTCAATCCCAATAATAATACCAGCAAAACGAGGATTGCGGCACCGGCAAGATGCTGCCATTCAGGCTGTGGTCTGGCAGTCCACTGGTAGATCTGGATGGGCAATGTGGTAAATTTCGAAAACACTGAGGTCGGATCGAATGAGATCGCAGTCGAGGCACCCACCACCACCAGTGGAGCGGTTTCACCGATCGCTCTGGACACTGCCAGGATCAAGCCAGTCAATACCCCCGGCAAGGCATTGGGTAGTACATGCGCCCAGGTGACCTGCCACTTCGTCGCCCCTAATCCATATCCGGCGTTTCTCAATGATTGTGGGACCGCCCTGATCGCTTCCTGTGAATTGATGATTATTAGTGGTAACACCAGCAGACCCAGGGTTAGACCGGCGGATAAGATCGTTCTTCCATTCGCGGTGGTGGGATCGACTAAACCGAAGAGCGATCCGCTGGTTAATGGTTCCAGGGCACGCACAAAGATGGCCAAACCGAGGATCCCGTAAATGATCGAAGGCACACCAGCCAGATTGTTTATATTGGTCTGAATCACCCGATTGACCCAGTTATCACGCGCGTATTCTTCAAGGTAGATCGCTGCTCCTACCCCCACTGGAAAGGCAAATACGATCGTAATGAGAATCGTCCAAAGGGATCCGAGTATGGCGGTTCGAATCCCAGCGGTAGCGACCTCGCTGGATTGCGGCCGCACAAGCCTGTTCCACCTCAACCAGGAAATGAATTTGAGTTCTGAACGCGGGTTTTCAGTAATCAGCGCGTTGTATTCAGTGAGTACTAGGTCTTTCTTGAATATTGAATCTGCCAGCGACCAGGATTCAAGGACTTCATATTTCAGGATCCGTTCTTCAACCAGGCCTAATACCTCGTCACGCGTACGGTTCGTGAAGTCCTTCTCATTATTCAGTTTATTGAACGCACCCCGTGACAGGTTCTTCTGCAATGTCGTTACCATTTGTTCCTTGGTCTGGTCTTCCAAAGCTACCCCATCCACCATCAGTGTGGCGGGGTCCACACTGGAAGTGATCACCACATAACCAAAAACACTATCAACGATGTTAAAAATCAATAAGGTGAGGGAAATGATAGCTATGATGGTCACCAATAAAAATATCATATGCCATGTTTTTCCTTGATTGGTGCGCACTGCAAAATTATGGTCAAACATTGATCTGCTGACTTTTGTTTTTTGGATCATTCGTACACCTCTCGGAAGCGCTTGACGATCCATTGACTGACGATGTTAAGTGTCAATGTAACAAGGAAAAGAACCAGGCCGATGGCAAAGATACTGTCGTAATCGATCGAATCGTAACTCAAATCTCCGCCGGAAATGCGCACGATGTGCCCTGTCATCGTCTCTGCACCTTTGAACGGATTTAATGTGAAATTTGGACCAGCTCCAGCAGCGACCGCCACGATCATGGTTTCACCGATCGCGCGAGAGATACCCAGGATGATCGCCGCGCTAATGCCGGATAACGCCGCGGGCAATACGATCTTGAACACCACCTCAAACTTGGTAGCCCCTAAGCCATATCCCGCTTCACGCANNGCGGATCCGGTGTTGTAAATATTCACAACATCTTTTCCGAAAATATCACGCAACAGGGGTGTAATGAAGGTTAATGCAAAGTAACCGTAGACAATGGTGGGGATGCCAGCCAACACTTCCAATATCGGTTTCAAAAAGTTGCGGACTCTTCTTGTAGCATATTCAGAAAGAAACACCGCGACGATCAATCCCAGTGGTATGGCTATCAGCATCGCTATTGTGGTTGTCAGCAGGGTGGAGGTCGCCAGAGGCAATATTCCAAACCGATTGATGTGAGGCTGCCAGGTGGTACCTGTCAGAAATTCAAACAGTTTCACCTCGGGTTTCTGGAAGAACAGTAAAGCTTCTTTACCAAGTGTAAAAATGATGCCCGCCGTTGTAAAAATGGAAAATAATCCTGCCAGGAAGAGCAAACCCTGGATCAGTGATTCTGACCAGCGCTTTCTTTTTTTCAA
>MTKZ01003263.1_pt1 | contig 20351 bp, 12 predicted proteins | sample 1042781 | NCBI WGS metagenome assembly MTKZ01 (sample SAMN06212207, study PRJNA360539) | anaerobic digester metagenome | biome: Wastewater treatment plant; material: sludge; isolation source: anaerobic digester fed with sludge from wastewater treatment plant | place: Denmark: WWTP Viborg ... | reverse complement strand
GGTGCGCCATGAAGAAATCGTGCGCGCGATATTTGTGGAATGTCCCATTCCGCACCCGACTTTCCTGATGCGCCGTGTGTTTCTGGAACGCCTGGGCGGGTATCGTCAGGGCATGTGGCCTGAAGATTACGACCTTGTCCTGCGCGCATGGATGGCCGGTGCGCGGTTTGGCAAACCGGACGCTCCGCTGTTGCGATGGCGTGAACATCCCGGGCGCCTGTCCATGACGGACCCGCGTTACAGTCCGGCGGCCTTTCGCGCGATGAAACGCCATTATCTTTTTAAAACTTATTTGAAGGGGCGGGAGTGCACCTTCATTCAGTGGGGGGCGGGTGACGTCGGCAAAAGATGGTTGCGGGAGTGGCCCCAGGCGCCCGCAGCCGTTGTGGATGTTCATCCACGAAAAATCGGGCGAAGCATACACGGGGTACCGGTAATCTCCCAGGACGCATTGCCGCCCCCCGGCACCTGCTTTATTGTAGTCGCTGTCGGCGCGCGCGGGGCGCGGGACGATATTCGTGCCCGGCTCGAACCTGGAAACTATCGTGAACTCAAAGATTATTTGTTCATCGCGTAAAGCGGCAATCGTTTCAAGGACAGTTAAAAAAACAAGGAGTGTGTGTACTACTTCCTTCCCGGAAAAGACACAGGGGTGACGGGATGGGTCACGCCATTTTCGCGCAGATTTTACGTAATTACTAAAACAAAACCGAGGTACCCGTTCCGATGATTACGCAAGAAAGACAAGAGAATTCCTGTTGCATGGTCGGAGGGGGAAGCGCACAGGCGGAGTGAACCAGAATGGCGCGACGATGGAAGAAGGGGTGCATCCAACACAGGTTTATTCATATACCATGTATGGTGGCGCTCCGGCTTTGTTTGTAAATATCTGGTGGGCACTCCTGCATTTTGACGCGGCATGTCGTGTTTTAGGAATGTTGGCTCCTCCACAGGGGAAGTGTTTTGCGGGCAGGATAAATAACTTGCGAAACGCCATTCGTTGTGGTACAATACACGCAAACTGAAAGGGATGTCCGGTAAACTGTAAGGCATTCAGAAGAGCCGCAAAATTTTGCTTGACTTTTTGGGGTGTTTTCTGGTTTAATACGGACGGACGGTTCGTTTAAATGTTGTTTTTTTTGTAAAGAGTTTTTCGGAAGGGCACTTACAGAAGAGAACCTTTAGCGAGAAGGAGAAACAAGATGAAGAGATTTCTGGTACTGGCGTGTGTGGTGGCGGTGATTTCCATGGGTTTGCCTGCACAGGCAGCCAAAGTATGGGATGATATGTCATGGTGGGGTAAGACAGGCGCAACCCCGGAACCCCAGCCTGAGAGCGGCAGATGCCCTGCCCAAATGAGTCGTTGCGGTTATTGGTGGTGGCCGGTATGCCCCGCCTCCAACACGGATGATGCCGAACTGTGGGGCAACCGCGGTATCGTTTATCAGGCCTGCAAGCCCGAAGAACCGGTAGTTGAAACGCCTCCGCCTCCGGAGCAACCCCCTGCGGCCCCGCAGCGTACCGCGATTATCCTGAACAACGTGTTGTTTGATTTCGACAAAGCCGTGCTGAAAGCGGAAGGCAAAGCCGAAGTTGACAAACTGATTGCCGAGATGAAGAAGTACCCGGGCGACGCGGTGCTTATCGAAGGGCATACCTGTGATATCGGTTCCCATGAATACAACATGGGGCTGGGTCAGCGTCGCGCTGATGCCGTCAAGCGTTATATGATTGAAAACGGCATTGAAGAAGCCCGCATTCAGACGCAGAGCTTCAGTTATGACCGTCCGGCGGTCCCGAATGACTCGGCCGCGAACCGCAAACTGAACCGCCGCGCTGAATTCAAGATTACGCTGGCCGGCTGATAAGTACATACCATACGTTCGGTTGAAGTAGTTAAGTGCGCCTCGGTGTCGTCTTGACGACGCCGGGGCGTTTGTTTTGGAGTGCACGATGGCTGCCTCTGGGATATCGCTGACCGATTGTTTTGATCGTTTCATGGAGTCTGCGGTTTTTGAATCCGGACTCTCGGAACGGACGTTGTCCGCTTACGCTGCGGATATCCGCCTCTACTTGCGTTTTCTGGAAGAGGCCGGTGTAAAGGCGGCTGCGGAAATACGGCTGGAAGAGGTGGTGGACCATTTTTCCCGGCTCCGTGAGTCCGGTTTGTCGTCGCGGTCTTTGGCCAGGCATTTAAGCGCCATACGCCGCTTTCACTCGTTTTTGACGGAAGAAGGCCACTGCGCTGCCAATGTGACCGCTATGATTGACACGCCACGGCTGTTAAGGCGACTACCCCGTTGCCTTTCCAGTGAAGAGGTGGAACGGATACTGCGCATGCCGGACATTCAGACTGTGGCCGGCGTGCGTGATGTGGCATTACTCGAACTGTTCTACGCTTGTGGTTTGCGTATTTCGGAGTTGGCCGCCCTTCCGGTGAAACATGTACAGATGGAAGAAAGTAGCGTTCGTATTTACGGCAAAGGCGCTAAATACCGGATGGTGCCGCTGGGCCGCGCCGCCCTTGAGAAACTGTCGGCTTGGTTGCCGTTACGGGCGCAGTGGGCGCGCCGTGATGATGCCCTCTTTATTGGCGCGACCGGAAGACGTCTGAGTCGGAGCACAATTTGGCGCCTGGTCAGGCGTTACGCGGCCGCCGCGGCTATTTCCCAGCGCGTGGCCCCCCATATGCTGCGGCATTCCTTTGCCACACACCTGCTGGACCACGGCGCGGATTTGAGGGCGGTACAAGAGATGTTGGGGCATGCCGATATCGGTACCACGCAGATCTATACGCATGTCAGCGCTGAGCGTCTTTCACATGCGCACAAGAAGTACCATCCACGGGGATGATGCGAAACAAGGTAGGACAGCGGCCAGCGCCCGCCGGGCGACGGGGGTTCCGGAGACAAGATTGTAATGGCTCAAGGTGAATCCATTCTGAACAGAATGACGCGGGAAGCCGCGGACCAGCTGCATGGCCATATTCAGGAGGCCGGGGGGAATGAGGTATTTTGTGCCGGCGCGCTGGATGGAAACGGTTTGCTGACCGCTGTGCGCGTGCTCGCGCGCGGTCATGCAAGCGCGGTACCCGCACTGTTCGCCATGCTTGAACTGCGCGAGGTGGTGCTGCACAATCATCCTTCGGGCAACCTGGAGCCCAGCGATGCGGACCTTGAACTGGCATCCATCTACAGCGCCCACGGGCATGGCGTGTATATTGTGGATAATGCAACCACGTCCGTTTATGTGGTGGTAGAACCGTTTCTTCCCAGGGAACGGGAATGCCTCAATGCCCGCGAACTGGAACAGGCCTTTGCCGCGGACAGTACGCTTGCCCGCAAGCTGGACGGCTTCGAGTTGCGGCCACAGCAAATCGAAATGACCGAATCCATTGCGGCCGCCTTTAACAGAAACGGCATCGCGCTGATAGAGGCGCCCACAGGCGTGGGCAAAACCCTGGCCTACCTGCTGCCCGCAACTTTATGGGCGCTGCGCAACAAGGAGCGCATCGTCATTTCCACGCGCACCATCAATTTGCAGGAACAGATCATCCTGCACGATCTTCCACTGTTACGAAATTGCCTCGGCGAAGAATTCAACGCCTGCCTGGTAAAGGGGCGCGGCAATTATGTTTGCCTTCATAAACTGGACCGGGCCTTTTCCGAAGTTACCCTTTTTGAGGAACCGCACCGCCTTGAACAACTTCATGGTATCGTGGATTGGGCGGAGAAGACCCGCGACGGAAGTGTGAGCGACCTGCCCTTTATGCCGGACCGGATGTTGTGGGAACGGGTATGCTGCGAGGCAGACGTTTGCGTGGGCGGCAGTTGCCGCCATTTCCGAAATTGTTTTTTCATGCAGGCGCGCCGTGATATGGCGGCCGCGGACCTGCTGGTTGTCAACCACCATATGCTCTTCGCCGATGTGGCAGTCAAGCGCGAAACGGGGGATTTTTCCGCCTCGGCCGTGCTGCCCAGTTACGGGCGTGTTATTTTTGATGAAGCCCACAGCATTGAGGATGCGGCGACCGAGTATTTCGGGATTTCAGCGACCCGGGCCGGCATGCACAAGGTCATGAACCGGTTACTTCATGTTGAAAGCGGACAGGAACGGGGCCTTCTTCCCTTCCTTAAACTAAAATTAATGCGCAACTGCCCACAGGTTTCCATTGATGAATACCAGGCCTATTTGGAATTGATTGAGAAACAGGTGCAGCCTGCCGTATTGTTGACCGAAGACACGCTAGATGACGCGTTTACCGCCCTGCGTGAATATACGTCCGAAAATTCCGGTCAAATCGGCCGGGAGATTCAATGGCGGCTCACGCCTGAGATTCTAAGCGCCGCCTCCCTGCGGGAACTCCATGAGGAGATCATACTGCCCGCTGTTTTTCAGACGCAGGTATTGATGCGGCTGGCGCAGGACCTGCTCGACAAACTGAAAACAATCAGGTCTCTCGAGCCCGGGGATGAGTCACCCGTACAGATGGAGGTTGTGGAACTGGCGGCGTGTCTGCGCCGAATGCAGCAGGTGGCCGATGCCCTGACGGAATTCACGGAGGAAACCCTGGAAGACAACACCGTGCGCTGGATTGAAATCAACAGCCGGGATGAAGACAAGGTGCGTATCGCTCGTTGCCCTCTTGCCGTGGGCAAACCCCTCGCCGAATGGGTGTACGCGAAAACGGACAGTATCATCATGACCTCCGCCACCCTTGCCGTGCAAAAAAAATTCGACTATTGCAAAGGTCGAATCGGCCTGGACCTGGCGGAAGCGGGCCGGGTACAGGAACTGCTCCTGGGCTCGCCCTTTGACTACAAGCGTCAAGCCCTGCTCTGCGTGCCTACGGGCGGGCCCGATCCCAATGCGCCTGCTTTCCTGGAGACAGCCGTGGAGCACATTCGGTCCATATTGAAAATCACACGAGGGCACGCCTTTGTCCTGTTTACTTCCTTTGGTTCTCTGGATTTTGCGTATGAGCAGTTGGAGGACGAGTTGCTCTCCCGGGGCATACGGCCCTTATGCCAGGGAAGGGATTCCAGGTCCCGCCTGTTGCAGGCTTTTCGTGAAGACATCTCAAGCGTCCTGTTCGGCACGGACAGTTTTTGGGAGGGTGTGGATGTCGCCGGTGAAGCGCTCCAATGCGTCATCGTCACCCGGCTGCCGTTCCGGGTGCCCACGGAACCCATCCTCGAGGCGCGCGCCAAGGCCATTGAACAAGCCGGGGGAAACGCTTTCATGGATTTTTCCGTTCCCCAGGCCGTTATCAAACTGCGCCAGGGGTTCGGCCGCCTGATACGCAGGCGTACCGACTGGGGAACGGTAGTTGTCCTTGATAACCGCATTGTGACCAAGTATTACGGGAGGATCTTTATGAATTCCCTGCCCGATGTGCCCGTTGTGCGCGGGCCCGCTGAAAAAGTCTGGGAGGCGCTGGAAAAGTTTTATCGTGAAAAACGCTCCGGAAATCAGCGCTGAATTCCCTTATAGACGCAAGGCCCGCCGCCGCGCGGGTTTGTGGCGGATGCGGGGATTGTGGCATACTTTGTGCCGCAGGAAGCGACGGGGGTAAGTACGCAAGGTTTATATTGCATGCATGGAGTCCGCAACGGGAATGACGGAAGAACGGGAAACAGCGACCGCGCCGGAAGAAGAAGCGCGGCTTAAACGGGAAAATCGCAGGCGCATCGCGCGCTTTGTGAGCGTTTTTGTAATCACCACCCTTGCATTGCTGACCTCCTACCGGTATGCCATCCACACGCGCCTGAATGACTGGTATCTGTTTCAGGTCGCCAATCATACGGCCATGACATTGGACCAAATCGGCCGCGCCGAACTGGAACCGCTTCATTATGGCCGGTTTAATCCGAAAGAGACGCGCGCCGCCATTGCCGCGTGGACGGAAGGGCGGCAGATGCCCACGGAGGCGGAAATCGCCTCGGCCGCCCCGGAACCGCTGAGTGCCTGGGAACGGTGGTCCTATCGCGCGCTCGGCATGCGGCACAACCAGGAACCCCGGACCAACGGTCCGCGCGTGCACTTTGTGTTGCGTGAAGGGATATCCACCCAGGTTGACGCCACCCTGGGAGAATTGAACGGTTTGGAGGATAACCTGCTCATCGACCCCGCAGAGAAGAGCCAGCGCATTGCGATAGTGCAGGAAGAACTTCAGAAACTCCGGTTGGAGCAGCAAGCCCTGCGCAGCGGTGACGGTTCGGGAAAAACCGACACCTCACTGACTTTCCCCTTTATTCTGATTCCCGAGTGCGGCGCCATCGAGATCATGGCCATTTTCCTGGCGGCCGTTCTGGCCTTCCCCACGGTCTGGTGGAAACGATACATCGGGCTTGCCGCCGGGTTGCCGATCATGTATGGCGTCAACGTGTTCCGGCTTACCGTGCTCGCCCTTATCGGCGCCCTGGATAAAAGCCGCGTCTGGTTTAACTTTGCCCATGAATATGTCTGGCAGGCCATATACATTATTTTCGTGGTGGCCGTCTGGTTGCTCTGGGTGGAGTACATCGTTAACCGGAACCATATTGTCACCAGGAAGCAGTCGTGGGGACTGCCCGGTTTCTGCCTGAAATTCCTGGTATGTGTGGTAGTGCTGGAGATACTATGGCTGCTGGCGCTGCCCTATTACGGCCAGGTACTCCTGCAATTGGCCGGTGTCCCGCTGCGCTATGTCTTTGGTGTGTCTATCGAGGCGGGGCGCATTGAAGCGCAGGAAATACTAAATACCGGAACGAAACTGGTATACACAATCAACAGTATCGACCGTTCCATGTCCCTGGCAAAACTGGCGGCCAATATACCGCCGTATGTCGCGCTGGTTCTGGCAACATCGGGACTGCTTTGGAAGCGCCGCCTGGGCATTCTTGTTTATGGCTGCGCGATTCTTTGCGGTTTTCACGCGCTTTTTATCGTTATTGTCCTTCGTTTTCAGGAAGCGTTGTTGCATGTCAGCGAGATTCCCACCGCCGTCATCGTGTTTTTCCTGACCCTGCCGTTCATGCTCTGGATTGTTTTCGCCTATTGGGACCGTATCCTGTCGCGAGGCCGGGAAAATGGCGCGTCTGGTCAGGATGTGCCCCCGCCGGAAACGGATGCCGCGCCGCCTCAGTCCTGAAGCGGAGCGGTTTTTGCGGCACATTCGTTTTACTACTGTCTTATCGCTCAACAGGGCCAATAGATTCAAAATATTGGGGTGCGGGCGGCGCTCGCGTTTGATGGTAGAGAGCCGACATCCCCCCGAAAATCAGCCCGAACTGCGGGGACAAGGCTAGATAGGAACTGTACTTTAGATTTTTGGAAGGATGATAAAACCGATTATGGCTTCCTGGTTGACCTATAACAGTGCGGATGGCGCCACGCCGCGACAGGCCTCCGTGGTCATCCTGTATGAAGAATCGGGCGGCTCGGTGTTGTTCGTGCGTCGCAATCACGCCTTGGCGTTTATGGGCGGGCATCATGCCTTTCCGGGCGGCCGGGTTTCAAGGTTCGACACGGGGCGGTGCGTTCATAACGCTTCGGATGATGAGACGGCCGGGTATCTTACCGCCGCCGCGCGGGAAGTATTTGAGGAGACGGGCGTCCTTCTCGCGCGGGGTGCGGCCCGGAGCGAAGAGATATGCGGACCGGCAAGATACGAAATTCTGCAGAACCCTGAGCACTTCGAGCCGTTTCTGGAAGCGGAAAATTTTTATATCGATGCGTCCGATTTCGCGCCGGCCGGCCGCTGGATTACTCCGTCCTTTTCTCCCATGCGTTTCGATACCCGTTATTTCCTGTGCCGTTGCAAGGCCTGCCTCCCCGTATCGCCCATGGGGCCTGAGGAGGAGATTACCGAAGTGTGCTGGCTGACGCCGCAGCAGGCGTTGGAGAAACGCGGCCTGGGTGAAATGATCCTGTCCACGCCGCCGGCCTTCGTATTACAGCGGCTGGCCACGTTTCCCCTGGCGGAAGCGCTTGAACGGTTGCGGCATACACCGGGATTCTCCGACACCCTTATCGACTACATTGAACCCGCCGCCGGTATACACATCGTTCCCGTCAAAGCGCATACCCTGCCGCCCGCAACGCATACCAACTGTGTCATCATCGGCGAGACAGAACTGGCCATAATCGACCCGGGCATCCAGGATGAAGCCGAGCGGCGGCGGTTCTCATTGCACCTTGATGATATTTGCGAAGGGGTCGGTGGCAGGCCCACGGCTATATTACTTACCCACGCTCATCCCGATCACTGTGCCTTCGCGGCGGGCTTGTCCGGACATTACGGCATTCCCATTTACGGCCACCCGGAAGCCTTGTCCCAGTTTCCGGGGGGGCGGCCTCTGCGCGATGGCGCGTATCTCGAATTGGCCGGGGTGCGCCCTTGGCGCATACGTTGCCTACACACGCCCGGGCACCATCCGGGCCACCTGTGCTTTTTCGAGGGCACTACGCGTACCCTGGTGTGTGGCGACATGGTGGCAAATCCCGGAACGATTATGATCGATAACGACGCCGGTGGTGATATGGACCTCTACCTGAAAAGCCTCGAGCGTCTCAGCGTGCTGGAGCCCGCTTTGACGGTGCCCGGTCACGGCGCGCCGCTGATAGCCGCGGCGGGCCCCGCCCTGTTTCGCGCCACGGCGGAACACCGGCTGAGGCGGGAGGAAAAGGTCAGGAAGGCTTTGGAAACGGGCGTCCGTACCGTGGAGGAACTGCTGCCTCTGGTCTATGACGATACGCCTGTTGCATTATATCCGCTTGCCGAACGGCAGTTGCGCGCCCACCTGAAACGGCTGGACAAAGGGCGGTGTCCGGAGGACACAACGGCAGATATTCATGAAAGCAGCAGACGAGGGACATGAAAGTGGAGACACCCATGTTATACACCGAAACAACCATCGGCGCGCTGTTCCGGGAACAGGCCGCACGATATGCGGACCGGGACTGTATGATTTATCCGGACCGGGGCCTGCGCTTTACGTGGCGGGAATTTGAAGCGCGAACCGAGCGCCTTGCGAAAGGGCTGCTGGCGCTCGGGCTGCGTCCCGGAGACCACCTGGGAATCTGGGCGCGTAATGTGCCCGACTGGCTAACTCTGTTCTTTGCCACCGCCCAGCTCGGTATCGTGCTGGTCACGGTGAACACCGCCTACAAAAGCCATGAGCTGGCCTATGTGCTGAAACAGTCCGATATGAAAGCGCTAGCCCTGGTGGACGGTTTCCGCGACGTCAATTATGTGGAGACCCTGTATGAACTGGTTCCGGAACTGCGCACCCGGGCGCGCGGCGACCTGCGCAGCGGGTCGTTTCCTCAACTGCGCCATGTTATTTTCATCGGGCAGGAAAAACACCGGGGCATGTACAATCTCCCCGAGTTGTTTCAGTTGGGGGAACACCAGCCCGACGGCCCCATCACGGAAATACGGAATGCGGTACAGTGCAATGACGTGGTGAACATGCAGTACACGTCAGGCACGACAGGATTTCCGAAAGGGGTGATGCTTACCCATCGCAATATCCTGAATAATGGGTATTATATCGGCGAGCGCCAGAAATTCACCGAGGCGGACCGGGTGTGTCTGCCCGTACCGCTGTTTCATTGTTTCGGTATTGTACTGGGAGTCATGGCGGCGCTGACCCATGGAAGCACCTTGGTCATGCTGGAGACCTTTGACCCGCTGTTGGCGCTCGCGGCGGTGCAGAAAGAGAAATGCACCGCCCTGTACGGCGTGCCAACCATGTTCACTGCCGAACTGAACCATCCCATGTTTGATATCTTTGACCTGACGTCCCTGCGCACGGGCATCATGGCGGGATCGCCCTGTCCCATGGAAATCATGAAACGGGTCATCAGCGACATGCACTGCACGGAAATCACCATCGCTTACGGACTGACGGAAGGTTCTCCGGTGATTTGCCAGACCAGCACGGATGACCCGACCGAGAGGCGCGTCAGCACGGTGGGAAAGGTGCTGCCCGCCATTGAAGTGAAGGTGATCGACTCTGAAACGGGCGAGACACTGGGCGTCAATCAGCAGGGCGAACTGTGCTGCCGGGGCTACAATGTCATGAAGGGGTATTACAACATGCCCGAAGCCACCGCGACCGTGGTGGACGCTGAAGGATGGCTTCATACGGGCGACCTGGCAACCTTCGATGAAGAGGGATACTACAAGATTACGGGCCGCAGCAAAGACATGATTATCCGGGGCGGAGAAAATATTTCTCCCCGGGAAATCGAGGAATTTTTCCACACCATGCCCGGCATCAAGGATGTGCAGGTGGCCGGGGTGCCTGATCCGCATTTCGGGGAAGTCATCGGCGCGTTTGTGATACCCAGGGATGGCGCCGATATTACCGAAGAGGATGTGCGCGATTTCGCCCGTGAACGCATCGCACGGTACAAGACGCCCAAACATGTGTTTTTCGTGGAGGAATTTCCCCTGACGGCCAACGGTAAAATCCAAAAGTACCGGTTGCGCGAATATGCCTGCCAAAAGCTGGGTATACAGAAGAGCGACTTCGATGCGCAAGGGGCCTCGGATGCGGAAACGGCCTGACGACACCGCTTGGACAGGCACCGCCATGGCGCAACCCCCGGGGGCCTGTGCTATGCTGTATCCACGTTGCGGAACATGTGAATGTCCCGGGGGGACGGTGTCGGGACCAGGAGTGTCTGAATGCGGTTGACCAGAGTACAATGCGGCCAGTTCCGCGGCCTGAAAGACATGGACTTCATGCCAGGGCCGCGGTTTACGCTTCTTTCCGGAGCGAATGCGCAAGGCAAAACTTCAATGCTGGAAGCGATCCTTTACGCCGCAACGACACGCAGCCACCGCACCTCTTCTGATGATGAACTGGCCCGGTATGGCACCAGCGAATTTCACATCCGGATCGACGCCTGCAGCGTCGCCGGCGCGCCCGTGTATATCGAGGCGAACTGGTGGCGATACGCGAAACGCTTTAGAGTCAATAGTATTCCCCAAACCCGCCTCAGTGACGTGCTGGGCAAGATATGTGTCTCCTTTTTCGCCCCTGAGGATATCGTCCTGGTAAAAGGCGCCGCTTCCGGCCGCCGCCTTTATCTCGACCTGCAACTATCCCAGATGATGCCCCCGTACCTGCGCGCGCTGCAACGGTACCGGCAGGCGTTGCGCCAGCGCAATGAACTGTTGCGACGCCAATGCGCGGACCCGGAACTGCTGGCGCCCTGGGAAAGCCAACTGGCGGTTCATGGGAAGATCCTGGTCACGGAGCGGGAGGCCTGCGTGCGGGAACTGTCCGATATCGCCGCAACCTTGTACGGGCGTATCGTAGAAGAGGAACCTCTGGAACTGGTGTATAAACCCGACATTGCCGATCCTGAGAACATCACCCAGGTGCTTGGCGAAACACGTAACGGCGATCTCCAGCGGAAAACCACGGGACGCGGTCCCCACCGCGATGACATGGAAATCCGCATTGCCGGCAAAGAGGCGCGCAATTACGGTTCCCAGGGCCAGCAGAAGAGTGCCGCGCTCGTGCTTAAGCTGGCGGAAGTGGAACTCACGCTGCGGCGCATGGGGGAATATCCGGTGGTGCTTCTCGACGAGGCCCTCGCGGAATTGGACAGCGGGCGTGCCGCCCGTCTCTTCTCCGCCATTCCCGCCGAAGCCCAGGCGCTTATCACCACGGCGCACCCAGAGCAATTGCCTGCAATCAGCCCGGAGGATATGCAACACTTCCATATCGAAGGGGGGCGGCTTGAAAAAAAATAAGCCCGAACATATCGCCGATATCCTTGCCCAAATGGCGCAAACGACCCCCCTCGGCCTGAACCTGGAACAGGCGAAAATCTGGGAACATTGGGAGGAACTTGCCGGTAAGAATATTGCCGCGCACTGCAAGGCCCACGATGTCAAAGACGGCATCTTGCGCGTGACCGCGGAAAGCGCCGTGTGGATGCATAAACTCAGCTATATCAAGTGGGACCTCCTGCGGCGCATCAACCGCATGGCGGGCCAAGAACTGGTATCGGATATCTTTATCATGCTTGCCACCGAGGACAAAGAGGATGAAACGCCCCCGCAAAACCTGTGACCGATGTTGTTCCGGGTGGGACCCGGATTGCGCTATGCCTTGATTCCTTCTCCACCATTGTGTATGCTTTCAATTGTGGCTTGGGGTGGGGGAATAAAATCTAAAAAACAAGGCGTTCAAAAATGTATAAAGCCATCGCAGGTATCGCGCTATGTCTGTGTCTTGAGTCAATGGCTGTTGCGGGTGAGTCTCCCCAGTTTCGGGGTCCGTATCGGGACGGGCGTTTTGAAGAGCAGGGCTTGTTGAAGGTGTGGCCTGAAAACGGCCCTGCGCTGTTATGGGTGGCCACAGGCCTGGGTAACGGGTATTCTTCGCCTTCCATTGCGGGCAAAAAAATATATGTGCCGGGCATGGTTGATGAAACGACCGCAGGGATATTTATCCTGAATCTGGACGGAGTGATAGAGCGTACCATTCCCGTGGGCCCGGAAACGGAGGACACCCAGGCGCCCGGTCCACGGTCTACGCCCACCGTTGACGGGGACTTCCTGTACATGCTATCCGGGTTAGGCGAGGTCTATTGTCTGCACATTCCCTCCGGGGAAAAGAAGTGGACCGTCAATATTCTGGAACGGTTCTCCGGGTCGAATATCATGTACACCCTTGCGGAGTCGCTGTTGGTGGATGGCGACCGGGTTATCTGCACGCCGGGCGGGCCGGACGCGGGCCTGGCCTCGCTGGACAAGCATACGGGGGAGACGATTTGGACGACGAAAGGCTTCGGTGATCCAGCATCATATTGCGCGCCCATCATCTATACCCATAACGGCCGGCGGCTGTTGTTCACGGAAACCGCCAATTACCTTGTTTGCACCGACGCGGAGGACGGCACGTTTCTCTGGAAGATGGAACATCCCACGCGGGACGGCATTCACGCGGTAACCCCGATATACATGGACGGGCTTGTCTATTACACGGGCGGCTACGAGGCGGAAAGCGGCGCCGTGCGTCTTTCCGAAGACGGTTCCTCCTTTGAAAAGGCCTGGCAGGACAATCTGTTGGACTGCCAGCATCACGGGGTCGTGTTGCACGAAGGGTATCTGTACGGGACGAGTCATATGCGTGGCAACCATCTGGTCTGCATCGAGATGAAGACGGGCAAGGTCATGTGGAAGGCGACAGAAGTACGCCAGGGGGTTGTGGAATATGCCGACGGTATGCTGTATGTTTACGAAGGCCCTTCTCGCGGCATCGTTCACCTGGTGAAAGCCACTCCGGAGTCCTTTCAGCATGCCGGCCAGTTCCGGGTAACCGAAGGGAACGGGCGGCACTGGGCGCATCCGGCTTTCGCGAACGGTGTGCTGTATATCCGGCATGGGGATGCGCTCATGGCCTATGATATACGGGATAAATCATAGGTGCCAGAAAGCCTTACCGTGCCGGACAGGGTCAGACCAGGTTCGACAATGCGATGCCAGATTACAGATACCCCAGCGTGCGCAACTGGTCCAGGGTCTGTTGCTGGTCCGGCATGTTGGATACGGGTTCCACGGTTTCCGCCGCCGTGAGCCGGAAGCCGCCGATGGCGCTCCAGTAGGGCCGATCGCCCGGGCTGAGGGTCATCTCAAATATGCCGTTGGGCAGGTCCACATACCTGGCCTCCACCAGGGAGAGCCGTTCGGAAGCCTCGTTGCCCGGTGCGAATACCACCTCGCAGAAGGATTCCTCTCCTGCCGGTTGGATGCGCACCATGGATGCGGGGTGACCGAGAATGTCTTCAGCGGATAGCAGGAGCAAGGTAAGGAGGTAACGGCCGGGAGGCGCCTGGTGCCGGATAGTCAGCGGTGCGGGGGCTTTCCCCCAGGACGCCGCCCAGAGCACGTCGTTCATGAGAATCCATTGACCGTCCAATGGCGTGTCTGCGTCCGGCCGGTTGCCCTCAAGAATGCGGATCGTTTCCGGCGGATTGGGCATACCACCCAGATATGCTTCTGTAAAGCGGACATCATGATACAGTTTGGGCTGCCGGTCATACGCCTGCCACAGGGGTTCGAAAACAGCGGTTCGAAGATTTCGGAACCGCCCGGCAATTTCGAGTTGCGCGTCCAGGCAGGAAACCCGGCCGCCGACAGTATCCGGCGCGAGATACAGGGCTTCGTGACCGTCCATGGGGTCATACTCGTACTTGTGGGTTTTATCGCGGATGATATAGCCGTTGGGATTGTCATATCCCCGGCTGTACCATCGGGTAAACACATACTCGTGAAGCGAATCGGTGTCTCCCCGAAGCAGCGGCATCAGGCTTTTGCCGTCCGGTCTGGCCGTGGTCCTGAGGTGCAGGAGTTCTATCAGGGTCGGAACGATATCCACATTCTGGGTAAAGGCGGCTATCTGCATGCCTCTGGGTATACCCGGCCCTGCAACTACCAGGGGAACATGGGTGACCTCGTCGAAGGTGACCTCATGGCCCCAGCTGGTACCGTCTTCACCGAGCGCATCACCATGGTCAGCCCCTATCAGCAGGAGCGTATTTTCATACAGCCCCTGCTCTTTCAACGCCTTGACAATGACGCCGATGGCCTGGTCCGCGTACAGGATGGACCCGTCATGCATGCTTCGCAGCAGCAGCTGGTCTTCTTTTGTAAACTGACTCGCGGTTTTTTGTGCCGGCTGGCCGTTCTGAATCGCGGCGCTGATGTACTCCGGATCTATCCACCGGTCAAAGGGCGGTTTCAGTACATGCGGAAAATGGGTGTCCATGGCGTGGACATACAGGAAGACCGGCTTGTCGTGCGGCTCCGCCAGTTTTTCCAAAATCACATGGTTCAGCGTCTCAAAGTCCGCATACGCGGCGCCCGCGGCCGGCTGGACGGCATGACTTTCATCAAAGGCCTTGTACAGGCGGCTTCTCGGGGTGATATACACCTGGGCGGAAACGAGGATGGTGTGATACCCGTTCTCCCGAAGGATTTCCGGAAGGAGCATTTCGCCCGGCGGCACTTCCCGAGGGCAGTTCGCATTGCTGCCGTAATCGATGAAATCCAGACAGGATACCGGGTAATAGCGGCCTGTTATATAGGTCGGCACGGAAAGTTTGGTCCATAGGCCCTGGGTGTAATGAGATTCAAAAAGCGCCCCTTCCGCGGCCAGGGCGTCTATGGTTGGCGATGTGGGCCGCTCATACCCGTAACTGGAAAAATCCGGGCGGCAGGCATCGAGGATGATCCAGATGATATTGGGACGGTCTGCTGGTTTGATATCGCTTTGCCCCGGGGAATGGGCCGGTATTTCAGGATTCGTTGGAGATTCCTGAGGGGGCAATGTCTCCCGGGGCGCTGACGGGGAGCAACCAGCCAACAACACGGAAAAAAGGACAGCAACGGAACATACCGCTTTGGTAATGCCCGATGTATGGATGGATCTGGTGAAGACGGTAGGCATAATAGTGTTCTGCTTCAGGTCGTCTTTAACAGCATGAAGGTTTCTATATGCTAGAAGACAACAACTCAGTCCGCTCCAAAATTGTATCTTGGAACAGCTTCTTTCCTGAAATCGTATTTCCTGTGTTTACAAAGTATAATTTGATAATGAACGGGAAGAGCGGCCATCAGGCCATTCTTGCTTGCGAACAGGAACGTATTATAGCATGACGTTTATTGCGCACGTGTCATGCGGCGAATTCCCGTGGCGTAATACGAACATTCTCCGCTATTCTTTATTGAGACTATGGTTGACAAATCATCACTGTTCAGGAGGAAAAGGCTGTGGCTGTTGCAGGTATGCTGGTGGTACTGATATGCGGCGGATTTGACTATAGCGACAGGTTTGTGTATCCCGACGGGACCGAGGGCGCTCCGGCATGGTATGCGGAATCCATAGCATGGGAAGTGTATGACGGGACACTCGTGCATTCGAAGGGAGACCGCACGTTTGCGCTTCTGGAACAGGCCCCCCATGGGCGGGAGGTGTTGCTCGAGGCAACGCTGGTGGTACGGGAAAGGCGGGGGGACGGCTGGGTTTCAGCCGGAGTGGTCGTCCGGCAGGATGGCGGGAACTATTGGCATCTCGCGCTGATTGAGGCGCCCGAGCCGCAGGGGAAGCGCCATCATATTGAATTGACCGAAATGCTGGAAGGGACGTGGTTATCTGAATCGGCTGCGGAAACACGGTTGACTTGTGCTGAACAGATGGGGAGGGATTTTGACTGGCAATACGGGCATTCCTATCGCCTGCGAATACACCTGAGGCCTGAACGTATCGGGGGCTATGTGGAGGAACTTGACGGGACGGTACGGGTACGACTGGCCTATCTTCTGGACAATCGTGCGGTAACGTATGGTCAGCCTGCGCTGGACGCCGCATGGTGCGATGCAGTATTTGACGATGTAAACGTGAAGGTGGGACAAACGGTAACCCCGGAAACCGCCGACCGGGAACCTTTCCCGTTGTACACGATTCCGGGCAACGTGGCGGTAAAGGGCGAGGCCAGCGGTTTCTTCCACCCGGAAGAAGTGGACGGGCGCTGGTGGATGATAGATCCCAACGGGCAGTCCTTTTACATGGTGGGGGCAGACCATATAAGTTTCGATGTTCATTGGTGCGAAAAACTGGGGTATGCGCCCTATGCGAAAAACGTTCGGGAAAAATATGGCAGCGAGGCGAACTGGGCGGACAGCACTGCGGCGCGCCTCGCGGACTGGCATTTCAATACGCTGCCCGCGAATCATTCCCCGTTGCTGCGGTATCGCCAGTTCCCGCACATCGGGTTTGTACATTTTGGAACGTCTTTTTCTGATGTTGACGGGCTTTGTCCGAAAACGACCTGGACCGGATTCCCGAACGTGTTTCATCCGCACTGGCCCCGGCATTGTGAAAAGCTGGCCAGGCAACAGTGCGCTTCCGTAAAAGATGACCCGTGGTTGATAGGCTACTTCCTGGACAACGAACTGGAGTGGTTCGGGAAAAGCCACCGGTCCTGGGGATTGTTTGAAGAGGCGTGGAAGAAACCACCGGTAAACTCGGCCAAGCAGGCCTGGATAGCTTTTCTTAAAGAGGAAATGGATTCTGTGAAGGATTTTGAGGAGGACTGGGGAGTCGCCGTGGCGGATTTTGACGCGTTGGCAGGGCATACATCGCCTGCGCCGCCCAAGACGAGACGGGCAGAGGAACTCGCCCTGCGCTGGGTGCGGCGGGTGGCGGAGGCCTATTTCCGGGGCTGCGTGGAGGCGATTCACCAATGGGACCCCAATCACCTGATCCTCGGATGCCGTTTCGCGGGGAACGCCCCGGATATTTGGGATATCGCCGGAAAGTATTGCGACGTGGTTTCCTTCAATATGTATCCGTGGATAGACATAGAGCGCGGAGTTCCCGAATCGGTGGTGGAACAGATACGCCAATGGCAGCATAAGGCGCAGCGGCCCATGATGATTACGGAGTGGAGCTTCCCGGCCCTTGACGCGGGCTTGCCATCGGAGCATGGTGCGGGGATGCGCGTCGACACCCAGGAACAGCGGGCGCGCTGTTTCGCCTATTTTCAGACCTTGATGTTCAGCCTGCCTTTCATGGTGGGTTCAAACTATTTCATGTGGGCCGATGAACCCGCTCTGGGTATTTCATCCACCTTTCCCGAGGACTCAAACTATGGCCTGGTGAACGTAGACGATGCTCCATACCCGGAATTGACCGATGCGGCGCGCAGGGTCAATGCGCAAGCCTGCGACCTCCACTTGCAGGCTGAACCGAAGATCGTTCCTGATGGAGAGACCTTAAGCGGCCTGGCCGCCTGGCTGCTCGAACTCCCCCCGGGCCCCGCAGCGGAAACGGGGGAGACGGCCAACCTTCAGGCGGGATCGCTGACGCTGACCGGACCGGAAGGGGGCAATGCGTGGGTTGTGTCGCACAATGGAACGCCCCTGGGTCGCTTCAGGGCGATGATGCACCAGGAAAGTCCCGAGTCCCGATGGGTTCCTTCGGATACGGCAAAGATTACAGGGCTATATCAAAACGAAGCGGTAACCGTTGTGGAAATGCGTCTTGACCGGGTGGATACCAGCCAGGACCAGACGGTGCGCCGCTTTCAAAGCGCCTGGCACTTCTGGATTCCAAAACATGGTCACTCCTGGTTTGCCAGCCGGTGTCTTTGGGTGGAAAACAACGATACGGTTCCGTGGCATCTTGCCGAGGTGTTCCATTACCTGAGCCCGGAAATCGGCGGCGATGCGCGAGATGACGAACCGATGGCGCGCCGTGTTCCCAATTATTACCGGCGCGGGTCGGCCTGGATCGACCAGCAGGCGGGAAGCGGCATCGGCTGCTGGTATCCTTCTGAAGCACGCTTATCATGCGATTATTGGAAAGGGCCGGCGGGCGATATCCATTCAGACCTCAGGCAACAGGTAAACCGTGAACTGAAGCCGGGAGACCGGGTCGAGATAGAAGATGCGCGGACATTCTTTTTTCCTGTGGAGGGCCTTTCCCTGAAGGACTTTGGCAGGGCTGTAGAGGAACTGCATGCGTGTGTAACCGCACCCTTGTAGTGAAGCAGGCGTTACCGTGTATTTTTTCGGCGTGTCCCACGATTCATACCAGCAGGTGCCCACCAAACTTGTAGTGAAGCAGGCGTTACCGTGTATTTTTTCGGTTCATAAAGGCTGCCCAAGAACATGAAGTTGAATTATCTTAAAGGTGTTGTTTTTGAGTGCGCAAGCCATGCTTGCGCTTTTACTTTTGCTTTCACATAGGCTGTAGCGTTAAGTATTGATACCCTGTATTTTGTTGTAAGCCAGCAAGAAAACGAAAGCGCAAGCATGGCTTGCGCACTCAAAAAAAGGTGTAAAAAACACCGGGTTGCGGGCAACACCGTGTTGGTTATCTTTTAGGATCTATGTTGCGGTACATGTCCTTATAGGGAACATGTACCGATTTGTTGTATTGCCTCCATCCGTATTAAACTCCAACAGATAAAAAAACTGTCTTGTCCTGAAAGGAGTTTGTTATGAAATATAGCCTGCTATGCTGTATCCCGTTGGTTCTACTATGCGGTATTGCCGGGGCGGCATCAAAGCCCATGGCCGCACTTTTTGCCGATAGCGCCTTTGGGAGCACGGAAGCGCTGGCGCCATTGATGAAAACGCTTCTGGCGGATGTTGGCTATGACATTGTCGAACTGGATGCTGTGGCCTTATGTGACGCTGAGATTTTTTTCGACGAAGAAGTTTCGCTGCTGGTGCTGCCGGACGCGAAGCGGCTGCCGATGGCTGCCATCGCGCCGGTGAAGGCCTTTCTGGAACGGGGCGGCGATCTGCTCGTCCTGAACGCGCCGGCGTGGCGGGAACGAGTAGTCGAAATTGAGGGTCTCTGGCAGACGCCTGAAGAATACCGGGAGCGGCAGGCCACGCGGCCGGTTGCAAATGTCATTCTCGATTTCAGTAACGAATCCAGGGAAGACTGGTTTCGCAGCGCGTACCGCATGGAAAGCCCGACGACCTATAAGACGGTCGCGGACGGGCCCGCGCCCGGCATGGCCGCGTTCGAGGTGAACCTGCCCGAAATGGAAGGATGGGACTCCGTGTGCCGTAATTTCGAGCAGTCCCCTTTCCCGGAGGGGCACACGGTGACTGTGTTCAGCGCCAAAGGCGGCGTGAAAACCAACCGGCTCGCCGTGGAATGGCGGGAACGCGACGGGTCGCGCTGGATCGCCGTGGTGCCGCTGACACAGTCGTGGCAGCAATTCCGTTTATCCCCGGAAGACTTCAAGTTCTGGGAAAGCGTTCCCGCTCGCGCAGGCAGCGCGCTGAATCCCGCCAACGTGGAGATGATTGCCTTTACGCTGGCCTATACGCACACGGGCCATCTGCATGGTGGGCATTGGTTCCAGGTGTCCCAAGTCGGCACGGCCGCTTTTGAGGACGGCCAAGGACAGGTTATAGACAATGTGCCCGCGCCGACCTTGGAAATCGTTTCGCCGGGCTACAAGTTCTTCGACATGTCCGGTGCGGTCGCCCTCACGGTGGCGGCGGGGCAGAATGTGGTCCCGGACGCTGCGTTTCCCCTGCCGGCGGCGATGCTGGCGATGCACCCGCGCCCGGAGGCCGGAGGATACGGCAAGGGCAGGCCCTGGCGTTGGATGCCGTTGCTCGAAGCCCGCGCGGCGGACGGGGACCTGCGCGGGTATCCCGCCGCCATGTTCATTCATACGGACGGTGACTTTAAAGGCGGGGTCTGGGCATCCTTTGCCATTGAGGATGCCGGATGGTACGCCTCGGAACCGGGCGCGGCCGCGGTGAAAGGGGTCCTGGCGCGCATGAAAGACCCTGTGTTCCTGGTGGACGG
>MTKZ01040578.1_pt1 | contig 20375 bp, 12 predicted proteins | sample 1042781 | NCBI WGS metagenome assembly MTKZ01 (sample SAMN06212207, study PRJNA360539) | anaerobic digester metagenome | biome: Wastewater treatment plant; material: sludge; isolation source: anaerobic digester fed with sludge from wastewater treatment plant | place: Denmark: WWTP Viborg ... | reverse complement strand
AGTATTCATCAGTAACACGCCCGCTGGAAGCGAACTGGAAAAACTGGCTAAGGATAAAGGCGACTCGCGGGTTCTCTATTGGGCTCCGGATCCATTAACGCCGGCTGAAGAATCCCTGCTTTTGGATTTTGCCGCATATCGCAGTATGGTGGCCGAAGCGATGGGTAAGGATTCGGATAAGGCCAAACTCATCCTGGATTGGGTTCAAGGTCGGCTAAAAGCCCAGATGGGCACCATCTATCGCATCGTTCCCGATAGCTATGGCAGAGGGCAGATCACCGCTACCGACCATTCTCAAATGGCATTTCTGTCGCAGGGAGAGCTCAGCGCGATCCTGACGCCTCTGGTTGGGCAGGTGTTGGATTCAACCTATGCCTGCAAGGATATTATCTTCGATGCTCAAGCGCCCTTCAATGACCTGAATGCCATCAACGTAATTAACGGGATCGTAAAAGAAGGCGAATTCCCTCGCGGTGTAAAACCTGGCAAAGAGGTATCTGCATCCTGGAACTACGGCTTCGCGTTGGGGATCATGCGCAAACCCAACGATCTCAAATTGGACACGCGCGACTGCCGTTATACCAAAGAAATGCTGGATTGGATTGAAGAAAAGATCGGCAGTAGCGGGGTTAACCTGGCTGCTACCACCTTGTATAAAAATTTTACTGGGATCGGTGGTCCAGGAGGTGTGAATTACGGCCTCAGTAAGCGTATGATCCAACTCTATCTGCTGTGTCTGGTGCGGGAAGGCCGTTTGCGCATTACGTTGTCGGGTAAAAATTTGCCCGCGGATGCGATTGATTACACCAACATCAACACGATTGACTTTAAAACCGCCATCCTGGATTCTTTTGACCAGATCCAGCGCTTGAAGCCCCCGGAAGGGTGGGAGGTGCTGGCGCCTTTTGCCGCCGTTTTCTTAAATGATGAAAGCATCAAAACCGTGCATGAGGACGCGGACATCCAAATTGCGGTGCAGAGAATATTGAAATTCAAAAAAGATGCGCTGGACCCTTTCCAAAAATTAAACAAGGGGATGAAGGACCTCTTCGAGGAAATTGGCAAACCATTCACGATGGCAGAAAGGATGAGTGCCTGGGAGAGATTTTTGGCCAGTCCGGTTGAAGTGACTGATCCAATCCCCTTCTTGCGCAATGGGATCGAAAAGGCGTTTGGCTATCCCATTTATCACGAAGATGTCGTTCGCTCCGATGACGTGGATGACCTGATCATCCGCCGGAATGAGATCGATCAGGTTGGCAGGTTCTATTCCTATCGGGAACAGCTCCGCGCCGGCATGCGTTACCTGGATGTGGAGATCCCCGCAACCCCTGAACTGGCAGATTTGGAACGAAATCTGGCGGCATTGAAGCAGCGGATAAAAGACCTGGATGCCTGGGTGAGGAATGAAACCAGACTACTGAATGAATTTATCCAACCCATGCAGGAGGCGATTGAGTCCTACCGGGTGCGCTACCTGCAGGCCTTTGACCAGGTCGTGTCGTATACCGAGCAGGTCCGGCAGGAACTCGCCGAAGTTGAAAGCCAACCCAAGTACCTGGCCCTCAAAGCGCTGGCACAGCTCAAAGCAGTGGGAGCCGACCCCTGCCCGGCCATCCAGAACCTGGTTCGCCAATTGGAAAAATCGCCGGATTTGTTCCCTGCCAGCCTGACACGCGCCGGGGTCGAACGCGACTTGTCCTACTGGCCGCAGCCGGCCAACTGCCCGCTGACATTGGGCAACAGCTCGGAATGGATTACCCGGGCAAATGCTGCGCTTCAGGCAGCCCGGAAAAGCATTCAGGCAGCATTAGAGGGAAAGGCTCAATTGTTGTTAAGTTCGTCCTTACGACAACGCATTGAACAAGGGAAAGGTGAACCTCTCATTGATAACCTGCTTGCTTCACAGGATGTCGATGAGTTAGTAAAACAATTAATAACGCAATTATCGGGGAACGAGCGAGATCACCTGCTGGGTCTGCTAGAGAAATTCTTAAAACAGGTGGTCGTCAGGAAAATCACCTTGCATGATTTCAAACCCAGTAAGAATACCCTGGAAACAGGAGATGTGGAACAGATAGTCAGTGAATTTCGTGCCTTTTTACAGAGTGGGTTTATGACCAACGCTGACGATGAATTTACCATTGTGGAGATTGAATAGCAAATGAAAGCTGATCCGGCGAGAATCTACGATTTATTTCAAATCCCAAGACGATATGTTGTGCCGTTGTTTCAGCGGCCTTATGTCTGGACCCTTGAAAGGCAGTGGAAACCACTTTGGGGGGATATCAGCGCAAAAGCCGACGAATACTTGAGCTGGGAAGAACGCGAATCCAGCGAACCAGCCAAACACTTCCTTGGAGCCATTGTTCTTAACCCATTGCCCATTTCAGGTTTTCAAGTGCCGGCGAGGTTGATCATTGATGGTCAGCAACGTCTAACGACGCTGCAAATCATTCTGATTGCATTGAGAGATTATGCGAGCAAAGCAGGGCATACGGCCCTGGTACGCGACTTGAATAAACACATTCTCAATGACTGCCGCATGGAAAATGAATTCGAAAAATATAAGGTTTGGCCAACAAACGCTGACCAAAAATTATTTACGGATATTTTTGAGGCAGGTAGTATTTCTGAAGTAGAGAAACGCTACCCCGAGGTGCGTCTGCCCCGGCGCTGGTATCCTGAACCGCGCCCATCCTTGATTGCTGCTTACCTGTTTTTTTACAGGTCCATTGAAACTTATGTGAATACAGGGCTTGACTCTCAAACCACAGAGGATGTACGAAATAAGCACGTTTTTAAACGGTTGGATGCCATTGATCGCACTTTTTGTAATTACCTTGAAATTGTGACGATCGACCTGGATGAGCATGATAACCCCCAGGTAATTTTCGAAACCCTGAACTTCCGCGGCGAACCGCTCTCGCCGTCTGATCTGATCCGCAATTTTGTGTTTCTCGAAGCAACCAATCAACGCAAACCGGTGGAAGATCTTCATTTAAAGTATTGGTACGATTTTGACAAACGCGACGAAAAAGGCAATCCCAGCTTCTGGAAGCAAGAGGAAAAAACCGGACGCTTTTATCGCCTGCGCATGGATTTGTACATCTTCCAATATTTAACCTTGAAAACCGGGCGTGAAGTAACGATGGGCCGTCTTTATCAAGAGTTTGTGGATTGGTGGCGCAGTACAAAGCCGGATATTGAAAGCGAACTCAAAGAACTCAATGCCTATAGCAGCACGTTTAAAGGTTTCTATCACCCCGACATTACCACACGCATTGGGATATTCGCCAGGCGGCTTCGCTTAATGGAAGTCGGAACGATTTATCCGCTGCTCTTATATCTATTTCATACCCGAAAAGACGACATTTCCTCCGAGAACCTACAGGGAATCGTCATCGATCTGGAATCATTCCTGGTAAGGCGCATGGTTTGCGGCCTGCCAACCAAAAATTATAATAATTTGTTTCTATCTTGGTTGGCGAGTTTAAAAGCGATGACGCAAATTGACCGCCAGAACGTACGAAGCGTCTTACTGCAATCGGATGCCGAAACGGCTCGCTGGCCTGATGACAGCGAACTGGAAAGAGCCTGGATGACGCGTGATGTTTACCATGGTCTCGGGCATCGCGCCAAAATTGTGCTTGAAGCCATTGACTTACAGCTCACCACTTCCAAGCAAGAACAGGTGCATTTAACCGGCGCGCTCACGCTGGAACACCTCATGCCGCAAGCTTGGCAGCCTCAAGATTATCCGATGCCTGACGCACCCGATGAAACCAGCCGAACAGCCCAGAGTGAACGCCGGCTGATGTTGATGCACACCTTTGGCAATCTCACTCTCCTAACCCAGGCATTAAATTCTGCGATCAGCAATGGGCCATTCACTGCCAAACTGGCAGAAATCCGTCGACACAGTTTGCTGCGGATTAATGGCGAGTTTTTGAAACCAAAGCTGGATGGACAATGGACTGAAGAGGACATCCACAGCCGCGGCAAAGCACTGTTGCACATCGCCAAACAAATCTGGCCATATATTTAGGTTACTTATGCCCAAACAAAAATCCTCCCCTCATCAATCCCCGCTCTTCAAACGCAGCGTGCCACGGATGCCCGATGGTTATTATTCCTCCGGCCCCAACCCCAATTTGCGCAAATTCGTGGAGGAGCACGCCACGCCCTACGACCCCGAAAATGACGATTACAACGTGCCGCCCTTTGACGTGCCCATCACCACCACCAAGGCGACCGCCATCTATAACATGCACACCTACTGGTCGAAGAAGCCGCATGACGCCATCCAGCAGTACATCCGCCATTACACCCAGCCCGGCGACCTGGTGCTGGACCCCTTCTGCGGCTCGGGCGGGACGGCCCTGGCGGCGCTGATGGAAGGGCGGGCAGCCATCGCCATTGACCTCTCGCCGGCGGCTACCTTCATCACCAAAAACTACTGCACCCCGGTGGATGTGGACGAGCTGCAGCGCGCCTTTGAGGAGTTGAAAGCCAAAGTGAAGCCCGAAATGGACTGGTTGTACGAAACGCGCTGCGACCGCTGCGATGGACGCGCCACGACCGCCTACACGGTCTATTCGTACGTTTTTGAATGCCCCAAATGCGGCGAGCGCACCCCGCTGTTTGACTGCCCCGAAGTGCAGGTGGCTGGCAAAGACGGCAACCCCAAATCCATTAACGTGTGCCCGCAGTGCCACGTGCGCAAGGCCGGCGACCCGGAAGAATACGCGATCAGCACCCGCAGCAGCAAACGCTTTGACCCCGTGCCGGTGCTGGTCAGTTACCTGTGCGAAGAAGGTTGCAAACCGCAGCGCGGCGAGCGCCGCCACAACGACCCCGACCCCAAAAAGCGGGCCTACTTTGAGAAATATGATCTGGGCAAGATCCGGGAAATCGAAAGCAAGCCCATCCCCTACTGGTACCCACCCCACCGCATGATGAACGTGGAGAGCGACACCGAGCCCTGGGGAGATAAATGGCGCGCCGGAACAAGTAATTTCCGCACCGTGGCTGAACTGTTTACCAAGCGAAATTTGTGGGCTATTTCATCTATTTTTAATTATGTGAAGAATTCGCCCAGTAAATACTCGAACACTTTGTTATTTGGGATAACAGGTTTGGTTCAAGGATTAAGTCGAATGAACCAATATAGACCTGATGTCTCATTCCCTCTTAATACTATGGTGGGAACATATTATCTACCTCAAACCTCAGTCGAAGCGAAAGTTTGGATTCATTACGTAAACAAAATAGAACGATTAATGAAAGGTTTCAGCGAAATACAGAATTTACGTAAAGAGAACGAGTCTCACCTTTTAATTTCAACTCAGTCATCAACTGATATGACCAAAATACTAGATGAAAGTATCGAGTATATTTTTACTGATCCCCCATATGCAGGAAACATTCAATACGGAGAATTAAATTTTATTTGGGAATCTTGGCTGGATTTAGACACAAAGTGGCATGAGAATGAAATAATAGTAAATAAAACAAGGAATATAACTGACCAAGATTGGGCAGACTTGATGAAGTTAGCATTGAAGGAATGTTATAGGGTTCTCAAACCGAATAGAAGAATTTCTGTCTGTTACCATGATACCAGTGAAGGAACCTGGCAATTACTTCAAGACTTAATGACTGAGGCAGGCTTCATACCAGAAAATAACAGTAACTCATTATTCATAGATACGGGTGGCAAAACCTATAACCAGACTCAGGCCGAAAAAGTCACAAAGCGCGATCTGGTGATCAATTTCCGTAAGCCGCGCCCGGGCGAAGTGGCCGCCAGAGTTGTCCTCACCGGCGAGGAAGACGCGACCTCCTTCTTTGAAAAGGGGCGCATCATCCTGATTGAAGCCCTCGAAGCCCACCCCGGCAGTACTGCCGACCGGCTGTACGACGAGCTGGTCAGCCGCATGGTGCGGCGCGGCGAGTTCCAGCGCCACAACTTCGACGAGCTGCTGCGCAGCGTGGCCGAACCGGTGACCGAGCCAGTGATGAAAAACCTGTTTGAACAAAAAGAGCCGGATTTGTTCGGCTCGCATGAGGCCGTGCGCTGGTATCTGCTGGATACGGCCGGCCAACTAGATGAGGCCGAAGGCAAAAAAGAAAACGCCGCGGCACAGCGTCTGGAGATTTTTATGCAGCGCTGGCTGCGCGAGCATCCCGGTGAGAGCGGCGTACACTATTCGGACCTGTTCGAGCAGTACCTGCCCATCGGCGATAAACCGCGCCGTCTGCTGCAAGAGTGGCTGCCTGAATTCTTCTTCAAAACCGCCGAAGGCACCTGGCGGCCAGCCAAAGACGAAGAGGAACGCCAGCAAAAGCTGAGTCTGCGCTCCACGGGTGTGCTGCGCCACATTAAACGCTTTGCCAACGCCCTCAGCGAAGGGGTACCGCCTGGCGAGCGCGACAGGCCCGCCAACGCCGCCACCCTGGCCGATTGGATCTATCAATGCCGGCGCGCCGGGCTATATGATCTGGGACGCATCCTGTACGAAAAGGGCGGCCTGCGCTTCGATGAATTGGGCGAGGAACTGCAGTTGCAGGTAGAAGAGGATTACCAGATCTGTGTCAAGCGCGGAGAGCAAAGCGTGAAACCGAAAGCCAAAAAAACCAGGCAATTAAGCCTGAATGAGATGGATCAGCCATGAAGCGGCTCATCTTCTACGGAGGTTAGGAAAATGGAACAACTCACTCTTGGCAAGATTGACTTCAAGAATTTCAAGAATTTATCCTCAGATTGCGGGGTAGAGCTCAAGAACTTGAATATACTGATCGGCCCCAACGGATCCGGGAAAAGTAATTTTATCCAGTTGCTAAAATTTCTAAGCGATTCCACTACCATTGCCCAGGATGAAACGCGTGGCCGTACCAGTTTTGATAATGCCTTGCTCAAAATGGGCGGCGAAAGGGCTTTGGATGCGTCTCAGAAGGCGCCGGCCAGCATTGAAATATCTTATTCGTTTGTTTTCGGCAGCCTAGTTCCATATAAACTTGATATTGAGTTACGCATTCAGGACAGTCACCGCAAACCGATTATCAATCTTGAGACTTTATCACAAGACCAGTTTAACAATCCAAAGCAACCATTTTACTATTATCAATGTCACAACAAGCAGAGCGGAGCCGGGGTTGTTTCTTATTATGTGTCTCCTCCCGCCAAAGAAACGCGATTTCAGAAATTAGAGGATGTACCTGTCGATGAACTGGCTTTGATTTCTATTCCGCGCCTTCTCGAAAGTTCAAATATTCCTCCTGAAAACACGCCCTTTTATCAGGTTCGCAGGCAAATTGTTGATAACGTGTCCAATTGGCGGTTCTATAACGCCAATGATATGAATTTATCCGCTATTCGTACCTCTGAACCCAACCTGGGACCCAGCGATTTGGTGCTTTCTGCATCGGGAGAAAATTTACCCCTTGTTCTAGAGAATTTATCCCAACAAAGCGTTGATTTTGAAGAGATGCTAACTGAAGAAACACAGAAATTCCTGCCTTGGACACGAAAAGTTCGCGCGGCACGCTCCGGACGGTTAAAACTGACCATTGAATGGCATATGGACATTCCGCAAGGGAAGAAAGAGCAGTTCTATTTGAGCGAAATGTCAGACGGAAGTGTTCGCATGTTATGTTGGGCAACCATTTTGTTGTCTCCGGAGCTGCCATCCTTACTGGTCATCGAAGAACCTGAGATCGGTATTCATGTCTCCTGGCTGCCCATACTCGCTGCATGGATTAAGAAAGCCAGTGAAAAAACTCAAGTGATTGTTTCGACTCATAGCCCGGATTTGTTGGATTACTTCACTGAAAATTTGCCTAATGTTCTTGTTATGAAGCAGTCAGAGTCACTTAGTCACCGATTCTGCTTAATGCCATTAACACCTGAACTTTTGAAAGATAAATTGGATGAGGGCTGGCAGCTTGGCGACCTATACCGGGTGGGAGATGCCCGTATTGGAGGTTGGCCATGGTAGTTTGGCTGTTTTCGGGGGGCGGCCAGACTGAATTACAGGGACTCATCCACTTTCTGGAAGCCAATTATTCATTCCATCGATTTGAAAGAAAAACACCTGCGCGTTTAAAGCCGGGACCTAAGCCCAACCGTCTACCAACACAAAGGAACCTCGGACACACAGGCACTGCCTTAGCGGAGCAGATTCGCGAGGTATTACCGGTTTCCTGCCGTTTTGACAATAGATGTGATCTGATTCTTATCATTGACGATTTAGACTGTCATGAACCTGAACAACGTCGAGCAATGTTTGAGGAAACAGTTCAATCTGTGCCTGAGGCGAACGGAATTCAAAGGATTATCGGATTTGCAGCTCCAGAGATTGAAGCCTGGTTAATTGCAGACTGGAATCACACCTTTGCAGCCGATTACGAGCTTCGAGCTTTTCATAAAGCGCTTCAATACCGATTAGGCCAAAATGGAGTTGCCTTTGTAACACCAGAAAACTTCAGTCAATATGATGATGCCAGAGATGCCTGTGCTTTGAAGTTATCTGAAATGCTGGCGAACGAAGTATTTGAGTATTCAAATATTCGGTATTCCAAAGCGGATCATTCATCCCGAATGCTTCAGCACGCCCAGGCAAATGTCATTGCCCAGAAGTGCCCCGAATTTCGAGTAATCCATAATGGGCTGAACCATGAGTGATATTCTGGAATCATTTATCCTGATGAAACTGGAACTGCAAAAAAGCAGTCCCATGATCATCCTGCGCGATCCGCAGCGCATGATCCGCCCGGGCGCAAGGGCTGTGGACGGCTGGGCGCAAGAACACGGTTATACCGTTTTACTCTGTACCGGGAATCTTGCGCTGCGGGAAATGTATGAGCACCTGCGCAACACACCGGATGCCAAAATTCTCCTGGTTGACCGCAGCCGCAACGATGGGCAGCTCTTCTACCCTGATCTCGAAGCAGCCTCCCCTCAACCACCTTTAGAGATTACCCTCAGAGATTTTTTGGTGGAGAAAACGGGCGACCTTGCCTGGCCTCACCTGGTGGCTGATCGCAACTTTTCGCGTCTCATTTTGGCGAATATTGAGGGGGTGATCGCGGCGCACGAGCAATTACGCCAGATTTCACCCACCCGGTTCAGCGATAGCGATTTTTACAAAATCATTCTGGGCGCCAGTCTTCACATCAACCCATTTAAAAAATTATCTACCAGTGAAGTGCGGAAAATCTGCCTCGAACAGCACAGCACTTTGGAAGAACTAAATCGTGTTTTGCCGGACGAAGTAAAAGAAATCCTGCAACAAATTATCAAAAGTGCTCCAAAGCCTTTCTGTTATTTACTGGATCGCGACCCTGAAGTAATTATTCGCGCCTTTACCCTGGCAGGCATACTCCATCAGCACGGGCTGGATTACTCACTCCTGCTTGCCAACCTGGATCCGGCGCTGCATGAGTATAAGAACATTGAGCCAGCTGTGCTGGATGCGGCTCTCAAGGATCAGATTGCATTCGATCCGGATTGCATTTTGTCCGATGTGCAAAAAGTCGAAGAATTCTTGAAGGAAGACCCCAGGCGTCTGTCTTTCCTGCTGCGCGACCAGCTTCACCTGGATGAGCCAAAATACGCAGAGGAAGTGCTAAAAAAAGAACAACTCTCCAACCTGGTGCGTTCCATCGCAATGGCCACTCTACTGGTAGATTTAATCCTTGAACTCAACTGGCAGAAGCACCTCAAAGTATTAAAAAATCTTGAAAAACAGGAGCGTGAAGCCGTTTTTCCAGTTTTGCGCCGGCCAACTGAACAGTGGCAACAGTTGCTTTCAGCGTATAAACGAGCCATTTCTCTGTATGAATTAACCGAAAAGTTGAAAAACCAGTACATGGATCTAAAAGTTGCCCAAACAGAGGATTTGACTTTCACGAAATTTGATCAGCTTTGGAACCAGGAGCGGTTAAACCGGCTCGATTTTTATGTTTCTGACCTGGAACGGATGCTGCGTGTAAGTGATATGTTGCCCGTTCCGCATGCTCAATTATGGCCTGAGTTTGAAAAACGCTGGAATGATGCTCGAGCTGCTTTTAAATCCACTTCCGACGTGGTTGACAAGGTTTTCAAGGTCATCAATAAGCAGTTTCAGGATCTTTACCACAAAAACTATACCAAATGGATTCTGCAAAATGATTCGCCGGTGGTTTTTACTCATCAATTCCTCAACCGGATGTTAAAAGCGCATTGGGATCCAAAGTCTGGTGTCAAAGCCGTTGTCATGGTTTTTGATGGTCTGCGCACGGATGCCTGGGACGAATTTGTGCGACCGGTGCTTGAAGAACAATATGATGTGATTGAGAGCCGTCCTGGCAGCGCATTGATTCCTACTGAAACCGAATTATCCCGGAAAGCCATCGCAGCCGGGGCGCTCCCGTCCGAATTTGCCATAAAGAGTAAACGCGAGCTGGATTTGCTGGCAGCCTGGCTCAAAGTTAACATGAATCTCTCCCCCCAGTTTTCTGTGCTGCGCGATGATGACACCATTGCTTCTGGAATGACTGTTCGGTACCAATCCAAAGAGCTGGATTACATCGTTTTCAATTTTACCGATGACAATCTCCACCATAACAGCCAGGACCTGGCGTTCATTTACAACACCACGGTCCGAGAGATCATTCGTCAGGATGTTCGCAGCGTACTGCGTGAGCTGCCGGCGAACGCGATGGTCTTCGTAACCTCCGACCATGGTTTTACCCCCATGCCTTCCGGAACCCTGGACGTTACCGATCAAATCGTTGGAGATCCGGCTCTGATCAAGTACCGCAGCGTGCGAGCAGCGCACAATTTCACCGGGGCGGAAGCCACTCAGGTCGTTTCGTTTGATATCCGAGCATTGAAAATCCCTATACCGAATGTGCCACATGGATATGATCCGGTTCAATCGGTGCTATTCCCACGCCCCGGGATTAATTTCAGGAGAGATTCCTACAAGCATTCCCCAGATCGCTATAGTCATGGCGGATTAAGCTTGGCTGAATGCATGGTGCCGATGGTTGTTCTGAGCCGCCGCAGGCAGGATCAGGGCGTGCTTATCCTGGAGGATGTGCAGCAGATTGGCTCTATGAATGAAAATGAACCTCTTGAGGTCTCCATCAAAATCCGATCAAACCAGATGTTTTTTGACGGACTGCCTATTACATTGTCTTTCAGCACGCCGGAGATCACCGACCGCAAGGAATTTTTCAGCGGTATTGAGAAAATTTATCAGGTGCAATGGAAGCCAAAACTAAAAGACATTACGGAAGAGGAACGCAACCAGGGATTTATGGATATTCCGCTCACAGTTATTTTAACTTACGCTCATAAAGACCAGTCCTTCCGTCAGAGCAAGAACGCTGATTTACGTATACGGTTGGACACCAACCGCTTGCGTCGGCGGATCGACTCCAAGCTGGACTTGTTGATGGGCAAAACGCCTAAAGAGTTAAAAAGTTAAGAGGTTAAGTATGAACTTGTATTTTAAAGAATTATATTCAGGAAAAGTTGTCAACAAACGGTTGACTTTTAATACAGGAATGGACGAGTTTCCTCGCTACGTGCTGGAGTATTTGATCGATAATTACTGCTCGGAAGAAAATTTTCAGGAAGATTTTGAGCGGGTGAAACGCCGGCTTAGAGAAAACTTTGTCCATGGAGCTGAGGCAGAGCGCATCCGATCTTATATCCGCGAACACCGCGAACATACCATCATCGCCAATCTGGAAGTTCGTTTGGTTGAAACCGAAGACAAGTACTGGGGGTCAATTGGCGCGATCAACGAATCATTCGTCAATATTCCAGAACCATTGGTCAAACAGTACCCCATGCTTCTCGCCGGCGGTATGTGGGGCACCATTACTCTTACTTATGATGAGAGTGAAGTACATAACAAAAAAATCCGACCATTTAAAGTTACTGAATTCACCCCATTCCAAATTTCGATGATTGACTTGAAAGAATTCATCGAGAAACGGAAATTGTTTGACGATCGGGATTGGCTGGATATTTTAGTAAATTCATTCGGCCTTAATCCAGATAAAATGACGCGCAGAGAAAAATTGCTTTATATCAGCAGGGCAATCCCGTTGGTAGAAAGTAATCACAATATGATTGAACTGGGACCGCGCGAAACTGGGAAAACGTATTTATTCCGTAATGTATCTTATTATGCTCACGTTCTAAGTGGTGGGAAAGCCACACCTGCAGGTTTGTTTATCAACCTGAATACCGGAAATGTTGGGCTAGTTGGCACACGCGAAGCGATTGTGTTTGATGAAATCGCTAATACCGACTTTACCGATCCCAAAGCCATGGTCAGTATCATGCAGGGATACATGCAGGATGGAAAATTCAGCCGAGGAAAAAAGGAAATTCTCGCGTTTGGCTCCATTGTTCTGGTCGGCAACTTGGATATTCAGGGGAAACTACCTCATGAAAAGTACTATCACCTTTTTGAACCCTTGCCTAGTTTTCTTCAAGTTGAGGCGTTGATTGACAGACTGCACTATTACCTTCCTGGGTGGGAAGTACCGAAAATTAGTCCAGAAAGCGCAAGCCAGGACTATGGATTTATTACAGATTATTTTTGTGAAATCATGCATGAGCTCCGTAGAATCGATGTCTCTGGACCGATTAAAAACCGTTTTGAACTCTATGATGGATCAGATACTGGTCCCGGATTGACCTCACGCGACGTACGCGCCATTAATAAAACCTTATCCGGGCTGCTCAAACTTATGTATCCGCACGGCGAAGTTAGTGATGACCAGTTAGAGGAATTAGTTGCATTAGCCATTGAAGGCAGGCAGCGAATTCGAAATCAGCTTCACCTCATGGCGCCAGGCGAATATGCACCAGTACAAATTTCCGCACGTATATTAAAAAGCGGAAAAGTCATCACCCCCACGTTAATTGAGGGAGATCGGAAAGTTCACATACAACTTCCTACACAAGCATTGGTTGGTGAGGTGACAGGCCTTGCAGTTGCTGGCGAACAGGGGATGATCTTGCGTTTTGAAACTCAGGTCTCAAAAGGTCACGGTCGAATTGTGCCTTTGGGTTCCATTCAACGGGTTATGCGGGAATCCATTGAAGCAGCTGCGCAATATATCAAGGTATATGCAGCAGATTTGGGGGTCGCTGCAGATTGGGCAGAAAACTTTGACATTGCAGTTCTTGCTACGATGATGGCAATTCCTAAAGAAGGGCCGTCAGCAGGTATAACGATTGTGACTGGAATTGTATCGGCTCTAAAGAATCAACCTGTTCGCCCTGATATCGCAATGAGCGGTGAAATTACAATTATGGGGAAGGTATTGGGTGTTGGAGGTATTCAGCCAAAATTAATGGCAGCCATTGACGCTGGTGTAAAGATGGTTATTTTGCCTGAAGAAAACAAAACCGATGTATTAAATCTTCCTGAATACGTCCGAAATCGTATCGAGGTTAAATACGTCACTGACATAAAACAGGTTCTCACATTGGCTATAGAAAACTAATCATCTATCCCAAAATCACCGGCGAATCAAATAAAGTCACATCTTGTCGCCGCTTTACATTCTCAATCAATTGATGCGTGAAACCTGATCGAGAACATAGTGCAAAGCTGATTCGGCGATTTTCCAACTCAGGCCTGACCAGGTCGGATTTTCGCTCAAGCTCTGCCAGAATATCAACACCCACTGGTTTGCTGGTCCATTTGCATTCCACCAGGATGGCATCGTTCTCCCCTAATACGATAAGATCGATCTCTTCGTTGGCATTCCACCAATTGCCGATATTCGTAGGGACAAAGGATAATTTCCCGGATAATCCGGCTTGCCAGAAAAATTGCTGGCAAACCTCCTCAAATGTCAGACTGGAGAAGTGATCGATTTCTGGTATCACCTGATTCTCCAGGATAGTTTGCGCCCCGCCGCGTTCGAGCTGCGAGCGGTTCGGGTGAACATACCGAAACCAAAAACGTAAGTAATGATCTTTAAGTCGATAGATTCCCCGGCGGCTTTTTTGAGGCTGTGTTTCCGTCACTGGGACCAACCGTTCCACCAGGTGAAGCTGCTGCAAAGTATCCAGGTAAGCGGTTGCCCCTTCAATTCCAGTAGCTTGCTTGATCTCATTCAAGCGGGTTTTCCCCGCCGCAATGGCTTGCAGAATCGCGAAGTAATTGCGCGGCTCACGCAGTTCCTGTTGAAGCACGAAACGCACTTCGTCATACAAAAACGAACCCCGGCTGAGGATTCCATCCAGAATATTTTCTCTTAAAGACTGTTGGGGTTGAAGCGTGTGTAGATAAGCAGGTGTGCCGCCATAAACCGCATAGGCGCGTACCTGATCTTCTAAATCAAATGATGGATAAAATAGCCGGGCATCTTTAAACTGCAATGGTTCAAGCAGGTACTGTGCTGTTCTTCTGCCATAAAGCGGTGCCTGGTATCCCAAAACCGATTCTTCCATCATGCCAATGTAGGAGCCGCAGAGAATCAGCATGATCTGGCTGTTCTTCAAGGTCTGATCCCATACGCGCTGAAGAATAGTCGCGAGAGGTGGGTGCGCCGTCACCAGGTAGGGGAATTCGTCCAACACTACCACCAATCGCTCGCTTTGTGCAGCCTGGGTAAGCGCATGGAACAAATCTTCCCAGGTGGAGTAAACGGCGTTCATCTGGTTGGAACCAAATAAAGTCGAATTGACCGCAGCGGAAAGAGCAGTCCTGAGAGATATCTCTGAACCCAGGTCCGAGACGAAGAAAATCGAGCGCTTACCTTCGCAAAAACGAGCCAAGAGTTCGGTCTTGCCGACCCGCCGGCGACCGTAAAGTACAAAAAACTCTGCTTTGCCCGAAGCATAGCGTTTTTCCAGCAGTTCAAGTTCAGAAACACGGTTGACAAACATGAAGTCCTCCAATTTCGCAGGGCTGCGCTAATAAGGAAATCAAGATTATGATAATCATGATTTCCTTATCCATTATAGCGCGCAATATCAAAATAATCGCGACAAATTCTTCAAAATGATTCCAATAGCGAATTATGTGAAGGCCGTCCATCAATTATTGTGATCCGTCACTCATCAAGGAAAGGTGACGAACGACGAAAATCCTTGCCCCCCAAAGACGAATCGCGCCTGTTCGCACAATCATCATCCCCCAGGCTTTGACAGAATCAAACGGCCTTAATTCTTAAAGAATTTTTGCATTTCACAAAAGTTCTTCAAAAAGAGGACGTTCGTTCATCAAAACTCAACCATCGTCCTCCGGGTCGCGAAAAAACTACTACTTGACCCTGTCATAAAAAGTCGCTATTATACGACTAATAACTCGTAACCAAAGATCCTCCGGCCTCTTCAGAAGAGCGTCCCTCAGGCCAGGCTAAAATGCGGAGCCTGAGTGAAAAACGTTCCGAAACCAGGAAAATCTCTCATAACCCGGAGGTCAGTGGTTCGAATCCACTCCCCGCTACTGGAAACCACCTGGAAAGGTGGTTTTTGTTTTGGGAAAAAGAAGTAGGTCACTGGTCCCCATTGAGGGGATGGTATTCGAATCCACTCCCCGCTGCGAAAGTCAAACCAGAGTCCGTCGGGCTCTGGTTTCGTTAGCCTGGCGCACAGCGGTAGACATTTTTCCAAAAATGGAGGAATTTCTTATGAACCGCAGTTCGCCGGGTACATCAAAATCCAAAGTTTCACTTTCCTTAGATAAAGCCAGCGATGGCTTTGTCATAGGTCTTGACTGGGATGGCCGGTTTTGGATCGGAAAAAGAGAACAACGATTGGTCGCCATCAGCCGCTGACTCGAGGACGTTGGCTGCCAGCTTATCCATAGCTTTCCGGTCGGTGGAGGCGGAGAAACTGAGCCGCCCTTTATGGATGACACGCACGGCGGTGTCTTTGGTACTGGTGACGGTGCAGGTCTTGAGATGGTTCGCCGCATTCCTACTGGATATTGCTTTAATCGTTACGATCTTGATACTGGATGATTCAATACAATTATTGGTGAAGACATGGATGATGGTAAAACCTAAATTAATGACAAACCTACATATTTATATATGAACAAAATCACCCAGGTGCAGAACGGTTTCATTCGGGGAAATCAGGTCATTCCAGTTTTTGATGATCAGCTCCTGCCAGTTTTCAGGGCGGCTGCAATATCTTCCGATATTCTCGTGAGAAAATGCGTGTCGGAAATAATCCAGGCATCGAAAGCGATTTCGAGGGTTTTGTCGGTAACCATTCTTTTATTATATTCCTCGACCAGAAATTAGTACGGGGTATTCTGTAGAACAGGCATTTCATTGCCCGGGAAAAAGGTCAACAAACTCGGAAGAATAATCTCGCAACCCCAAAATTATTTTATCGATTTAAACCCGATCTACGATTTTATCGTTTAAAAAAGTGACAGCTGACGAGGATCAGGTTTGATCGTTGCGGATTGCTCCTCCAACCATATTTTTAATTTTAGGTGATGCTCAGGGAATGGATGTGGAAACGGCAAAGCCCCTTTTTGAATGAGTAATTTGTTTCCTTCTGGCATGTTGGGGTGGTCTAAAACGAAAATCGGAATCCATTTTGCTCGTAATGCCTCGGTTGCACCCGCCCAGGTACCGCCCTTTTCCGCATCACTTGCCACAATAATGGCATAATCAGCCAGGGTGTAAATCAATTTGTTTCTTCCCATTGCTGTTCCAACCGAAAATGGTGCGCCAGGAGAATAAGGGGTTACTAGGCATAAATCACCACGACCAATGGCTGCACGATTTTCCGGATTCCGAATAGTCTTTTCCAAACTATCAGCGAGTATTCCAACAGCTGTTCCTCTCGAAGTTAACGCAGCATTCATGCTGATTGTATCGACGCCTTTTGCACCACCTGAATATAGAACTAAGCCCGATAAACCACACGAATTACCTATAAATTCAGCGCACGCCTTACCTGCTTCATCAAGCTGGCGCGACCCAACTACTGCAATACCTGGCTGACCTAAAAGAGCTTTTTCACCTGCATAGAATAGAACAGCAGGCGCGCTTTCCTTGAGTCGCTGACGATATCGTGTTGGGTATTCTTGATCAGCCCTAGTTAACACAAGAATTCCAAGCGATGCTAATCGCTCCAGTTCAATTGCTAAAGATCCACTGCGTTGGAGAAGGTGGTAATAACGTTCAGCTTCTTCCAGGTTAATTCCAAGTTGACTTTGGATTTCTTCTGATGTTAGCCCAAGTAAATCACCCGGACGCATGGAAATAGATTGTAATTTTTTCGCTAAAGGGTTCCATTCTTTTAGAGTTAACGATGAATATTCAGAATTCGATAAAAGCCCGATATGAGAGCACAATAATAAAATTGCTTGAGAATCAGGAGCAATGGTCATCCGTTGGTATTCCTTCCAGTTGCTTGAGCCAGGGTAAATGGATAAACTGGTCCACTCCCATTTACCTTTAATAAATATCCAGCCATGGTTAATGTCCATCCAGAATCAATAATATCGTCCACCAGTAAAACCGCACCGGATGGAAGTTGAGGATCTATGCTTATTGTACCAACCACATTCCGCGCTTGCATGGTACTGTTTTGCATTGTTTTTTGTTCTGGAGCTTCACTCGTTCGTTGAAAGACCGGGTGAAATGGAATACCTAACGATTGAGCCAGACGGGTTGAAAAATCTGAGACAAGATTAGGATGCCGAGTAGATGGGATTGAAGTAACCCAGGCAGGGAAAGGCTCAGGCTTCCATAAATCTAGAATTAGATGAGAGGCTGCATAAACCAATTCATCAGGAAAATGACCTTCCCGATACTTTCCTGTCTGAACGATTTTTCCCCATCCGGCATCGCCATAATAGCACAATGAACGACCTGGAGAATTTTGCAATTCAAGTGGGATAATGCGTTTTTGATCTGGGAACAACCCAACCGGCCATTTCTTGCGTGGTTGAATAATAACTTGTGCCCCTTTTAGATAATTTTCCGCTTCGATCACAAGTTCATGCGGTACGGAAGCGGAAAAACCTTTTCCTAGACAGTTTGCACATCGACCACAAGGAACAGGATTTGGATCATCCAATGCTTCCAACAAAAATTTCATCAAGCAGTCAGGATGAGCCACATAAGCTTGCATTTGAGCTAATTCAGATCTGCGCAAGTCAAGGACTCGATTAATACGGTCTGTTTCTGGAACCCATGGATTAGGCGTACGAAAATAAAGTACCTTTTTATCAAAGGTCTGGCCGACTGCACCATCAACTTCTAATATTTTAAGTGCTTTCTCCGCCATTGATTTTGATGTGTTAACCCTGGCTAATATTTCATACAATGACAATCCTTCGTTTTTTTCAAGCTCCTGGAGGATGTCTAGAAATACTCGTGTACTTGGGAAGGCTGACTCAATAAAATAATTTTGGATTTCATCATCTTCATCGCCACTAAGCAAGACGCCATACGATTTTTCAACCGCTCGTCCAGCACGGCCGACCTGCTGATAGTAAGCCACAACTGAACCAGGACGTTGAAAATGGATTACAAAGTCGATATCTGGTTTGTCAAAGCCCATCCCCAATGCCACAGTAGCGACCAGTATTTTAATTTCATTGTTGAGGAACGCCCGTTCTAATGCTGGCCGATCCATATTGCCATCATCACCAGCATGATACGCCTCTGCTGCAAAGCCTTTCTGTTTTAACCATCCAGTTACCCGTTCTGTATCCGCAACAGTCAGGCAATAAATGATCCCACTTCCCTTGAACTTTGGTAGATTCACTGCTAACCAGGCCAATCGTTCACTTTGATTGGATAGTCGAATATTCTGCAGACGTAGAGATTCACGAGCCAGCGGACCACGATGAACGGTAAGTTCAGGCCCTAGCTGTGCCTGGACATCTTTAACAACCCGGTCGTTGGCGGTGGCGGTTGTTCCGAGTACGGGAACGCCTTTTGGAAGCATCTGAACGATTCGCACAATTCGGCGATAATCCGGACGAAAATCATGTCCCCAATCGGAGATACAATGCGCTTCATCCACTACAAAAAGGCCGATTCGCCCAGAAATTTGTGGAAGGACTTCTTTCAGGAAATGCTCATTATTTAACCGTTCTGGGGAAATGAGCATTAAATCACATTCATCTTTCCCCAAAGCTTCCTCAATATTTGCCCATTCTTCCTTGTTCGCGCTGTTTATGGTGAATGCGCGAATGCCAATTCTTCCGGCCATTTCAATTTGATTACGCATAAGCGACAATAATGGACTGATAAGGACTGTGGGACCAGAGCCTTGTTCGCGTAATAATTTGGTCGCTAGAAAGTAAACCAGGCTCTTTCCCCATCCAGTGCGTTGCACAACTAGCGCACGTTGCTTTTTAATCGCGACTGCTTCGATAGCTTCCCACTGACCAGGACGGAAGTCTTTATCCTCCCCAATCATTTTTTGCAGAAGTCCTAATGTATACCCCCTATCCATTAGTCAACATCCTTCTTCGATCTTGCCCAATTACAGTAGCGATGAGTAAGTCGGGCATTTTCGGGGATGGTTTTTCCACCCAGCCAGTATTGTTCGATGTGATCTACAGCCGCATCATCGACCTCAGCAATTTGCTGATTACATATTTGGCAGGTTGGATTTGTGTCAAACAACTTTTGCTTCAATACTCTTGTAAAACACCTTGGCTGAGTTGAAGTGGATGAAAGCACTTCGCTTAAGACTTTCCGCCATGCATCAAATCGGTAGGTTACGCTTTTCAACGAACTAGTGGATCGTTCAATCGATTCGATAAAGTTTTCATCTTCTGTCATCAATGCGATCCAACCTTCTCTAATCGCATCTAAATTCGCCATTACCAAATTTTTGTCATAATTTGTGAAACCCCAGGTTAAAACATCAAAAAGGGAAGCATTGAACCTTTTTGGTTCCCAATACCCATTGATGTTTTCATCGTCACCCCGATAATACCGGCGAAACGCATTTCTTCCAATCATGGAACGGATAAGTGTCATACTATTCTTAAATGCTTTTCGAAGTTTTATGGCATCCTCATCCGAAATATTTTGATGTTTTTTCATATCCTCGTTAAGAAAACGCGCCATGGAGGGTTTGTATTTCAGGTAAGTAGCATGGTAGAACGCTGCAAAGCGTAATACATACTCAACATCCTTCATACGTTTCTCGGGCGCTTTGAGTCCTGGCTTGAATAAGTTGAATGTTACCAGGAAAGTTGTGCGATCATACTCGGTTCTTCAAGCTTGAAAAGCGCTGTTCTTTTCCCAGTCTTGATATCCAATTCGTAGAGTACTCCACCAGTGTAGAGTTCATCATCAGCAATAACGGCAAGCGACTCTCCGTCCGGTGACCAGGCGATCATCCAAGGATCGAGATC
>MTKZ01005127.1_pt2 | contig 20379 bp, 10 predicted proteins | sample 1042781 | NCBI WGS metagenome assembly MTKZ01 (sample SAMN06212207, study PRJNA360539) | anaerobic digester metagenome | biome: Wastewater treatment plant; material: sludge; isolation source: anaerobic digester fed with sludge from wastewater treatment plant | place: Denmark: WWTP Viborg ... | reverse complement strand
TCCGGGCAGGGCAAGTATGCCGAGGCGGAAGCGCGTTTCGAAGAAGCCCTGAATCTGGACCCGGATAACCAGGACCTTTACTATCTCATAGGCCGGGAACTGGTCGCCCAGGGGCGGCAAGAGGAAGGACGGCGATACTTTGAACGGGCATTGTCCATGAATCCCGATGACGCCCGTGTGCATAATGACCTCGCCCTGATTATAGGCGCCGCAGACGCCGAGGCAGCCATCGCCCATTTTGAAAAGGCCCTCCAGATAGCGCCCAATTTCACCTTGGCCCTCAATAACTGGGGCAATTTACTGGCGGAATTGAACCGGTTGGACGAGGCGGAGCAAAAGTATAGAGAGGCGCTGCAAGTGCGCGAAGAGGACGAATACGCCTGGTATAATCTCGCCCGGCTCGCGGAGCGAAAGGGCAACGTTGAAGAGGCCGAGCAATCCTATTTGTCTGCCATGCAAAACAGCCCGGAAAACTCGCATATCCCCAATAACCTGGGACTGCTGTATGCGGGCCAGGGCCGCATCGAAGAGGCGCAACAGATGTATGAACGCGCCTTGTCCATTGATAACGAGAATCCCCTGCCCCTGAATAATCTCGGGTTATTGGCGGAAAAGCAAAACCGTCTTGACGCGGCCGCCGACTATTATATCCGGGCCCTGGAACTCAAGCCGGCCTTCCTGGTGGCCTTAAATAATCTTGTTGCCCTGCTCTCACGGACGGGACGGAACGACGAGGCCCGGCACTGGTTCGAACAGGCGCTCGCCGCCGACCCGGATAATGGCGACATCCATAACAGTTACGGCTATTATCTCTACCAGCAAGGTGACCTTGAAGAAGCCCGCCCCCAGTTTCAGAAAGCCCTGGAAGCCATCCCGGAATTTCCGCTGGCCTTGAACAACCTGGGCAACCTGGAGATGGACCTGGGCGATTTGGACGGCGCGGAAAGCCATTACAAGCAAGCCCTGGAAGTTCATGAAAAAGACCTGAATGGTGATTTCAATCTCGGACGGCTCTATTGGAAAAAGGGAGACCGCGAAGCGGCACTGCGTCACTTTAACGCCATGGTGGAAAAACGCCCCGACAACGAACTGCTATACAAAGCGGCCGACCTTTTAGTCGACGCCGCGGAAGCGGATGCGGCCATTCACCTGTATGAAACCGCCCTGCAATCCATGCCCGGCCTCACGGCGGCAAGATTCCGGCTGGCCGCGCTCCTGTTCGCCCAAAACCAGGACAAAGAAACGGCCTTGAAACACCTGGAACAGGTCAAACTGCAGGATCCCGGCTTCCCCGGGTTAACAGAACTGATGGATGACATCCGCGCGAAATTGTGATATACTAGCGCGCGCTCTGTCTTAAATTACAGAGCGTAAAAATGCTTCTTTCTCGCATTACGGTGGAGAGGCGGGTTTGCCCGCGTTCTCTTCGAGAGGAGCGGCAAAAATGGCAAGGTTATTGCCGGTTTTGCGCTCGATGCCCGGCGGGTTAAACACAAGTCCGCCGGGCATTTCCATCGGCATCGGCGCATTGACCACGCGCGGTTTCGGGTCGGCGAATACCAGCGTGGCGGAACCGCCCCCATCCAGCGCCAGCGCGTTAACCGCGCCGTACCGTAAAAATGTTTCCGCCATTTCATGGTAGGTCATGCCGGCGCTGTGTAAGGGTTGCCGGCCATCGACAATCATGAGCAGCAGTTTGTTATCAGAAGTCACACCGAGACCCGTCCGGGGATGCCGGTCCCCTTCCTCCCGGGGCACAATCCTGCCTTCCTTGACCAGCATCACATTGCCGCTCAACACGGTATACAGTTCCGTTTCAGGTTCGGTTCTGAATTTCCCCTCTTCCCCTTCCACGCGCCGCAGAAAAGTGACCTTGTTGTCCCTGCTTATATTCACGGCGAACTCGGCATGACCTTTGTCCCAGGGGGACACCACCTCTCCATTGGAGACCGCCAGACCCAGTAACTCTGTGTGCGCTTCCCCGTCATTAATAAAATAATTACCGTTGATGCCCACCTGCGCCCCCGTGCGTTTCACAAATTCCCGGGTCGTCTCACACCAGGTTTCCCGGGGCCCCTCCTCCCCATTGTCCGGGGTAGTCAAAAAACGAAGACCGGGAACGTTTAACGTTATCTCAACAATATGGATGATTTGTTTATCCGGGACGGACTCTTCCCGCTTGATATAACGCACCCCCTGAAAAACATCGACCGTGGTCTCCGTGGCCTCCGTTCCATAGAGAACCGGGCTTAAGAGAAGCAACAAAAAAACTATAGAGGAAAAACGGTTACGCATGGCTTGCTTTCAAGATAACAGCCCCTCCCCCGTTATATCAAAGTCAAGACTCGGAATATTAGTGCCTAATCGGAAATTTTCTATTATAAAAGACAAGAAGCATTGTATGTTGTTCACGCTTTAGCGTTCTCCTCAAGGCCCGAGCACGACCCGCACACTAAAGCGTGAACAACATACCCTGAAAACATTTTCCGGGTTGTGGGCCCAGCCCAAATTGGTATAATAATACCAAATCTGAGAGAACAATGCACATCACCATCGGGGGGTGTAATAACCCTCCCCACGCGACTCAGCACCGGCGGAAAGTACGTCGGCGGTGCCGGTGCCCTTAAAATGCAGTGGTACCGGTTACCGCGAATCGGGCGGCGTCGAAACGAACAGCCGCAGCCTCCGGCAACAACCTACCCGGTATGGGTATGGAGGCCACACCGGATGGCAACACGGACGGAACCTCTTTGGCCGGCGAGTTCGAACGCCTGACCGATATCGGCAAGGTCAAGCACCGGGGAAACGAGGGTGTGATAGGGATATTTTTTTGCGGTGGATGCCAGGAAATCGAGCCCTTTTCCCAAGTGTTCTGGGTGATAATTGTGAATCCCCCGCACTGTCAGGTACCGCCGCGTCAGCAGGTTGCCGTCCATGGGAAACACGCTTCCCGGCGACACCAGGCCGGCGACAAGCAGGCGGCCGCCAATGCGCAGGGATTCGAGCGCCGCCGAAGCCGCGCGCGGATCGCCGCATACCTCGAAGGCCGCATCAACGCCGTCACCGCCGCAGGTCTGACGCGCCCAGGCCGCAACCTCGTCCGGTTCGACGCTTTGCGAAAAGACGGCATCGGCACCGAAATGCAGAATGTTTTGCGCCCGGGAGGCGTCGGCATCGGCCACCATCACGATGCGCGCGCCCGCTTCTTTGGCCAGCGCGGCAAGGTAGGTGCCCAACAACCCGGCGCCGCAGATGAACACGCTTTCACCGGGAACCAGGCCGCCGATGGTCTCAAGCGCACAGACGACCGTGGCCAGCGCGCAGTTGGCCGGCGCAACCACGGCGTCATCCAGGTCCGGCGGGGCGGCGAAGATCCCCGTGCCCGGAAAGAGGTAGATGTATTCCGCGTAACCGCCCGTCAGTCCCGGCCATACCGTCATGGGCAGATGGCCGTATTTCTTCAAGTAAACACACTTCTGCGGCAATGCCCGGCTGCAAAACGAACAGGCGCCGCAGGATGCCATAATGGTCCAGGAAACACGGTCGCCGAGATGAAGCGGTTCGCCCGACCGATACCGGGCACCTTCCCCCAGGGCGACGACTTCGCCCACCGATTCATGGCCCAGAATACTGGGCGCAGGTTCGATACGCCGGCCCGAGGTCGTATGAAGGTCGGACCCGCAAATGGTGCTCAGGCGCACGCGGCACAGAACCGCCCCCGGCGGCAAGTCCCGGGGCACAGGGACACGAGCAAGCCGCATGGGAGTATTGGGCGCTTCGAAAACGGCGGCCAAGCATGTTTCCGGAAGCGTTGTGGAGACATTCGCGGGCATGGTCCAAGTATAGCGGACTTCAGCGCACGTACCAAAATAGAGTTTCTGCGGTGACCGACCGGGTGCCTTCCCTGAAACTCCGTGGAAGCGGGAACTGACACAAGCGAGTCCACTCAGGCGGACGAGACGGGTGTTTCCCCCGCATCCGGACACGGCACCCGGGATCCTCTGCCTGCAAGCCGCCTGAGGTGCCCCCTATTTCTCCAACAACGGTAACGGGCCGTCTGTTTTGCACAACAAGAATTGAACGGTAACCGTGCCGGTACATGCTGAAAGGTCAACGACACTGTTCGGTTTCACTTCACAAGGCGTCCCGTCAACGGTTGCGGAAACCGCGTTCCATCCTTCCGGCACGCGTGCCTGAAGGTGTATTTTTTCGGGCGGATGTGGCGGCAGGACAAGCCACACAAGTACCTTGCCATCCGTCAGATGCGACTCGGCCTGCAGCGACAACTTGCCGAACGCCGTCGGCGCTTCTTCAATCTTGATGATAGCGCCATCGCGCAGCCAGCGACGCGGTACGGCATGCAACAAACGCAGTGTATCCGGACGGCCGTCATCGTTGGTATCCCAGTCCTGCACGAGCAGATGCCGCAGTGTCCAGAGAAAGAAGGCATTTCCCGCCGTACAGGGCGGCAGGTACATGGGTCGGCCGTACTGGTCCAGCGGGTCCAGGCCCGTGCCCTCACCGCCGACAAAGGTATCGCGGGTGAAGCCCTGCGCCAGTTTGCCGTAGAAGCTGACCAGCGCCCGGTCGGCATCCCCGTTTTTGAGCAGATGGAGGGTGTACCCGAGGGTGTAGTTGTCATCGAGGCCTCTTTCATTGGCGAAGAGCCTCGAGTGCTGGTCGAAACGCAACATGCCCATGCAAACACCGCCCCGCTGGTGCAAAGTATTCAGCATCCAGGCATTCTTTTCCGGTTGGGCATCGAATACCCCCGAATCGAGCACGGCATTGGACACCAGACACCAATAACTGCCCGTGGTGGTGGCGGTCAGGGCCGGGTAGGGCTCTTCCTGCCCGTCAAGTAGTATATTGGGAATGAAGGGCGGGTCTATGTCGCGTCGCACGCTTTTATCCACCGCCCCGAGAATCGCCTGACGATACCGCTCCACCCGGTCTTCCAGCGCCGGGTTCGGTTCCCCCATCTCACGCAGCACCGCGGCCACATCGCGCAGGCCGCGCCAGCAGGTGGCGTTGGTCTTCAGGTTCCAAACCGGCATCGCAATATCCGAGGCATAAAAGTCCTTCGGCGTCAGGCCGGTTCCGGGATCAAGGTCGTTGATAAGGACAGGGATCAGGGGTTCCCAGGCGGAACGGTTCTCTTGCATAAACCCGTCGTCTCGCGTGAGCCAGTAGAACTGGGCCAGGGCGCGCAGTTTCCAGCCCGTTACCGCGTACTTGTGCTCCGGTATGGAATGGCCCAGCAGGGAGAGGAGCATGGACCGTGATTCCTCGGGATAGCCAAAGAGCAGGAAAGCGCCGACGGTGCGGCTGCCTTCGGTAATGTATTCGCACTCATACTGATTGCCGGCGCTGTAGTTGACCTTGCTGCCGCTGACCACGGCGAAATTAGCCGCCAGGACCGCCCGCCATGCAGTGCTCACGACACTTTCAGGCACGTCCAGTTTTACGCCCCGGTCCAGCAGTTCCCGCCACGCGGCCGCGCAGGACTGACGCTGCTCTTGAAACACGCTTTCGGAGAAAACGGCGTCCATGGGAAGTTTAGGCGCCGCTTCGGTAAACACGGCAAGCACTGCCTCGGCCCCAGGGGAGATTGCGGCGGTCAGCACCTGTTTTTCAGAGTCCCACCGCCAGTTCGCGCTCATCCAAACCAGTACCTGCCCCCGGTCATTGCGCAACTGGCGGCCTTCGAGGAGCAATGTTCCAGGCGGTTCAATATGGGCCGATACGGTCCCCGTTTCACCGGCATCGAGCGTGAAGCGCACAAACACAACGGCATGGTCCGCAAAAGCAGGTTCCACACTCACGAAGGCCTCTTGACGGTAGGTGGCGTCTCCTTCCCGGTAGCGCATTTCGATGATGGGCAGATATCCGTCAGCCAATCGCGGCCCATCCAGTCTGGCCAGATCCTCGCCGAATAGGGCTCCTGCCGGGCCAGCGCGAAACCAGACCGGAACACCCGCATCGGTCCAGGCGTTCCCACCGCCTTTGGCATTGAGGGCGCTTCCATTGCTTACCAAACGCGCCTTGCACCTGTTCCGCGGCGCCGCCAGGACAATGGGATAATGCCGGAAGGCGGCGTTGACATAACGCAGCGGCGGCATCGCCCCGGCAAAAAATTCATACCCCGGTCCGTCGGCCTGGCACAGCGAGGCCTCCCCCAGGATATCCGTATTCGCGGCAATGATTTCATCGACCGTAGGATACCCCTTCGCCGCCGGTGTTGTTTCGCACCAGGCCCCCGGCCCGCCGGAAAAGGCGACTCCCATGATGACAACAACTACTCCTGCGGCGTTCACGGCGCCGTTCATTGTTCGGGACCCTTTCCTGTAATTTTACGGATTGCGGGCAATACTGCTTCTATCGCGTAGTGAGGCCCTATTTACAGCGGCTTTTTTAATGTTCCGACTCCACGTGAACTCAACTGTAATTGAATGCTTCCCGGACACTTAAAAGGCGCACCAGCCAAGTAAGGGCGATGCGCATTATATCTTTTATCGGCTTATAGCCGCTTTAAAAATAAGATGTGTGCATTTATGGGCGGAGCGTTTTTATGGCACACCCGGGAAGATACGCCCACCCAACCCCATTTCATCCACCACCGCTGGGAAGTGATTTATTCTACGAGACTCCAACACAGCGGAGGTGTCTGTAAGGCATCATACAGATAGTATTCGCCATTCTGCCAGATATAAGCGGCACGGATAGCGTAGGCGATGGGATTACTGCCCTGCTGCCAGCCTGCGAGATAGGCAATCGCTTCGCTCAATACGATGCGAAAATCCTGGTTCAGGTCTGCCGGATGTGGAACAGACAGCTCGCCTTCGCTCTCACCTTCGAGTCCTTCACCTTCAACCGGCTCCCCTTCTGCGGGGTCCGAAATGGTGACGGTCCCGTCCTCGGTGGCAACCTCCAGTTCATTGGCGTCGGCATCGCTGACGGAGACCAAAACTGGACTGTTGGCAAGCGTAACCGGCACCACCGTTCCCGGCAATCCCAGGGCTGAAAACGTAACGGTTACGATCTCATGTACGCCAGGCGCAAAGGCATCCGGCGGTTCAGCAAAGGCATCCAGGGAAATTGCAAACCCAAGTTTACCTGAACCCGCACCGACAACATTTCGGATGAATGAGGTGGCGCTGGCAGCCCCTTCCCCCAAGGAAACGGACACATAAGAGAGTTCCGCAGGGTTGAATCCGAGGCTGAAACCGAGAGCTGTTTCATCGCCCTGCGCAGTTAAAAGAACAGAGACAACCACCTGTTCGCCGGACAAGGCAACCGCATTTTCGACCGCGATGATGCTCGCCTGTCTGTCGGAAGCCTTTTCGACAGACAGTGTCCCGGCCACGGGTTTTGTTAATCCCGAAACCGGCTGAACCAAACCTGTAACGCCGCCAGAGGCAATTTGCGGAAACGTTATATTGTCTGCGCCGGCGGAAAGTATGGAAGAAAACAGAAGAAACAAAACTAACCCTGCATTACGGGGAAAAAGATGCATGATACAGACCTCCTTACCAGGCCATCGCGCCTTGACAGTGTTGTTTTCTTATTTTGCAATCAAAATCCGATTCACTGGAAATGCCATATTGTACACCATATCGCTATCAGCAAGCATCACATTTTGGGTATATGTGTTCTATCAAAACGGGGAAAGGGGCTATGGGAAAACACTTATGAGATTTCGAATGTCCGGATAAACGGAAGTGTTGTTGCCTTGCGTGATAGACCCGGACTCATCTTTCAGGCACGTTCGCCCGTATACAGCCGCCAGAATACGCCTACCGGTACGAAGACGAAACCGTCGCTCTAAACCGGTATCGCCATTTCTGAAATCCGGTATGATTAAATCGCGTTCTCCAGTGGCGACATGGGCTTTGTCTGTATCAGCGTCGTTTTAGGGATTGTCTTCGGGGACCCACCTGCTGAGCTGGACATAAGCACCCCTGGAATGACAATGGGGTTCCCTTCCCCTTCGACTGTAACCTCGCCCTCGCCTTCTTGCGTTTCACCTTCCCCTTCAGGTTCCACAGAGCCCAGTATCCAGCACAACGGTGGCGCTTGCCCCGCGTCATACCTGTAGTGTTCGCCATTCTGCCATAAGTACGCCGCCCGTATGGCATACGCTATAGAATTGGAACCTCCCTGCCAGCCCGCGAGATAGGCTATCGCTTCGCCTATTACTATACGCCAATCTTTATTCAAATCCGCCGGATGGAGAATATCTATCTCGCCTTCACCCTCGGTTTCTCCTTCGACTTCTTCCCCTTCAACAGGTTCACCCTCGGCAGACATTTCCCCTTCACCCTCGATGGGCACTTCCCCTTCACCTTCGGCGGGCACTTCCCCTTCACCCTCAGCGGGCACTTCCCCTTCACCCTCGATGGGCACTTCCCCTTCACCCTCGGCAGGCATTTCCCCTTCACCCTCGATGGGCACTTCCCCTTCACCCTCGATGGGCACTTCCCCTTCACCTTCGGCGGGCACTTCCCCTTCACCCTCGACAGGCATTTCCCCTTCACCTTCGGCAGGCATTTCCCCTTCACCCTCGATGGGTACTTCCCCTTCACCTTCGGCGGGCACTTCCCCTTCACCCTCTATAGGGTCCGGGACGTAGGTCACAGTCACCTGATTCGATTCCAGATTACCATTTCCAACATCGTCCCAAGCCGCATTCCCCACTACGCGACACGTTACCGTACCCTGCCCTGCGGGTGTTACGGAAAGTGTGTAGCTAGCACCGCTTCCTGTCAATGCCTCCTTTGTAGCGTTCGTCACCTCAATGGCCGTTTCTGACAGACCGGTTGCCGGCCTGTTAAACATCAGCGTAAATACAATGGGCGTTTCATGGGTCGGCGATGCGGGCCCTTCAACCGTGCACGTCAACGCGTAGTTGATATAGACCGGATTGGAAAAAGACTGGAAGACGCCAAAGGCGCCTCTCAGTTCAGAGCGGACGTAGTCCTTCGTTGCGGCCGTCACATCGGCCTCATAATCCAGGCGCCAGGGGTCGCCGCTGCCCAGGGTGGTCTTGACACCGCCGTTACCGGAGTAGACCATTACATTGCCCAAAATTCCCGCCCCGCCGTAAACCTCCACACGGAAGCGCAGCCGTTTCGGCTGGGTTACTACAATGTTCGTGCCCATGGGTGTTTCATACACGCCGTCGCCATCCTGATCGCACCAGACAAAGGTGCGGGCGGCTCCTGCCGCTCCGGCGACCGCTATCCTGCCGGCTTCCACGGCCGCCTGCACATCGGCAGGCTGCTTGCTTGCGGCCAGCACATAGTTGCAGGGCACCAGCGAATTACTGATCTCCGTGGAAAGTATTCTTTCCAAATGATGATCGCTTTCCCCTATCCCAACCAGAATGCGTCCTGCGGTAATGTGGGAGGCCCACCATCCACGGGCATCCGCATTCGGGAAGGGGGTGGTCCACACCCCCACGCCCCGGATGCCGGCATGGGCATAACCGTGCGGCCAGGGGGTTCCGTCATCAAAGGGATGCGCAATGAATATGGTGCCACCGCGAGCCAGCGCCAGGGGAATGGTTTCCTCGATGGTATACGTGCCCCCGCCCGGCTTGAGGTTGAGCGGATCGTTGCCCGTCATGTTCAGGATGCAGGCATGCCCCCCTCCACCCCATTCAACACCACGCATTGGAATGCAGCCATCCTGTTCGATGAACCAGGGATCCGCACACTGTTCCATGGTACGATGGTCCGTGATAGAGACACAATCAGCGTCGAAACTTGCCGCTTCCAGGATGCGGTTCTGGACCGTATCCCTGCCGTCGCTATAGTCCGTATGGGTGTGGTGCGCAAAATAGACCCAGCGCAATCCGGCAGGCGGCGCCACACCGGGCGCACCGCCGGTGGCGGTTTGCTGAAGGCTCATGTAGACTGCGCCGACGGGAAGCACGAAGGGGAATAGAAGAAATAAGACCAACCCCGCACTACGGTTTGATACTATCATGAAAAAATACTCCCCGCTCCGCTACCTCGCACAGATAGCGCTATTTCCTTGTTGCTGAACGGAAATTTCCTGTAAGTAATGTCTTTTAAAATGTATCGGTATTCTCCGTTTATTATAGCACGCATCTCGGTGAATACCGGTTCCCAAACAAGTTTTTTATACAAATTTCGCGAGGACAGCCACGAGCGCTCTCTCCTAAAACCATGTGCTTAAGGAGATTCTGGAACATTTGGGCCTTCCATCGTACCCATCTTTTATTGAACCTTAAAAATGTTTGGGAAAAGTATTTTAACGGCTCAGTCTATTATTGCAGCATGGCCCGATTGCCTCATTTTACTTACACTGACATGGCATACCGGTAACCTTTATTGTGAAAGAAGTGAAGTCTTCTCGTTTGTAACAAGATTGTCTTATCCAGGGAGCGCTTCGCTGCACTGACATTACTTTTAAGAATGCCGAGTCTCAGCGGTTATCCTGGTGGTTCGCGCACTTGGAAATGGCCCAAGCGATGGCATGAATTGACGCACGGAGCGACAGCGTATGAACCTTGCTTCTCCGCTACTCTTCAACCCCTTCACACATAAATACGCACAGCGGAAAACCTCCCAGAGTTACACAGGCATATATAGGACAGGGATCCTGAGTTTCACAGTAGGGCGTGTGGAGGCACAAGCCGGTCTCAGGGTCACAGGAATCGATCGTGCATTCATCCCCGTCATCGCAATCCAGTTGTGTGTGCACACAACCGCCCGATTCTGGATCGTAACTGTCTGTCGTGCAAGGATTGCTGTCATCGCAATCTTCGCTTTCTCCTTCGATAGGCTCTTCCCCTTCGCCCTCACTGACTACAGTAAACTCGGCGTTGATATGCTTGTCTGCATCCATGACCACAATTCCGGGAACGTCACTGCCGCCCAGGTCTTCTGTCCAATGGTCAAATTCATAACCTTCGTGTGGCAAAGGCACCAAGTGAACCTCTGTCCCGGCAGAGTACAGTCCGCACCACGGTTGGCCTTCAAGGGGGGGGCAGATCTCTATTGGTTCCGGACTTGGCACCATGGTTCCATGAATGTATTCAGGGTTAACCGCTCCCAATCCAAGCATTAGCGAGAAGACTTCGCCCTCACCTTCCCCCTCACCTTCCACAGACCCGAGCGCCCAACACAGTGGAACGTTCTCCCCGGCATCGTAGTGATACAGCTCCCCGTTCTGCCATAAATACGCGGCGCGTATGGCATACGCCATGGGATTAGAACCGCCCTGCCATCCGGCGAGGTACGCGATTGCCTCGCTCAACACTATCCGCCAGTCTGCATTTGCATCTCCAGGGTGAACGGATACCGCTTCCGCCTTGGCTTCAAAAGTGCCAAGATACACCCCTGAAACCATGATTGCCAACAACATCACCGCCCTGGTTCCTGCGTGCATTTTCATGATTAATCCCTCCGTTCTAACCACTATAATTTAGCGTAACCTTTACTGGAAGCAGTTTTCATATTGCATACAGACCTAAAGAGTATATATCATTTTTCTCCCCTGATCGAATTACTCTATCCTGTAGAAGTTTCTTTGAAGGACGCTATCCATCCGAAGCCGCACTACCTGGTCAACCAGAAGATGACTGACTCCCTGAAACGCAAACTGTGGGTGACTGAATTGAAATCAAGGATGCGAAGGAAGCCAAGATAAAGAAGGCCGCAACTTGTAGGAAACACATCTGTTTTATGGCGATCACCAATGACCAAGGCTATCGGGTTTACTACGTGAAGGAAGGTGTGCAGAAAAGTGACGGGCTGTCGCCGTAAAGACAGGGACGAGGTCGCCTGATACTACATCGGTTGGATTCGGATGTCTATCGGTATGCAGGGCATCCAGATAATACCGCGCCTTTTCAAGTGGATTGAAAGCAATTACCGGTTCCAGTTTATGGCGCCAACACCCAGCACATTGGCGGGGCTTGCTCGGAGTCATACACATAGTGTTCACCATTCTGCCAGAGATAGGCGGCACGAATGGCGTAGGCCATAGGATTGCTTCCCTGTTGCCAACCCGTAAGATAGGCTACCGCTTCCCCCATTACGATACGGAAATCTCCATCCTTGTCCGCGTCATGGGGTGCGGGATTTTCCCCCTCGGAAGGCTCGCCTTCACTTTCCAAAACGGTGATAGTCTCACACCAATCCCTATAGTTGGGCGAGTCCTCTTTTTCCCCGCATTCCGGCTCATAACATTCCGTATGGAGACAGACGTGATAGGTTCCCGGTGTTGGAAATGTGTGAGTAAAAGAACTTCCCTCGCAATCCCCGCATGAGTAACCATCATCAAAATTCCACTCCCAATGGACCTCAATACATTCCCCTTCCACCGAGGACAGGTCGGTAAACTGTACCGTTAAGGGAGCCGGCCCCGAGTGGGAATCCACTTCGAAATAAGCGTTGTAATTGCCCCAAGAAGGAAATACCTCCACGAATATCTCTTCCGATGCTACATACACGCCCCCGTCGGTAACAAGTGACAACGTTATGGTATACGTATCTGAATACTCGAAACATTCGGAAATTTCCGTTTCGCCGGTTCGGCTAACGCCATTTATGGCCCATTGCCTGGAAAGGACTTCAGCGCCGAAAGAACAGTCAGAGAAGGTATAACATTCCGGTATCATACATTTGTCTTCATGGTGATAGACACAAATGGCCGGCAAAAACAGCGTCGGAGCATTACCGATCAGATAGGGATAGCCATCATTAACACTGGAGTCCGTATCCGCGGCCCAGACGGATGCAAAATCCCAACCCTCATACGTATTTGCGGCATGGGGAAAGGCCATCTCTTCCGTGGAGCGCGCTTCACCACCGGCGCTGGTCTCCTGTCCAGAGACCGTGCTGTCCCAGTAAGAATTCTCTGCCGGACCTGTCGCGTATCCGACAAGGCCGCCAGCGTTCCGGTTTCCCGAAACCGGGCTTGCGGCATAACACGAGGTGATGGGACTGCCCTCAGCAGTATATCCCGCCAAGCCGCCGACATTTTCGTTTCCCGACACCCCCCCGCGCGCGTAACACCATGTTATGGACCCTCCATTGCCGTTGTATCCCACCAACCCGCCGCAATGGACGGAATCGGCCGCCTGAATTGTTCCCGAGGCGCAACAAGAAGTGATATGGCCCCAATTCAGCCCGACCAAGCCTCCCGTACGCTTGTTCCCCACGACCGTGCCCGTGGCATAACCTCCCGTAACCGAGCCTTCACCCCAACACCCCCATTCCTCACAGATTTCCCAGCCATTATGCCCCAGCAGTCCACCAACCCTATCGTTCCCGTCAACCGTGCTCGAGGCGCGACATGAATCAAGGCTCCCACCTTCATTGGCTCCCGCTAAACCGCCGACAGCATAACTTTCCGCTCCGCCCGTAACCGAACCCGTCGCGCGACAAGATTTCATACCGCCCCAATTCAGTCCGACCAAGCCGCCGAGATATCCATTTCCCGTAACGGCGCCATTGGAATGACATGATTTGAGTACGCCATGATTAAATCCGGCCAGGCAGCCGACATATCTGTCGCCTTCTGCCTGCAGAACATCCATTCCGATATTACGAAGTACACCGTTCTCGCCCACGTAGCTGAACAGACCAACAGCTTCGCGTTCAGGCTGAATGACTTGACCGTTCTTTATGACGTGCCCGCCCCCGTCAAATACCCCGCTGAAGTGTCCAAGGTCGCCTATGGGATTCAGGAGGATTCCGCTCAAATCAATGTCGGCCATCAGGCGGATGTGCTTGTCCAATACCGACGTGTAGCAATTCAACAAGGCGAACTCGGTGGCCGTGACGATTTGAATCGGATTCGCTTCCGTGCCGTTACCGGTCCAGGGAACGGGCACAGGCTGCGGAATGGCGGGCTCGCCCGTTCCTTCCCAGGCTAGCCGGGGAAGGAACCCCTCCGCCATGACCCAGGGATAATCGTGCCAGCCGGCATTTTGATAATTCAGGACAGTATGCATCTGAGCCGTCATAAGTCCCCGGCCGCCCCCGAAACTATTACCCTGGCCGCTGGACTCCCGGTCCCAGAAGCTGCCGGAGACGATGCCATAAGTGCGGATGGTCTGACCATGATAGCCGTTATATCCCACCAGGCCCCCGAAGTTTACGGAGCCTGACACCAGGCCTGTCGCGTAACATGAAGTAATGGCACCCAAAAAATTGTTTCCCACGAGACCGCCGACCAACTGGAGCCCAGTAACCGCTCCGGTCGCGTAGCATGCGGTGATGGAACCCTCATTGCTTCCCGCCAAACCGCCCACAGGCCAATCGCCCGACACCGCGCCCGACGCAGAACACGCGGCAATCTCACCATCGTTTCTCCCGACCAGCCCCCCCGCTTGTTCGTCGCCCGTGACTGTGACTGAGGCACGGCAGGACGTGACGGCGCCGCCATCAGCATTTGTTCCTATCAGGCCGCCGGCAAAGAACCCCGTTACCGTCCCTGTAACGTAACAGGACGTAACCTTGCCGCCCTTATTGAAGCCCAACAAACCACCAACCGTGCCGCCCCCCCATACCGATATGGATTCCACACCGAGATTCCGAATTTCACCACCCGCATCCAGACAACCAAACAAACCGGCGAAAGTGACAAGGGGCAGGGTAATATGTGCGTTGCGCAGAACATGCCCACCTCCGTCAAGGACACCGGTGAAAGGAGAGGATAATGAATTGCCAACGGCAGGCAGTGCCGAGCCCATGAAATCAATATCCCCAAATAGAATGAAATTTTTATCTTGGTCGGCTGCCGTCAGAGCCAGGGCCACCCAATCCTCGGCACGCGCAATTTGATAGGGGTCAGCCTGAGTGCCGGTACCGCCACTGTACGCCGCCGCAAACCCCATACACGTAAAAGTCACTGCCATGATAGCCCCTGCGGCCATAGACCTGTCAAAGTGTTTATTCATCGCTTTGCATCCCTATACTATATTTTTTCAGAGGACTTCGCTTTCTGAAAATAGTATCATATCTCCGGAACCTTTTTTCTAAAACTGTAAATGAGTCGAACATTCCCCGATTCACCCGGCAACAAAACGGCACCTGATTTTTCGTTTTTCTTCCATTGAGATACACAACAGGAAAAACGCACGGCACGCAAAACATTTTTTTTGGGTACGGCGTTGGTACACGCCGGTGCACTATTACGCAGTGCAACGAAGTTAGTGCAATGTAGTTCGCCGATATTGATACGTAGCGTTTACGGTCATGTAACACTTTACGACTTGAGCGCTGCGGAAGGTAGTCAAAAACAGGCAGCGAAAAGGGTAAAAACACCACACCCCACACTAAACACTAAATGAGTTGGTGGATTTCCCGGTACACCGACCATCCGCTAAAACCTCAAGAGCACGTTATTCCAGCCTTTTTTTTAGCCAGTTTCGCACGTCATGCCGGGCCGGGATATCGCGAAGAGCCCAAGCGTCGTTATGGTTACGGAACGGAAGAGCATAATAGGTGAATGGCGCGTCTATACCAGTGGATTCTATATACGTGCGCGTTTTTCCCAGGCTGTTGCTTTCATCAATGATGAAGCTGGGACGACCGGCAATCCGTTGAAGCCGGGTCTGTGCGGCGGTTTTATCAGAATCTGGATAGTCCCATTCACGCACGCCATCGTAATGGCTGTACGATATAAAGGCGCTCCAGAGCGCGGCAACCTCATCATCATGAAGACCAATGTACCCACAGGCGATGGCGCCGCGGCTAAACCCGCATAACACTATCTTGGCGGGGTCCCCTCCCCATTGTTCACATACCCGGGCCACTTCACGTTTGGCATAGGCAACCGTCGCTTTGGTGTCTCCCCACCAAAGGGCCTGGTTTTTTGCACCGTCCTCGCTGATATAGGGCAAACACAGCCAGATGTAATCGTGTCCTCCCGAGAATCCATACCCCAATTTGCTGCCTTCAACTTCTCCGGAGCAGACATCACCGTACTTATTACGATAGTTTCCATTGCCGGCATATTCGACCAGCACGGCAAATCTCTTTCCAGGCTGCCAGTTGACCGGAAGATATAAAACATGATGTACAGCCGTGTCCTTATACTCAGGCGGTGTAACCGCAACACGCGCCCCCGCCCGAGGAGGACCGGTTTCTACAGGGGGAACCGTCAGGTCCGCAGGCACCGTGCTGATATCAGGGTAACTGCCGGCCAGTGCAGCGACGGTTAGCCGGGTCAAAAGAAAGGCGGCAAGTAACGTTTTAGTTTTTCGCACGATGCAACACCCCTTCTTTTGAACGCATGCTTTTCCCATCCACTGAAAGACCTTCAAAATAGAACTGGAATTTTGCGGACGCGCTATCGAGAGGCACGGTAAACTCATACGGAAACACATCATCATAAATCGTGTTCCATGAACCGCTCTGTTCATAATGCAAAGTGATTGCACGGAATTCGGCGTCGTCCGACTGCAGATAGAGGTACACACGGTCATGTTCAACGCCGGGAAGAATCATTGCGCGGGCACCGCCAAAGGGGACCTCGAGATAGTCCGGCGACCAGCCAGGGACGTTTGTTCGCGCGAGGATACGAGACTGGAATACAGGGACGATTTCAACATCTTCGATTTCAACCGCTGTAATCCCTTGCGCTTTAACGGAAACCCTGAATGACCCGTCATTGACCAGAAAGGATTCCTGCCCCTGGTTTTCTCGCCGGACCGTTGCCTGTTTCGTTTTGCCGTCAAGGTTACCAATTAATGTCCTGTTTAAGTCCACCGTTGCCGCCACCTCCTCCTTCGACTGGTTGGTGAAAGCAATCAATAGTTTGTCGCCGCTTCGCGCCGTCAGATAGTTCAGTTCAACATTGTCGCACGCCAAAATCCCCTTCGGCATCCAGAGATACACATTGTTCAGGCCATACCAGTTGCCCGCCTTGTGCCCATAAGCTCTATTCTGCAGGTAGGCATAGCCTTCAATGAACCGGCCGGGAAAATGGATCCGCCCCTTTGAGCGGACAAAGACATCCGACACCATATAGTCAAACAGCATGGACATCATGGGCCAGAGATGGTTGTAATGGAAGGAGTTTACGCTAAGATCCTCGTGTTCCCTTAGCGGATAATCCGCTTCCTCGTATACATTTGTCCGTGCGGTATTTATGTGGTAGCCGGGAAAGTTCCGGTATCGTCCAATCACTGCGGAACGCGCGATATCCCTTAAGAACGCATCATTGGCATAGTAACCAAGCCGAAGCATCCAAGGCGCATAATTGGCCATGAAAATCGCGCGATGCCCGTTGCAGGTTCCGGAGGATTCGGAGGTTAGTCCCATTTCCGAAAGTCGCCATGCCGGGACTTTCTCTTCGGGGGCATCCATCTGCCGGTGCCCTTTACGTTTGAGGTACCAATACACCGGTGCCTTTCCGCCTTTGTTCACCAAAATCTCCTGCTCCGGTATTGCCGGACACATCCAGACATACATGGCAAACAAGCGGGCGCCCGCCTGCGCAGCCTCTAAATAGCGCCTTTCCCCCGTTTGTTCATACAACTCCAGCAAATCAATCCACTTGGGGGCAAAGCCTGTCCAGAAGAACAAGCCGCCCGCACATGGATCATTGAAATCAGTTTGAAGACGATCAATGCGTCTGTCCAAATAGGCGTCGGCCCCGGCCATGGCGTTTTTAAGATAAGCCTTCTCCCCGCCAGATCTATATAAGGCCAGCGAACTTCTCCAGAATCCACAACTTTCTGTGCCGTTGAGATTGGATGCCCTTTCCGTGCCATACTTCTTCTCGGCAAGCTTCAGAAACACGGAATTCGATTCCTGGAAAATTTCATGGAGCGCGGTCAGTTCCGTGACCGGAGCGCAAGGACCCTTCATGGCGCGCGATGGACTCTGAATCTTCTGATTGCGATCCAGGCAGAACAGGAACTTTTCCCGGGAGAGCATGTACTCCATCATGGGATAGGCACGGCGTTGATAGATGTCCGGATTGTCCGTGACCAGCGCCATGTTTAAAGGGTTTAAGGAGGACACATTTTTTACCGCGCCGGGCACGTCGGTCGAGTAGGAGTATCCTTTCAGTCCTTCCAGAAAGCGGCTGTACCCGCTCATTCCATAATCAAGCATGTTGTTCAGCGTTTCGTTCAACGAGGTGATGGCATTATGCCGGCAGTCTGAAAAGCCGTAGACCTCGCGGGCGATATGTTCGTAGGTATCCCCGCAATTATGTGAGGTTGAAAGCAGCCGCATCCTGAAATCAAAGGAATCTCCGGCCTTCATCAACGAACCTTGTCCGCCAAGCACGGGAGCAAAAACCATGGGTTGCGCATTGCCCGTTGCATTGCGCACCGCCACACCGAACCGGGAGTTGTTCAAAAGCGGCAGAGGTTCAAAGGGCAGCTCTTCCGGATCGGCTACCAGTGCGATACACTGTTTCCTGAAAAGCACCATTGTTGCCGGCAACGTACATTGGTAGGCTGGAGTCATGAAGGATGTTGCGGGAAATCGTTTTTCCTGCCATATCATTGGCTGCCATATCTCGTCGAATTCCGAGGGTTTTACTTCTGGCATGCCCGTAAAGCCAATCGAATGGTACCCTTGCACGTGGGGTTGAAAATGAAATGTCAGGACGGGTTCATGGTGGGTGTCTGACAAGGTGAGAGCGGCCGTTATCGCAAAGGACGGATTATCCTCAAAATGGAATTGCAGGGTGTCTTCGGTGATTTTGGCGCTTGTTGCCGTCACAACGGTGGTGTTTCCTGCATAAAACAAGTCGGCTGTGCGGTTTATGGTACTCCCTTTCAAGATGCCGTCATCAAAGCCGTCGCCTGCCATGGCCGCACCGGCTTTGACCTTTTTTAGCAGCTTGTCCTGCGGCAACTGTGCAGGATCAACTTCCCAGCTGACCACGTTATACACGACATCTTCAATCCCTGCAGACCGGTTTTCGATTTTGGGGTCTGTCTTTGCGAAGATGACGGTAAATGTTGGAGTGCATTGGAACTGGCCGCCCGTTTTCGTTCGTACGCGAACGCTAAGATCATCGTTCAAGGTAAGTGAACAATACGCATTGCGTATGGCTGCCGGCCCAGCGTATGCATTTGAAAGGAAAACACACAGAAGAATCTGAATAAGACAGGGTTGTTTTCTGATGGCAGACGCGAACATAAGAATTACTCTTCGTTAATCATTTTATTCCCATGGTATTACCAACCGCTGGCGCCTCATCGCGCACGTTGTTATAGGACAATGGCCACGGTGCGGTCAACTCCAAATAGCAGGCAAAGCAACTTAAGGACAGAATCACCCCGATCCAACCAGCGACACCTGCAAATTTCTGATTTTTCAGGCCCTTAATTATAAAAAAGCAAGCGCTTTCGGTAGAGACACCTTATTGTTGCAGTAAGTTGAAAAAGGAACTTACCATGTGTTAACTTATTACCTACCACCTGGTAGTTCACAGACTTCCGGAAGGTATAACTTGTCCAGAAGGACTCACTATAAGTCCGTAAAGAGAACACGGATAAATGGGTATCAGCCGATGATTGTCCCCTTCCTTTTTGAGCATTACAGATTAATCATGTGGAAGATGTTCTTGCATGTGATCCCAACATCCGTTTGTCTTACCAGTAAGGATAGGCTATGTATGAACTGAGCAAGATTCGCCTGTTGCTGCATATCCTGAACTGGCGGCTTCATTGGGGTTCGCAGAACATCCACTACCCGGCGCCGGATTTGGACAATCCGAAATTCGTAAGTCCGTACGCTGCAGCGTCTCAGATACCGGACGGTTCAGTGATTGCGACGTCAGGGCTGGCTGCGAATCAATGGGCAGCCATCCTGCATTGGGCTATTCGCGCGTCGTTTGAGAATACGGGACATCCTCGCAATCTGACGGTGGTTGCGATAGGCGGACAGGGCGCACGGGGCCGCGTTCCAGGTTCGCTTGAGGAACTTGGTCTTGAGGGCCTTTGCACGCGGTTCTTCGGCGGCCATTTGGAAACGTTCAAGTCGTACCTGCGGCTTGCGGACGCGGGTAAGCTCGAGCTTCAATGTATACCGCAGGGTGTGTTGGCTCACCTGATTGACGGGCAGGGGCGCGGCGAGGATTCGTGGGTAACGGATACCGGCGTCGGCACGTTCGTAGACCCGCGTGTGGGACGCGGCACACCGCTGTTCACTAACCAACAGCATGAGCAATGGGTGAGCGTTGAGGGCGACAAACTGCGGTTCCGGCTGCCCAAGATAGATGTCGCGATATTCAACGCTCCGGCAGCGGATAGACACGGCAATATCTATCTCAAAAACTGCGCCATAATTGCCGAAACATTCGAAATCATCCGTGCCGCACGTAAAAATGGCGGGCAGGTCATCGCGAACGTGGGTCTTCTGGTGGAGGAAG
>MTKZ01070726.1_pt1 | contig 20386 bp, 14 predicted proteins | sample 1042781 | NCBI WGS metagenome assembly MTKZ01 (sample SAMN06212207, study PRJNA360539) | anaerobic digester metagenome | biome: Wastewater treatment plant; material: sludge; isolation source: anaerobic digester fed with sludge from wastewater treatment plant | place: Denmark: WWTP Viborg ... | reverse complement strand
GCCGGCGAAACGACGCAGGCCGTCGCGCTACAGTTCGGTCTGACGGCCGGGCGCGTCAGTCAATTGCGGCGGGAATTGGCGGATTCCTGGCACGCGTTGCACGGCGAGTCGATCGGCGTTTGATACGGGACGCGCGCCACATCGTCTTGAAACCAGGAGGATTGCTATGAAAAGTCGTTTTTGGAATCCATTCAGCGTGATCGTGACCTGCGGCGCATTGCTGACGTTCGGCGTCGGCAACGTACCGGCGTTGCTAGGCACGGCGCTCGGGCTGGTGCTCGCTTGGCAATGGTTCGGTCGTTTCGGCCGGAGTTGAGAGCAAGAAAGCAAGGCCCGCTTGATGCGGCTACTGGCCGCGGGCGGTACGTAGTGGATTGTCCGGGATCGCCCTGCGGGGCGGTCCCGTTTTTTTTTGCTATCAGCGGGCTATCAAAATTATCGAGGATGAGGAGAAGCGGGCCTTACAAAGTCGTATCCCAATTCCCTGTCGTCGGAAACCTTGATGCTCGCATAGGTGAAAGGCTCGAATTCGGCTCGGAGATTCGGGGCGCGTCTTTAAAGAGGGTTTTGACGAGCGAGTCTTCGCGACACGAGTCCGATCATGATGAGGTAGATCATGGCCTCGCTCGACTCGGTGATTTGTTCATCGACTTTATTGCGGCGACGGTAGAAGCGTGCACTTTGAGTTCCGTGATCCGACGGGTGCCGATGCTCACGTCGGCGCGAATTGGGTTTTACTCAACCTCACGGGGAGTTCGCTCACGCTCGCGGGTACGATCAACCTGCGGATAGATGCCTGGAAGTCCGACAACTCCGGCCACGCGACGTTCGCCGATCCGGGAGGCAACTCGTTTAATCCGAGCGGCACGTATCAGTGGCTCTTTGTGAAGATCGGCGGCATCTCCGGTTTTTCCGAGACGACGTTCTCGATCAGCGACTCGACGATCGACTTCGGCGTGTTCGGTGCGCCGAGCAACGCCTTCACTCCCGCGGGCGGCAGCTTCTGGGGTTCGCAATCCGGCAACGACCTCTATATCAACTATGCGGCCGTGCCGGAGCCGGGAAGTTTGATCTTCATCGGCATGGCGACGCTCGGCGGTTACGGCCTGCGACGTCGTCGATACCGTAATGCCGTATCGGTCGGGACTTCCGCACTGGGTAGTAGGAGCCGATAACGGTGCGACGTCGCGTCACGGTGGTGTGAAGCGGCGTCGCGAGTTGGTTTACCAAGCAGATGCGCGGCGAGCGGTTACCGCTGCACGCGGGCACTGCCCCCCTTGGCGAGCTGTTCCACTTCCGGCAGCTTCGCCATCGTCACGTCGCCGGGGAACGTCGTGAGCAGCGCGCCGTGCGCCCAGCCGAGTCGCAAGGCTTGTTCCGACGTCTTGCCGGCGAGCAGTCCGTAGATCAGGCCTGCGGCAAAGCCGTCGCCGCCGCCGATGCGGTCGATGACGTCGAGCTGCATCGTCGGGCTGACGAACTTCTCTCCTTCGATCCAAACCACGGCGGCCCAATCGTGACGGTTGGTCGAGTGCACTTCGCGGAGCGTCGTGGCGACGGCCTTCACGTTGGGGAATTTCTTCACGGCCTTTTCGATGACGGAGAAGAACGCATTCGGATCGAGCTTCGACGTCGATTCGACATCTTGCCCTTCGATGCCGAGCCCCTTCTGGAGGTCCTCTTCGTTGCCGATCAGCACGTCGACGTTGTTGACGATCTTGGCGATCATCTCTTGTCCCTTCGCGGCGCCGCCGGGCAGCGCGGCCCAAAGCTTCGCGCGGTAGTTCAAGTCGAACGACGTGACCGCGCCGGCGGCCTTAGCGGCTTGCATCCCTTCGACGATCAGTTCCGACGTCGTCGGCGAGAGGGCCGCGAAGATGCCGCCCGAGTGAAACCACTTGCACCCTGCCGCGTGGATCGCTTTCCAATCGAAGTCGCCCGGCTTCAGCATGGCGCCGGCTTCGTTGGCGCGGTTGTAAAACACCACGGGAGCGCGCACGCCGTGCCCTTGGTCGCTGTAGACCGTCGCAATGTTCGGGCCGCGGACGCCGTCGTGTTCGAAGTGCTTGTAGTACGGCTTCACCCCCTTTTCACGGACGCGGGCCTGCACGAGTTCGCCGATGCCGTTGTTGACCATGGCCGAGGCGACGCCGGTCTTCAGGCCGAAGCAGTCGCTGAGGTTGGCCGACACGTTGTATTCGCCGCCGGAGACGTGCACGTTGAACGAGGTCGCCTTGCGAAACGGAATGATGCCCGGATCAAGCCGGTGCACGAGCGCGCCGAGCGAGAGGAAATCGAGTTCACAAGCATCCTGGCGAATCTTCAAAGCGCACATGAGACGGTCCTATGAGAAGTGGGAGTGGGTGTGTATGGGAGTCAAATGCGGTATAACTGAATGCTGAACGGAAGCTGCCGACCGCCTACTGCCGACTGCCGCCTTCTTAAATGGTCGTGCTCGAAAAGCCGCCGTCGACGACGATGTTTTGTCCGGTGACGAACGACGAGGCTTTCGGTGCCGCGAGCCAAACGACGTTNNGTTGCCGAAGCGGGCCATCGGCGTGTGGCCGATGATTTGGCCGCCGCGCGCGGTGTAGGAGCCGTCGTCGTTGAAGAGCAGTTTGCGGTTTTGGTCGGCCGGGAAGAAGCCGGGGCTGATCGCGTTGACGCGCACTCCGGCCGTGGCCCATTCGCGGGCGAGGAACTTGGTGACGTTGATCACCGCCGCCTTGGCCGCCGAGTAGGCGACGACGCGCGACAGCGGAATCATGCCGGCCATCGAGGCGATATTGATGATGCTGCCGCGCTGGGCCTTGAGCATCGATTCGCCGAACACTTGCGACGGCAGCAGTACGCCGCCGACGAGATTCAGGTCGAACACTCCCTGCCAGGCTTCGATTGGCAGCTTGCAGAAGTCGGCGCCGGGCGGAAGCGTGGCGTCGGGCCGGTTGCCGCCGGCCGCGTTCACCAAAATGCTCACCGGGCCGAACTTCGCTTCCACGGCATCCCGGGCCGCTGCGAGCGACGCGCGGTCCATGGCGTCGGCGGCTTGAAACATCGCCTTGCCGCCGGCCGTTTCAATGGCCTTCACGCGCGCCAGGCCGCGTTCTTTGCTCCGTCCCATGACGACGACCTTGGCTCCCGAGGCGGCGAGCGCATCGGCCATGCCTCCGCCGAGGACGCCGGTGCCGCCGATAACGACGGCCGTTTCGTTTTCCAAGCTAAAGAGCGACTGCGACATGATGGGCACCCGGACGAGAATCGGGAAACCCAGAGACTAGAAAACGCGGCCCCCGCCGGCAAGTGCCCCGCCTACACGGACGGTAAAACGAGGCGGATTTACGGGAAATGTCGCTCCCGATTCTTACCGCCGGACTGACGCGCTCTGCTACGCGTCGCGGCTAACGGATGCGTCCGCCACTAGCATCCGACCGACTTCTTGCGCTACTGAACGAGTAACTTTCCGTTGACTTCATTCGCCCGGAGCAGCGGATCGCGTTGGAGCGTGTAGGAGAAGGCGCCGAGGAGCGTGCCGCGAGGGACTTGGTGGCATTTCATGCATTGGTGGGCTGCGCGGAGGGCGCCGAGCATGCGGATTTCATTGAGATCAGCATGTGAGGCAAGTTGCTCGCCGGCCCGGAGCTTCTTGAGCGACTCCGCTTCAAAGGTGTTTAGCGAGCGCGTCGAGTACTTTTCCAATTCCTCCATCCGCGGCAATTGGTCCGACTCGTAAACACGCGGCTCTTGGTGCAGCAGCAGGCCCACGAGTTCGAGCCGCGTCACTTTCCAGCGGCTGGGCGGAGCATTGCTCGGCTGCGGAGCCTGAGGCTCGTTGCGTGGAGCTCGTGACGACTCCGCGTAACGACGGATATGCTCTTCGTCGGGCCAGGCAGGCATTTGCCGGAACCCATGCGGCGTGAAACCGGCAACGTAGTTGACGCTCGCGACGTCTCCCAGCGAACCGCCCGGGACAAACGCGAATTGGCCGGCCCGATGAAACGCCCCCAGCACGTCGATCGACGGCAGTCGATACGGATCGGTGCGCGAGGCGACGACGGTCGGCGGCAACGACAAAGGCCGGCTCGTGCCGAACTCGCCGGAAAGCGGAGCCGAGGGTTCGACGTCGACCGGCGGCGCGGACGCGTATTCCACATACTCCGGCGCGAACTTGGGACGCGGCCCGATCAGGCGAGAATTGCCGAAGCCGTCGGCGCTTGAGAAGTGATCGACCTGTCCGGAATGCAAAGCCTGGAGCGAGTAGACGCGGTGGATCTCGGCTTCGGCGTCGGCACCTTGTCGAAAAAACCGATTTGCCTCCATGTTATGGAGGTCGTGCGTCGCAGCTTCGGTGAGCTGCGGCGGTTCGCCGGCGACCGCACGCTGCCCCTTGAGTCGGCCTGCAACGGAGACGTACGGGTAACGCCGGCGAAGTTCCGCGAGCTCGCGCATCCGCGCGGCGCGGAGCGCGGTCTCGACGCGCGCGTTCGATGCTTCGAGATCGTCGAGCCATTGGGAGCGAGCGTTGACCAAGGCACGCGTCGGGTTGGGCGGCGAATTCTCGTCGGACGTTTTCACTTCGTACGGCGGCCGTGCGGAAGTCATCGCGACGTTCCAAGCGTCGGCCGTGAGTTGGTACGCGATGTCGGAGGGAGGGATTGTGCGTGCGAAGTCGTCGCGAAACGGCCGATGGCGCGGAGGATCGATCGTCACTAGGGAAACGGGCAACGAACCGGCGGTGCGAGGCTCCGCTTCCCCGCCCTTCATACGCCGCGGATTCAAGATCAGATGGCCGTAGGCGGCAGGAACTACGGAAAACTGAGCAGGACTCAGCATTGCGCTGAGCGTGAGGGCGATGTCGTCGCCGCGGACCGCGCCCGCCGGCGAACCAAACGCGAAAACAAACAGGAACGAGCAAACAAAACGCTGTTTGTGCATGGATCACCTGGGGCGATCGAGTACGACGCACGCCGTAGATCGGGCAGGACGCCGAGCGGCCTGGAAATTGAGACGCCGCGGCCTATGAATCCGTTCCAGGGGAATTGCAGAAATTGATCGGGCGACGTTCGTCGCGGCGTGGTCCTACGCGGAGAACGGCCGCAGCGGCGTCGCACGGGAGTTTCGTAAGCGGACGCAACTCAGCGAATGAATCCGCTGACGGCCAGAATGGCCAGCGCGATGTTGTAGCCGCTAATTGTGAGTAGCGGGATTGCGCAAACGGCCGTTTGTCGATCGAAGCGGCGGCGAACGATCACCCCGCCGATGATGGCCGCTAAGACGGCGGCAAAAACGGGCAATGTCGCGAACATCCCGCCAAACAACTGCGCTTCGAACATAGAAACCGGAACCCCCTCGGCCCAGCGATATCTTGCAACGAACCACCATTGGGCCCGAGGATAAATGTCGCAACCATAAGCGCCTATTAAATTTCGGCCGTTTTTGCCGGTAATCGTCGAGTTGTGCTCGGCGGCGCGCCGGTTCCTAGTAATTCGGGGGTTGTGGTGTGCGATTAGGGCGCAATTCGAATAGCTTTTAGTCCATGACGCTGCCGGCGCGCTGGCTACGCTTCGTTTCGGATCCTACGCAGGAGCGATCGCCAAGAACGGCGCAAACGGCGACGCCAAGTGGTAACGCCGTCGGCGGGCATTTGGGAGATCAGGCTCATGAGTTCGGCGCGGGTGTCGCCTGGTTGGGTCGACGCAGTGGTCGTGAGCCCTTGCGGCGTGAAGGCGACGTTGGACGCCGTCGCCAATTCAGGCCGTTCGAATTGTTCGCGCCACCACGAGGCCGGCGGCCAGACGGCGTCGAGCTTCAGCAGCGGCCGGGCCGAGACGGCCGGCGTCGGTGGAAGGGGCGACGGTTCGGCATTCTGCTCTTCGACCATCCAAAGCTCGCGGGGAAACTCGTCGGTGAGGTGCGATTTCCACACGGCCAAGCGACGCACCGTGCGCTCGGGAAACATTTGCCGCAAGTAGTCGCCGATGAAGCCGATCTCGCGCCGCACGTGCTCGATGCCGGCACCCTCCTCGCGCGGGTCGCAATGCTCGATGAGAATCCGCGGCGCGACGCTTCCCAATGCGTGCAGGAACGTGCGATGGTCGGGAAGCCAATGGAGCACCGACAGACAAAGTGCGACGGAATAACGTTGGCCGCTCGCAACGAACGTTTGGAGGTTCTTCGTATCGGCCCGCGCCGTGATCAGGCAAATGCGCTCGGCGGCATTCGACGCGAGCACGTACCGGGCGATGGCGGCGCTGCGGAGATCGGCTTCCCAAGCCACGGCGATACGATCGGCCCCCGCGTTGCACCAGCGGAGGCAAAACCACGCGAAGTTGGCCCCGATATCGAGCAACGATCCGGTTTCCGGCAAGTGCGGCGCGATGGCGTTCCAACGCTCTTCGCAATCGCGCTCGCCGCGGCGCTCGGTTTGGCCGGCCAAGACGATGTCTTGGTAGACGCTGAGGCCGCGGAGAAGTTCATCGAGTTCGGCAGGCATCGGTCGATCGTGCAAGTTTCGGGCGGGGCGATGCGTGTAGCATGCCAAAGCGCGGCCGCTTGGTCGAGTCCTGGCAGAACGGAACCTTGATTCATTCGACGACTGTTTCCGTCGTCCTTCCGATTCGATAGGCTAACGGCTTCAGCGAGCCGTGGTTCAGGAGAGGGCGGCGATGAACAGGCGCGGTGGATGGCGGGCCTGCTTGAGCGCGGCAATCTTGTTTGCCGCGGCGACTGTTCTGCGCGTGCAGGCGGCCGCACTACAGCCGTTGCCGGTGCGCGTGCCCGAGGGTTTCGTCGTCGAGCTTTATGCCGACGACGACCTCGCCACGAACATCACGGCGATGACGGTCGACCATCATGGACGCGTGGTCGTCGCCGGGCCGGGATACATTCGCACGCTTTTGGACGACGACGGCGACGGCCGCGCCGATCGAGCGCTGAAGTTCGCCGACGGGCACGCGACCGGTGCACGCGGCTTGGTCGTCGTGCCGCAAGATCGCGGCTCGATGATGCTGTGCACCGACGACGAAGGCCTCCGGATTGCACGCGACAGCGACGACGACGATCGCGCCGACGTGCCGTTTGACACGTTGTTGACGTTCGGCGGCGGCGAACACGGGTTGCACGGCCTCTGTCAGGGGCCTGACGGCGACTTTTACTTTCTCTACGGCAACGATCCCGCGGCCAAAACAGTCGCCGGCGTAACGCAAGGGATTTCGCGCACGACGGAACAATGCGGGCTCATCTATCGAGCGTCGTTCCAGTCGAAGAACGCCTTCGGCGGCATCGCGCCGCTGCTGGAAATCGCGGCGACCGGCTTCTGCAATCCGCATGACCTCGATTTCAACGCGGCAGGCAGGCTCTTCACGGCCGATGCCGACAACGAGCGCGACGTCGGGTTGCCGTGGTATACGCCCGCGAGGTTGTTTGAGGTCGCGTGGGGGCGCGATCACGGTTGGCTGGCCGCGGGGCGCGAACAAGGTTGGAATCGGCCCGGCTATTTCTTCGATAGCGTGCGGCCGGTCTGCGAACTCGGTCGCGCGGCGCCGACCGGTCTGACGTTTTATCGCCATCGACAATTTCCCGCGCACTATCGCGATGGGGCGTTCAGCGCTTGTTGGATGTTCGGCCGTGCGCATTTCTTGCCGCTTGTGCCGCACGGGTCGTCGTACACGGCCGAGCCNNCGTACACGGCCGAGCCCGAAACGTTTTTGGAGATCACCGGCGACTCCGGTCTCACGCCGGTCGATTTGGCCGTCGGGCCGGACGGCTCGCTCTTCCTGGCCTGCGGTGGTCGCGGCACACGCGGCGCCGTGTGGCGCGTGCGCTACGTCGGCAATGACGACGACCAAGCGCGAGACCAAGTGGCAAAAGAGAAAGAGAAGAACTATTCCCGCTTGGAAGCGGTGCTCCGTGCCCATCAGCCGTTGGCGGCTTGGTCGCGGGCCCGCTGGATTCCGATCGCGAAGAAGCTCGGCAAGGAGCCGTTCGTCGCGGCGATAACTGAGCCGAAGCGTACCGTCGCCGAGCAAGTGCGGGCCGTCGAAGTATTGGTCGAACTGTTCGAACCGCTTACGCTCGACGAAGCACGGCAGGCCGTCAAGCTCGGCAGGCCGGAACTCTCGGCCCGAATTGCGTGGCTGGTAGGGCGCCAGCGGGTCGGTATCTCCTGGCCCGACGTGCTTTGCGAACTAACATTCGATCCCGACCCACGTGTGCGCCTCGCGGCGTGGGAGGGGCTTCCAAGAAATGGTTTTAGTTTTGCTCGCATCGATCCGGAGTTCCCTAATTGGCTTTGTACTGCGGAACCAGCGCTCGACGAACGCGTTCGGAATTTCATAATCGACTTTCGCGCGTCGCTCCCTCCGGCGCCGCCTAGCGGCCCTCAAGGAGAGCCTGCGATTAAAAAACAGCGCGCGGCGTACGACCAATTGTGGACCGCCGAATCACAAGAGCTCGGCATGCTGTACTCGCCCGACGACGAGCCGGCGGAGCGGCTGCGGCAGTTGCGGCGCATACAAAGATTCTACGGCGACTTCGCCCACAAGAGCATGCAGCCGGAGTTGCACGCCGGTTATCGGCGACTTGCGGAAAGTGCGCCGACCGTGCATCAAACGGAGCTGCGCGAATTGCTCACGGCATCGTTCCCGTCGGGCCAAAGGGATGTCGACCGGGAACTGGCGCGCACGTTGCTTGTCTTTCGCGACGTCGATCCGACGTTCGTCGATCGCTTGGTAAAGATGTGTACGCCGACGAGTCGCGCGGCTGACGACGTACATTATCTCACGGTAGCTTCGACGATCGTTCAGGCTCGTTCGTCGGGCCTCACGACTCGCACCGCCGCCGCACTGCTGCGTCTCGATGCGAAGCTCAAGGCCGAGGGCCTTCGTCCCGGCGCCAACTGGTCGCCGAGGTTGACGGAGTTGTTCATCGCTTTGGCCGAACGGGATGCGAAGCTGGCCGAAGTACCGGCCCATTCGCCCGAGTTTGGGCGGCCGGAGCATACGCGGTATATCGAACATTTGCCGGCCGCGGTGCGTGATGCCGCGGCACAGCGGTTGGTCGATGCCGTGCTCAAGCTGCCGGAAGAAGAAGTGACATGGACGAAGTCGCTGATCGACGTCTTTGCCCAAACCTCGCGGCCCGAGGCGCTTGCGAAGTTGCGCGAGCTCTGGCGCGAGCCGGGCCTGCGCGATTTGCTGTTCCCCGCCCTGCTCCAAGCTGCGGTGCCGGCAGACCGCGCGAAGTTCGTCGACCGGCTCACCAGTGCCGACCCGGAGATCGTCGCCAGGGCCGCCGTCGTGCTGCGGCGTCCGGCGCCCGAGTGGGGAGATGTGGCGGAGATCGCCGCCGCGGTGCGCGGGCTACGGCAGATGTGTACCGTGCAGGGGGCCGCTCGTGCGCGGAAGGAGCTCACGACGTTGATCAGTCTCTGGGGAGGGGCCGATTTCGAGATCGTCGAACCTACGGCGGATCGAATTGCCCAAGACGGGGCGGCGATTCGCGATGCCTACCAACCGGTCTTCCTGTGGTTCACGCTGAAGCATTACGAAGCCTCGGCCGGTGTCGCTGCGCCGCAAGGAGTGATGCCCGCAAAGTGGCGGAAGCAGTTGCTCGTGGTCGATTGGGAGCACGGCAACGCGGTGCGCGGTCGCGAATTATTCGAGAAGAAGCTCTGCGTCCGTTGTCACCAGGGGGATAGCGTGCTGGGGCCGAACCTCGACGACGCGGCGGGCCGCTACCCGCGCTCGGAACTGCTGGCGACGGTGTTCGAGCCGAGCCGGTTCGTGCCGCCGCGCTACCGACCGTCGACCGTCGACCTCNNTCGACCGTCGACCTCGCCGACGGCCGCCAGTACAGCGGGATTCCGATCGCGGAGGCCGGCGACTTGCTCCTCTTGCAAACCGGCGCCGACACGGTCGTGCGCATTCGAGGCAAGGAGATCGCCGGCCGACGTGCGACCACGCAATCGATCATGCCGCTGGGGATGCTCAACGAGTTCTCCGCGGACGACTTGGCGGATTTGTACGCCTATCTCCTGGCGTTGGCGGGCCGGTTTAGGCACTGAATTCTCTCTATAGTGCGTCGGCCGGCATGTCCGGCGAGGCTACAATGGCGACCTTCGCTGGGCCGATGAGGCACGGCGAAGTGGCCCCGCCCCGCTCCTTCCCGCCGAGATTCGCTTATGCACCAGTCGATGTTCCGTGTTTCCTTAGCGCTCGTGGTGATCGGCTTCGTGCTCGCGCGAAACGATTCGGCGGCCGACCAGTCGGGCCGACCGGCAAACGCTTCCGCTGCGGGGGGCGAGACCGACGCACGGCTGCATACCGACGGCAAAGGGTGGCGCGTCGATAAGGCGCGCGTCGTCGACGCCGTGCGGCCGCGCGTGCTGTTGATCGGCGACTCCATTCTCAACGGCTATCTCAAGCAAACGACAACGGCCCTCGAAGGCAAGGCTTATGTCGACGCTTGGGTCAATCAGTATTGCCAGTCGCCGCATACGAACAAGGTGCTCGCCGAGGTGTTGGACAACGGGCCGTATGACGTCGTTCACTTCAACATGGGCTTGCACGGCTGGCAGTCGGGGCGCATCAAGGATGGAACTTTCGAGCCGCTGACGCAGGCCTACGTCGAGGTGATTCGCGAGAAGCTGCCGCGGGCGAAAATCATTTGGGCTGCCAGCACGCCGGTGACGGTGAAAGGGAAGCCGACGGAACTCGACGCCGAGATCAACGCGACGATCATCGACCACAATCGGATGGCGGCCGCCGTGATGAAGCGGCTCGACGTGCCCGTCAACGATTTCTACGGGCTGCTCGTCGACAAGCTGGAGTGGGCCCGCGGCGACCAATTTCATTGGAAGCCCGAGGCCTATCAGGTGCTGGCGGATGCGGCCACGGCGTCGATCGTGCGTGAATTGGCGGCGGCCAAGCCCCTCACCCCCGGCCCCTCTCCCGCAAGGGGCGAGGGGAGTGATCTTAGTTCGTCGCAAGCGAAGACTCCGGCCGTCGCGCCGTTTCATGACGGCGAGGTGGTACTCTTCGTCGGCGACAGCATCACGCGCGGCGGTCTATTTCATTCCAACTTGTTTCTCTATTACACGACGCGCTACCCGCAATTGAAGTTGCGGTTCTACAACTCCGGGAGGTCGGGCGATAACGCGGTCGGCACGCTGGCCCGCTTGCCGTGGGACGGCTTGCAGCATCAGCCCGATGTCGCCGTGGTGATGCTCGGCATGAACGATGCCGTCGTCGGGCAGCCGCAAGATCGGCAACTTGCGAACTTGGAAAAACTCGTCGCGGCGCTGAAGGATGCCGGTTGCCGCGTCGTGCAGGTCGGTCCGACCATCTACGACGAAACGGTCGACGTGCCGACGAAAGCGAACGTCGGCAAGAATGCGGCGTTGCAAGCGTATTCCGACGGCGTTCGCGCCATGGCCGTGCGGTTCGGCAACGAGTTCGTCGATTTTTATGCGCCGCTACAGGCCTACAATCTTGCCCATCAGCAGGACGATCCGAAGACTACGATCGTCGGCGCCGATCGTGTGCATCCCGGCGCGGCCGGACACTACTTGATGGCGCGCACCTTTTTAGAAGCGCAGGGAGAAAAGGCCGCCGATGAGGCGACGATTCGCATCGATTTCTTGGAATCGCGTCTCGTCGAGCAACATCGCTGCCGCGTCGAGAATCTTGCCTGGGCGGCCGAAGCAATCTCGTTTACGTGCCTCTCCGAGCACTTGCCTTGGGTGCCGGAATTCAAGACGCAAGAAGCTCGTCGCTCGATGCCGCCCGCATACCGGGAGCAGGGCGAATTCTTCCAGGTTCGCGATTTGCCTGTAGGACGTTACGCACTCCTGATCGACGATCGCGAGATCGGCGTATTCACAGACCGCGAACTGAATGTCGGCCTGCGTCTCGGCGAGAAGTGGCCGACCCCGCAGTACGAGCAAGCTGTGCAGGTTGCGAAACTCAATGAACGTCGGCACGACATCGAGAGCGTGCAACTGCGCGGCGTCGCATTCGTTCACGCCGCACTGAAGAAAGCCGGCATCGATCCGAAAGACGAGACGGCGGCGACCAAGTTCTTACAGGCCTATATCGACGAGCATAAAAGCGAACAAGGCAATTTCGGCAAGACGATGTACGAGCGTTATCTGCAAAGCTGGAGCCGCGACGAAGCGAAGAACGTCGGCCTGATGGAGGAGTTGGTCGCGCAGATGCGCGCCGAGGCGCAGCCGAAGCCGCACCGCTGGAAGCTCGTGAAGCGGTAAGCCGAGGGACGCGACGACCGAAGGGAATGGCCCGATGGCGCTTTGCGTCGGGCCTCGTCCGGCGTGCGAGTTCGACGCGCGGCGCGCCTGTGCGACTGAGCGTTGCACGTTTGTCCGGCGCGCTTTTGCGGTCGCTGCGCGTGCCGATCGTTGCCGGCGATCGTCTGCCTGGAATGCCGTGAACCCTCGGGAATTGCGGCATTTCAGCCATGCCTCGCACTTCGCCCTGCTTGCGAAGTCGTCGCGGCGGCACGCCGCTTGCATGATTTTTCGGCGGCTTGCGGTGCGCCCGCAGGTTTCCCGCCGGTAGTTCCCGCCCCGCCCTTGCCTGCCCCGCCTTGCACTCCCATCTTCGTCCGGAGTCCTTCTATGAACTCGCGCCTTCTCCGCGCTTGCGGTTTCGCGGCGTTTGTTCTTTTGCCGCTTGCTTCTGTCGACGCTGAGGAAACTCTCCGTCCCGCGGCCCAGCGCTTTCTCGCGGAAACGGTGGAGGAAACTCCCGACTTCCAGCGACATATCGTGCCGCTCTTGGGGCGACAAGGTTGTAACGGTCGCAGTTGCCACGGCTCGTTCCAAGGACGCGGAGGGTTGCGCCTATCGCTCTTCGGCTACGACATGAAGTTCGATCTCGAAGCGCTCACTAAGCTCAAAGGGGAAGCCGACGAATTGCGCGTCAACCTGAAGAAGCCGACGGAGAGCCTGATGCTCGTCAAGGCGTCGGACGCGTCGATGCATGAAGGGGGCGAGAAGCTGAAAAAGGGAAGTTGGGAATACCGCCTGTTTGCCAAGTGGATCGAGCGCGGTTCTCCGGGGCCTCGCGATGGTTTGCAACTGGCGCGGCTCCAAGTCGAGCCTGCCGAAATTCGCTTCACCGCGCCCGGGCAGACCGTACAACTAAAAGTGACCGCGTTCTGGAAAGACGGCGTCAGCGAAGACGTTACCTGTCTGAGTCGCTTCCGCACCAACAGCGAAGCGGTTGCGGAGATCGATCCATTCGGCAAGGTGACTTCGCTCGACAAGGGGGATACGCATGTCGTCGCCTTCTACGACAACGGCGTCGTTGCGGTGCCGGTGTTGTTGCCGATTCATCCCGAAGTCGTCGCGAAGTACCCGCCCCAGAAGACGTCGACCAAGATCGATGGATTGATTGTCGACAAACTTAAGAAGCTCGGCGTCGTACCGTCGGATGTTTGCAACGACACGGAGTTTCTGCGTCGCGTGAGCCTCGACGTGGTCGGCAGCCTGCCGACGCCCGCCGAAGTCGAAAGTTTTGCAGCCGACCGTTCGGCCGACAAACGTGCCCGCAAGGTCGAGGAACTGCTGGCGCGCCACGAGTACGCGGCTTGGTGGGCGACGAAGCTCTGCGACCTGACCGGCAACAACCCGCAACAAATGGGTGACAACAACTTCCGTCAGGAGCAGTCGCTGCAATGGTATCAGTGGCTCGAAGCGCGGCTAAGCGAGAACCTGCCCTACGACCAAATCGTGGAGGGAATGTTCTTGTCCGTGAGTCGCCGGCCGGGGCAATCGTTTAACGACTACACGCTCGAGTCGACCCATTATCTGCGTAAAGATTCGCCCGAGAGCTTCGCCGACTACCCGTCGATGCCGCACTACTGGTCGCGCAATACGTTCCGCAAGCCGGAAGATCGCGTGCTCGGCTTCAGCTACGCGTTTCTCGGCATTCGCATTCAATGTGCGCAGTGCCACAAACACCCGTTCGACCAATGGACGCAGCAAGACTACCAGGAGTTCACGAAGTTCTTTACGCGTGTGAACTACGGTTACGATCGCGATGCGCGTGATACCGCGACCGCGTTGGAAGAAAAGCTCGGGCTCAAGGGGAAGAACGGCGCGGAGCAGCGCAAGATTCTCGTCGAGACGGCGAAAAAAGGGGATCCGATTCCGTTGCGCGAGGTGTACCTGACGCCGGCGCCCCCGCCGGTGAAGCCCGCGAAGTCGACAGGAAAGAAAGGGGCGGAGCCGGTGAAAACGGTCGCCATGCGACAGCCGGCCCGCTTGCTCGGCGCGGAAACGTTGGACTTGGCGACGCTCGACGACCCGCGCACCGCGGTCATGGATTGGCTTCGTCGTAAGGACAATCCGTTCTTCGCAAAGGCGGTGGTCAATCGCATTTGGGCGCACTACTTCGGCCTCGGCATCATCGAGCCGGCCGACGATTTGAACTTGGCGAACCCGCCGAGCAACGGACCGTTGTTGGACTATCTGTCGCAAGGCTTCATTCGCAGCGGCTACGATCTGAAGTGGTTGCACCGCGAGATCGTTTCGAGCGCCGCTTACCAACGCACCTGGCGGACGAACGAGACGAACGAGAGAGACCGCCGCAATTTCAGTCGTATGCTGCCGCGACGCTTGCCGGCGGAAGTGGCTTACGACGCCGTTTTGCAAGCGACGACGTCGTCGAAGAAACTCGCCGCCGTGCATGACGCGGTCGAGAAACGCGCCATCTCGCATGCTTCGACCACCGGCGCGGTGAATCGATACGCCGTGCAAGTGTTCGGCAAGCCGGAGCGAGCCACGACCTGCGATTGCGAACGTTCCGGGGAGCCGACGTTGCTGCAAGCCGTGTTCTTGCAAAACGACCGCGAGATGTTGCAACTGATCGAGCGGGGCGGCTGGCTCGCCGAGGTGGCGCAAAGATGCCGTGAACCGCTTCCCGGCTCGGGAGCTCCGGTTAAGTCGAAGGGGAAGCAGGAGCCGATGACGGACGCCCTGCGGGACGAGTTTATTCGAGAAGCCTTCCTGCGAACTCTTTCTCGTGATCCCGACGCCGCGGAAGTAGCCAGGGCTCGTCGACACTTCACAGCGACGGCGACGACGAGCGACGGCGTTCGTGATCTCTTGTGGGCATTGCTCAATACGCGCGAGTTCATCGTCAATCACTAGAGTCGGTCGACCTTTTCGCACACCTACGCACGATATCTCAACATTTGCTCCGAGGAGCGTTCGTTATGAATCTTTCCCTTGCCAAGAATCTGGGACGTCGCGAGTTGCTGAAGATCGGCGTGCTCGCCGGGACCGGACTTTCACTCGACGGCTATTTACGTCGCGCCGGCGCGGGCGAAGTGCGCAGCGGGGCGACCGCCAAGTCGGGGATTCTCATTTACCTCAGCGGCGGCCCGAGCCACATGGATACTTTCGACTTGAAGCCCGACGCTCCCAGTGAGTATCGCGGCCAGTTCAAGCCGATCAAAACGAACGTTTCCGGCCTGGAAATCTCGGAGCACTTGCCGAAGCTTGCGAAATGCGCCGATAAGTTTGCGCTGCTGCGCGGCGTGACGCACGGCTTGGCGGCCCACGAGTTCGGGCGAGCCTATATGACGACGGGCAACGCGCCGCTCGCATCGTTGACCTTTCCGGGCTACGGTGCCGTGATTTCGAAGGAACGTCCGACGTTGCCCGACCTGCCGCCGTATGTCGACGTGCCGCGAACTCCGGAAACTGCCGGATATCTCGGCGTGCAATACACGGCTCTCAGCACAAGTTCGACGCCGGTCCGCGGCCAGCCGTTCACGGTGCGCGGCATGGCTCTGCAAAAGGGAACCCTCGCGGCGGACGTGACGCGACGTCGGGCCTTGCTCGACGATTTGGATTCGGCGTTTGCGTCGCTCGGCGACAAAGACGATCTGCTCAAGGGGCTCGATCGCTTTTCGCACCAGGCGTACGACATTATTAGTTCGTCGCGCAGTCGCGATGCGTTCGATGTGAGCAAAGAGTCGGCGAAGGTGGCCGATCGCTTCGGCGACAGCGGCTTCGGTCAGAGTTGCTTGTTGGCGTGCCGGCTCATTGAAGCGGGCGTGCGCTTCGTGACGTTGGAGATCGGCGGCTGGGACACGCACCGAGACAACTTCACGGCGCTCAAAGATCGCTTGTTGCCTCAACTCGATGCGGGCGTCAGCGGGCTGTTGACCACGCTCGCGGAACGCGGCTTGCTTGACTCGACGGCCGTGCAAATGTGCGGCGAGTTCGGGCGGACGCCGAAGGTCAACAAGGACGCCGGTCGCGATCACTGGCCGCGCGCCATGTTTACGTTGTTGGCCGGGGGCGGTATTCGCGGCGGCCAAGTGCTTGGCGCGAGCAATGAAAAAGGGGAAGTGCCGGCCGACGGCACCGGCATATCTCCGGACCAGATTGCCGCCACGTACTTTCATACGTTCGGCATCGACTACAACATGGAGTTTCACGAAGCGACGGGCCGGCCGATTACGCTGGTGCGCCACGGTTCGCTGATCAAGGGGCTGATTTAGCCGCGACGCCGGCGACATGCGCCGGCGGTAGGCTACCGGTTTCCCAGCAAGCGGCGGAAGATCGCGCGCCGTCCCGGATGTCGATCGCCCAGCGTTTCAAACCGGGCGTTGCCAATCCAGACTTCGCTGCCGTGGTCGGTGATCATCAGCTTGCCGACCGTATTCTCCGCGAAATGCGGAATGTCGTTGAATTTGCTTTCCGCGACGCGCTTGTTCCATTCGCTGCTGCCGACGTAGGCCGCGACGATGAGCTTGCCGTTGAGCCAGTGCTCGATGCGGTTGCCGCAGACGACGATGCGGCCCGTGTTCCACTCGCCGGGCGGGTTGGGTTGGGCCCCCTTCGGTTCGTAAAGATCGTACAGTGATCCGGTCGAACCTTTCGCCGGGCCGGGCTTCTTCGTGGCGTTGTCGTCGTACATCTGGTACTCGAGGCCGAGCACTTTCCCCTTGTAATCGCGTACGCGGTACTTGATGCCGCTGTTCCCCTTGGGGGCGATCTTCCAATCGAACGACAGGGAGAAGTCGCCGTAGTTGTGGGCCGTGATGATGTTGCCCCCTTGCGACTTGCCGGGCTTGAGGTGGATGGCGCCGTCGACCACTTCCCAGCCCGCGGGCGCCGGCTTGCCTGCCGCCGTGGTCCAGCCGCTGAGATCGCTGTTGTTAAACGGATTGGCGGAAGGATCCGCCGCTTCAAGCGAAGCGGCGGGTAGGCACAACATTGCTAAGAGAGCAGCGAAGCGAAATCCGTGCATGGTGAGAATCCTGGCAAGGTGGGAGCGGCGGCGAGGCGAGGTTGCGGGCGACGTTTCTATAAGCGAATCCGACGGCGAATTCAACTACTCACGCGGTGATCGCGTCGACTCACTTCTTTTCACCGAGGCAGTAGAGGTACTCTTGGCGCGAGCCTGAGACGCTCGAGGCGACTCGAATGAAGAGCCTATCGCCCACCGCGGCCGGACTTGCGTACGATTCATCGCCGAGTTGGTTTTCGGCCAGCAGGTCGAATCGTTCCGGCGTCGCGCGTACCACGTAGAACGTGCCGCGCTCGTTGGCCCAATAAATACGACCATCGGCCAACACCGGCGAACTGCTGACGGGCCCGCGCAACCGCTGCTTCCAACGTTCGGTGCCGTCGGCGGCATCCCAACAATACATCACTCCCTTGTCGGTGAGTGCGTAGAGAAAGCCTTCATGCACGACCATCGACTGTTCGTAGCATTTCTCGTTGTTGCGCCAGAGCACCTTGCCGGAACCGTCGCCTCGTACGGCGCAGGTGACGCTATCCGGGAAGCCGCCGCTGGCCAGCACGATATCGCCGTGCCAAACGATGGTGCCGCACGTGGCGGCGGTCGTGGCTTTTGCCGACCAAAGTTCGGCCCCGCTGTTGGGATCGTAACTCGCCACGGCGTGCGCGCCGCTGAGCAAGAGCTGGTCGCGTCCGGCGATCGGAGCGACTACCGGGGAAGAGAAGCTGATATTGTCCGGCCTCGCCGTACGCCACACTTCCTTGCCGGAGGCCGTTTCAACCGCCGCCAGAAAGCTCGCGCCGTCGAACTCGCTACAGAAGATGCAGGTGTTCTTGAACAGGAGCGGCGAAGGGCCGTAGCCGTATTCGTAGCGGCGCGGATTGAATGGGCCGATTCGCTGCTTGCGGATCTGCTTGCCGTCGAAATCAAGCCACGCGGCTTGAACTGATTCGTTGTTGAAGAAGGCGGCGATGAGTTGCCGGCCGTCGCTCGCGAGGGTCGGCGTCGCATGCGTGTTGTTATGATGGATACTCGCGGGGAAGCCGCCGCGGTTGACCTCGGTTTGCCAAAGTTGCCGACCGGTCGCGCGATCGAAGGCCAGGACCGATTGAACCTGCGCCGCTTCGTCGGCCGTGGTTAGGTAAACGCGCTCGCCGACCACGATCGGCGACGAATGTCCGCGCCCCGGCACCGGCGTGCGCCAGACGACGTTCTCCGCGTCGCCGAATCGCACCGGCGGCTTCGCATCGGGACGGGCGACGCCGTTGCGCGTCGGGCCGCGCCACCAGGGCCAGTCGCGGGCCGGGTCGAGCGCCGCGAAGTCGAGCATCCCCTGCTCCGCCGCCGCATTCGCGGCCGGCAGCGGCCCGACCTTCTCCGGAAGCGAGTCGCCGGCGCGCGAGCAGCCTTCCAGTGCCGACAATAATACGATTGCAATTCTGATCTGCATGAGCCCGTCTCTCGTAAATTCCCTCTCAAAGCGAGCCGGTCAGCATACCCAACTTCCGGCCGCTTCCAACCCATGGGCGGTTGCGAATGCGTTGTTGCGTTTTCGGGTCCTGCATTGGGCCACGGCCGACCTCACGGCCGCGGGCGATGCCATCTGGTTCCTTTGATCGCGTTGAGCGAAAAGCTTTTGTTTTGAGCCACTTTTCTGGGTGTCGGACTATTCCCGGCGTGCTTGGCATGCCAACGGTTTTTGGGATTGTCATGTTGTCGCCGATGTGGAAACGTTGTCGCAAAGCCGCAACCGACGAAACCGTTTCGGAAGCGACACCGGCGATACCGCGACGCTCATTCCGGTTTGAGCACGCCGACTTTCAAGTTGCCGTCGGTTTCCCAGGGGTCGCCGCCGCCGTTGCGCCCCGACTTCGCTTTCTGAAAGTCCTGCACGGTGTAGACTTCGTCGCAGCGTCCGGTCTTTTGCCAATCGGCGATGAGCCCGTTGCGTTCGGCGTCGATGTCGGCGGCGATATGATGCGTGATCTGCCCCGTGGTATGGCTCAAGCCGACTGCGCGGTCGTAGGTCGCGGAGCCGAGCCAAACGGGTCGGCCGTCGGAATCGAGCTTGTCCGACTTCCAAAACCGCACGTGGTGCCGCTGCCGCGGATCTTTTCCGACCGGCTTCTCAAACGCCAGGTCTTCCTTGCGATGCCACAAGAACAAGTTGCTCACCGGCGCTTCGTCGTACGGGCGTTTCAACACCGTGGCTTCCGCGATTTCCAAGCAGCTCTTCAGCGTGAGCGGATCGGCCGGATACCAATGTGCCGCGATCATGATCAACTTCAGCTCCCGCTCCGTTCCGATCACGCCGACATTCAGCGGATCGCCCGGAATGCCGTCTTTCGCGTAGGTGATCGTCGGCACGTCGTCGAGCGCGGGATGGTGCTTCGTGTAGCGGTACCAACCCTCGGGCACCAGCAGATACGCGCCGACGGCCCAGAGCGCAAGGAAGCTCAAAAACCATGTGAGTCGCCGGCGAAAGAGCGACCGAGGCGCCGAAGGTACGCTGTTCGTCACTGGTACGCTGTCCGTCACGCAAGTCCTCTCGATCGACGATGGTTGGTTTCAGAACGAAGTCGTCACCCAAGCATCATAATCCGTCGGCGCGTGGTCAGCCTTGGGAATCGGCGGGCTCTTCCGGAGCTTTCTCGCCGCGCTTGCGGCGGAAGTATCGGCCGAGCGGGCTCAGCAGCAAGGCCGGCAGTACGAGGAGGTCGCCGATCAGCGCTACCCAAACCAGCCACAAAATCATCCAAGGAAACCGGCTCGTCGGCAGAAACTCGCTCAATGCAAACGGCATCAGGCCGAAGCCGCACACGACGGTGCTCTCCGTCATTGCCGCCGCGCAGTGGGCATAGGCTGCGTGCGTCGCCGAGTCGGGCGAATCGGTCTTCAAAATGTCGCGACGATAAAACGTCAAGTAATGCAGAGTGCCGTCGATCGCCATCCCCAACGCGATGCTCGCCGTCATGATCGACCCGATATCCATCGGACGACCGATCCAACCGAGCAGGCCGAAAAGCAGTACCACGGGGAAGAAATTCGGCACCATCGACACGAGCCCCGCCGCCACGCCCCGTTCGACCAACATCATGATGAGCGTGATC
>MTKZ01013659.1_pt1 | contig 20399 bp, 20 predicted proteins | sample 1042781 | NCBI WGS metagenome assembly MTKZ01 (sample SAMN06212207, study PRJNA360539) | anaerobic digester metagenome | biome: Wastewater treatment plant; material: sludge; isolation source: anaerobic digester fed with sludge from wastewater treatment plant | place: Denmark: WWTP Viborg ... | reverse complement strand
AGTGAAGCTGTATTTACATTCGGGTGAAAAGCCAGTCTTTCATAATCGCCGAGATGTTCATCAATGAAAAGATGAACATGATTTTCAGTGTCGTTAATCAGTCCGAACGGACTGACCGATCCGGGTTCTACGCCCAGGTATTTCATAAGACGCTTGTCGGAAGCAAAGGTCAGCTTTCCCTGCCTGAGACGCTTCTCAAGATCATGTATGTTGAGCTGGCGCAGATGCTCAAGGATCACAAGATAATGCCTGTTGCCCTTGTGATTCCTGAAGAAGATGTTCTTGCATCTGCCTGAATTGAAATCCTTCCAGTGAATAATGGCATCCTCAATGGTATTGAGAGGAGGATGTTCATGATAATCAAAGCTTATTTCAAGCTTCTCCAGCGTTTCATATAGTTCTTTCTGGCCTCTCTTCATAATATGATTTTGATCTAAATGGTACCTCTCTCAGGTGGGTGAGCCCTCTTGTGTTCCGAAAAGATCATTTTCGTTTTCTTCAGGATTATAACCGCTGTCTTCACTCAGCTGCTTTCCCTTTCCCGCTTCCACGGCAAGCCGGTCGCAGAGCTCATTCTCAGGATTGCTGCCATGACCCTTTATCCAGATGAATCTTACATTATGTTTCCTGTAGACACGCAGGAACCTGATCCAGAGATCGGGATTCTTCTTTTTCTTGAAACCCTTTACCTGGATTGACGGACGGACTATTGGCAACGGTAAACCAGGTCCCATCACGCGTCAGTGCATGGAACAGNNCAAGCCGGTCGCAGAGCTCATTCTCAGGATTGCTGGCATGACCCTTTATCCAGATGAATCTTACATTATGTTTCCTGTAGACACGCAGGAACCTGATCCAGAGATCGGGATTCTTCTTTTTCTTGAAACCCTTTGCTTCCCATCGGAACACCCATCCTTTTTCAACCGAGTCGGCCACATACTTCGAGTCGGTGTAAATTACCACCCTGCTCCCGGGGATTTTCAGCGCTTCAAGTCCCACGATCACAGCCATCAGTTCCATCCTGTTGTTGGTGGTCAGCCTGAATCCTTCAGACTTCTCAAGCCGGTGTTTGCCGCAAATCAGCACCACACCGTAACCTCCGGGACCGGGGTTACCGCTTGCAGTGCCGTCGGTGTAAATTGTTATCTCACCTGTCATTGATCAGCGTTATGCCCGTGTTTGAAAGAAAAAGCTTAATTGCTATTGAAAGCAGTATTACTCCAAACACTTTTTTGAGGATCGAAACCCCGCTCTTGCCCAGTATCCTTTCAAATAAGGAGGTAAGTCTCAAAACGAAGTAGATGACTACCATGTTAAGCACCAATGCTATGAAAATGTTTATAGTGCTGTATTCGGCCTTGATCGAAAGGATCGTTGTTATTGATCCGGCGCCTGCAATAAGCGGGAATGCTATCGGGAACACCGAACCGCTCCCGTGAGCATCCTGCTTGAATAATTCTATTCCAAGTATCATCTCCATGGCAATAAGGAAGATGATAAATGAACCTGCAATGGCAAAAGAATAGATGTCAACACCGAAAATCCCAAGCAGGGGTGTTCCGATGAACAGGAACGCACATAAGATCAGGAATGACACAATGGTTACCCTCATCGGATGAACAACACCTACCCNNCCCGTGATGTCTATTATGGCAAAAAGCACCATAAATGCAGCAAGTATTTCCCGTAAGTCGAAACCCATATTGTAAAAGTTTAAATTTCCTAAACCGGAGTGCGGCCTGAATATTCGGGCATCACTCCCTGATGGTCATCTCATTTACCAAATGACCCGCCCCGGAATAAACATCCATTATCCAGAGCACGTATCTTATGTCCACGGCAATGGTCCTTTGCAATTCTGTTTCATAGGCCAGGTCGCCGGTCATTGCTTCCCAGTTGCCGTCGAAAGCCAGCCCTATCAGTTCTCCATGGGCATTCAGCACCGGACTTCCCGAGTTACCTCCCGTGATATCGTTGGTGGTAAGAAAACAAACAGGCATATAACCCTTTGATGAAGCATATCTTCCGAATTCCTGCTTCCTGTTAAGATCGATAAGCCTCTGAGGAATATCATACTCATAGTCGCCGGGCTTGTATTTTTCGATTACACCCTGGAGAGTGCTGTAATATTTATAGGTAACAGCATCCCTGGGATCATAATCCTCTATTGTCCCGTATGTGAGTCTCATTGTTGAATTGGCATCCGGATAGAGAGTCTTTTCCGGAGCCATATCCCTGAGGGCCGCGATCCACAGCCTGCGCCCGGTTGTTAGGTCGTTGTCGAACTCCGAGAGGCTGCCGGAAACCTGGCGGCTGAGCTTGTCGACAGAGACCGTGGTCAGATGAACCGGATCATTCTCCAGAACTTTAAGCGAGGGCTTGTCAAGAAATGCCATAAGCTTTTGCTCACTGGCAAATACCGACCTTTCGAAAAGATCATCAACAAACCTGTCGATGTTGCCCTTGAATTTCCTGTCGACAACCGAAGTGTAGAAATCGGGATGGAATTTTACCGGGACATCTTCCCTGTATAGCTTCAGCATGGCTTTCATTGCCTTCCTGTCGGTCGGGGCATTATAGTCCTTGAAAAACGAGCTGATATAATCGTTCATCCTTCTTTTAAGGTCGGCAACCTGGTTATTGTCGCCGTTATTCAGCGCGCTTATCATTGCATTGGCCACCGCATCAAGATCGAGGATCTCACATCCGTTGTAGAAACATTCGTTTATATACTGCTGGGCATTGGCAAATTCAGCCCTTCCTTCAACCGACTTTCTGATAAGATTCAGAGCTTCACCGTATAAGGCTTTTTTGCCGGGGTTTGCAGAGATCCAGTTGTTGAACTGTTTTTCAGTCTCTTCTTTCTTTGCCTTCACATTAAGCCTTTCAAGCCCTGCCTTCTGGCCGATGGAATGTTTCCAGTAGTTTGATGATCCTGAATACTTGGAAGCGTACTGGATATTAATTTTTTCGTCAGCCTGCATATCAGCCATCAATATTTCCTGACGGATGCCGCGGATCTTGATCCTGTTCGGGTTAGTTATTTTCAGAAGTTCATCCACCTCCCACGATGTTGCATACCTCTGTGTTCTGCCGGGATATCCGAGTATCATGGCAAAATCACCTTTATTGAGGTCTTTCAGCGATACGGGGAGCCAGTGTTTCGGTTTCAGGGGAATGTTATCGGCAGAATAGGAAGCCGGTTTGCCGTCGGGCCCCGAGTAAACCCTGAACACGCTGAAATCGCCGGTATGACGGGGCCATACCCAGTTGTCGCTGTCAAATCCGAACTTGCCTATCGACGACGGGGGAGCCCCTACAAGCCTTACGTCATTGTATCTTTCATAAACAAGAAGATAGAAGTAATTGCCGCCGTAGAACGATGAGACCGTGGTCCTGTAATGAGTCCCTTCAGCTGCCTTGCTCTCAATGCTTTTCCGGGCTTCGTTGATCGCGGAAGTCCTTTCACTTTCGCTCATCCCGTCCTTTACGCCGGCAAGCACCTGGCTGGTTACATCCTCTATCCTGATCAGGAAGGTAACTGCAAGGTTCGGATTGGGAAGCTCCTCTTCCCGTGTCATCGCCCAAAACCCGTTTTTAAGATAATCATGCTCAAGTGTGCTGTGAGCCTGAATCTGCCCGTAACCGCAATGATGGTTGGTTAGCAGAAGACCCTGCGATGAGACTATTTCACCGGTGCAGCCGCCGCCAAAAATTACTATGGCATCCTTGATACTCGCGTTGTTTATACTGTAAATGTCTTCAGCCGAGAGTTTCAGCCCGAGTTCGGTCATCTTGCCGATATTGAGCTTCTCAATCAGCGGAAGAACCCACATACCTTCATCCGGCACTGCTTTTGTGCCCGCTCCTGCAACAAGTGCAATAAGAAGCAATAAATATTTTTTCATATGGAAATCATTTGGGATTTGAAAATTAAGTGTCAAAGATAACTCTAAAATTTAAAATTCTATATTGAGCTGGGTGTTGAACAGGCTGAATGATCTGCGGTGGTATGGAGAAATGCCGTGAGCCAGAAGTGCTTCCCTGTGGAAGGATGTCGGATAGCCCTTGTTCCTGTTCCATCCGTATTCAGGGAACTCAAGGTGTATCTTTTCCATATACTCGTCGCGAAATGTTTTTGCCAGTACCGAAGCTGCTGCTATCGGGTAATAAAGTCCGTCACCCTTTACAATGGTTTTGTACCCGATATCCTTATACGGAACAAAGCTGTTCCCGTCGATCAGCAGGAACTGGGGCTGTTTTGAAAGCCCTTCAATGGCAAGATGCATTGCTTTTATTGAAGCTCTCAGTATATTTATTTCATCAATCTCACGGTTATCGACAAAAGCTACCTTCCATGAAATGGCCGATTTAATAATATCTTCCCTGAGCTCCAGCCTCTGTTTCGCTGTCAGCTTCTTGGAATCATTAAGTACCGGGTGCCTGTAGTTTTTAGAAAGAATGACCGCGGCAGCAAACACCGGACCGGCCAGACAGCCCCGGCCGGCTTCGTCGCAGCCGGCTTCAATGAGATTACGGTAAAGACAGGATTTCAGCATAGTTTGATAATGAAATAGTCCGTTGCCCTGTTTTTCTACATATGAGATTATAAAGATATTAATTGTTTAAAAAATCATAAATTTGCCCAAAACCCAATTATGATAACTATCGAACAGATAAAGGATTTATCTGAACGCCGTGATGCGTTGAGGAGGTATCTTTGACATTGACAGCAGAATAAGTCAGGTCAAAGAAAAGGAGCTTATTACCCAAAGACCGGGTTTCTGGGACGATCCAAAAACCGCGGAGGAACTTCTCAGGGAAATTTCACAAATAAAAAGCTGGACACAGAGTTTCGAAAAGATGAACCGGGGGTTCGAGGACCTTCAGGTGATCTTTGATTTTTACAGGGAGGGGGAAGCATCAGAGGAAGAGGTTGACAGGCAGTACGACCTGAGCCTGTCGCTAATCGAGGAACTTGAAGTGAGAAATATGCTTCAGAAGGAGGAGGACCAGTTAGGGGCAATCCTGAAGATTAACTCCGGAGCCGGCGGCACGGAGAGTAATGACTGGGCTGCAATGCTGATGAGGATGTACCTCAGGTGGGCTGAAAGAAACGAATACAAGGTACGCCAGCTCGATTTTCTGCCCGGCGATGAGGTCGGTGTGAAATCGGTTACCCTCGAAATAGAAGGAGAAAGGGCTTACGGTTACCTTAAAAGCGAGAACGGTGTTCACAGGCTTGTCAGAATCTCACCTTTCAACGCCCAGGGTAAGCGCCAGACAACTTTTGCATCCGTTTTTATCACACCCCTGGTAGATAATAATATAGAGATTGAGGTCAACCCTGCCGACATCACCTGGGAAACCTACAGATCGAGTGGCGCAGGAGGCCAGAATGTAAACAAGGTGGAAACGGCTGTAAGACTACGGCATCACCCGACAGGAATTGTGATAGAAAACCAGGAAACCCGCTCCCAGCTAAACAATAAGGAGAACGCGATGAGAATACTGAAATCGCAACTCTATGAATTGGAACTCCGGAAGCTGCATGAAGAACAGGCTAAGATAGAAGGAGGAAAGAAAAAAATTGAATGGGGCTCCCAGATTCGGTCCTATACCCTGCATCCATATAAACTGGTTAAGGATCACCGTACCGATTATGAAACAGGAAATGTGTCGGCGGTGCTCGACGGCGACCTGAACGACTTTATCAAGTCGTTTTTGATGGAGTTCGCGGGAAAATGAAATGAAATAACTAATAACTGAAAAAAAGACTGCACGACCGCAAGACCGCACGACCGCACGACCGCAAGACCGCACGACCATATATGAAACATAAGAAACTATTTGAAAACTTTCCCCCGGTATCCACTGATGAGTGGATGGCAAAGATTAACGCTGACCTCCGGGGAGCTGACTTCCGGGAAAAGCTCGTATGGCTTACCAGGGAAGGTTTTGAAGTGATGCCTTTTTACCGGGAAGAGGATCTGAAGCATCTGAGCCATGTCGACGGGCTTCTTCCCCTGATGCTCAGGAAAGGAGAAGGCGAAGGAAATACTTCGGATTCCGGCAGGGATGCAGCTCAATGGCTGATCCGCCAGGATATAAATGTAAGCGATTACAGGGAGGCTAATCTGAAAGCCCTGGATATACTGATGAAAGGGGTTGATTCTCTTGGATTTATCATAAGTGATCCTGAGTCGGTCAGTGAGGATAACATCTCGGTTCTGCTCGATGGTATTGAACCTTGCGGAGCAGAGATAAATTTCCTGCCGAACGGAAAAGCAAGGGAGATAATAGCTGCCCTGAAATCCATAATGCAGAGGAAAGGAATTAATCCTTCATTCCTGAGAGGTGCTGTTGAAGCCGATCCGCTCGGGCTGCTGATGGCCGATGGGAGCCTTTGCATACCTCTTGAGGACGGCCTTGATTACCTTGCATCCCTTACCCGCGAGACCAAAGCCCTGCAATCGTACAGGAATATCCGGATCGGGGGTTCCCGCTTTACCGATTCGGGCTGCAGCACCGTTCAGGAACTGGCTTTCTGCTTCTCGATGGCAGTGGAATACCTGGCACAGCTTACTGAAAGGGGAATTTCGCCGGATGATGCAGCTTCGGCAATGAAGTTCAGTTTCGGCATCGGGACCGATTACTTCATGGAGATAGCAAAACTGAGGGCAGCCAGGATAATTTGGGATGTAATTGCAGATTCATATGCTCCGGCTGACAAAAGCAGTTTCAGGATGGAAATCCACTCCGTGACAAGAAAATGGAATGATCAGCCGGAAGATCCATATATAAATATGCTGAGAACACAAACAGAGGCAATGTCGGCAATTATTGGCGGAACCGATTCACTAACCGTCAATCCCTTCGATATAACTACAGGTCAGCCCGATGAGTTTTCCGAAAGGATGGCAAGGAACCAGCAACTGATCCTGAAGGAGGAATCGTGGTTTGGCAGGGTACTTGATCCGGCTGCCGGTTCTTATTATATCGAAGAGCTTACATCACTCATTGCTGAGGATAGCTGGAAACTGTTCCTTGAGATGGAAGATAAGGGAGGATTTCTTGAAGCCCTGAATTCGGGATTCGTGAAATCGAAGATGGAGAACACGATTGACGGAGAAAAAAACAGGAAATCATGAGACCGGTATATAAAGAAAGCGATCTGAAGAACAGGAAACCGGGTATTGTGGATAAACATGCACCCGATGAGGGAGGCGGACCCTGGATTACCCCTGAAAATATTGAGATAAAGGCATTTTATGGCGGACACGACCTTGCCGGAATGGAACACCTGAATTACGCGGCGGGAATCCCGCCCTTCCTGAGAGGTCCCTATTCGACCATGTATGCAATACAGCCATGGACCATAAGGCAGTATGCCGGTTTCTCAACCGCGGAGGAATCAAATGCCTTTTACAGGAGGAACCTGGCAGGCGGCCAGACCGGCCTGTCAATTGCTTTCGACCTGCCGACACACCGCGGCTACGATTCGGACCATGAAAGGGTGGCAGGCGACGTGGGGAAAGCCGGTGTCGCGGTCGATTCAATCCTCGACATGAAGATACTCTTCGACCAGATACCCCTGAACAGGATGTCGGTGTCGATGACCATGAACGGAGCCGTTCTTCCGGTCATGGCCTTTTACATAGTTGCCGCCCTTGAACAGGGAGCCTCTTATGAGGAGCTTTCCGGAACTATCCAGAACGACATCCTTAAAGAATTCATGGTGAGGAATACCTATATATATCCGCCTGAATTCTCTATGCGCATCATTGCCGACATATTTAAGTTTACCTCTCAAAAGATGCCTAAGTTCAACTCCATCAGCGTATCGGGCTACCATATGCAGGAGGCGGGGGCTACATGCGACATAGAACTGGCCTATACCCTTGCCGATGGTCTCGAGTATCTGAGGACGGGCATCAATGCAGGTCTCGACATAGATAAATTTGCCCCGAGGATCTCATTCTTCTGGGCAATCGGAATGAACCATTTCATGGAAATCGCCAAGATGAGGGCCGCAAGGATGCTCTGGGCAAAAATCGTAAGCGGATTCAATCCGAAGAACAAGAAATCGCTGGCGCTGAGAACCCACTGCCAGACATCAGGATGGAGTCTTACGGAACAGGACCCTTTCAATAATATAGGCCGGACTACTATCGAAGCACTTGCAGCCGCCCTCGGGCATACCCAGAGCCTTCATACCAATGCCCTCGATGAAGCCCTTGCTCTTCCGACCGACTTCTCGGCAGGTATTGCACGGAACACGCAGAAATACCTGCAGGAGGAAACCAATATCTGCAGGGCTGTTGACCCCTGGGCAGGTTCATATTATGTCGAAAGCCTTACAAATGAAATAGCCCACAGGGCGTGGGAGCTTATCGAGGAAATAGAAAGCCTCGGAGGTATGGCTAAAGCTATTGATTCGGGAATTCCAAAGATGAGGATAGAGGAAGCAGCGGCCAGGACCCAGGCAAGGATAGATTCAGGCCTGCAGACTATTGTCGGTACCAACAGATACAGGCTTGAGAAAGAGGAACCGCTTGAAATACTCGAGGTCGACAACAGCGCCGTAAGGGATGCACAGGTAAAGCGACTTCAGAAACTGCGTGCGGAAAGGAATGAGGAAGAGTGCATGGCAGCCCTTGAAGCAATAACCAGATGCGTTGAAACCGGCGAGGGAAACCTTCTGGAACTATCCGTGAATGCAGCTATGAAAAGAGCAAGCCTCGGAGAAATTTGTTATGCATGTGAAAAAATAGCAGGAAGATACAAAGCAGTGATACGTACAATTTCAGGAGCCTATTCTTCGGAATACAAATCAGGCGATGAATTCGATGAAGCCAGGGCGATGGCTGCCAGATTTGCCGAAAAGGCAGGCCGCCAGCCCAGGATTATGGTCGCCAAGATTGGCCAGGATGGCCACGACAGGGGAGCCAAAGTGGTGTCGACAGCTTATGGCGACATAGGATTCGATGTCGATATCGGACCGCTTTTCCAGACTCCCTCCGAAGCAGCACGGCAGGCAGTGGAAAATGATGTCCATGTAGTTGGAATATCAAGTCTGGCTGCAGGTCATAAAACGCTTGTCCCACAGGTCATTGAAGAACTGAAAAAACTTGGAAGGGAAGATATTCTCGTAATTGCCGGAGGCGTTATCCCACCTCAGGATTACGAGTTCCTGTATGATGCGGGAGTGGCGGCAATATTCGGTCCGGGTACCTCAGTGGCCGTTGCGGCAAAGCAGATACTTACGATACTTCTCCATGTAAGCGAATAAGAATGGAAGTACATATTCTGAACGGATATAATTAAACGATTGCCAAATGATGAATACAGGTATTATCGATAACTCCTTCCCAACTTTCTCTCATGGTGGAAGGAGCTCCGGCGGGAGGGTTATATTTTCATCCCTGATGAGAGGAAGCTTAACAGTCATATTGCTTGTAGCATTATTTGCATCTTCGTGCAGAAGCTCACGAAACATGGCGGAAATGCTTAGTCCTGAAGCTGAACAGCAAAGCGAAAACCGGCAGGTGAATTATGCCGATCCTTCAACATGGCTTCTCGGATATATCAACCCGGGAATGTTCCTAAACCATCCCCATTCGGAATGGTATATCGGCGGCAGGGATGAATACAAGCCTGACGGAGCGGTTATTGAAAAGCTTGTGCCGGCGATCAGTGACGAATTGTCGGTACTGGTTGTAATCGGTACCTGGTGCCCCGACAGCAGGAGAGAGGTCCCCAGGTTTATGAAGATAGTTGATCAAACAGGTTTTCCGGCCGAAAGGATGACCTTCGTGGGTGTCGACATTTCAAAACTTGCCCCGGTGGGAGGCTATGACACACTTAATATTGAAAGGGTGCCGACTTTTATTTTTCTGAAAAATAAAGTTGAAGCCGGACGCATCATTGAAACTCCGGTTACGTCTTTAGAACAGGATATGCTGAATATTCTGACAGGAATGAATAAAGAAAACAACTGAAAGTCATGGAAGATTTCACAAACAACAGCGGACAACCCGGCGGACAGTATCCGGGACAGACACAAAGAACATCTGGGCAGACTCTTGGGATAGCTGCACTTGTAACTGCAATCGTGACTTTTGTCATCGCGGTTATCCCGTGCGTGGGACTCATCGCGGTTATTCCGGGTATAATAGCCGTAGTGCTTGCTTCGGTAGGACTGACCCAGGCTGCAAGAGATGACTCACCCCGCGCGATCCCTCTAGCCGGTCTTATCCTAGGGGTTGTGGCAACACTAATTTCAATATCCCAGATTATGGTGGTGGGCCAATTAAGTGACAGGTTCAACAAGCAGTGGGGAGGTGATATCGAAAACGTCATAAAGGATGTCAGGAAAGATGTTCTTGATAAACTCGAGGAAGCCAATGTTGATATCAGCGTGGAGAACGGTGATGAATCAGTGACTATACAGATTAAAGAAGGAAGGGAGGATCGCAGGCGCCAGCTCGAAGAGCTTGAGGAAAGCAATACCGTGAGCAATGACACTCTCGACGCGAAGGAGTGATGCCTTCCTGAATCTGAAGAGAAGACAGATCTCCGAACCGTATATATATGTCAATATCGCACTGACAGTTGTTCTGCTTTTCGTATTTTTCTATTCCGCTTTTTTCTCTCCTGAAAAAAACAATTACCCGGTGGTATGTATACATGAAAGGCTCACCGGCGAACCATGCGCTTCATGCGGATTGTCGCACGCTTTCTCCCTTATTCTTCAGGGAAGGATCAGCGAAGCCTACAGATGGAACAGCAACGCGATGAGGGTTTTCATATTCTTTGCCGCACAGCTGATTATGAGAATTGTGTTTTCGGTTTTTTACCTGCGGCATCCCGAAACAGTCAGACAGCTGATTGTTTACGATATAGTTGTCTCCTCGACAATTTTCCTGATAGCATTCATGCCGTTCATAAAATGGATACTCAGGTTTTTGTGACCGGAAAATGACGGTCATCAGGAGAACACCGCGCGCCGCGTACCCCGATTTATATTTTAGTCCAGATCATTCAGAATATCATACAACAGACTGCTTTCGAAACCTTTCGAAAGACCGTAACGTAACAATTTGCCCTTCAGGTCGTACTGGTTCTTTGCCTTTACCGACTTGCGGCGGGAAAGAATCATGTCCTTTATCATTTGTCTATACTCTTCTTCATCCAGGAAGGACAGCGCGGAATCGATTATTCCGGAAGGTATTCCCTTTGCCTTCAGCATGGCTGCTATCTTAACCCTTCCCCATTTGTTGTGGCGGTACTTGTCCCTTACATAAGCCCCGGCATACCTCTCCTCGTTTATGAAGTTTTCCTTTATTAGTTTCCTTATGACCTGCTCTGACGCGGTCTGACCGAGGCCCCACGAATCAAGCTTTTGCCTGATGTCGGAGATGCAGTACTCGGCTTTGGAACACAAGTTCATCGCCCTGTTCAGTGCTTTCTCTGCCTGGCTTTTCTCAGGCTTTTTTCCTTCCTGCCGCGAAGCGGGGTTTTCCATAGATGTCTTTTATTATCCGGATTTCAGAAAAATCATATTTTTCAAACAATTCGCGTATGGCGTCTCCCATCGATTCATTGATCTCAAAATAAGCCATTCCACTCTTAAGCAGCTTTTCCCGCGAGAGATCCAGGATTGCACGGTAGAACCTGAGAGGATCGCCATCGGGAACAAACAGGGCTTTCCATGGTTCATAACCGAGTACATTATTCCTCATAAACTTTTTCTCCGACTCTCTTATATAGGGAGGATTGCCGGTAAAGATTCCTGCCATGGGCAATAGTCCGGGCAGTTTGGCTGAGAGGATGTCGGCATTTATAAAATCAACTGTGGCATTGTTCAGAGAAGCATTCCGTTCAGCTGTTTTCAGAGCGTTCTTTGAAATGTCAACAGCAGTCAGGCTTGCCGACGGGAGATTGACAGCAAGAGCTATTGCCAGACAGCCTGATCCGGTCCCGAAATCAATTATCCGGGCATTGGTGTTCCTGTTCTCCCTGATGACAATATCTGCCAGCTCCTCTGTCTCGGGCCTGGGGATCAGTACATGCCTGTTCACCATGATTCTGCAGTTGTAAAATTCCGTTTCACCAAGAACGTATTGAACCGGCTCGCCTGCAGAGAGCCTGCGGCAGTAACTTATAACCCTCTTTTGATATGAATTGCCTTTCAGAGGTTCGTTCTCCCTGAGTATTAGAGCCATCCTGCCGGCTCCGAATATTTTTTCCGTCACCAGATGAGCAATAGCCAGCGCCTCCCGCCCGGGATAAAGTCCTGAAAGTTCCCGGGAAATATAGTTCCTTATTTCTTTTATTGTTTGTAATTTAACAGCCATAACCCAAAATTAGCATTTTAGCTTTAATGGCAGGAGCAGATCATCTTAAATTCATGAAACGATGCCTTGAACTGGCATCAAAGGCAGAAGGACTTACTTACCCGAATCCTCTTGTGGGAGCGGTAATTGTTCATAATGGCAGGATAATAGGTGAAGGATATCATGTGAAAGCCGGCAGCCGTCATGCCGAAGTGCTTGCAATTGAATCGGTGAAAGACAGGGAACTTCTTTTCTCTTCGACACTCTATGTCAATCTTGAGCCCTGTTCGCATTATGGCAAGACACCGCCATGCGCTGACCGGATTATTACTGAAGGGATTCCGGTTATCGTTTCAGGAGCCACCGACACAAGCACCAAAGTTTCAGGAAAGGGTTTTGCAAGGCTCAGGGAAAGCGGCCGTAAGGTGATCACTAACATTGCCTCTGAAGAGTGCCGGTTTATCAACCGCAGGTTTCTCACATTTCATGAAAAGAGGAGACCTTACATAGTCCTTAAATGGGCACAGAGCGCCGACGGATTCATCGGACGCGACAAGGAGAGGAGAATGACGGAAGGCCCCTTATGGATAACCGGTAATTCCGAACGGATACTGGTTCATAAATGGAGGGTAACGGAACAGGCCATACTTGTCGGAGGAGAAACAGTGAGAGCCGACAATCCCAAACTGAATGTACGGGAATGGACAGGAAACAGTCCCATAAGGCTAATTCTTTCAGGATCGGGCAACCTGCCTTCAAACCTGGCCATGAACGATCTGATCGGACCCCAGGTGGTATTCACTTTCTTTCCCGATAAAGTGAATATGCCGCGATCGGTGGTTGTAAAGCTGAACAAAAATGAACCTTCGGCTATCCAGGTACTCGATTATCTGTACAAATGGGGGATACAGTCATTGTTAATTGAAGGTGGTTCGACGGTACTTAATCATTTCATGAGTCTAGGCCTGTGGGACGAGGCCAGGGTTTTCCAGGGATACCAGGTACTGGGCAGCGGCGTAAAGGCTCCCGGGTTAATGGGGAGGCTTATAAGTCAGCAGGTCTTCAGCAACAGCCGGCTGTACATATTTATAAGGGAAGAGAGAAGGAGATAGCCTGAACCAATGCTTGATCAGATTCTTGCGATTTTTCTCGGATCGTCTGTCCAGCCTTTGTAGTTGTTCAGGGCTAAAATTACTTCTTCGGGAGTTCCGGCAAGAGTCCACATGTCCCTATGCACGGTTCTCATGAAATTTCCGCGGATCATCTTATCCAGCATTCCGATCAGAGGATCGTAAAATCCAAGAGTGTTCAGTATTACGAGCGGACCATGAAACAGCCCCAGTTGTTTAAGCGTGATGGCTTCGGTCAGTTCCTCCAGGGTCCCTATGCCACCGGGAAGGGCTACAACAGCTTCCGCCCCTTCGAACATCTTCCTTTTTCGTTCCCCCATGTCGGAGGTCACAATCATATCGCTTACTTTAGGATGCCCCCACCCTTCCTCTTTCATGAAGGCCGGAATAACTCCGGTGATGCTGCCGCCGTTTTCCATCATAGCGTCGGCAAGGGCACCCATCAGACCGATGCCTCCGCCCCCGTATATTACATTTATCCCCGACCGGGCAAAAAGAGTGCCCAGCAGGGATGCTGCCTCAAAATATCGGGGGTCTATGCGACTGCTCGAGGCAGCAAAAACACAGACTGTCATCTGAAAAGGGGCTATTGGAGAATGGCGTTTATCTTGTTCACGAAGTTCATCTTCGGCACAGCTCCTACCTGTTTGTCAGTGACTTTTCCCTCTTTGAAGAAAAGAACCGTAGGAATATTCCTGATGCCAAACCTGGCAGCAACGCCCGGACTGTTGTCAATATCACATTTTGTAACCACGAGCCTTCCCGCGTATTCCTTTGAAAGATCTTCTATAATGGGAGCGATCATTCTGCAGGGTCCGCACCATTCAGCCCAGAAATCGACCATTACGGGAAGTTCCGATTCTAAGACCACCTCGTCGAAGTTGCTGTCATTTACCTCTAATGCCATTTCTTTAATGTTTTTGATATAGTTGAATTCCGAGTTTGTAAAGATATTGATATTTTATTAATGCTGCCGGTCAAATACGCTATCCCGTACACAAGAATTCACTTCCTGTTTTCCTGTTTCCGCCATCAGTTTACCTTGTAGTCAATTCCTGGATAATCATCGAGAAAAGCGAGCAGTTCATTGTTAAGCCTTACCCTTATGCTGCGCGAAAACATGGAAAGTGAGATCTTGTCTTCCGAATCCCAGAAATGGAACCTCAGTTCGGTTGAGCCTTTGTTTTCATTTACCAGGGTCATCAGTTCATGTGTCATTTCACTTGAGATATCCTGTGGATTGATATTGATGGTCACTGATTTTATCAGTTCATCCTTCACGCTCGACAGCAGGTTTATCGTTTTTATACGGAACTCAAGCTCATCAGGGCGGTATTTTCTTTTCTGAACCATCCCTTTTACCAGAAGGTAATAGCCGATAGTGAAGAATTTGCTGAGTTCCAGGTACTCCTTGTCGAAGAGGATAAACCGGAATGAATCGGTATAGTCCTGCAGGGTAAAAGACCCGTATGGTTTTCCGTTCTTGCTTGTCCCGCTTTTGGTATCTATCACCATACCTGCCACCGTAACGTCGCGTTCGTTATATTCGCTCAGGTTTTGAAGATCGGCCAGTGTTGCTGTTGTGAAAGTTTTTATCTCGAGTTCAAAGTCATCGAGGGGATGAGACGACAGATAGATGCCAATGACCTCTTTTTCGCGATTCAGCTTTTCGAGTTTCGGCCAGTCGGCACAGGCCTGTGGCTCGGGCTTAGGGATGTCGAAACCTTCTGCTTCTCCGAACAGGGTCTGCTGACTCGAATTTTTAATCGTCTTGACGTTGTTGCCATACCTTATCAGGTTCTCTATAAAGGTTAAGCCTTTTGTGTCGGTGGCGAAATACTGAGCCCTTGAGATGGAATCGAAACAGTCGAAAGCGCCTGCAACTGCCATTGCCTCAAGGTTTTTCTTATTGAGGGCATTGAGGTTTACCCTTTCGACCAGATCATAAATGCTGCTGTAAATCCCGTTCTGCTCACGTTCGGTGATAAGCTGCAAAACGGCACTCTCACCCACACCCTTGATTCCTCCAAGGCCAAACCTGATGTTGCCGTCCTTGTTTACGGTGAATTTAACATTACTCTCATTTATATCGGGTCCCAGTACTTCCATTCCCATCCTGCGGGTCTCATCCATGAAGGTTGTTATCTTCTTAATATCGTTGATGTTCCTGCTCAGGACCGCGGCCATGTACTCGGCAGGGTAATTGGCCTTGAGGTAGCCGGTCTGGAATGCAATCAGTGCGTAGCAGGTGGAGTGCGACTTGTTGAAAGCATAGTGGGCGAAAGCTTCCCAGTCGGACCATATCTTGTCTATTATAGCTTCATCATATCCATTTTTTTTGCAACCTTCCCTGAACTTGATGTTCATCTCGTCCATGATTGATTTCTTCTTCTTTCCCATTGACTTCCGGAGGTTGTCGGCCTCGCCCTTGGTGAAGCCCGCCAGCTCCTGGGAAAGAAGCATCACCTGCTCCTGGTAAACGGTTATGCCGTAGGTATCCGTAAGATACTTTTCCATTACAGGAAGAATATAGTTGATGGGCTCCAGACCGTGTTTCCTCCTGATGTACTGGGGGATGTGATCCATGGGTCCCGGCCGGAACAGGGCGTTCATAGCCACAAGGTCCTCAAAGCGGTTTGGCTTCAGCTCCCTCAGGTAACGTTTCATACCGGTTGATTCAAACTGGAAGATGCCTGTCGTCTCACCGTTGCTGAACAATTCAAAAGTCTTCATGTCGTCGAGAGGAAGATTGTCGATATCTATTGCTATTCCTCGTGACCTCCGGATGTTCTCAACACAGTCCTTTATTATTGACAGAGTCTTCAGCCCCAGGAAATCCATCTTCAGAAGTCCCACCTGTCCAACCTGGTTCCCATCGTACTGGGTTACATACAGGTCGGTGTCCTTTGCCGTGCTAAGGGGTACATAGTTGTCGAGCGATTCTTTTCCGATTATTATTCCACAGGCATGAATACCGGTTTGCCGCACCGATCCCTCCAGTACTTCTGCAAACTTCAGAGTTTGGGCAATGAGCTTGTTGCCGGAGTTTCTTTCCTTTGCCAGTTCCGGAACTTCGGAATATGCTTCCGCGAGTTTTATTCCGGGCTTTTCGGGAACCAGCTTGGCCAGCCTGTCGGCATCGGGAAGAGGAAGCTTCTGAACCCTTGCAACATCCCTTATGGCTCCCTTTGCTGCCATGGTGCCAAATGTGATTATATGGGCAACCTTGTCGTGACCATACTTGTTCACCACATATCTAAGGACATCCTCCCTTCCGTCCTCATCAAAGTCGATGTCGATATCGGGCATCGAGATACGGTCGAGATTGAGGAATCGTTCAAACAGCAGGCCGTATTTTATAGGATCTATGTCGGTTATTTTCAGACACCAGGCAACTGCTGAACCCGCAGCCGAGCCTCTGCCGGGGCCAACTGAGACACCCATCTCGCGCGCTGCCCTGAGAAAATCCTGAACAATAAGGAAATATCCCGGGAAACCCATTTTCGCTATGGTGTCGAGTTCAAACTCCAGGCGCTCGGTTTGTTCATCCGTGAGAGTTCCCCATCTCTCCTTCGCACCCTTGTATGTAAGGAACCTGAGATATTCATTTTCGTCACTGAAGCCTTCGGGTAGTTCAAAGTCGGGCATGATAGGATCGTGGTCGAGATTATACTCCCCGATCTTTTCAACCAGCCCGGCCACATTGTCTATTGCTTCGGGTATGTCGCTGAAGATCATCCTCATCTCCTCTTCGCTCTTCAGGTATTCCTGGCGCGAATACCTTAGCCTGTCGGGATCGTCAATGTCCTTTGCAGTGTTAATGCAGATAAGACGGTCGTGAGCCTCCGCATCCTCAGCATTGATGAAGTGAACGTCGTTGGTAGCAATGATCTTTACATTGTGTTTCTCGGCAAGTTTCCTGATGCCCTCTATTACCAGTTGTTGTTTGGGAAAAACGCCGCGGTCAGCTTCCGGATCATGAGTCTCATGCCTCTGTATCTCAAGGTAAAAGTCATCGCCGAACAGATCGATGTATTCCTTCAGCGCTTTTTCTGCCGAAGCCATCGATCCATTGAGTATCTCATCCGGAATCTCTCCTGCAAGGCATGCCGACGATGCAATAAGTCCCTCCCTGTATTGAGCCAGCATTTCCTTGTCGACGCGGGGAGTGTAATAAAAACCCTTTATCCAGGCCAGTGATACCAGTTTTATCAGGTTATGGTATCCCTTTAGATCCTTTGCCAGAAGAATCAGGTGATCACCCGACCTGTCCTCCTTTACCGATGTTCCGCCCACAGGCCGTTTGGCTACATATAATTCACATCCAAGGATGGGCTTGACACCTTTTTCCAGCGCCGTGGCATGAAACTCCTTTACGCCGAACATGTTGCCATGATCGGTTATGGCAATTGCCTCCATACCAAGCTGCTTAACCCTGTCGATCAGCTTCGGGATGTTTGAGGCTCCGTCGAGTATTGAATATTGCGTGTGTACATGCAAATGCGTGAAAAGGGCCATCTTTTATTTTTTTATGTTAATGCCGGAACACAAAATTAGCCAAAAAGACCGACAGGCATTCCAAAAATCCGTCACGAGTTATCAACGCCCGATAATCACCCGGCATTCACTTATCATAACACCCTGCGCCCCGTGCCCCATAGTCTGTAACTCAATTTATTTAGTTGTTTCTTGAAAAATTTCAATATATTTGCACCCACATTTTTAAAAACAGGTTTAATAAAAAGCGTTAAAAACTAAATGGCAGTTAAAATCAGATTAGCTAGGAAAGGCCGTAAGAGAACAGCCTTCTACCACATTGTGGTAGCTGATAGCAGGTCGCCACGGGATGGCAGATATATTGAAAGGATCGGAAATTACAATCCGAGAACTAACCCCGCAACCATCGAACTGGATTTCGATAAGGCATTGGGTTGGCTGCAAAAGGGCGCGCTACCGACAGAAACCTGCAGAGCCATCCTTTCGTACAAGGGTGTTCTGTTGAAAAAGCACTTGCTCGAAGGAGTGAAGAAGGGTGCATTTGACGAAGCTGAAGCAAACAGGAGATTTGAAGCCTGGATGAAGCAGAATGAGGAAAAGATTGAATCCAAAAAATCAAGCATCGAGAAATCGAAAGATGCTGATGTGAGTAAACGACTTCTCGCCGAGAAGAAAGTTAATGAAGAAAGGGCTGCCAGACTGGCAAAGAAACAGGCTGAGCTTGCCGCGAAGGAACAGGCTGAAACAGCTTCTGAAGAAGCACCTGCTGAAGCATCTGCTGAAACATCTGCTGAAACATCTGCTGAAGCTGCCGCTGAAGTCCCGGCTGCTGATGAAACATCTGCTGAAGCTGCCGCTGAAGAAGCTGCAACTGAATAATCAAAGCATTACAGGGAACTTTGGCCTGTGGCGTACAATGCCGGCATATTAATCGGAAGGATTCAGAAGGTCCAGGGTTATGACGGCACACTGTCAGTGAAACTGGAAAAGGACTTTGAGGAAGATATTTCTGAAATGGAATCGGTTTTCATCGAATACGAAGGGAAACCGGTTCCTTTTTTTATCACATCCCTGGAAGATGAGGGAGGCGATACCATCAAACTGAAGCTCGAAGGCTTCGACTCTTATGAGAAAGCTTCGATGTTCAGCGGTTGCAGGGTAAGAATGACCACGGCAGCATCTCGGGACGAAGCCGGCAACAATTTGGAAATACGCGGGTTCACAGTGTTGCTAAGCGATCGCGGCATTGTCGGCATCATAGAGGAAATCATTCAGAATCCGGGACAGGACCTGCTCAGGATACTGTCGCCCGAGAAAAGGGAGATACTTGTGCCGCTTCACAGCGATTTAATTACCGGCATAAACAAAAAGAAAAAGACAATAACAATGAACCTGCCGGACGGGCTCCTGGAAATCAATCTTTAAAGCTGTTATTTTCTATAAGCGGATAATTTTTATTACACCATTATATTCAACCTTTATTATTGACGACGGTGTATTCCTGGTCCGGTCCGTTTGCCGGTAACTTACCACATAGTCGGCCGAATCAGCTATCACTTTGTCTATCTCACTGAAAACAGCCGGTGCCGGTGTGTCGCTGATATTGGCTGATGTCGATATAACCGGTTTTCCGAAGCGTGTAACAAGCTCGTTGCAGAATCCGTCAGAACATATTCTTATACCCACCGATCCGTCACTTCCGCGAACACCCGGAGCCAGGTTCCTCCCTTCGGGATATATTATGGTGAGCGGACTGACGGCAATCTCAGCCAGCTGGTAAGCTATTTCAGGCACACTCCTGACATAGTGTTCGAGCATACCGAATCCGTTTACCAGTACGATAAGACTTCTGCCGTCGTCGCGCCGCTTGATCGAGAAGATTCTTTCAACAGCCTCCTGCCTGGTAGCATCACAGCCCAGTCCCCAGATGGTATCGCTCGGGTACAGTATAATTCCTCCCCGCTTAAGTACCTCAACAGCCTTTTTCAGGTCGTCGGCGAATTCGTTTGTTTTGGTTCTGCCGGACATATTTTAATGTAATAATTCTCTACAGTATAATTTTCCTTAGTTCTTCAGGCGATTCGGGTGAAAGAAGGCCAAAGGGAATGTCGAAAACGGTCCTTGCGCCTGTCTGCCCCTCTTTTGCCATCCTTGCTATGGCCCTGGCATAGGCCAGGATAACGCTTGCAGTGAATTCGGGATTGCTTTCAAGATCAAGGCTGAACTCCATTCTCTGCCCTGTCCCGTTTCCGGTTGTGCCGGTCCGTATAACAAGTCCTCCGTGAGGCATTCCTGAATGCCTGGCTTTAAGTTCTTCCTCAGAGATGAAATTAACAGTTGTTTTGTAGTCTTTGAAATAGTCCGGCATCGTAACTATTGCTTTTTCAATGGCTTCACGGTCGGCACCTTCCTCCGCCACCACATAGCATTCCCT
>MTKZ01044355.1_pt1 | contig 20413 bp, 17 predicted proteins | sample 1042781 | NCBI WGS metagenome assembly MTKZ01 (sample SAMN06212207, study PRJNA360539) | anaerobic digester metagenome | biome: Wastewater treatment plant; material: sludge; isolation source: anaerobic digester fed with sludge from wastewater treatment plant | place: Denmark: WWTP Viborg ... | reverse complement strand
GCCATGCTGTAACGGTTTACCGGTTTTTTGTCATCCATTTTTCTGTCTCCTTCAAGTACAGGATGGTGTCAACTTTTTTAGGACGCGACATGGTTCTTACTATCAATACGGGATCAATACGGGATCATTACGGATCAAATCCGTAATGATCCCGTATTGATCCCGTATTGATCGCCAGAGCGCTCTTACTATCTTGTTGTAAATGAGATGATTAGATCTGTCAGACAGTACATGGGGTCTTTGCACGGAAATGGCCCGATTAAATCAGGCTATCGGAATAAAACAAAGCTCAAGTTCACAATCATCAGGTCGCTTACGAAATCAAGCCCAATCCCTATGCTGTAATGACAACGGTGGCTTTTAGAGACCAAATACAGATACCCCATTTGATCAATAGTCCAAAATAAAAGCCCGGGAGCGCCGCAAGGATTATCCCCTCTGGGCGCGCCCGGGCTGAGAAAATCGCTGTTTACAAAATACCGGTATTTATTTATCCAGGCTCAAGCGGGCCGGTCTCCTGGCCTTGAAGTCACGCAGCGGCCCGTTTGGCAAATATGGCTGCAGGGCCCTTTCCGCCGGGTTTTTCAAAGGTAATTCGCTGAGCGCGGTCACGCGGAAAAATTGCTGCGGTTCCGGTTCCTGATAGAAGCACCAAGTGTCCGCTGTTGTCTGGAGCAATGTCCAATCCCCGGAATAGGGGTCGCTGCTGCCGTAGAAGTTATAGCCCGCGGCGCCCGGGACCGGTTCCCAGGAGATCATGAAATACCAGTCCACCGGAGTGATGCTGATCTGCGGGGCCGCCAAGCCGGCTCTGGTCACATAGGTTGGTATTACCCAGGATCCCGTGGCAGGCATCGCTTCGAGGACGTTGCCCGTGATCAGGCGGCACATACCGTAGTCGTAGCGGCTGTCGAACCAGATATGCGTCCCTGCCGGGATGTTTTCATAGGCTACCACGAAGTATTTGGTTTCCACGTCCACGTTAAAAGCCGCCAAATCTTGATATGTAATCCATTCGCCTTCGTTGAGGTTGACCGCCAGAGGCGCCATCGCGTCGAGAAGATTGGTCCCGTCGTAAGAATAGACGTGCAGTTCGGCCGTCGCGGCGATGTCCGCTCCGCAGCCGGTTTGCAGGATTCGCACTGGCTGGTTTAAATCAAAGAACGGATTTTCGTAAATTGCGGCCACACCGAAATTCTGGTCATCGAATCCCAGATGGTTTGTTCCGCCATCGTCGTAAGAAAGCCAGGTGGGATCGTCAACGTAGAACCATTTGTAGGGCTGGGTGTCGGCGTAATTGCCATAGATGTCCCAGGCCTCGAAATAATAGTCCACTTCGGTGTCCAGAGGCTGCGGCGGGATGTCCGCGAACCAGGTGTTTCCGCTCAGCAAGGCCATCGGCAGCGTGACAAATCCCTCTGAGCCGTAATACGAGCAGTGCAAGGCCATTCCGCCGATCGGACTTTGAAATGTCGGATCGTCCACAACCGTAGCGGTAAAGCGGAAAGGAATGTCGTCACGCGGCGAGTTCAGAGGCTTTAGATAGCTGATGATCGGAGGCTGGCTGTCGGCGCCCAGGTTTTGGATACTGATGTCGTCGAGGTACCAGTCGTGTCCGTCGTAACCTTCGTAGCGGAAGGCGAAATAAACTGTCTGGCCCCGGTAGGCGTTGATATTGACTATTTCCTGGGCCCACTCCTCGTTCTGATACGAGGGCGACCAGATCTCGACCCAACCTGTGTCGTGGGGATCATTTGTGGTATTTACCAAAACGCCGTTGTGCCGGTAATAATCGAACCAGAAGATCCTGTCCCAAAAATACAGGCCCCAGATCCCATCTGCCGGAACAGCCACGGGCGGGGTGATCAGCCAGCCGTCCTGGCCCGGATCTTCATCCCAAAGCGTGCTATAAAAATGCGCGGCGCTGTATTGTCCAGCCGGAGTGTGGTTGTTGTCGCCATTCAGGATCCAGGTGGTCTCCTTGCAGTCCAGATCAGCTTTGGTCCAGCCAACAGGCGGAAAAACGCCGTCCTCGAAATCCCAGACGGCCGGAAATTCCGTCACCGGCGCGACGGTACAGACGCTGACGTCGTCCACGAACCAGTCAGTCGCGTTCAGACCCCGGTAGACGAAGGCAAAATAAACAACCTGCCCGCCCCAGACGCTGACATTGACGAAATCCTGCAGCCAGAACTGCCCCACGCGCTGCGGCGACCAAAGCTCAACCCAGTCCGGATCGTTCGGATCGTTGGTGGTGTTGACCAATACGCCGGAGTAATCATAAAAATCTTCCCACCAGCTGTTATGCCAGAAACTCAGTTCCGTGTACTGACCCGCGGGAACGGCCACCGGAGGCGTGACCAGCCAGCCGTTCTGGGAGGGTTCCAAGTCGCTTCTCCAGTGCAAGGCGCTTTGCGATCCTCCGGGGGTGTGGTTGTTGTCGACATTCAATTCCCAATAACTCCAGACGCCGTCCAGATCCTCCGATGTCCAGCCATCGGGCGGAAATGCGGGTCCTTCGAAATCCCAGGTCGCGGGCAAAGTTTCCACTACCCATTGCGACCAGGTCGTGAAGCTGAAAATCTCTGAGGTGGGTGTCGAGCCGGCATCATTGACTGCGACGACAGTCCAGTACCAGGTCTCGTCAGTGCCGAACGCCATACCTTCCTCCACTGGGTTCGTATGGTTCTCATCACAGATCCAGAACTGCTGGAAATATATCTGGTCCGGACTGTCCGCCAGATAGATTTCGTAGTGGTCGGGCGTTCCGAAGTTCGGATCAGGCTCCCAAGTCAGGTCAAATCCCGCCAGGGGTAGGTTCATCGCCCCGTTTTCCGGGCTGAGCAGAGTTACAGGGCCGGGAACCGGATTCTGCACTTCGTCGTAGAGGCTGGCCACAAAAGCGTTGGCATACATGGGATAGTTTGTTAGAGTGATAGAGCCGAATACGCAATTGACGGAACAGGATCCGGAAACCAACACATGGGTGTCGGATGCAATGGCAATCGCGGTTCCGGCATCGCCAAAGGAAGAACTGGCCGATCCCGCCTGCATCGCCCAAACCCAGTTGCCTGTGTTGTCCAGCTTAGCCACAAAGATGTCACTAAGCCCATAGCTGGTGAGGGTCGTGGTGCCAAAAATCGCCGTGCCGTTGATCGAGCCAGTGATGTAACAATTGCCATAGCCATCCGGGATGATGTCCTCGCCGCTGTCGTCATCGTAATCCAAAGGAGTGGTTCCATTGGCCCAGAGCCAATTGCCGTCCCCATCCAGGCAGGCGGCAAAGACCTCATAATCCCACCCGTCGCCATGGATGATCTGCGTCCCGAACGCTGCATTTTCCGAACTGAAGCTTCCAGTGATGTAACACTTGCCGTCGGAATCCACCGCCACGCTGCGTCCGCCCTCAGGAAAAGAGCCACCCGCATTGCTCGCCCAGAGCCAGTTGCCGTCGGGATCAAGTTTGGCGACTAAAATGTCGTTGTTGCCAAAACTGGTCACGCTGTGCGTGCCGAAGGTCGATGTTCCCTCGAAATAGCCTGTAATGCAAGAGTATCCGGCGCTATCTGTGGCGATGCTTTCGGAGCCATCCGTGGAGGGGCCGCCACCGCTGACCGCCCACAGCCAGTTGCCGGCAGGATCGAGCTTTGCTACCCAGATGCTGCCCCAAAAGGCCGGTCCTGTCAGGGTGAACGGCCCAAAGGTCGCGGTGCCGTTGAAGTAGCCGGTGGCGTAGCAGTTTCCAGCTCCGTCCGTGGAAACACCGTAACTGTGGTCGTAATAGACGCTACCGCCGCTGACTGCCCAGAGCCAGTTGCCGTCGGGATCGAGTTTGGCGACGAACATGTCAAATTGTCCCACAGAGGTGACTGAGTGGGTTCCAAAGGTCGCCGTACCCGCGAAATAACCGCTCACAAAGATGTTTCCGCTGCTGTCACGGGCGATGGCCCAGCCCTGGTCACCGTCCGCTCCACCGCCCCGGACCACCCAGACATAATTGCCCGCGTTGTCAGTTTTCGCAACGAAGACGTCCTGCGTTCCGGCGGAAGTAATTGTGAATGAGCCAAAATATGCCGTACCCTGGAAACTGCCGGTCGTGTAGCTGTTGCCGGCTGGGTCGGCGCAGATCTCACTGCAATAATCATTGACAGTACCGCCGCCGCTGACTGCCCATTCCCAAGCCGAAGTTTGGGCCACAAGTGCGAGGATCGCGCCGAGTAAAAGAAAAATTAGCGTTGCTTGCTTCATTTGACATCTCCTTCCATATTAATGTATATAGAGTTGTGCGCTTCTGCGGTGTCGGCGACGCCGGAAACAGCGCATTATTTGTTACCTTTTGTCCCTTCGTTTATCTGTGTCAAGTGATTTATTAGTTGATTTCGCCTGAACGTGGATTGGGGTTGAAAATAGCCGTATATCAGGTCGGTGCCGTGAAAATCAGGATAGCAAAGTGAAGCAGCTAGTTTTGCCTGATTTAGACTTCAATATCCTGGCGGAAAAAGACGGGGAGATGGATTCCAGGGGGCTGTGTTCGACAATGACGATTCCCTTATTCGCTAGCAGATCCCTCTGGAAGATGAGATCCAGAGTAGGATTGACGAGGTTTTTGGCGTAAGGGGGATCGAGGAAGATCAGGTCCCACGCGGCGTCAGCGTCCTTGAGAAAGCTTTCCGCCCGCTTGCGCCAGACATGGCATAACTCTCCGCAGCCCAGCAAGTTAATGTTTTTCAACAGCGTGGAAACGGCAGGATTGGCAAACTCCACGAAGTCCACCCAAAAAGCTCCGCGGGACAGCGCTTCCAAACCGAACGACCCCGTTCCGGCGAACAGATCAAGGATCCGCCTGCCTGCGAAGTCCTGCCACATGCTGAAGACCACCTCGCGGTTGAAAGCTGTGGTGGGCCGGGTGGAGCGGCCATCGACCGTGAACAGGTTGCGGCCCTTGAATTTGCCCGTAATGATGCGCATGCCGGGTGTCAGCGTTTGAGTTTTTTCGGACGTCCGGGCGGAAATTTAAGGGGGACAGTGAGTTGCACGGCTTGCCCTTCGTAATCCGGACAGGAGACAATGACCACGCTTTTCAGCTGTTTACAGGATTTAACGCAGCGCTGGCAGAGGCTGTTGTGCCTCGGATCGGGTTTGCGGGGCATCAGGAGCCGGCTTTGCCGCCTTGCATCTCCAAAATGATCGCCACCAGATCGCTTAGCCTGACCTCATCGAGTTTCTGGTCCTTGTTGAAACGGCTCAAAACAGCCATCAGCAGGTCCTTGACCGTGTATTCGGGAATGCCCAGGGCCGGCTCGGAAACGTTGAGCTGGGCCTGTTGTTCGATTTCCTGCAGCATGCGGGCCAGGGCATCGGCCTCGCTTTCCTCCTCCAACAGAACATCCTCGTCCTCATCGATGTAGATTTCCGCCGCCAAAGCCCCTTCCTGGAGTTTGGCGCGTGCCTGGGCCATGTTTTCAAAGCCCTGGTGGTTAAGGATCTTCAGGTAGGCGAGTTCCTCAGGCGTAAAGAGTTTTTCGATGCGCGGGTCATAACGGTTGCCGGGGTCGTTGAGAATGCGAAGCTGCAACGCTTCGATGCGTTCCCTAACGGCCGGGGACGAATCGTTTTGACTGATCAGTTCATAGGCGGCCAGCGCGTCAAAAAACTGGTTCTGCTCTTCAAAAAGCTTGGCCAGAGTGATGGTCGGCGCCCAACTGCGTCCTGAGTTCTTCATTTTTTCTCCCTTGATCTTACGACTAAAGCCAGTTTATGCGGCTTCCTTTTTTGTCAATGAAAACCTGCCGGAATTTCCGCGGTCAGATGCTCAGGCGATGGCGGATCTTCTCCAGAGTTTTGGCTCCGATACCCTTGACTTTGGTGATGTCCTCCACGGTCGAAAAGGGACCGTTTTGCGCGCGGAAGTCCATGATGGCCCTGGCTTTGACCTCTCCGATGCCGGGCAGGGTGCAAAGCTCTTCCAGCCCGGCGGTGTTGATGTTGACGATGTTGTTAAGTTCTGATTTGGCAAGTGGTTTGGCAGTGTTTTTGCCGGATTTTGCGGAGGACTTGCCGGAATGTGTTTTTCCGCCTGTATCAGAGGCCAAAAGCCCCACGCTCAGCGGCTCCGTTGGCTGGCTGGCAAGGCTTTGCGCCAGAGCGGGATCTGCCGCGCCAAAGAGCAAAAGCGAAGGCAGCATCCTGGCCAGCGTTTTTTCTCCGATGCCTTTGATCTCCAATAGATCCCGGACGCTGGAAAACTGGCGTCCAGAGCGGTAATCGATGATGTCTTGCGCGCGTTTGGGTCCGATGCCGGGCAGCAATGTCAATTCTTCCAAAGAAGCTGTACGGATGTCGATCTGCACGGGCTGGTCGCTTTTCACGGCTTCAGAGAGCTCCTGCGCGGGAGGCTCCCCGGCCTTCGCGAGCGGGATTTCTCCTCCCAACTGGCTCAGCAGCATGCCCAACAAGCCGAAAGCGCAGACAAATAGCAGCGCCCGCTGTTCATTCCCGGTCAGAAAGTTCCTCAGAAAACGCATCAGATCTACCTTAGCGGCGCAGATCCTCCACCCAGAAATTCAGAAGATCGGGCAGGTCGCTGGTATAGCCGCTGTGTTCGTAAGCGATGTTGCCCTGCTTGTCCAAAACGCAGATATGGGGGATGCCGCTGATGCCGTAAGCCTTTGGGATGTCGTTATTTCCAATCAGGAGGGTCATGGCGAAGCCCTGCTGGGTGAAAAGCGCCTTGGCCTTGTCCTGGTCCCCCGGATTTTCCCAAGTGTCGATGGAGATGACTTTGATGTCCTCGGCGGAATTGGCTTTGGTCCAGGCGTCCAGCAAGGGCATGGTCCGCATGCAGGGATTGCACCAGGTGGCCCAGAAATCGAGGATCACGATCTTGCCGCGCAAATCTTCCAACCGCAACATGTTGCCATTGGCGTCCGGCAGTTCCCAAAGCGGCGCGGGCTTGCTGGTCCTGGCGGCCAAAGCTTCGGTTTTGCGAGCGGATTTGCTCTGGTCCCAGTTCTTGCGCGCGACAGCGATCACCTCATCCCAGCGCGGCTGTTTGTGCAGGGGCTCGTAGGCGGGATCTTTTTCCACGTCGGGGAATTTCAACACTTCCTTTGCCAGGGCACCTTCCAACAGGTTGAGGGCGGTCCGGTAATCCTTCAATCCCAGGTACATGTCGATGCGGAAGGACAGCGTTTCATCCTGTTTGGTCAGATCCGGATTGTCTTTGAAGTACTTTTGCATCTTTTCCCACTGTTCAGCCTGGGAAAGGATCTGCAGGTAGTAGGATTGATAAAAGCCCAGGCTGTCTTTGGAGGCGATGTTCCCCTTGGCGATGTTGCCGGCCAGCATTTTCGGGAAAAGCACTTCAAAGGCCTTGACGCGTTTCGATTTGACGATGAAATCCAGGATGTTTTCGAAATTGGTCTCGATCGCGCTGGGATCTTCCATGCGGACGAGATAATCCTCAGCCTTGGCATAATCGTTCTGGGCGAAATAGTAGTGGAACAGCGCTATCTTTAGATAGTCGTCACGCGGAAAGCGCTTCAATCCCTGCTTCAGCAAGGCCTGGTCGGAATCCAGATGGTCCTGGATGTCGGTTTTGAGTTCAGCTGCGGCTTCCGGATTGATCAGAGCCTGGGCGTAGGTGGCGCTGAAAATGCGGTAACCCCAGTAAAATTCGGGCGCTTGGGCGATCAGGCCGCGTCCGCCCCGCAACTGTTGCAGGCTGTCGTCCAGGTTGCGCAACCAGAGATAAGTGAAGTCCGGAGACTCGGGGTTCTGCGCGTGTTTTTCCGCGAAGAAAGCCTGGCAGGCGTCTTTGTCCGCGCGCATCCAATAATTTTGCAGGACGCGCCAATCATCGATGTCGGACATTTTGTCCAGGTATTGCTGGATGACCGGAATGGCATCCTCTGCCGTTTCGACCGCCTGCACCCGCGATTCAAATTCCTGGGCCAGCCCAGAGGCGTTCAGGCCGCTCCACAGCGTCAGCGCCAGCAGGAAAGGCAGCAGGCCGCAGGCTACTTTGGAGGTGATCTTCATTTTACGAGCAGCATCCTGCGCAGCGTGGCGGATTCGCCCTTCAATCTGTAGAAATAGACTCCGGCGGGAAGGCTTTCCGGGGCTTGCCAGGCGATGCTGTTTTCACCCTGATGCAGAGTTTGCGGCGCGGTCTGGCCGACCAGCTGGCCTTTCAGGTTGAAGATCTCGATGCAAGCCGGAACGCTGGTTTTATCGGAGTTGACGCTGAAAGCGGTGGTAGCGCGGAAAGGATTGGGATGATTGGCTCCCAGGCTCATCGAGGGTTGCAGGACCAAATCCTCATTGGCGGAATCGCTGCTGCGGCAGGTAAACGGGATTACGAAGGCGCCGCTGTTTGCGGAATTAACCAGGAAATGGAACTGCGCGACGCCGGTGGAGCCGATCCACAGGTTCAGATGGTAGGCTTGCATCGCGCCGGCGGCCATATTGAAGGCCAGGGGCATGTTTCCGGGGTAGCAGTTGCCAACCTCGTCGCAGAAATTAAAGGACCAGTCAGCCGGGGCATTGTCCACCACGACCTGGATCGTAAAATTGTCCGCGGAGCCGGTATTGAAGAGCCACAGCGGCGGGGAAGTGAGCGAAGAGCTGGGATCGCCCACCAAATTGTGCGGATCCCAATCGAAGGCGCAACGGATGTTGTAGGTTGGGAAAGGCAGAGTGGACGCGGCTTGCAGGATCTGATGGTCGTCCAATTGCACGAAAGCCATAGCCCAGAGGTTGTTCACATTCCAGCCGGCCTGGATGGTAAAAGTGTTGTTGAAGGTGACTTCGTTTCCCGCAGTGGGCAGGCTGATGCTTTGATACATGACCTGGCGGGTCACGTTAGTGGCGCTGTCCACATTGTCTTCCACGAGGAAATACACCAGATCCTGGTCCACGATCGGCACATTTGAATCTAGCAGGGTCACACCCACGGACACCGCGCCCGTGCTGGGATTGAAGTTGGTGATCTGCATCTTCAGGGGTGAAGCCGTGAACTTATAATTGTCCAGGATGCTCAGATACGTGGCTGCAGTGGCGCCTCCGACGAGGTTCATGGCGCCGTTGATCACCACGGTGGGCACTGTTGTCACCCCGTAATCCAGGAACCGCTGGTCCGCGGAGGGATTGGTCAGATCCGGGGAGTTGTGGTAGAGCCTGGCGGTCAGAAATTCGCTGCGGTTGGTTTCATCCAGCACGTTGCTCAGGCTGATGTTGTTGTAATCGCACGCAGCGTTGTTGTAAACAAGGCAGTTTTCGGCCAAAGTGGTCATGGGATAATAGGCGGGATTGGCCGCCAGCCCCAAGACCACAAAAGCGATAGAGAGTAAGGCGAGTTTTTTCATGATATGTCTCCTTGTTAAAATCTTGTGTTGAGTTCCAGCCGCAGTCCGGAAAACGGCGCTACGTAGCGGCATACGCCGTTGCGGCAGACCTTGCCGCCGGCTTCCGAACCGGCGAAAAAGATCAGGTCGGTGCCGGCCAGGACGGGATATGTGGCTTCCAGATTCGCCCAGTAGCGGCTGTCCGCGAAGTTGGAAAGGTCTTTCCACCAGCTCTGGGCGCCCAGGGAAAGCCCCAGCTTGCCCAAAGCCATTTCCGCCTGTAATTTCGGCTCATAATGACTGATGTCTTGATATTGGTTCAAGTCCGTATCCAAAACCGTCTTTTCCACTGTCTTGAATTCTCCGGATAAAGCGACGTTTTTGCCCCAAGCGGGAAAACCGAGGTTGAAAGAGGGATAGGTCTCTTTCTGCCAATGACTGGTACCGTCGTCCACTTTTTCCACGTGATTGTAGGAAATCGTGGCTGTCAGGTCGTTTTTGGCCCAATCCAATCCGGCGTGGGCGTCGTTCATCTTCAGGTCTTTATTACTGTCCCACGCTTCGGCGTAGTCCAGGTTCAGAGAAAAATCTTCCAGAAAACCGAAAGTCGCCCAACCCTGAAAGCCTTCCTCATCCAGTCCGGAGGGTTGGCTGTCCGCCAGGGTTTCGTTGTGGTAATTCGCCAGGGGAAGGTCCTGTAAATGGTCGTAATAAGCGAAATCGTCGTAATTCTTGTAGGCGCCGCCAAACTGGACGGCGTCCAGGGCGACCAGCGCGTTCGCGTAGACGGCGGTCCCGTTATCGGAAGACTTGTTTTTATCCCGTGCGGCGTATTCGGCGTTGATCTCCAGAACGCCTTTGCGCAATTTGGCCCGGCCGGCGAAAATGTCGTCCTTCTTGTATGATGAACCGATCAGGGTTTGCAGCGCCAGGGCGGAAGCGCCCAGAGTCAGAGGTTCCAATACCGGATACTCGGCGTCGGCGCCGTAAGCCAGATCGTATTTGCCAACTGCAGCGGAGCTGGGAAATCCGCTGTAGAGCGCTTTTATCCGCAATTTGTCGTCATAGGCGAACTTGAATCCGGTCACGCGGTAATCCTCGTCCAATTCCAGATCCCGGTAGCTGCGGAACACGATACCGCTGCCGAAAGTCTCTTCGATCGTACCGGCATGGATCAGATACGCGTCTTTGGCATAACTGGCGTAAAGCTCTTTCCAGCCGAGGCTCAGGCGTTCGGAAGCCAGCTCGTCCAGCAGTTCGCTTTGGCTGATGGTGTATTTGGGCAGTTCGGCAATGAATTTCATGCCGAAGGAAAAGCCCTTGTAGCCGAGGTTGAAGCCGAAGCTGTCCCGGAAATAGGAGTTCAGGGAATCCTGGGCGGTCCGGTAGACGTATTGCGCTTCGTTCAGTCCGTTGAGGGAAAGTGTGTTTTGCGCGCCGAGCGCCGCGATGGCCAGCAGCAGAGCCGCCAGCAGGATCAGTTTCCGCATTTGCCGCCCTCAGGACAGAGCCCTTGCCCGCATTTGCCTTCCTGGCAGGCCGGGCATTCTTCCTCTTGCAGGCCCCAGAGTTTGCGGATCTGCTTTTCATACTCTTTTTCCATGCCGGGTTGGAAGCCCAGATGCGAAAAGACGATCTCGCCGCTTTTGTCCAGGATGAAAGTGTGCGGCGGATTGACCACGTTGAGTTTTTTGGCCAGGGTCTTGTCGGCATCGAACAAAGTGACAAAGCGGAAATCCTTGCCTTTCAGGTAAACCTTGGCCTTGGCCTGGGTCTTTGGCGCGTCCAGCGAGACCAGCACCACGGTCAGGCTGTCGTATTTCAGCTTCAAGTCGTTCAGATAAGGCATCGCCTGCTTGCAGGGCTGGCAGTAATCGGCCCAGAAATCAAGGATCACGGGACCCTTGCCCAGCAGGTCGCTCAAACTGACATTCTTTCCGGTTTCGTCCGGGAGCCGGAAATCCGGCATGGCATCGGCAAACACAAAACCGGCCAATATCGTCATCAGGATCAGGCAAATCCAGGTTTTCATCTTGTATCCTCCAGGGGTAGTCTGTATATGTTTAATACTGTCATCGGTCATAAAATCTTCACTATACGCTATCCTGCGCAAAAACGCGCCGCTTCCGCCCTTTTTCCCTCAAGCAAAACATCCCGCACACTTCCTTTTGACTTCCCGTCCAACCGACGGGATGTCGGAGCGCAATGGCCGGGAGGCGGACCTTCCAGGAAAAAGGCCGGAATCACGCCAGTTCAGGAAAATAATATTTCCCAGACTGGCTGAAACTATCCTTTTCACACCATTCATTTCAGTCAAGCAGTATCATTTTGCCAGCCGGGACAGGGGGATTTCTATCCCGCCGTGGACCGGTGAGTTATTGGCAAAAGTGTCCGGCCGGGTTTGGACGAAGAGCACCAAAGCCGGATCGTCGGGCAGGGGGACCAGGCATTCGAAATTGAAGGAGACCGGCTCATCCAGATTGGCGGCGCTGAGGTTCTTTCTACCCCGGGCGCGGATCACGTTGCGCAGGTGTTGGCCCCAGGTGTTGGTGTAGCTGGATTCTTTTTCGATCAGGACGTAATAGAGCCAGAGGTTTTCCTGGCTGAATCCTTCCTCCAGCACCTGCAGGTCGACCGAACCGCTCACGAAAGTGCCGTCGATCCCGGCGTCCAAAATCGTGTAGCGGATGGGGCTTTCCGTGTCCAGCAAAGCGTTCACCTGCGTGTCGTATTCATCCAGGACGGCTTGGGTAGATCCGGCCAAACTGGTTTCGCCCTGGATCACGGAAAACGGAACCGACGAAACACCGTAATAAATGTTGGAATCGTCACCATAAACGTTGAGTGGTCCGCTGATATGCTGCTCGACGTAGCTCAGGCGGTCGGGATGTTCCAGCTGGAGTTCGTGGAGTTTGGCCTCCACCGGGGGGCAACTGGGACAGCCCATAAAGGTGAAATACTCGACCACAATATGCTGTTGAGGAGTGGGCAGCGGAGCGGAGAGGCGGTTGCCTCGCAGCAGCCAATGTCCGCCGCGCAGGGCCAGGCGTTCGCCCGTGAAAGTGCTGTCCGCCAGGACTGTCGTATCACGCTGGGCGGTGATCTTCAGGCGCCAGTTGGCGACAGCCGTGGAATCGGACAGTTCTTCGGAATTGAGCAGCGAAACGGTGGCCTCGGCCTCCGGTTGAGCCGCGTAAATGCCTTGCAGCCAGGTGCGGCGGTCGAATTTGGTCAATCCGAAATGCAGGTAATCGTCCGCAAAATAATCCATAACCGCATCCAGGCCCGCTTCCGGCTGGCCGGCGAACGCCGTTTGCAGCGGCGTGAAGAGTTCACTCTGGAAATCGATGATCACCGGTGGCTCAAAAGTGTGGGTGAAGCGGTCGCAACCGAGAGTAAACAGCAGTGCCGCAGAGATCAGGATCAGAACAGAAAACCGTTTCATTTTGACTCCTTTGCCGCGGGTATCTTGTCCAGGGCCTTGAGCAGGTCTTCCTTGCTGAAAAGTTCCGGCATCTTGATCGGCGTCTGGCCGGGAATGTACAGCACGTTGAAGGGCACGCCGACGCTGCCGCCCTTTTGGATCCAGTCTTTGAGCACCGGATCCTGGCGGGTGAAATCGCCTTTGAGCAGGACTACTCCGCGGCGATCGAACTCGGTTTTCATCTCAGCTGTATGCAGCACTTTTTTCTCATTCACCTTGCAATTGGTGCACCAGGCCGCGCCGATGTCCAGAAACACGGTCTTGCCTTCCGCCTGCAGTTTGTTGAAGAGTTCCGGAGTGAAGACATACCAGCCCTCATAGTCCGCTGGCTGCATGCCGTTGACGCTGGCCACCGCCGTTTTCAGGGGTTCGTGTTTTTCCTTCCAGGGCAGGTAATGCCAGGCAGCCCAGGCGATCACGCCTATGGTCAGGATCGTGAAAATGAACTGGACCAGTTTGCTGTGTTCCATGCGCACGAAGCGGCCGTAGAGCCAGGCTCCGAAACCGAGGAAGACGATGTAGTGGGCGGTGTCCAGAAGGTAGCTGCCGCTTTGCGTGAGGCCCCAGATGTTGGAAAAGTATTTCCAGGTCAGCAGCAGCAGCAAGAATCCCATCACTTCCTTGAAGATGTTCATCCATTCGCCGGGTTTGGGGATGAGTTTCAAGGCTTTGGGAACAAGGGCGATGACGATGAAGGGCAGGGCAAAGCCGAGGCCGATGAGCAGGAAAAACAGAACCAGAAGCGGCGAACTGAGACGCACGGCCACTTCCAGCGCCGGCCCCATGAAGGGTCCCATGCAGGCAAAACCCATCAGGAAAGCGAAAACACCGCCGAAGAAAGAGCCGGCATAGCCCTTTTTGGAAGTGGTCTTCGCTGCCGCGTTCATCCCGGGCAGGGTCATTTCGAAAACGCCCAGCAGCGACATCCCAAAGAGGAAAAGGATGCTCAGCATGATGAGGTTGTAGGTGAGGCTCTGGCTGAGGAAGCCGTAGGTAAGGTTGACCCCGGCAGCCCGGGCGATCACGAAAACCGCCGCGATCGCGCCAAAGGAGATCAACACCCCCAGGGTATAGACCAGCGTGTGGAGCAGGACCTTGGTCACGTCTTTCTGCGCCTGGTTGATCATGCTCATCACGCGGATCGGCAAAATGGGCAGCACGCAGGGCGTGAAATTGAGCACGATGCCGCCCAGAACGGCCATCAGCATGTAGATGAAAATGCTCCAGGGTTTGGGATTGCCGGCAGACTCAGTTCCAGCGGATTTTTCCGGGGTGGCGGCAGACGGCGTGGCCTGCGTTTGGACCGTGTCCGTCGGCGCGTTTGCCGCATCAACCGAACTGACAGGAGCGTTGGGATCATTCTCGCCGGCCAGGATTGTCAGGGCGGCGGAGCCGGTCACTTCTTCGGGAGGGTCGCAAAAGCCGCTGGTTTTGCTGCACAGGCCGTAGGACATGGCGGCCTTGATCGCCACCTTGCCAGGCTGGGCGCCGGGTTTGACGGTAAAGGGACGGCTGAGGGTCACTGGACCGTAGTATTCCCAGATCCCTTCTTCCGAGACATGATCGGCAGAGGGATACCTGGTGGCTCCAAAAACCAGCCCGGGGCCTTCTCCATTCAGGTAAAAATAGCCGCCTTCGCCCTCTTTGGGATCGTAGGACTGCTTCTTTTGCAGATCCCTGGGAAAGGACAGGGTGGCTTTGAGGATTCCCTTTTCGCCGGGGCGCAGGGTGGAAGGGCTGACACTGAAACTGACGCTTTGGGCGCTTAAAAGAAGTGTGCATAAACAGGCCAGCGCCACAAGGATCGCGACCTTGCCGTGAAAGCGCATCTGATACCTCCAGTAATGTGTTTTCATGTGGTCCGCACGAATATTAAAATGTGTTTTTTCAAATGAAATTCCAGGCCGGGCTGCCGGTGTCCAGATAGGCCTTGGCGGCATTGTAAGTCTTGATCGGCAGGGCCGGATAATATTCCTTGTCCGAGGTTTTGGCATTCCTGCCGCCAGTTCCGAATGGCACATGGCGGGGGCTGTCGGGAAGTCCGCTTTCCGCCGCGGCCACGTAATTGGCCCAGAGGATGACGGTTTTGAAGAAATTCTCGTCGGACAGGGCCAGCGCCGCGATATACATGCCGCTCAGATTCACCCCGGCCTTTCTCAATTTCCAGTTGCCGAGGTTTTTATTGAAGGCCTGGGCGTTGTCGAACATGTTGCCCATGTCCGAGACATTGGAGACATCCCAGCCGCTGATGTCCTGGTTGAAGACCATCGCGAACTTGAACATGCTGTTCATATCCGTCACTTTGCCGACCTGCCAGCCGGAGAGGTCCTGATTGAACGAGTCAGCGTCGCAGAACATGGAATTCATGTTCGTAACGTTGGAGACGTCCCAGCCGCTGATATCCTTGTTGAACTGCAGGGCGTTCTTGAACATCGCCCCCATATCTGTGACCTTGCTGACATTCCAGGCCCCGATCCAGCGGTTGAAAGGGCTGCAGCCGAAAAACATGGAATTCATGTTGGCGACCTTGGCGACGTTCCATTGCCCGATGTCCTGGTCAAACTGGCAGTTTTGGAACATACAGCTCATGTCGGTCACGTTGCCCACGTCCCAGGTGCCGATATCGTCGTTGAAAGCAGACTGCCGGAACATTCCGCTCATATCGGTGACGGTGCCGGTTGCCCAGTTGGCAAGCCGCAAAGAGGAGACTTTGTCGCAGCAGCCATCGAACATGTGGCTGAAGTTTCTCGCGGAAAGGGTCTTCCAGGTGCTGAGGGATTGGGTGAAACCCTTCTGGCCGCGGAACATGTAACTCATGTCGGTGACCCTGGCGACGTCCCATTTGTCGATGTTCTGGTTGAAGATCCCCGTGCCCAGCTCATTGTTGAACATATAACGCATGTCCGTCACCCGGGACACGTTCCATTTGCCGATGTCCGAGTTGAACGCCCTGGCCTCGTGGAACATGAAAGCCATATTCGTTACATTGCCGACGTTCCAGCTGCCGATGGGTTGGTCGAAAGCGTGCGCCGAGGCAAACATGCCTTTTGTAGTGGTGACGTTTCTGAGATCCCACTTGCTGATGTTTTGGTTAAACTGCGTCGCACCCATGAAGAGAAAACTGAGATCCGTGATCTGTTTGATATCCCATTTCATCACGTTGACGCAGTTGAAACTTGAGCAATAACTGAGCATACCGGAGATGTTGGTCACGGTCGGAGGCAGATTGACAGGCACGCTGACCAGGGCGGTCGCGTAATAAAAGGCCCGCGCCAGGGAGACCAAACCCAGGTCGCTGCCCCAGGACAGCACTTCAGTGATTTTGTTGATTCCTGGCAGGGGCATGCCAAAATTGTCTTCCGGCACATAGGCGAATTCGCTGAGTTTGCCCGAAATGGCAATGTGATAATCGCCCATCGCCTTATAGGTGTGGGATTTGTAGCCTCCGGACGTGAACACTTCCGGCGGTGTTTCGTCGCCCCAGTCGACTGTACAGGATTTCCCTGCCGGTATTGATTTCAAAGGCAACTGCAGCACCAATCCGGGCATTTCAGTCTGCACCCTCAAGATCATCGGCGACGCTGGCGTGGTTTTGATCAATGCCATAATTCTATCCTTTTCTGTTCATTGGGAAGAGTTCCGCCGCTCTGCGCGGAAGGACTGGCAATTCATGATACCGCAACCGATCTGGCTTGGCATGGTTGCGGAATCATTCGGGCGGACAATGGCTCTGCCGGCCATCTATCCGCGCTCATCTCAACATCTGTCAAGGCTATATTGGCAAGCCTGATTTGCATGTTACGTTCCATTCGCGAGGCGTTTTTGGCTCAGGTTCCGCTTGTGCAGACGCCGCAAGTCCGGATACTGCGAGATGAACAGCCCCAAAATCGTCAGGGCCACACCTCCCAAAGCATTCAGGGTCAGGGCGTCGCCCAGCATCAGATAAGCCAGGAACACCGTGAAAACCGGGATCAGGTTCGTGAAGACGTTTGATTTGATCACGCCCAACTCCCTGATGACGCCGGTGTAAAGCAAAAACGCGCCAACCGAAGCAAACAGCGACATCGCCGCGATGGTCAGCAATCCTGAGGCGGAATGCCGCACTCCGCTAAAGTGTTTCCAGTCATAGAAAATGACCAGCGGCAGCATGTAGATCATGCCGAATAGGTTCTGGCAGGCCACGATCGTCAGGGAACTGTATTTGAGGGTCATGCGGCGGACCGACACACCGTAGCACATGCCGGAGAAAACCGCCAGCAGCATGAGCAGGATCCCTTTCAGGGTGCCGGAGAGGTCGGGTTCGGCCATGCTCAAAAGCGCGACTCCGGAAAAGGAGACCAGCAGTCCCAAGCCCAGAAAGGGTGTGATCTTCTCCTTCAGGACCAGCCAGGCTCCGAGGGCGGTGACGAGCGGGATGGTGGAAATGATCAGCGAGCCCAGGGTCGAGGAAACGTGCCGCATGCCATTGGCCTCCCCCAAAAAATAGAGGAAGGGCTCGAAAAAGGCCACGAGCATCAGGTAGAGCAGGTCGCGGCGCTCTATCCTCTCCCGCTTGCGGAAGAGCAGGATCACGCCGGTCAGCAGTGCCGATGCCAGCAACAGCCTTAAAAAGACTATCTCGTAAGGCCGGTAGGTGATGAGCGCGATCTTGATCCAGACGAAGGTCAGCGCCCAGAACAGCATCGCGCAGATCGCGGCCAGGTAGATGGTCCACTTCCTCATAAGATCTTTTCGCCCGGTTTATTTCGTTTCGATCGCACCCACGGGGCAGCCTTTGAATTTACCGTAGCCGTCTTTGCAGATGCCGCACTCCGTGCATTTTTCCTGATCGATCACGGCTTTTCCCTTGACCATGGTGATCGCGCCCAAAGGGCAGGGTGCCACGCACAGCCGGCATCCGATGCATTTCTGCGCGTCCACCTTGTAGGCCGCGCCGCCGGGATAAATATCGCCGAGGTCAAAATCCCTCAGCCAATACATGTTCAAGTTTCCGGATTCCATCCATAACTTGCCCACCAGCATCAGATCCTTGTCCCGGATGCCTTCGACATAGATGGAATCGCCGTCCGCCAGGGCCAGCCCCAGCGTGTCCAGCACGCTTTGCGGAGCGAGCAGCAGGCGCATGTCCTCGCCCCAAAGTTCTTTGAGCCAGGGTTTTCCGTCGCGGTGTTCCACGATTCCGTGGTAACCGGAGATCTCGGCCTGGGTGTCGATCACCGCGCACAAAGACACCGCGATCACCGCCAATATCATCAAGAGCATGAGTTTCTTCATAACAGTGTTTCCTTGTTCTGTTTCTGCAATTGCTCCACAACGCTTTTCACTTCTTCGCTTCTGGATTTGGAACTTACCAGGATGGCATCCCCGGTTTCCACCACGCAAAGGTCGTCCACTCCGATCAGGGCGACGAATTTGTCGCTGTAAACGAAATTATTGGCGGCGCCCAGCGCCACGCCAGGTTGGCGGAAAGTATTTTTATCTTGATCAGCGGGCGTAATGTCCGCCAACGCTTTCCAGGAACCGACATCGCTCCAGCCATAACTGACCGGAATGACGGCCCGCTTCCGGCAAGGCTCCATGATCCCGATGTCCACCGGCGTGCGGGGCATTTTGCGATAGGCGGCCTCGACCGTCTCCCGGGGAGCCGAGTCCTTCATCAGGGACGCCACTTCTTCCGCGGCTTCCAGCGCCTGGGGCAGGAAGCTTTGGTAGGCCGCCCGGATCGCTTCCAGGGTCCAGCAAAACATCCCGCTGTTCCAGAAAAAGTTGCCCTGGCGGAGAAAACCGGCGGCCGTATCCAGATCAGGTTTTTCCTTGAAGCGCAGGACTTCCCGGACACCCGGTTCGAGCTCTTTCCCGGTTTCGATGTAGCCGTAGCCGGTGGCCGGATATTCGGGAACGATCCCGAAGGTCACCAAAGCGCCCGATTGCGCCACTTTGGCTGCCAGTTCAAGGCTGGCCAGAAAAGCCGGCGTGTCCCGGATCACATGGTCCGCCGGCAACACGACCATCGGCTCGTTGGCGGGATAAAGTCCTTCCAGCCAGGCCAGGCTCAAAGCGATGCAGGGCGCGGTGTTCATGCCAAAGGGCTCAATGATCACATTTTCCGCGGGCAGTTGCGGCAGATGTTCGCGTACCAGTGCGGCTTGAGCGCCGGCGGTGACGACATAGATCCGCTCTGCGGACACCAGAGGCGTCAAGCGGTCAAAAGTCAGTTGCAGCATCGATTTGTCGCCGGCGATCTGCAAAAACTGCTTGGGCCTGGCGGCACGGCTGGCCGGCCAGAAACGGGTGCCGGAGCCGCCGGCCATGATCAGGGCGATCATAGACAAAATCCTCTATTGCTCAATGGTCTGCACTCCCTTGGGATACGTGTAGTTCCAGATCCCGGCCGCAATTCCCGCGTTGAGCCGGATCCCGGAGAAATTGTAGGTCACAGTGTTGCCGCTTTTGTCCGTGTAACTGAGTTTGCTGACCACCCCAGTGTTTTTGTTGAGCGTGGCAGTGAGCGAACTCACCAGTTTGTCCTGGTTGGGAACGAGCTTGACGCTGGCGCTGGTTTTGTCTTCGGCCAGCACGCTGAGTTTCGACTTGGTCCAGTACAGCTGCAAGATCTCCACGGGATTCATCCGTCCGAATTCCGGGAGCACCTTGCCGCGGAAAAGCGTATTGGACGCGGCGTCGTACATCTCCACCTGGCCACCCTGGATGAGCAGGCGCTGAATGTTGGGCTTGGAAAAACTCATCAGCATGCGCCCCGGTGTGAAATAGATATTGCCGCTGTAAGTGATCGTCTTTTTCAGTTGCGGATAGTAATTGCTCTGTTGGAGCGAGGCCTGGAAACTGCTCAGGTTCTTGTAGGTTGACTGCAGTTTGGCATACAGTTCCGTGCTGCCGATGGCATACATTCCGACGGCGGCAAACAGCCAAACGCTGGTGGCAAGCAGGATCTTTTTCATGCGGTAAATCCCGGGTTAGCATTATTTACTGCAAGATTTACCATGGGCATCGCGCAATCCTGCATTCAATCGCCCCGGATGATGCCGCGCCGTACCAATTCTTCGGTCGTGGCCAATACGTCGCGCGATTTGGAGCCCAGATGCGGGCCGATGATGCGGGCGCGCTCCAGGAGGTCGATCAGCCTCCCGGCGCGGGCGTAGCCGATGCGGAAATGCCTTTGCAGCATGGAGACCGAGGCCGTGTTGGCGCTGACGACGATCCTCGCCGCTTCGGGAAAGAGTTCGTCGTCATAGTCAAATTCCCCGTCCTCTTGACCGCTGTCCACAGCCACGCTGAAATCCTGTTTCGGCTTGGGCTGCATGGCCAGGAATTCACAGACCCGGGCGATCTCGTGGTCGGAGACAAAGGCGCCGTGGATGCGCTCGGGAAGGGCCTTTCCGGGCGGCAGGAAAAGCATGTCGCCGTTGCCCAAAAGACGTTCGGCGCCGATCATGTCCAGGATCACCCGCGAATCCACTTTGGAAGAGACCTGGAAGGCGATGCGGGCAGAAAAATTGGCTTTGATGATGCCGGTGATGACCTTGATCGAGGGCCGTTGGGTGGCCAGGATCAGGTGGATGCCGAC
>MTKZ01025736.1_pt1 | contig 20422 bp, 16 predicted proteins | sample 1042781 | NCBI WGS metagenome assembly MTKZ01 (sample SAMN06212207, study PRJNA360539) | anaerobic digester metagenome | biome: Wastewater treatment plant; material: sludge; isolation source: anaerobic digester fed with sludge from wastewater treatment plant | place: Denmark: WWTP Viborg ... | reverse complement strand
GTATCCCCGGGGGTAGTAAAGAAGGAGTGGGATCGCGCGCCCTCCGTTGCTGCGCCGATAAGGTCCCACTGGCACACACAGCCCGGAACACTGAACCGCCGCAGTCACCTTTTGTATTCTATCCCCGGGTTTGGGGCATGTCAAACCTCACCGGCCGGCCGGATCATCCGCAGGTGGCCCGCACTTCTGACGCGAATCTTCTTGACCGGGGACTGCGCCAGGGGGTACCATCAGGGTGCGAACCGGCGCCGGCCGGGGAGTTCTAGCAGAGAGGAGCAGGAACGCTCATGTTCAGGAATCTGGGGCCGGGGGCAATAGGGGTGGACCGGAACGCGCTCGACATTTTCACCGCCGCGCGGGAGGCGGGTTTCGAGGGGCTTGACCCGGATATGGGTCAGGTGGCCGAACTCGGGCCGACGGCTTTTCTGCGGCCGTACGAACAACACGGACTGAAGGTGGGCGGCTGGGGCCTGCCCGTGCCTCTGCAGGCTGGCGACGAGCAGTATCGGGCGGCTCTGGACAGGCTCGGAGCCACGGCCGCGGCCGCTGCTTCGGTGGGCGCAACGCGCTGCGCCACCTGGATTCCTTCCTGCTCCGATGAGCGGCCTTTCTCCGAAAATCTGGCGTTTCACGTCCAGAGGCTGCGGCCGGTCGCGGAGACGCTGGGGGAGCACGGCTGCCGGCTGGGGCTGGAGTTTATCGGTCCGCGGACGTTTCTGCGCTCGAAGAAGTATCCGTTCATCCACACGATGGAGGGTATGCTGGAGCTGTGCGAAGCGGTCGGGACGGGCAACGTGGGGTTGCTGCTCGATTCGTGGCACTGGTACACGTCGCACGGCACACTCGGAGATTTGAAGAAACTGACGGACGCGAATATCGTACAGGTGCACATCAACGACGCCCCGTCCGGTGTTCCCGTGGATGAGCAGGTGGACAGCGTGCGGGAAATCATGGGCGAGACGGGGGTCATTGACCTCACCGGGTTCCTGCGCGCGCTCAGGGATGCCGGGTACACCGGCCCTGTGACGCCCGAACCATTCAGCGCGAAGCTGAAAGAGATGTCCCCGGCGGAGGCTGTATCATACGCCGGGGCCGCGCTGAAGGTGGTCTGGGAAGAGGCGCTCGGTTGCGCTTGAACATGCACTCGGTTCCGCTTGAGCGGCCAGTTGGCCGGAACGGACAGGGACCTGTACAAATCACGCATAAACGGCGTTGGCGCGCGCCAGAAGAGATAGACTGATACTGTCCTGAGCAACTCGCAGGACAGGAGGTGATAGAGGTGAAAAAGGCACTGTTCGTATCGTTGCTGGCACTGGTTCTTGCCGCCGGTCCGGCGCTGGCCATCCAGCCGGGTTCCTGGGAGTGCATGGGCTACACCGTCACGGTGACGGCGGACGATCCTGAGGATACCAACGCTTCCGGCACGCTGGTCATCACCAGGGACGACGACTACGCGACCGTGGCGGTCGAAGGCGCCTACGAGAGAGTCGGTGACAGAAGGCCCGTCACGTTCGTGGAGATCTGGGGAACGATCACGACCCCGGACGGAGTGATTGAGGTCGACAGGGACTTCACATTCAAGAACGGGCCGCGCAAGGCCGTGTGGTACACGGTTGTTTCGTGGATCGAGAGTCAGATCGCGAACTGAAACCGGGCTGACAGAAGCCTCGTGTGAACGTGGAGCCGCCCTTGCCTGGCCTGGGCGGTTCCACATAATCGCATCTGCCCCGCGCGCGGGGCAGAGATTCGCAGAGGAGGCAGGGGCGGCGCGGCCGCGAGGAAGTCGCGGTGAGGCCGCCCGGAAGAGCGCATGCTTTATGAAGGCCTTGCGAACTCCGTGCAGAAGATATGCGCGCTGGTGACGATCACATACTTCGCCAGCCGCACGGAGCTTTTCGCCAGAGTTTTCCGGTTTGCCGCCCGGCCCGGAGACAGGCTGTTCGCCTTCCTGTTCTTCTCGGCGCTGGCGGTGGCCGAGGCGCTTTTCTCGTCGCACGATCCGCTGCTTGATGCGGGGATATTCTCCGCGGCGGCGGCGGGGCTTGTGAGCGGCCTGTGGCCGGGAATCGGCGTGGGCGCCGTAAGCGCCGCCGCCGCGAGCTTGCTGCGATCCTCCTGGTCGCCGGGTGACGCCCTGCCGGCCGTAATCGTGGGGGCGCTCGGCGGCTGGGTCTGCCAGTTCAGCCCGGCGTTCGCGCAGAGGGTTCTGGCGGGATTCCTCGCGGGCATGCTCGGCCACGGCATCTGGCTTGCGGTCCGGCTTCAGCAGGACTATCTGATAGGATCGTGGGACGCCGCCGCCGTGCAGTACGTGCTTCCGATGTTTCTGAGCGGCGTGGGGGTGGCGCTGTTTCTGTTCATTGTTGGAGACATGCGGGCGCAGCGGGAACGCATCGAGCGCAGTGAACTGGCGCGGGCGCTGGGGGAGGCAAACCGCTTTCCTCCGGTTGCGTCGGGAGGCTGCGACGAGGCTTCGGCGGCGCACACGGCGGCCCTGGTTCAGCGGCTGACGCGAGTAGCGGCTGTGGCGGTGGCGACGCCCGAGAAGATGCTGGCGCACGTCGGCGAAGCGGCGGAGCATCACCTCAGAGCGGGCGTGGTTCCGGAGATTGCTCTGCAGGCGATGGCGGACGGCGAGCGTCATGCGACGGACAGGCGAGAGGGGTGGTGCGAGAGGCCGGGGTGTCCGTTCGGGTCCGCCGTGGCAATTCCGATTGCCCACCAAGGGCGGCCCGGGTGCTCGGTGATTCTTTACGAGACGCGGCAGACGCGTTTCAGGCCGGAGGTTGTGGATCTGGCGGCGGAGGTGGCGCAGTTTCTGGTCAACTACCAGATGCGGGTGCTTGAGGCCGAGACGCAGGCGCAGGCGGCTTCGCGGGCGGAGTTGAAGGCGTTGCAGGCGCAGGTTCATCCGCATTTTCTGTTCAACGCGCTCAACACGCTTGCAGGGCTCTGCGAAATCGCGCCCGGTGAGGCTGCGCGGCTGACGGTGAAGCTGGGTGAGTTCTTCCGAAGCTCCCTCAGATCGGAGCGCGCGCTGATGTCGAGTGTGAGCGAAGAACTGGACACGGTCAGGGTGTATCTCGAGATCGAGAAAGCAAGGTTCGGCGATCGTCTGGAGGTGATCGAGGAGACCTGCCGGGAGGCGGATGACTGCTCGATACCGTCGTTCTCCATTCAGCCGCTCGTGGAGAACGCGATTGTGCACGGAGTGTCGCGCAAGGCCGGCCCGGGCCGGGTGAGGATCGCGACGCGCATCAGAAACGGGCATCTGCTTTGCTTTGTGGCGGACAACGGCAACGGATTTCCGGAAGGCGGCGGCGACTGGGCGGACCGGGAAGGTCATGCTCTTCCGATGCTGAAAGGCCGGCTGGACAGGATCTACGGCGGCGATTACCGGTTGAGAATTCGCACTAAGGCGAACGAGGGCACGGTGGTATGTCTCCAGGTACCCAGGAATCAGTAAAACTAGAAACCATCCGGGCAGTCGTGGTGGACGACGAGCCTACGGCGCGGGAGTATCTCAAGCTCGTGCTCGGCCGCATCGAGGGGGTTGAGGTCGCTGGCGAGGCCGGCGCGGCGGCGGAGTGCCTGGCGGTGGTGGCAGCTCAGCGCCCGGACGTGCTGTTTCTGGACATAAACATGCCCGGCGAGAACGGCATGGAGCTGGCTCAGGATCTTGCCCGCGTCAGCGGCGGCCCGCAGATCGTCTTCGTGACAGGCTACGACGAGTACGCGGTGCCCGCGTTCGAGGTGGCGGCGGCGGACTACGTGATGAAGCCGTGCAGCCAGGAGCGCGTGGAGCAGGCCATCGCACGGGTGCGCGAGCGGCTGCGGCACAACGGGGCAGCGAACGGCGCCTCTGGCGGCGGAACGCAGGTGCTCGGCAAGCTCGTCATCCGGGACCGGGAGGGGGCGAAGCTGGTTCCCGTGGAGGACATCTGCTACATCGAGACATCGCGGAGGCGGGTGCTGATACACACCACCCGGCACAGCTACGCGACGTATCTGACGCTGGCGGAGCTGGAGCAGAAGTTGCGCGATTACAGGTTCTTTCGGGCGAACGAAGGCTGCCTGGTCAACCTGGACAAGGTGCGCGAGGTATCGCACGCCGGGCAGCGGACCTATGAGTTGTTTATCACCGAACCGCGCGAGCACTACATACCGCTGTCGCGGTCGCGGGCACACGAATTGAGGGAGCTGCTGGACTTCTGAAAGGGAGACGCGGCGTCGCGAAAGACATGGTGACAGGCCAGTACAATCAGACGAGCCGGCGGTGGGGCGCGGAAGCGCGCGGCGCCAGGGGTTTCACACTGGTGGAGCTGCTGACCACCCTCGCCATCATCACGGTCCTTGTCGCCATCCTGACTCCCGTCGCCATGCAGGCGCGCAACCGCTCGCGCGCGGTGACGTGCCTATCGAACCTCAAACAGCTCGGACTGGCGCTGACGGCGTACTCCGAGGACTGGCAGGGCTGCCTTCCCCGCGTGTCCGGCACGCCGTTTGCCGGAAGCGCGCCCACGCCGGATCTGCCGGAAGGCTCGAGCGCGACCGGTCTGCGCGAAGCGCTTGCGGGGTATATCGGTGACAGCAGGATACTCATCTGCGGCAACGACCACGGGGCGCCCGAGTTCGGCTTCGGCGCGGAGAAGGGCAGCGTTCATTTGCGTGCTGGCAGCAGTTATGCGTTCTGGAGCGGAGCGCGGCACGGGCAGTACGGGCTGCAGATCAACGGCGGCAGGCTGGGCGCGCTCGAACCGGCGCAGGATTGCATGCTTCTGCGAGACTGTGGCAGCGGCTGGCACGGCTACCGAAGCCGCGTCGGCATGGACCTGACGACGACGAACGTGGCGAACTGCGTATTTGCCGACGGCCACGCCGCGGCTTCGCCCGTGCTTCGGATGGCGATCTCGGACCGTCACTACGCATGCCTCGCCTCAAACGGGCTGGCGCAGGAGGGCACGGTGTTTCTGAACGGCGCCGCCGATGACTGTGGGGTGTTGCTGTCCGGGCGGAGACGGCTTGTTGACGAGGGAAGAGGCTTCGAGATAGCGCTGAGCGGATCGGTGATGTCGGGGGGTGTGGACTACAACGTTGACCGGGTCTTCCGGTTCTCCGCGGACACGAGGCTGGAGCCTGCGTTCCGGCAGATTGCCGGTTGGGTTGACAGCCTCGTCGTCCGCTGATACACAAGAGTCACTATGCGTTCATCTAAGAGCAGTCCACTTCTCGCCGCCTTGGCGTGCCTGTCCGCTTGCGTTCTGCTGAGCTTGCCCTGCGTCTGCGGCGCTGACGCAGTCTGGACGCCAAACGGAGCGCCGGTGTGCACGGCGGTGGCATCTCAGGAGAGCCCCGCGCTTGTCAGTCTCGGCACCGGCGGGGCTGTCGTCGTATGGGCCGACGCGAGATCCGGTGAGTACGACATCTACGCCCAGCGTCTGAGCCCGGACGGGGCGCCCCTCTGGGCCGGGTATGGTGTGCTCGTGTGCGGGGCGGAGTACGACCAGCAGTTTCCCGCGGCCGTTGCCGACGGCGCGGGCGGGGTTATTGTTGTATGGCAGGACGGGCGCAAGGGCGATGACGGGATGGAGATATACGCTCAGAGGCTGGGGCCGGACGGCGCGGCGGCATGGGCTGCTGACGGCGTTCCTGTCTGCTCGCACGCCCCCGACCTGACGGACCCGCCCACCGCCTTCTCGCACGTGATCTGCAGCGATCTGAACGGCGGGGCCATCGTCGCCTGGCGCGACACGCGCTCCGACCCGATTCTGGCCAACACCGAGATCTACGCGCAGAGGATTGCCGGCAGCGGCGCCGCGCTCTGGACTGCAGACGGCGTCAAGGTCCTCGGCTTCAGCGGAACGAAGTGGGCAACCCGCAACCCGATTATCGCGCCGGATGGGTCGGGCGGAGCGGTCATCGTGTGGCAGGACGGCAGGAACTCGGTTTCGACAGGCAACGACCTGTACGCGCAGAGGGTGACGGCGGCGGGAAGCGCCGCGTGGGCGGCGAACGGCATCATGCTCTGCAACGCGACGGGAGAGCAGAGCTACCCCGACATAACCTCTCTCAATGGCAGCGGCGCCGTTGTCGTGTGGGAGGACAAGCGGTCGGGCAATTTCGACATCTATGCCCAGCGCCTCGACCTCTCCGGAACGCCCGCGTGGGGCGCGAACGGCCGGGCTGTCTGCACGAGCGCGAACAACCAGCGGACGCCGCGGGTGACTGTGGACGGAAACGGCGGGTGCATTGTGGCGTGGACGGATGCGCGCTCAAGCGCGCTCGAGACCGATCTGTACGCGCAGGCGCTGGACTCCCTGGGCAATCCCCTCTGGACCCCGCAGGGCGCGGCGGCCTGCCTCGCTCCGGGATCTCAGACGCGCATACGCATGGCACCGTCGCTTCCCGGGACGGTCATGCTCACGTGGATGGACACGCGCAACGAGTCGTCGCCGGCGCTCTATGACGTCTACGGGCAGATGCTGCGCGCGGACGGGTTGCCCGCGTGGGCGGCGCTCGGGGTCCCCGTGGCGGTTCTGCCCGGCAGCAACCAGCGCCTGCATCAGACAGAATCCGACGGCTCTGGCGGGGCGTACACCACATGGGAGGACAACCGGAACGCAGCCGACTGGGACGTTTACGCGCAGAGGCTCTCGCCGTGGACGCCCGTGAGCAGCACGGCCGAGGCGAAGCTTCTGCCGTCCGGGTCTGCTGTGCGCATTCCGGCCAGGGTCGTGACGGCTGCGTTCAGCGGCAGCTTCTACATCGAGGAGGCGGACCGGTCTTCGGGGCTGAAGGTCGTGTCGGCGGCGGCGGTGTCACCAGGCGATATGGTGGCTGTCTCCGGCGTGACAGGCACGGGCTGCGAGCCGCTGTTGAACGCTCTGCTGGTCGAAAAGACGGCGACCGCGCCGGTTCCGCTGCCGCCGGGCGTGCGGGCGGCCTCGCTTGGCGGAGAGGGCGTGGGAGAATCTCACGGCCTCAGCAACCTGGGGTTGCTTGTGCGCGTGTGGGGACGGGTGACCACAAGGGAGGCCGGACCGCCGCAGTCGCTGCTGGTCAGCGACGGCTCCGCGACGGTGCGGGTCTATACCGATTCGACCGCCGCGGTCGGGGATTACATCACGGCGACGGGCATCGCGTCGTGCGAGGCGGGCGCTTCCGGCCGCGAGCCGGTGCTTCTGACGCGGAGCATTTCAGATGTTCAGGTGGCCGTTGTAGCTCCGTAGGGCGGCCCGGCAGACGAACGCCCAGGGCTTTTCGCCGATGCGGGTGAGGATGACCGTGCCCGTTCCGGGGTGTGGGCTCTGAAGCTGCCGGAGCAGCGTCGGGACGTCCGCTGCCGAGGCGCGCTTCTTGACTTCCACGCTCCCGATTTCGAACTCTCTCAGCGCGGCGCGAACGGCCTTCAGCGAGAACGGCAGGCTGCGGAGAATCTCGTAACAGGAGACCAGAACCGACGGGGTTGGGACGTCCACGGTGAGGTACCCGATCCGCGGGTCCATCGCGGCGGCGTTCAGCTTCTGGCAGAGCTCGGGAATCAGGCCGGCGCGGATGATCGCAGGGTCGGGCTCGAGCAGGTAACGCAGGGGCTCTGAGATTGGCGGATCGGGGACTCCCGGCACGGCGGACAGGCCGTAGCCTCCGACGATATGCGCCGTGCGGCTCGATTCTGGCGCACAGGCGCCGTACCAGACGACCGCTTCCTTGCACTCCCCCCTGTGCGAAACGAACTCGACGCTTCCTCCGAGCAACGCCAGCTCCTCGTCGGGTGTCGCCGGCGACAGCTTGGCGGCCATGGTCTTCGCCTTGCGCGACAGCTCCAGGATCAGGTCGGCGGATGGCGAGAGGCCGGCCAGGTGGCGGCTTCGCTTCCCGGCCGCGCGGCGGGACGGGTCGAGGAAGTATCCTTCGGCGGCGGGGTAGTCCTCGGCGGCGGCAACGCGGAACGTGACGCACTCGAGCCCAGACGGCGCGAAATGCGCCTCCATGTTCGCGCGGGCCATGGCAACGCGTGCGGCGGAGATATCTGAAGCAATCACATGCGCGTCCGAGCCGACCGCAAACTGGATACTGTCGCCTCCAATTCCGCACGTGAGGTCGGCAAGCGTCTCGACTGCTTCGTGAAACGCAAGGCCTCGCTCGGTGGCAATGTCCTCTGTGGTCGCCTGCTCCAGACCCTCGCGGTCAAAGAACATGCGCTCGGGCCGATAGAACTTGGCTCGTGCCCGGTACCGCAGCTCGGACAGCTCGAGAATGGCGGGCAGCACATCAGGGGGAAACGTCTTGCGAAGGAGGGTTACGCGCCGGACAGGGTCGGCAGGAAGCTCCTCCCAGCGCGGAATGCGCTCGCGCAGGGGTGACTCAATAAGAGCGGCGATCTGTTCTGGCTCGACAGGCATGGCGCGCTGCCGCCCTATCGCGCCAGAGGGGCGGACATCAGCGGCCCGTTCCCTGTTGCGCGCGCAGCGCTGGGTAGGCGATGAGCGCCGACATGACGATAAGGAAGACGCCGAAGGTGGCTGTCAGGTGCGCGCCGGGCATGCTGATCGCAACGGCGGAGCCGGCGAGACTNNATCCCTCCCCCGACGCCGAGCAGCCCGCCCAGACATCCGCTGAGAAGCCCCACCGCAAGCCCCCAGACAATTCCCGCGTGCGCCGCAACACCCGCAGGCGCCGCCACATCCGCGCCCGCCATGCCTTCGTGAACCATGGTTGCGCCGGTGATGAGCACGAAGACCGAGAAGAGCAGGGTGAGCTGCCGGGCCGGAACCCGGCTCGCAAGCCTCGCCCCGATGAAGGCGCCGGCGAGAGTGCCGGGAATGAGCGTGGCCGCGATGGGCCAGTTCACTGCACCGTTCAGGGCATAGGCGGCCGCGGCCGCGGTGGCAATCACAATCATGATCGCGAGCGAGGTGCCGTGCGCGGTGTGCTGGTCTATCTTCAGCAGCAGCACCATGGCGGGAATCATCACGACCCCTCCGCCAACGCCCATGAGGCCCGCCAGAAACCCCGTTCCCAGGCCGATCAGAAGCAGCTTGGTCCAGGAGCCCGTGCCGCTCAACTCGCGTACTCTTCCAGAATCTGGCCCACCCTGCGGACGCGCTCGATGTCGCAGACTGGCGAGGGCTCGTCGGAGATACCGAGTATCAGATTCGGCGAGAAGGTCTCGATGACGTCGCGCGTCAAGCGCTCGAACGCGTCGTAGTCCGAATCGGGCAGGAAGCTCGTCATCGGAATCCCGTCCAGCAGGATCAGGTCGTCGCCCAGGGCTTGCTTCATCTCTTCCAGCGTCAGGTCGCCCTGCGGAAGCGGCGTGAGCGCCTCGAAACCGTCCAGGCGGCAGTCGTGGGTGTACTTGAGAAGCAGCTTCACGTTGCCGTCGAAGTGAGTCTGCGTGAACTTCCCGGCGGCGCGGAAGCGGTCGCCCCGGTCCTGATACACCGGCAGCACGAACTCCTCGAACAGCGGCGGTGAGAGCAGATACTGGTCCACATTGTCGCCGAAGTTGATGATGTTCATCGGCGACCCCAGCACGGCTTCGAGCACCGGCTCGTCGGTCTCGTTGATCAGGCGCACCAGCCGCTCCAGCAGGGGCCGGTCGTCAGCGAGCATGTAGGCCGTTTCCTGCCATCCGACGATTTCGATGAGTATCCGCTGCATATTGACGCGGGGCAGGAAGAGCATCGGCTCGGCGCGGTCGCCGATCAACTCGTCGCGCTGTCTGAACAGGTCGTGATCGAACCAGACCTTTCGGGTGCGCAGGATGTACTCGAGCACGTCCACATCCTTTGCGGTCTTAACAGGATACTCGGCGGTGTGGGTGGCGAGATCGCTGGTTGTGTGGCGCTCGGTCATCGTGCCGGCGGGCGTGCGGGTAATCCAGGTGTAGCCGCCCGGCTCGGGGATCATTTCGTTCGTGACGTCGTCCGCGTTCTGGATGCGAATGCACTCGTTGAAGTAGTGATACGGCCTGATGGAGCACCCCAGGTCGTCATAGACGTCCAGAAGCTCCATGTCCCTGTAGCGCTCCGGAAGCGTCCCGCGCGCCTTGTTGTAGCCGTACCAGTGCTCGATGCGGGGCTGGTAGACGATGTTATCTACGGGCTTGTGCTGGAATATTCGGAGCGTGCGTTCGCGGAAGGTCATAGACAAACGTGCTTCCCAGAGGCCAGTGGGCCACCGTCATAGTAACGGCCGCCGCCCAAAAAGTCAAAAACAGCACCGGCCGGCCGCTCTTTCTTGATTCCGGTCAAGGCCGCGGCCCCGCCAGCGGGGTATGATTGTGTCACAGACTCACGAACGCCGGTAAGGAGACACGAAACCGTGGAGAAATTAGCACTCGATCTGAACGCGAAGGCGGAGTTCGCCGACGAAGGCATCGTCAGCAAGACGCTCGTCGAAGAGCCGTTCTCGAAGGTCATTCTGTTCGGGTTCGCAAAGGGCCAGTCGCTCTCGGAGCACACGGCCAGCATGCCCGCCATCATCCATATTCTGAGCGGGCCCGCAAAGGTCCTGCTCGGTGACACGTGGCACGACGCCGGGCCGGGAAGCTGGTTCTTCATGCCGCCCGGGCTCAACCATGCCATTCAGGCCGAGGATGACGTCGTTATGCTTCTGACGATGTTCCGCTCTTGGGAGGCGGCCCCGGCGGAGTAAAGCCTAAGCCAGCAGCCGCGCGCGTATGACCGCCAGCAGATCGTCAATCGCCAGGCGCTCCTGTTGCATGGTGTCGCGGTCGCGCAGCGTGACCGTGCGGTCCGTCAGCGTCTGGAAGTCCACCGTGACGCACCAGGGCGTGCCGACCTCGTCCTGGCGGCGATAGAGCTTGCCGATGCCGGCGGTGTCATCGTACACCGCCCGCATCTCGCCGGAGGACTGCAGCAGGTTCTTGATCTCTTTGGCGGTCGCGACGATCTCCGGGGCGTTCTTCTTGAGCGGCAGCACGGCGACCTTGATGGGCGCGAGGCGCGGCGGCAGGCGCAACACGACGCGCGTCTCGCCGTTCTCCAGCGCCTCCTCGTCATAGGCGGCGCAGATGGCCGCCAGAAAGCCGCGGTCCACGCCAGCCGAGGGCTCGATGACGAACGGGATGATGTGCTTGTTCGTCACATGGTCGAAATAGGTGAGCTTCTCGTTGGACTGGCTGTTCTCGATGACCCTTGCCGTCAGCCCCAGGCTGCCCTGATCGCGTGAGTGCGACCCCAGGTCAAAGTCGGTGCGGTTGGCGATGCCTTCCAGCTCGTCGTACCCGAGCGTCGGGAAGTTGTAGAGCACGTCCACCGTGCGCTTTGAATAGTGCGACAGCTTCTCTTTCGGGTGCTCGTAGAGCTTCAGATTCTCCGGCTTCAGGCCGATCTCGTCGGTCCACCATTTCAGGTGGTCCTGAATCCAGCGGTCGTGCTCTTCTTCGTCGTCGCCCGGGCGGACGAAGTACTCGATCTCCATCTGCTCGAACTCGCGCACGCGAAACAGGAAGTTGCGGGGCGTAATCTCGTTGCGGAACGCCTTGCCGGTCTGAGCGATGCCGAACGGGAGCTTGCGGTTCGTCGAGTCCAGGACGTTGCGGAAGTTGACGAAGATCCCCTGCGCTGTCTCCGGCCGCAGGTACGCGAACGACTCGGCGTCCTCCACCGGCCCCACCTGCGTCTTGAACATCATGTTGAAGCTGCGCGGCTCGGTGAAGACGCCTTCGCACTCGCCGGGGCGCTTGTTCGGGTGCTTCAGGCAGACGGCTTCTTCGAGCTTGTCGGCGCGGAAGCGGCCCTTGCAGACCTTGCAGTCAATCATCGGGTCAATGAACTGCTCTTCGTGCCCGGAGTACTTCCAGACGAGGCGGTGCATGATGATGGCGGCGTCTATCCCCTCCATATCGTCACGCTCATAGACGTTGTGCTGCCACCAGAGGCGCTTCAGGTTGTTCTTGAGTTCGACGCCCAGGGGGCCGTAGTCGTAGGCGCCCTGCATTCCGCCGTAAATCTCGCTTGACTGAAAGATGAAGCCGCGCCGTTTGCACAGCGAGACGATGGTGTCCAACTCAAACAAGTGGGGTGTCCTTCCTTTTCGGGAGCATGGGGTGCAGGTGCTGCTTCAGCCCGCTTTTTCGAATTCCATCCGCCGGGCGCCCCAGAAGACGTCCCAGTAGTATCCGCTGAACAGCGGCGAGATGGTGACGCCCACGCTCTGGCCGGCGGCGTGGATGAACTCCCCTTCGCCGATATACAGCCCGGTGTGCGTGATTTTCTTGCGCTCGGTGTCGTTCGGGCCGCAGAAATAGACCAGGTCTCCCGGCGCGAGGTCGTCCGGATCAACGGGCAGCGCCCGCGGATCGTGCGCCTGGATCCCCGCATCGCGCAGAAGCTGGCAGCCGTTGACGTGATAGACGAGCTGCACGAAGCCGCTGCAGTCAATGCCGAACGGCGTGGTGCCGCCCCACAGATACGGCGTGCCGATGAACCGCCGCGCCTGCCGCACCAGGGCGTCGCCCTTCGGGTTTCTGGGCGCTTCAGGCGCCGCGTCAACGATCGCGATGTCGCGGACGGGAATCCAGCCCGCGCGGCCGTCCGGCAGCTTCGCCTCGATGAGCCCGCCCATACGGTCGCCGATGTCGAACTCGGTGGAGACGACCAGCTTTGTCAGTATGTCTGAGAACGGCTTCGGGTCCTTGCGGAGGTCGCAGATGAGGGCCTTGACGCGCCCGAACGGCTTCTGGGCGGGGTACGCGGCGCCCTTGTCGCGTTCCTGCGTGAACCGCGCCTGCAGCCAGCCCGTGTACGAGTCCCAGAGTTCCACCCGCAGCCACTTGTCGCGTGTTTCCAGCAGGCGGGCGGGTTGCCCCAGAATGGCCTGTGTGACAAGCTCCGTGCCCCCGTCGGGCTCGAGGTGCACGTTTACGACGTTCTTTGATATCGTGAGGGCGCGAAGAGTCTGCGTGCTCTTAGACAATAACTGGTCCTTCCTGACTGTACGGCGTGGCTATGGGAAACTCACATCCGAGCGGACGCGGCCGGCATGCCAGAGGCTCTGGCCCGTGCCGTCCGGGTTCCGCAACTCCTCCCAGGTCAGGTTCTTCGCGTGTCCGTCAAAGAACGCGACGTTCCACGACCCGGTGGGAAACTTCCTGAAGTGCCACTGCGAGTTCTGAGAGTTTGCGCTCGGCGCCGACGAGCCGAGCTGGTAAACATCAAGCAGAGCGGCGGCGAGCATCGGGTTCCGCACCTGGTCCATCTTGACCGGGCTAGGCTGGTTCGAGGCGTTCCACGCCGCCGGGCGGTTGGTGACATAGCTCGACCAGAGCGGCGCTATCTGCGGGTCGTTCGGCGCCTTCTTCCACATGTCGTAGCAGTGTTTCACGGGGTTGCCGGTCTTGCTGGCGATTGGGCCTCCGCCGTTCCGCCAGGTCAGCCCTTTGTCCGACGGGCAGCGCCAGACGTTGCGCCCGGACGTGTAGCGCTCGAGCACCACCTGCGGATACGGCGCATTAAGATAGACCCCCGCGTAGTCGTTCTTGTCCTCGAAGTCGGCGTTGAACGGGTAGAAGCCTTTCCAGTCCTCGCTGTACATGATGATCGCTTTTGCGATCTGCCCCACGTTGTTGAGGCACGAGGCCGTTCGCCCGCGCTCGCGCGCGGCGGCGAACACAGGGAAAAGAATGGCGGCAAGTATCGCTATGATGGCTATGACGACAAGCAGTTCGATCAGGGTGAAGCCGCTGTTCTTTCGAGTCATGTAAGTGTCCTCCAAACCGGAAGAGTCCTCCGGGCATCCACCGAAGCCCTGGCCGCCCCGGACGGACGGCAAAGCGGGCAGCAGCAGTGCTGCCGGGGTGGTGGCGTAACCGGATACAGAACAATACTACCACCGGATGCCGCGGCAGGGCAAGCGGTTTTCTGTGCGTAAGGCAGCCAGTCGCATCTCGTGCTGGCTGAGCGCCCGCGCGCGGGCGATTTCACGAGGGGCTGAAGTTGACCTGCAGCGGCCTCCGGTGCTATAATACAACGGAAGGACAAGAGCAATATATGGCCCACAAGGCAGACAAAACTCCGAAGGACTCGGAACCGCTTGAGCCTCAGGATGAGGCGTCCGAAGCCTCGAACAACCGCGTAGAAGGCCAGTACGAAGCAGACAACATCACCGTCCTGAAGGGACTCGAGGGAGTTCGCAGGCGCCCGGACATGTACATCGGGGACCGGGGCACGCGCGGCCTGCATCATCTGTTCATCGAAGTCGTTGACAACTCGATTGACGAGTCGCTGGCGGGGTTCTGCAGCAAGATTGATGTCGTGCTGCACGAAGACCAGTCGCTGACGGTTGTGGACGATGGACGCGGCATTCCCGTTGACATCAACACCGAGACGGGGCTTCCGGGCGTCACTGTCGCGCTGACGATGCTCCATGCGGGCGGCAAGTTCGGCGGCGGCGGGTACAAGTTCTCGGGCGGGCTGCACGGCATCGGCCTGTCGGCCGTGAACGCGCTCTCGAAGTGGCTGGTCGTCGAGGTCCGGCGCGACGGCAAGGTGTACCGGCAGCGCTTCGAGCGCGGCGAGATTGCCAGCGACCTGGAGGTTGTCGGCAAGGCCGACCATACCGGCACCACTGTAAGCTGGCTGTCGGACGAAGAGATCTTCGGGCCGATCATCTATCACCGCGATATTCTGGTGCAGCGGCTTCGGCACCTCTCGTATCTGAACCCCACCGTGACGCTCACGTTTACGGATGAGGCGACGGGCGAGACGCAGACGTTTTTCCACAAAGACGGCCTGGTGGCGTTTGTTGACGACCTTGCCAGAAACAAAGACCCGCTGCACAAGCCGATCTTTGTTGCCCGCTCCCGCGAAGACGTCGAGGTGGAGGTGGCCCTGCAGTACAACCAGGGCTATCAGGAACTGATTTACACCTTCGCCAACAACATTTACACGCAGGATGGCGGGACGCATCTTTCCGGCTTCAAGACGGCGCTGACGCGTGTGCTGAATACCTACGCACGCAAGTCGGGGGCGCTCAAGGACAAGGACCAGAACTTCTCGGGCGACGACGTGCGCGAGGGCCTGACCGCGGTTATCTCCGTGAAGCTCGTGAACCCGCAGTTCGAGTCTCAGACGAAGGTGCGGCTGGCGAATCAGGACGTTGATGGGATCGTCAACTCGGTGGTGGGCGAGGAGCTCACGCATTTTCTGGACGAGAACCCGGCAGTTGCAAAACGGATTATTGACAAATCCATCACCGCCGCCCGCGCGCGGGAGGCGGCAAGGCGGGCGGCGGACGCCGTCAAGCGTCAGAACGCGCTGAGTGTGGGCGGGCTGCTCGGAAAGCTGGCGGACTGCACCGAGCGCGACCCGAGCAAATGCGAGCTGTACATCGTGGAGGGCGACTCGGCGGGAGGCTCAGCCAAGCAGGGGCGCAACCGCGTGACGCAGGCCGTTCTGCCGCTGAGGGGAAAGATTCTAAACGTCGAGAAGGCGCGCATAGACAAGGCGCTCGAAAACGCCGAGATCCGCTCGCTGATCACCGCGCTCGGCACGGGCATTTCCATCAGCAGCCTCGGCACCGACGAAGAGGATGACGTCGAGGAGCAGACAGTTCTGGACCTCTCCGACGCCGATCTCGAAGCCGAGGTCGAAGCGAACGCCGCCAGCCGCGGCAATGGCAACGGCAATGGCAATGGCAACGGCAAGAACGGGCAGAAGATGTTCGACCTGTCGAAGCTGCGCTACCACCGCGTCATCATTATGACGGACGCCGATGTGGACGGCGATCATATCCGCACGCTCCTGCTGACGTTCTTCTTCCGCTACATGGCGCCGCTCATTGAGCATGGGCACGTTTACGTTGCGCAGCCGCCGCTCTACCGCGTGAAGGCCGGCAAAGATAACCAGTGGTGGTGCAAGAACGACGAGGAGCTGAACGCTCTGCTCAAGACGCTGAAGCGCAAGGATGTCACTATCAGCCGCTTCAAGGGGCTGGGGGAGATGAACGCCGAGCATCTCGCCGACACCACCATGGACCCCGAGAAGCGCGAGCTTGCGCGGGTGACGCTCGAAGACTCGATGGAAGCGAACGAGATCTTCACCGTCCTGATGGGCGACAAGGTGGAGCCGCGCCGCGAGTTCATCGAGCGCTACGCAAAAGAGGTGAAGAACCTCGACTGGCACGCGTAAGGGCGGCTCTCGAGCACCAGGCGCCTCCGAAAGGAGCCTCCTTCCGGCGCAGGAGCGATGTCGTCCCTCCCGCTGATCTCGGTCGTAATGCCCGCGTACCAGGCGGCGGAGCATATTGAGCGCGCTGTCCAGAGCATTCTCGCCCAGACGTTCGGCGGTTGGGAGCTTGTTGCGCTCGACGACGGCTCCAGCGATGAGACCCCGGACATTCTGGCGCGCTTTGCCGCATCCGACTCCCGCATCCGCCCCATCAGGCTTTCTCACGTGGGCATCGCGGCCGCTCTGAACCAGGGCATTGCCGCCGCGCGCGGCGAGTGGATTGCGCGGATGGATGCCGACGACCGTATGCTGCCCCGGCGTCTGCAAGCCCAGCTCGAATTCGCGGCTTCGCACCCGGATCTCGCCCTGACCGGGTGCCTCGTGCGGCTTGTCTCCGAGATGCCTCCCGCCCGCGAGCCGGGCATGCAGCGCTTCGTGAACTGGGCCAATGCGCTCGTGACCCCCCGGGATATCGCGCGGGAGATGTTCGTGGACTGCCCTGTGCCGCACCCTTCGTTCTTCGTCCGCCGCGAGCTTCTGGCGCGTGAGGGAGGATACACGCGGGAGGACGAGCCCGAGGACTACGAACTGGTTCTGCGGCTTCATGCTCAGGGGTACCGGTTCGGCAAGGTTCCGGAGACGCTGCTGGAGTGGACCGACCGGCCCGGGCGAGCGTCACGGACGCGGCAGACGTACGGCCTCGAGCGATTCCGGGCGCTCAAGGCACGCTACCTCCGGCAGACCGGCGCGCTCGAGTGCGGCTTCTATCTGTGGGGGGCGGGGAGCGTCGGCAAGAAGCTGCTGCTCGCGCTGCAGGCCGAGGGGCTGAACCCGGCGGCGCTTGTGGACATTGATCCGGACCGGATCGGGCAGACGATCCACGGCTGCCGGGTGATCTCGCCGGACGAACTGCTGTCGCTGCGCAGCCCCGGCGAGACGGTGCTGGGCGCGGTGGGAGCGCCGGGCGCCCGGGAGGACATCCGGGGGTTTCTATCCGGCGCGGGCCTGCGGGAGCCGGAAGACTTCTTCTTCGCAGCCTGAGAGCGCCATTGAGCCCTCCGAGCTTGACGATGGTGCTGGCAAGATAGCCCCGTCCACCACTCTGAAGCGTCTCAGGCGGGTTGCGGCCCTGCAAGGGCCTGCTTCCTGTTTCGGGCAGCCCAGAATGGGCAGCCCGATCATGGATCACGGGATCACGGCTCAATCCGCGGCCACGGGTGACCGGGGGACAGCCTGGTCCTGAAGGTACCCGAGTTTGATGGTCCGCGTCTGGCCTTCGACAAGGCTTACCCTGACCATTTCGCTTTGCTTTCCTGTCTTGCCAAGCGCACCCCGCACCTCCCACTCACCCGGCGGCAGGTTACCGAACACGAAGCTGCCGCGCTCGTCAGGCCGCACGCTGAAGCTGACAGCCTCGTTCCTGGCGATGATGCTGTACGGGATGAAGCCGGCCTCCTCCCACAGGCCGCGGATTGTCCCTCCCGGCCGCAAACTGAGCTTAACACGTGTAGTCAGGGCGGGATCGACCTTCACGCGCTGCCGGTCCCATCCGGCGTCCTGGCTCCAGAAGAGCAGCGTCTTCGCCCCCGCCTCCATGCAGCCGAGGTCGATCTCGCGCGCGTTGGCCTGCTGCGGCTTGACGCTGGTGGAGATCCCGTTCGTGCGGATCTCGGCGCCTTGCGGGTTCACGCCTTCCGGCACGTCGAGCGCCAGCCGGCCGATATCAGGGATATTGATCTGAATCTGATTCTCGCCCGCCTTGAGAGCAACGTCTCGCTGAAGGGTCTTCAGGCTGGATAGACCGATGATCACTTGGTAGTCACCAGCCTCCACGGGACCGGGGTCAAAGGGTGCGGGGCCAGCCAACTGCACCGGTCCGTCCGCCGCCTCGCGGAAGGGATTCATATATTCTCTGGACGAGTCGAAGCTTCCGTCGGCGCGCAGTTGCAGGGTCCTCGACATTGGCACGCTGCCGTTCTTGCGTACCCAGCTCGTGGCGCTTCCTTCGTGCAGCGCGCAGCCGCTGGGGGTGATAACGCTTCCCTGCACGTCCGCGGCGCTGCCGACGTTCAGCACAATGGTCTCGGCTGTCTCGGGTCTGACGGTACGTTCGACCCAGCCGAGCCTCCGGTCGTAAAAGAGCCTGAGGCGGGCGCCGGCGTATCTGTTGATGCTAAGCTTTGCCGTCCCATCCGCGGCGGTGGTTACGGGCGGGTGCGGCTTCAGCGGGTTTGCAGGTATGGAGAGGCGCCGAAACGCAAACTTTGTGCCGTCGAGGGGCCGCGGCACCTGCGCCCTGTCCATGTCCTCTTCGCAAATCACGCGAACGCCGGGGCGTGGCTGGCCGTTCTCGTCCACCACCCGGATAGGAATCTGGAGTGTTTCTGCCCGCTTCAGAAGCAGCGTCGGCTCCTCGCCAGCCTTCCAGCTGAGGTAGGCTGCGTGGTAGCCGGGCGCGGAGGCGCGCAGCAGAATCTCTCCGGCGGACGTGCCGAAGTGGAAGCGGCCAACTGAGTCCGCCTTGATCGGCGGCAAGAGCTTTTCGCCCTCGATGATCTGAACCCAAGCACCGCCGACGGGCGCGGACGCATCGTCTACTACCAGTCCGGAAACTGCAGCGTGCGCGCCGCTGGCAAGCAACAGGGCGCCCAAACACGAGAGCACTGACTTTCGCATGCGTTCCCCTCCTGGTGTTTGGAGCGCGACAGCATTGGAGTCCTTCAACCGGGTCGGCCAGTTGTGCTACTGGCTGACCCGGCAGGCAGCGCAGACCTTCAGGCGTTCCTGCTACTCTCCGACAACCAGCACCCGGTCACCCTTGCCCGATGCGGTAAGCTTGAGCGTGCCCGCGCCGAGTTCTCCCGCCGAGGTGTACGTGCCCGCCGCCGGGTCGAACCATCGCATGCGCGCGCCGGGTTTCAGCTTGCTGGCGTCCAGCTCAACCTCGCCGCTCTCCGGCAGATACACCATCGCCAGCGACCCGTCCTCGCTTCGCGCCGACGCGATGAACTGCAGCGCGGTGGACGGCTGGTTTTGCACCATCTCCCGATCCGGGCGCAGCGTCCACCACCGGATGGAGCCGAACAACTGCGCCAGATGCTTCACCGACTGCGACCCCTCGCTGTTCACGGCCTCGTACCACGGCCGGGCTTTGCCGAACTTGTCGTGATTGAGCGGCACTTCCCACGTCTCGGCCCAGCTCCAGACACCGTGGTGCCCGTAGGTTGCCCCCGCCGTCGGCGACACGAGCAGGCTGCGATACATCGCTTTTCGGACCGCGAGCGCATCGAAGTGCGTGCCCGTCTGAGGGCTCGTGATCTCTTCGTAGTTCGGCTCCATGTTGACGATGGGCCGTGCCGGACGCGTGCTCCACTCGGTCGCGGGCGGACCCTCCACCAGCCACTTCACCGCTTCCTCCGAATCGTTGTGACCGCTCTGATAGCCGATGAACGAGAACCATTTCTCCGCGCGGAAGTCGCCGCCGGTCCACTGCCGCGAACCCGGGTGCATCGTCACCGGCCGCGCGGGAGCGTCGCCGAACACCCCGCGCCCGATGTTCTTCCAGCGCGGCGCATACTTGCCCAGATAGCTGCCGTCGCCGCCCAGAATCCAAACGACGTTGTACGCACCCCAGCGCGCCACCAGGTACCTGCAGAGCCGGATGGCATCCTTCTCGCTCAGCGCCTGTCCCGGCTCGGTGCGCCATATCGCCCAGAGCATCACCGGCGCGGCCACCAGCCCGTGCTCGTTCATGGCGGCGACCTTCGCGTCCAACCTCTTGTAGAACTCCGGATTGATGCGGATGTCCTCTTTGCCCGTGAACGCGGTCTCCCCGTGGGAATCCTTGTCCAGCGCCACCCAGTGCGTTGCCACAAACTGCGCCGCGGTGAAGCCCTGCTTGCGGCGCGTGGACAGGTACTTGTTCCAGTCGTCCGGCTTCGCCTTCAGAACCCCGTTCCAGGCCGTGTCGGCAAGCCAGAAAAACGGCGTCCCGTCCATGTGAGCCATGTGACGCCCCGTGGCCGAGAGCTTCAGCGGGCCGTGAACGCGCAGCGGGTTACTGCCCCGGTATGGCTTGCACTCGAACGAGCCGGAGCGCCCGTGAAGCCCGGAGTTGGCCGGGTCGGTGCACTCCGACGTCCAGCGCCAGTCTCCGGTCTCGGTGGGGCTGAAGCGCACCCGCCAGACGCCGCCGCCGTCCCAGAACGCGTCCGCGCTTGCCCGTT
>MTKZ01005452.1_pt1 | contig 20423 bp, 16 predicted proteins | sample 1042781 | NCBI WGS metagenome assembly MTKZ01 (sample SAMN06212207, study PRJNA360539) | anaerobic digester metagenome | biome: Wastewater treatment plant; material: sludge; isolation source: anaerobic digester fed with sludge from wastewater treatment plant | place: Denmark: WWTP Viborg ... | reverse complement strand
CCAGTTCAACCGACCGGCGCTTGTCTGCATTGGTACGCTTCAATCCATGCGCCACGTTCGCCCTCTGGCGGGCTTTCCTTTTCCCCCCATGTCAGGACACCGGGCACGCAATCAAAACGCCTCATATCGAAACCTAGCGCGAAGATTTAGCCTGCCATGAGCGCCCGAGGCCAGAAAAGGGCCATTGAGCACCGGAGGCCACGTCTCGCGGGAGAATCAAAGTGCCTCACAAGCCAAATGGGGAAGCCGCTCAGCCTACCAAACTGAAAACTTCACCTTGAGCATGGTCTGCACCCTGCCAACCGTGTAAGGGGCCGAAGGATGCCGCAGGACGATGCCCTCTCCGCCACGGTCTAACACCGCCCGCAGTTCGCCGTTCAAGTGGCGCTTGCCCTTGCAGACCGTAAAAGCCACCGGCGCAGCGTAGCTTGTGACCGGAGCCGACCGGATGCGGGCCGACCAATCCCCGGTAGCTTGGGGACAATCGAAAACCCACAGCCGACAGGCCGGAGTGAACCGCCCATATTGGCAGGCCAGCCGGGCACCGTTCAAATTGCCGTAGCCTGCCCACAGTTCACAATCCAAGTGCCAAGTTGGCAGGCCCTCAGTGAACCAAGCCGGGGCATTGATAACATGCCCGCCCCTTGACCAGAGCCGCACCCCGTCCCAATAGGCGCGGCACCCGTCAAACTTCTCAGAGCACCACCACCCGGCAACGTCCTGCCCGGCAAAGTCGCTGCCGTGCATCATGGCCTTGTCGTTCATCGCCGCCCCTCCTTTAGCGGTCTAACTGCCGCCAACCGGAAGCCTCTCCCGCATGGTTCACTACCCGATACCGCTTCCCGGCAATGTCCAATTCCAAATGGTCAACCAGAGACGGGAGCAGATTCAGAAGCCGCTTGCGCGTCTCGCCATCGGCCAGTTGTCGCCGCAGTTCCTCGATTGCCTCGACAAAATCAGTTTCCGCCTTGCTGCCGGGGCGCAAATCCGCCTCGACATTGGCAACCCCCGCGAGCGATGAAAGCGCCGCCTTGATACCCGCATAAGCAGCCGGAGCCGCCTCAGCAGAAAGCAGTTTCGCGCTTGTCGCTTCCAGTTCCCGCCCCACAGCTTCCCGTTGCTTCACCAATGCCGTCAATTTCGCTTCCAGTGCCTTTATGGGGAGCTTTCCAACCAAGTCGGCTGCTTCTTCTATCGCCTTGTCCAAATCGCGCATACGGGCTTTTAGAGCCGCCGCCGCCCCGCTGGACTTCACCGCCCGCTTGCCGAGTAGGGCGGCAGGGTGTTCGCACAGAACGAACGTGAAGAAATCCAGTTCCAGCTTGGCGACCGATACCACGCCCCCCGCCTTGCAGTCCCTACCGAGTGACCGACCCCGGCAAAAGTAGTAGCTGCCCGTTCCGGCAGTAGCAACCGCACCCCCGCAGGCCGAACACCGCACCCGATTGCGAAACAGGTTGCCAATGCGCTCCCCCTTCCCCCCGCCGCCTTTGCGCCCGCGATTGTCTGCCAGCTTGCCGAGTAAGCGCCCATGCTCTGCCCGCGAAATCACCGACGGAAGGTAGCCTTTGACCTTTACCCCCTTGAGCGTTACATCGCCAGCCAAGGCCGGATTGTGGAGCAGGGATGCAACCGACCCTTGAACCCATGTTCCGCCACGCATGGACGGCACCCCGTCCCGTTGCAGACCGCGTGCAATGGCGAACATGCTGGCCCCGTCAAGATACTCGCGCACTATCCGCCGCAGGGTGTCAGCATGGTCATTCAGCCGAAACTCGCCCCCGCCGCGCTTGTCGCCCACGTAGTCAACCCAAGCGGGCCGCCACGGGCCGAGCGGGAGCTTTTTACCGGACGAAGCCGCCGCCACACGGATGCCGACTGCCTTTTTCACGCGCTGACTCAGGCCGGAAGAGTACTCATTCGCCGAGGCCATTTCAATAAGCGCCATGCCCGCCAGCATCGGATTCTTGCGGATGCTTTCGAGGGTGTAGTGCGTACGGCTCACGCATGAGTAAATCTCTACGCCGCTTTGCAGCAGGCTAAGCCAGACCGGGAAAACGATGTCAAAGTAGTTTCGGGAAAACCTGTCCAACCGTTCGACGATGAGCACCGACCCCGCCGCAATCTCGCCCCCACGAACACGGGCAAGAAATGATGCCAGATTGCCCTTGTGCATATTGGCCGCGTGCTCTCCATTCTCGCCAACCTTGTAGGCGCTCACCCCTTCATCCGGGGCAATGTCTATCAGACGCCAGCCTTGCTCCGCGCAGACTTCTTTCGCCAGTTCAAGCTGGCGCTCCAAGCTGGAGCCGTCGCCCTGCTTCTTACTCGAAAAACGCCGATAGCTGTAAGCCAGTTTCGCCCCCGTCGCTGCTGTATGTTTTGTAGTCATGGGAGAAGATTATCACGGCAACTCTTCTTTGTCAACAGTTCCGAGGTACTACGGTATTGGGATGGGGAGGGGACGATGAGCGGAGGGTGGGGCGCCGGGGTGGAGAATTGGCGGAAGTGCCGTGCGGACAGGTGGTTACCTCGGTTCGGGGCGCGGGGGCGCGGATAGGTTCCCGGCGGGGCCTGGCTGGCTTGGGCTGGGGGAAGGCGTTTGGGGCCAGGAGTCCGGGCCGCAGTCCGCTTTCCAGGCGCCGGGAATCGTTGCGGCAGGCCCCCCAAGCCTTGGGAAGTTGCCAGAAACTGATATGCGCCCGCACGCCTCAAAACTCAAAAATACCGCTTGATTTGCCAGGGTGCGCCTCGTATATTGCGCGCTCTTTTCAAGAGAAAGCGAATTGATTTATGCGACGTCCAAAAGGCATCAAGACCAAGAAGTCGGTGGCCAAGCGTTTCAAGATAACGGCCAGCGGAAAAGTGTTGCGCACGAGCGCCGGCCGGCGGCACTTGTGTCAATCCAAGCCTCCCAAGCGCCGGCGCGCGCTGCGCGGCCTGGCTGTGGTTGACCCCACAGACGAATATCGCGTCAAGCAAAGCCTGCCGTTCAGCCACTAAGCCCCTTTTACAGAGAAACCATCAGCCAGTAACGATTCATGCGCGTAACTAACGCTCCCGCTTCCCGCAAACGCCGCACCCGGATGATCCGAGCCGCCAAAGGCTTCCGGATGCGCCGCTCCAAACTTTACCGCTACGCCTCGGACGCGGTTGATCACGGCCGGGCCTATGCTTACCGCGATCGGCGGACCAAGAAACGCAACTTCCGCGCGCTGTGGCAAATCCGCATCAATGCCGCCGCCCGCGCCGCCGGCACGACTTACAGCCGCTTCATGGAGGGGCTCAAGGCGGCCCAGGTGGCGCTGGATCGCAAAATCCTGGCCGACCTGGCAGCCACGGATGCCGCCGCTTTTAACCAGTTGGTCAAAGTCGCCCAGGACGGTCTGAAGGCTAAAGCCGCGAAGGCTTGACATTTCAGGCGACCGATTCCTCATTGCCAGAAAGTGGACGGGCGACCCGAACCGGCTCGCCCGTTTGCTTTTCCGGCCCGCGGCGTCGGGGAGTGCATGGCGGAGAATGATTTTATGGCTGGATTCCTGGACCAAATCGAACCGTTAAAGCAGGCGGCGCTCGCCGAACTGGACGGCGCGGCGGACCTGGCGGCGCTGGAACAGGCGCGCGTCAATTATCTTGGCGCGAACGGCAGGTTCACCGCGCTGATGAAGCAACTGGGCACGCTGCCCCGGGAGGAGAAGCCCGCTGCCGGCAAGGCGATTAACGGCGCCAAAGTCGAGTTGGAGGCCGCGCTGGCCCGCCGTCGCGGCGAACTCGAACTCAAGGCCGCGCTGCCCGCGGAGCCGACCGACTTCACGCTGCCGGGCCGTCGGCGCATTCTGGGAAAGCTGCATCCGCTGACGCAGGTTACCGAGGACATCGTGCGCAGCTTCCGCAAAATAGGGTTTGTCGTGGCCGAGGGGCCGGAGGTGGAAGACGATTACCACTGTTTCGACGCGTTGAATACGCCGGCGGATCACCCGGCGCGGGATACGCAGGACACGTTTTACCTGGGCGGGGCGGAAACCGAAGCCGCGCCCCCCTTGCTGCTGCGCACGCATACGTCCTCCGTGCAGATTCGCGTCATGGAGAAGCAATCGCCGCCCGTGCGCATCATTGTGCCGGGCCGCTGCTACCGCCGGGATAACGCGGACGCCACCCACAATCCCACCTTCCACCAGGTGGAGGGGCTGTACGTGGACCGGAATGTCACCGTGGGGGATCTCAAGGGCACGGTCGAATTTGTTTTCAAGGAACTGATGGGCGAGGAGACGCAGATTCGCTTCCGGCCGCACTATTTCAGCTACACGGAGCCGAGTTTTGAAATAGACTTCAGCAGCCCGATGACGCGCAAGATGGGCAGGGAGTGGCTTGAAATTGCCGGCTGCGGGATGGTGCATCCGCAGGTGATCGAGAACGTTGGTTATGATGCCGAGGTTTGGAACGGGTGGGCCTTTGGCTTTGGCATCGAGCGCATTGCCATGATTCGCTACGGCATCAACGACATTCGGCTCTTCTACGAGAACGATCTGCGGTTCCTGAAACAGTTTTGACCGCCATGAAAGTCACCTTTAACTGGCTTAAACAATACGTCGAGTTCGATTGGTCGCCGGCCGAACTGGCCGAGCGGCTAACCATGCTGGGGCTGGAAGTTGAGAACGTCCAGAAGCTGGAAGGCGAATTCGAGGGCGTGGTCGTTGCGCAGGTGGTCACCAAGGACAAACACCCGAATGCCGACAAACTCAATGTCTGCCGGGTCAACGATGGCCAAGGCGAGCGCCAGATTGTCTGCGGGGCGCAGAACTTCAAGGCGGGCGACAAGGTGCCGCTGATCCTGCCCGGTTTCAGCCTGCCCGCCAAACCCGGCGAGGCGCCGCTGCTCATCAAAGTGGGCAAAATCCGCGGCGTGGAATCGCTGGGCATGATGTGCGCGCCGCAGGAACTCGGCTTGGGGGACGAGGTGTCGGGGCTGCTTATTTTACGCGAGGACGCCCGGGTTGGGCAGCCTTTTTCCGAGTATCTCGGCCGCTCCGGCACCGACATGGTCTATGACCTGGAAATTACGCCCAACCGGCCTGATCTCAATAGCGTCATCGGCATCGCGCGCGAGATCAGCGCCGTGACCGGCAACCCGCTGCGGCTGCCCGAGGTGAATCTCACCGAAGCGAGCGGGCGGGTGGCGGACGCGGTGGCGGTGCGCATTGAGGACGCCGAATTATGCCCGCGGTACACCGCGCGGGTGATTCGCGGAGTCAAGGTCGCCGCGAGCCCGGATTGGCTGCGGCACGCACTGGAAAAGGTGGGCGTCCGCAGCATTAATAACGTCGTGGACGTGACCAACTATGTGATGCTGGAGACGGGCCAGCCGCTGCACGCTTTTGATTATCATTTGCTGGCGAAATCGGCTGCGAATGGCCTGCCCACCATCGTCATTCGCCCCGCCGCGGAGGGCGAAAAGTTCATTACCCTGGACGGTCAGGAGCGTGCCTTGACCCGCCAGATGCTGTTGATTGCCGACGAGACCAAGGCGGTGGCCCTGGCGGGGGTCATGGGCGGTCAGAACAGCGAAATCAACCCGAACACGGTGGACGTGTTGATTGAAAGCGCCTGCTTTAAGCCGCAGAACATCCGCGCCACCTCCAGGAAGCTGGATTTGCGCACGGAGTCGTCGTACCGCTATGAACGCGGCGCGGATATCGGGATTTGTGATTGGGCCAGCCAGCGGGCGGCGCAGTTGATCCTGGCAACGGCGGGCGGCAAGCTGGCCCGGGGGCTGGTGGATGCCTGGCCGCAGCCATTTGCGCCCCGGCAGATTACCCTGCGCCATGCCCAATGCGATGCGGTGCTCGGCGTGGCGATTCCGGCGGCGCAGCAAACCCAGTTCTTACAGCGGTTGGCGTTGAAGGTTGAGGCGGGCCCCGCGGGCGAGCCGCCGGCAACCACGTTTGGCGTGCCGTCGTTTCGCGTGGACTTGAAACGCGAGATTGATCTGATTGAGGAAGTGGCCCGGCTTTATGGGGTGGATAAGATCCCCGCCACCCCTCCGCGCGGCGCCGTCGGCGCCCATCCCCACGATGCGGTGCATGATCAACTCGCGAATGTCCGCCGTATTCTGACCGGACTCGGGCTGTATGAGGCGCAAGGGCAGACGCTCGTTTCGGACGTGGTCGCCAGGCTTACTCACGGCAGTGCGCTGGTCCCGCTGTCCAATCCGCTGAGCAGCGATATGAACGTGCTGCGGCCCAGCCTGCTGCCGGGCTTGCTCGCGGCATTGCGCCATAATGTTAGCCGCAAAATCAATGACCTCGCCTTGTTCGAGGTGGGGCGCGTCTTCCTTGAGAGCGAAGGCCAGCGTCGTGAAGAACGCCGCGTGGCTCTGGCCTTGACCGGGCAGCGCCATCCGCTTTTCTGGAGCGGAGAGGAGCGGGAGGCCAGGTTTGATATCAGTGATCTTAAGGGCTTGCTGGAGGAATTCCTCGAGCAATTTGGCGTGCGCGGAATGAATTACGTGCGCCGCCCAGAGAGCACCGCCCTCTTCCTTGAGTCGGCCACCGTGCATCTCGGCCGCTTCCAGCTTGGCGAGTTTGGTCTATTGCTGCCATCGCTGGCTCGGCAGCATGATTTGCGGGATGCCGTGCTGTTGGCCGAGTTAAACCTTGACCTGCTGTTGGCACGCCGCAACCCAAATAAATCGTTCCGGCCGCTGCCGGCCTTCCCGGCCATTCGCCGGGATATAGCCATGATTCTGCCCGCGGCGACCACCCATGAGAGCATACTGCAAGTGATTAAGCAGGCCAAACCGGCGAATTTGGAGGCGGTGGAGCTGTTTGACGTGTTCCGGGGCAAGAATGTTCCTGCCGGCCAAAAGAGCATGGCTTACGCATTCACTTATCGCCACGCCGACCGGACGCTCACGGACGCCGAAGTCAACGCCGTGCATGATAAACTGGTGGTCCACCTCAAGCAAAGGTTGCAGGCCACGGTGCGGGAATAGAGGTTCTTGACGCGAAACGTGAATGGGGGCGAGGCCCGGGAACTGGCACCACGGCGGTAAGGCGCCCGCCCGGCTTCTCCGTATCCGTTCAAGTGCTACCGACTAAGCAAGTACAGGGCGCAAGCCAGGACCCCCGAAACCACCAGGGCTACCGCGAGCGACCAGCGCAAGTGGCGCAGCTCTTTGCGCCGCCGTGCTTTTCCGCCCATGCCCGGCAGCAAATAAAATCGCTGCGGCTCTTTGTCTCGCTCAAACCAGCGCATCGCAAAAAGCTTCATGATCGGAAATGGTTCCCTGCTGCTGAACTCTTATTCACGCAAATCGCCAACTCCTTCCACGAGGATTCCAGGCTGCCTGCCCGGCGGCCTGAAAGTCATGGTGCGCGAACAATTCCTGCATGTTGAACCACATGTCTGGCCTTTAACATGCCCTCGGATGCGCAAAATCGCCAGTCCTTTTTCCAGTCGCCCGCGGACTTCGCGCCGCGCATAAGCAGCAATTCGGGCGGCGGAAAGGCATTGAACGTGAAGCAGGTTATGCTACAACCCGCAGCGATGAAGATTAATCGCCGGCAGTTCATCCAGGTCAGCAGTTTATCCCTGGGCGCCGTGAGCCTGGCCCCGGAGTGGTCCCGGGGGGCGGCGGCTTCCGGACCCGTCAGCTTCATTGTCCGGCCGCCCAGGATGCATTTGGGCCTGGTCACCTACAATCTGGCGCAGGATTGGGATATCCCCACCATCATCCGGAACTGCGAAACGGCGCAATTCGAAGGGGTGGAGCTCCGCACGAGCCACGCTCACAAGGTAGAGGTCAACCTTACGCGTGAGCAGCGCCAGGAGGTTAAAAAGCGGTTCGCCGATTCGAAGGTCCAACTGGTTGGATTGGGCAGCACGTTCGATTACCACACGCCCGACCAGGCCAAGCTGCGCAAGGATATCGAGGCGACGCGCGAATACCTTGTCCTGGCCCATGATGTGGGCGCTCACGGAATCAAGGTGCGGCCGAATGCGCTGCCCCCGGAGGTTCCCGTGGCGAAGACTTTGGCGCAAATCGGGCGCGCCCTGGGAGAGTTGGGCGACTTCGCCCGCGATCACGGACAGGTGATTCGTCTTGAAGTCCATGGCGCTGGCACCTCTTTTCCTCCGCATATTAAGACCATCCTGGATACGGCCAATCATCCCAGCGTCGGCGCCTGTTGGAACTCCAATCCGACGGACCTGGACGGCGAGGGATGGGACCACAACTTTGACCTGCTCAAGGATAAGATCTTTTGCGTACATATGCGCGATCTGTTTATTGAAGATTACCCCTTCCGGAAGCTGCTCACGCGTTTAAATGCCATCAACTTCACCGGCTTCTGCCTGGCGGAGATTCCGGCCAGCGCGGACCCCGTACGAGTGATGAAATACTACCGAGCCCTTTGGCTGGCCTACCAGGAGCTGTTGTAGCCGCTGGGACCCGTGGGCAAATTCGTCCGGTTCCCGGGCGGGACCACGGCGTCAACGATTTGGCCTCCGCCGATTTCCATCTTCCGATCCGGCACACTCCGGTACGGCCAAAGCTAAGGCACTGAGAGCGGGCTGCCTCGGCCGGCATTGTGGGGTTCCATCCCTCAAATCAGAGACAACGCACGCTCTGGGTTTGGAATCTAAAAGCATCTTCGGCGTCACTGGTCGCGCACGGCGGCCAACCGGCTTTAGTCTGAACTCCCGTTTAGACGAGAAGAGTTACACTACCATCCGGCAGCTTTGCCGCCTGCGCGAGGGTCAGCGGCTCCCACGAAAGCCTTGCCATCGCGGCTGCGCGCCACGATTTGAGATACGCCAATCGAAGACAACTCATTGAGTTTATGGCCGCGCCGGACCAGTTCCGTTCGCAAGTTCTGCGGCAAGGCCTTCTCGATCATTAATTCGTCCGGAGACCATTGGTGGTGAATGCGCGGCTGGGCCAGCGCTTGCTGCGGGTCCATCTCCAAATCCAGCAGGCAGACCAGTTCGAGGAGGACTTGCGAGATGATCCGGGGCCCGCCAGCCGCTCCGAGAGCGATGATGGGCTTGTCATCTTTGAGCACCAGGGTGGGGGCCATGCTCGAAAGCGGGCGCTTTCGGGGGGCGATGGCGTTGGCGTGGCCGCCCACCAGCCCGAAGTAGTTTCTGACGCCCGGCTGAACGGAAAAATCATCCATCTGGTTGTTCATCACCACGCCCGTGCCGGGGATTACCACCTTGGAGCCGAAACTCGTATTGATGGTGGCTGTGCAGGCTACCCAGTTGCCCTCCTGGTCCGCAACCGAGAAGTGAGTGGTGTGCTTTCGGAATACATCGGTCTCCCAACCCGGCGGCGAGCCGTGGGCGGTGACGCTGGTCGTGCGTTCCAGGTTGATGCGGCGCGCCAGCGTGGCCGCATAAGTTCGGTCCATCAGCCCGCGCGGGACATTCACAAAGTCCGGGTCACCCAGCCAATATGCGCGGTCGGCGAAGGCCAGCTTCATGGCTTCAGCAATCACATGCAGACGGGTGGCTTCTCCGAGCGTTTTCAGGTTGAACGGCTCCAGCAGGTTGAGCATCTGGGCCACATGAATGCCGCCGGAACTGGGCGGGGGAAAACCAATCACGCTATATTCCCGGTAGCGGGAGCGGAGAGGCTCGCGAAGACATACCTGGTAATTCCGAAAGTCTTCAGCCGTCAGGATGCCTCCATTTTCCCGCATCCATCGTTGCACCGCCTGCGCAAAGGGGCCTCGGTAGAACCAGTCGCTGCCTCCCGCCGCGATGCTCCGATAGGTAGCCGCCAGGTCTGGCTGTTTAAGAATGGCTCCTTTGGCCAGAGGCTTCCCGTTCGCGAAGAACACTGCGCGGGATGATTCAAACCGCGCCAGGTCTTTCGCCACGCGCTGAAGGCAGCGGGCGTAACCGGCGTTGAGCGGAAACCCTTTTTCCGCGAGGTCCGCCGCCGGGAGCAGGAGGTCGGCGAGCTTGCGCTTGCCATGATGCGTGACGGCGAACTCGTAAGCTGCCAGCGCCCCCGGCACTCCGCTGGCCAGCGCCCCAACCTGGCTCAGGGTGGTATCAGCCTTGCCCTCGCGGATAAACATGTCCGGCGTGGCCGCCGCCGGCGCCATCTCGCGCCCGTCAATGGCCACCAGGGAACCGTCGGCCCGGTGAATAAGCATGAAGCAGCCCCCTCCGATGCCGGAATTGTCGGTGTCCACCACCCCCAACGTCAGCGCTACGGCCACGGCCGCATCTATCGCGTTGCCGCCTTCTTTGAGCACGCGCACTCCCGCATCGGTCGCCAGCGGATGAACGGAGGCGACCATTCCGTGCGCAGCTTCCGCACCGGTTGCGCTGACGGCGGCGAGCAGAAGGGACATCATGAAAATTACTGGAAACATTGACGCGCCCAGCATGCCAGCCTGCGTGTCTCCTGTCCAATCATTCCGCCATTTGGGCGGCTTCTCTGGCGTTTTTGAATGGAGCCTTCGGGACCTCGCGCGGCCGCCATAAACAAGGAGGCCTCCTCCCCTTCGTGGCTCCCGCAAGGCGCCTTGCATTTACGGCGCCGGTTTGGCAGAGTCAGCCCGCGAACGGAGGCCAATTCTCTGCCGACGGCAAGCGAAGGGGCCTTTTCCGAGTATGTCTGACTCATATATCCAGAACCTGATCGCGGAGCGCATCGGCGGCCGGCAATACGGCAAAGGGGCGGCCGGTTATAAGTTCGAGAAGATTAAACAGGCCAGGCGCGCCGCGATGGCCGCGCATCCGGACGGGGAGATTCTGGACTTTGGCATCGGCGAGCCGGATGAGATGGCTTATCCGGAGGTGGTGGACAAACTCTGCGCGGAAGCGCGCAAGCCGGAGAACCGCGGCTATGCCGATAACGGCGGCGTGGTTTTAAAGGAAGCGGCCGCGCGGTACCTGGAGCGTGTTTGCGGAGTCAAGGGAATCAACCCGGAGACCGAAGTCATCCACTCGATGGGCAGCAAGGCGGCGCTTGCGATCCTGCCGGCGGCGCTGATCAACCCCGGCGATTATGCGCTGATGACCGTGCCCGGCTACCCGGTTTTCGGCACACACGCGCAGTATCTCGGCGGTCGGGTCTATAACCTGCCGCTGACGGAGGACAACGGCTTCCTGCCGGACCTGGACTCGGTGCCGGCGCCGGTGCTTCAGCAGGCCAAGGTGCTCGTGCTGAATTATCCCAATAATCCCACGGGCGCGACCGCAACGCCGCAATTCTTCGCGCAGGTGGTGGCTTTCGCCCGGAAGCATCGGCTGGTAGTCATCCACGATGCGGCTTACGCGGCGCTGGTGTTCGAGGGCAGGCCGCTGAGTTTTCTGGCGACGCCCGGAGCCCGGGAAGTCGGCGTGGAACTGCACTCGGCCAGCAAGTCTTTTAATATGACGGGGTGGCGCTGCGGTTTTGTCGCGGGGAACGAACTGTTGGTGCGCGCCTATGGCGAGGTTAAAAACAACACGGATTCCGGCCAGTTCCTGGCCATACAACATGCAGCCGCCCACGGCTTCGACCATCCCGAAATCACGGCGCGAATCGCCGCCAGGTATTCGCGGCGGATGGATGACCTGGTCAAGGTGCTGGGAACCGCCGGGTTCCAACCCCGCAAACCGAAAGGCTCGTTTTTCCTTTATGTCAAGGCACCCAAAGCCGCAGTGAGCCCAGCCGGTGCGCGGGTTGAATTTCAGACCGCCGAAGAAGCGTCCCAGTGGCTGATCACAGAAAAGCTCATCTCCACAGTGCCGTGGGATGACGCGGGCGCTTACCTGCGCTTCAGCGTGACCTTTGCCGCCAGGGACCGCGCGGACGAAGACCGCATTTTCCATGAAATGGCCCGGCGTCTCGGCGAAGGACAATTCGAGTTTTGAGCCGCGGGAATAAGCTCCTCGGAGGCTTCCGGCATTCCGGCTTGATCGGCGGGCGTTGCCGTTTCCCGCTTGCAGTTCCCGCTTGTTTTTTCCTGCGGGAACTGCTATTGAAGCGCTCACAGAAACGCGAGCGCACCATGCATGCGGCCCTGAAGCCTAATCCGGCTCTGACTTGGATCAGAGACGCGGGCGGTTGCCGCGAGCTTTCTGTTCCCGGCGGTTGCCACGCCCGGGGGCGGGAGACCGCCCGCCGCGCCGGGTTCCGGGCGCCAACTCCTGACAGCCACACCCCATGAAGACCGTGACTCTCTGGCGACGGCTGAACGTAGCGTTCTGGCTGCTGGTGGTGCTGTTGTTGGCCAGCGTGGGCCTGGCGCTGTGGGTGTCCGGCGCCCGCAGCGAAGCCGATCGGCGCAGCGAGCAGTTGGCGGCGGCGCGGGCGACCATTACCTACAAAGTCGTGTTCATCAGCGATACGGTGCGGGGGCTTCTGCTGGCTCCGCAAGATACGGTGGAGAAACGGCATAAGCGCGAGGCGGAAAATGACCTGGCCGCACAACTGAACTTCATCCGATCGGAGTTTGCCGGCCACCTTGCCCTGTTGCGCGCGGTCAGCAACCTGAGCGACTTCACTTCTCATACCCTCGCGGATTTTCATCGGCTGGTGCTGGAGGTCGCGGAGAACGATCCCGCCGGGGCCATCGCCCTTTACAACCGGGATTATCCAGCCATCCGCGACGAGCGCGGCAAGCTGTTCAAAGAGCTGGCCATGGAAATACAGCATGTGCAGGACCAGGAGTCGGCGGCCAGCCGGACGCTGGGGTGGGCGGGGCTGGCGCCCCTAGTCATCATCCTTTTGGCGATTCCCATCGTGGGCCGCGTGCATTCCCACACCGTCACCCGGCCGCTGAACCGGTTGGTCGCCGCCCTTGAGCGGATGCGGCAGGGCGACTTTACCGAACGCCTGGAAGTCCGGCGCCGCGATGAATTTGGCCTCCTGAGCGAGGGGCTTAATCGCCTGGCCGACAACCTGTCGGAGCTCGTGGGGCAGGTGCAGCGCTCCGGCAACCAGGTTTCCGGCACGGCCACAGAGATTGCCGCGGCGGCCCGCGAGCAACAGGGCACCTCCCGCGAAATCGCCACCACCACAGCGGAAATCGGCACCACTTCCCGGCGGATTTCCGCCACCTCCCAGGAGCTGGTGCGGACGATGAACGAAGTCAGCCAGGTAGCCGGGCAAACCGCCGACCTGGCCGGCAGCGGCCATTCGGCCATCACGCGCATGGAGGCGACCATGCTCCAGATCATGGAAGCTTCGGGCTCGATCACCGCCAAACTGGCGGTGCTGAGCGAAAAAACGGCCAATATCAACTCCGTCGTCACCACCATCACCAAGGTTGCCGATCAAACCAACCTGCTCTCCCTCAACGCGGCCATCGAAGCCGAGAAAGCCGGCCAATACGGCCTGGGATTTGCGGTGGTCGCCACGGAAATCCGCCGCCTGGCCGACCAGACCGCCGTGGCCACCTACGATATCGAGAAGATGGTCAAGGAAATGCAATCGGCCGTCACCGCCGGCGTCATGAGCACGGACAAGTTTTCCGAGGAAGCGCGCCGCGGCATCGAGGAAATCCGGAGGGTGGGCACGCATTTGGCCCAGATTATCCATCAAGTGCAAACCCTGACCCCGCGGTTTCAGGCGGCCAATGAAGGCATGCACGCGCAGGCGGCCGGCGCCCAGCAGATTAGCGACACCCTGACGCAACTGACCGAGGCGGCCCAGCAAACCGCCGAATCGTTGCGGCAATCCAACCTGGCCATCGAGCAGCTCAACGGCGCCGCCCGCAGCCTGCAAGCCAGCGTGGCCCGGTTCAAGCTCTCGTCCTAGCCCGGGCATGGTGTTCCTGCTTTTCCAGTTGGGCTCGGGCCGTTATGCGCTGGAGGCCAGCCGTGTGGTCGAGGTGGTGCCCCTGCTGGAAATGAAGCCGCTCCCCCAGGCGCCGCGCGGAGTCGCGGGCATCTTCAATTACCGCGGCCGCCCCGTCCCCGCGGTGGACTTATCCGCGCTCACGCTGGGCCAGCCCGCCAGCGAACGCCTCAGCACCCGGATTATCATCGTCCATTGTCCGGACGAGAGCGGAAACGATCATTTGCTCGGGCTGATTGCCGAGCATGCCACCGAGCTGCTCCATAAAGAGCCCAGTGCTTTCATAGATTCCGGGGTGAAGTTGAGCCGGGCGCCCTACCTGGGCCCGATCCTCATGGGGTCGCCCGGCCCCATTCAGTGGATTTACGAGCAGCGCCTGCTTCCGGAAGCCGTGCGCAACGTCCTGTTCGCGGAAACCGTCGTCTCCCAACTTCCCGACGGCCCGGCTTGATTTGCCGCCGGAGCGCCCGGCGGCTATGCGGACGGGCGCTTAGGGCTTCCCGGCCAGCTCGGCGCAGGTGGCGTCAAAGAATTTCTTGCACTCGGCGATCTCGGGCATCGAGTTATCCCAGTTGTATTCGTACTCGACGCAGAACGCCCCGCGGAATCCCTGCCGCTTGAGCTCCGCCATTTGCGCTTTCACCTGGCCCACGCCGGTGCCCCAGGGCACATCGTGCATGGCTTTGGCCGCGCCTTCCTTTTTCTTCCCGGCCTCGGCCGCGGCCGCCGTTTTGGGTTCTTCCGGCACGAGGTCCTTGAAGTGGAGGCAAATCACGTGGCCTTCGAGCTTCTTCAGGCATTCCCGCGGGTCGAGCCCGGAGCGGAGCCAATGGCCCGTATCCGCGCAGGCTCCCAGCAGCGGGGAGCGGCCTTTGATGGCCTCCAGCACGGTGTCCGGGTTCCAGTAGCGTGAGGGCTTGGGATGGTTATGGATGGCCACCTTGATCGCGTATTCCTTGCAGAGCTTCTCCACCACGTCGAGCGCCGCCGGCTCCGGTTCGGCCACTAACGTATCAATGCCCATCCGCTTCGCAAACTCGAACACCCCCCGGCTCTCCGCTTCGTCGGGCGGAAGTTGCACCACCCCGATATTGATCAGTTTGATCCCCTTCGCCGCCGCCGCCTTTCGGATCGCCGCGGCGTCCGCGTCCGAGAGGGTCACGGTTTTGCGGCCGCTCTTGCCGTCCAGGCTCACGCTCCCGGACAGGCTCATATGCTTCAGCCCGAGCGCGGCCGTTTTGTCAATGCACTCAAATATGGAGAACTTGCGGAAGGTATAGGCGTGAATCGCCATCTGCCAGCCCAGTTGGTCGGCCGCCGCGGCAGCCTTGGGAACGTCCTGCCCCGGCAGCGAAGCGCACGCCAGAAGCGTTAAAGTGAAGCATGCCAGTTTGCGCATAACAGTCATTCTCAGGTTCAGATAAACACTGGCTCCAGTGAGGCGGTTTGTTGGCCGCCGTTCAAGCCGAAAATGCGGGGGCGGCGGCGGCATCTTTTTCATGGCTGTCCGGCGGCGGAACAGGCAGAATAGCATCCGAATAGGGCGTTGCCTGCCGGAACCGGATCGTATGGCCGCCGGATCGAGGCCACCCGGCGGAATCGCGCGCCCCAACATGAACCAGACAACCAGAAAGCAAAACGTTATGAAGCTTGGATTCGTCACCGCCATCCTCCCGGAACTGAACCTCAACCAAGTCCTCGAATTCGCCGCCGCCGAACGGTTCGCGTGCGTCGAAGTCATGTGCTGGCCGGTCGGCAAGGCCGAACGCCGGTTTGCCGGCGTCACGCATATTGACGTGGACGGCTTCACCCGGGCGCGGGCGGAAGACGTCAACGCCCTTTGCGCCCGCCACGGCGTCAGCATTTCGGCCCTGGGATACTACCCCAACCCGCTCGACCCGGACCCGGCGGTGGCGCGGGTCGCCGTGAGCCATTTCCGGAAGGTCATTCTCGCCGCCGAAATGCTCGGCCTCAAAAACGCCAATACGTTCGTGGGGCGCGACTGGACCCGGACGGTGGACGAAAACTGGCCCCGCTTCCTGAAGACCTGGAAACCGCTCATTGCCTTTGCCGAGGACCATGGCATCAAGGTGGGCATCGAAAACTGCCCGATGTCCTTCTCCCGCGATGAGTGGCCCGGGGGCAAGAACCTGGCCACCACGCCCGTCATTTGGCGGCGCATGTTCAACGAGATCCCTTCGCGCTGCTTTGGCCTCAACTATGATCCCTCCCACTTTGTGCTCCAGCAAATGGACCCGCTCAGCCCGCTGCGGGAGTTCAAGTCCAGGCTCTTCCATCTCCACGCCAAGGACATGATGATCCGGCCCGAGCGCCTCAACGAGGTGGGCATCTTCGCTTTCCCCAAAGAATGGCATACGCCGCGCATCCCCGGCCTGGGCGACATTCACTGGGGCCGGTTCATGGCGGCCCTGTACGAGATTGGCTACGACGGGCCCGTCTGCATTGAGGTCGAGGACGACACCTTCGGCAAGACGCTTGCCGGGCGAAAGCAGGCGCTCCGAATCGCCCGCAACGCGCTGGAACCCTTCTTCTGACTTCCCGCGGCGGACGGCGCGAAGCCGCGCGGCCGGCGGTTGGCCGGCCCGCGGGCGGGCGGGCGTTTGCGTTAGCGCGGGAGAATGTGGCCCTGCCGTTACGGCTTNNCGCGCGATAGACGAAGAACATCTCGTCGCCCACCCGGCGCGCCGAGTGAAGCTCCAGCCGCGCGGCCCGGGCCAGCGCGCCGGCGCCGCGGCCATCCGCAATGGTCGGGGCGGCGCGGCCGCCGAAGATTCGGGGGCAGACCGTCAGGTGCAATTCGTCCACCAGGCCGGCGCGGAACAGGGCGTCGGCCAGTTCGCCGCCGCCTTCGCACAGCAGGCGCTTGATTCCCCACTGGCGGCGCAGCCAGCGCAGGGCCGCCGGGAAATTGATTTCCTTCGCGCCGCATACCCGGACCTCGGCCCCCAGCGCGCGCAACCGCGTCCGCCGCCGCGCCGGGGCGCGTTGCGTCGTGAGCACGAGAATCGGGGAAAAGGTGTGCTGGAAAATGCGGGCCGCCGGATTCACGCTGCCGGTGCGGCTCACGATGATGCGGAGATTGAACTCCGCCAACCCGCGCCGCTGCCGCAGGCGGCGGTATTTCAAGGCCCCCGGCCCCAGGTGAACCGCGTTTAAATCCGCCGTGCGCGCGCCGGCCATGACGGCGTCGGCGGTCGCGCGCAATTCATACAGATGTTCCTGATCCCGGCGGCTGCCAAAAGAAGACACCACCCGGTTGGCCGTGGCGATCTTGCCATCCGCGGTCATGGCCATGTTCATAAGCACGAAAGGCCGGGGCGCGGCGCCTCGGGGAGTCATCCGGGTTTTATTCATAGAATGAGCATCGCATCGCCATAACTGAAGAACCGGTAGCGCTCGCGGATGGCTTCCGCGTAGGCGGCCAGCATCCGCTCGCGCCCCCGCGTGCTGTTCGGGGCGGCAAAGGCGCTGACGAGCATGAGGAGCGTTGAGCGCGGCAGGTGAAAATTGGTCAGCAGCGCGTCGGCGGCCCGGAAGTCGCGCGGCGGGTAGATGAACAGGCGCGTCCGGCCGTGTCCGGCGGTCACGGCGGCCCGGGGCCGGGTGCCGCCGGGAGGAGGGGATTGCGCGGCCTGCGATTCCAGCACGCGCAGCGAGGTGGTGCCGACGGCAATCACACGCCGCCCGGCCGACCGGGCGGCATTGATGACGCGGGCAGTCGCCGCGCTGAGTTCGTAGCGTTCCTCGTGCATCCGGTGCGCGGCTGGCGTTTCCGCCTTCACGGGCGCAAAGGTGCCCAGGCCCACATGCAGCGTGAGAAAACAAACTTGCGTGCCGCGCGCGGCGATTTGCGCCAGCAGCGCCTCGGTGAAATGCAACCCCGCCGTGGGAGCCGCCACCGATCCGCCGGGCCGCGCAAAGACCGTTTGGTAGCGCTCCCGATCCGATTCCAAACGGGAACCATTCGGGCGGGCGATATAGGGGGGCAGGGGAACCTCACCCAGGGTGTTCAGCCGCTCCAGGACATTGGGCGTTCCCGCGAAACGCAGGCGGCGGTGGCCTTCCGCATTGGCTTCAATCACAACCGCCTGCACGCCGCTGGGGCGGGCGCGCGCATCCTGAATTTGAATCCGGGTTCCCGTCCGCGCCCGCCTGGCCGGCCGCAGCATGGCCCACCAGTCATTGACGGCGTTTTCCTCCAGAAGCAGCGCCTCGAACTGCCCTCCCGTAAGCGCGTTTACGCCACGGAGGCGGGCGGGAATCACGCGCGAATTATTGAGCACCAGCGCATCCCCCGGATGCAGATATTCAATCAAATCCGGAAAACGGCGGTGCTCAAGGCGTCCCGAGTCGCGATGCAGCACCAGCAAGCGCGACTGATCACGCTCCGGCGCCGGCGCCTGGGCAATCAACTCCGGCGGCAACTCGAACTCAAAATCCGCAGTCCGCATCTCCCCAGAGCATTGTGCTATTACGTCAGGGTGGCAAGATTTCACTCCATTTTCATAGTCAAGCCAGTGAAGGGAAGGTTTGCTCGAACTCCCTGTGAGCCCCGACATTTCCTGCCGCACGAGATTAACGATAACGCTTCATGGGCATACGGATTGGCCTAATCAGCTCTGCTGGCCAAATCAGCCCAAGCATTTTACTCACCAACCCCATCCCAAACTGTCCAATTATTGGACACTCCACGAAATCAATCATTTGGCGTTTGCCTGCCCTGCCAACCCAGCGCGAATCGCGCTTTTGCCCTTTTAGCCCGATTTTGGGCTAACATATAGCCCCCAATAGGCCGTGTACAAGGGGTGTACAAGGGATGCTCACCGGGTGTACAAGCTAAAGTCCTATGTGCATCCGGTGAGCATCCCTTGTACACCCCTTGTACACGGCTCTATGGCAGCCAGGAAATAGGGGAAAATGGCGATAATGGGAGCTATGGCCGGGATAAACTCGACGAGGAGGCAGGCGGTTGGCGCAGGCAGGGGGCAGTCTAGTTTTCTCAGTTTTGAGAAACCCGGGCGAAGTGCGTTTCGGGAGGCGGCTAAATCACGCCGCCGGGTGACGCGGCTTGATTTACGAGGCCGGACCGCAAGCCCAGGTTTTTTGGGTGCCGAGGTGGAGTTCGCGGGCGGCGAAGAGAGCGATGCGGGCGAGGGATTGGCAGGTTGCTGGTTTGGCGCAGGGGGTGAGGGCTTTCCGCGGGTGGGCAGGCCCGGCAACTCTGTTCTGGCGCACCGCCGCTTCGAGGGTTAGATAGGCTTCGAATACACCCGCTGAAACCCTTTCCGTCCTCCGGCGCGATACGGGTCCACGATGGTGATGCCGCGCCTGCCGAAGTGGGCGGTGACGGGCGCGCCTTTGCCGGTGCGCAGGTATTTGAAGTTCAGGTTGCGGACGAGGCGGGCGGCGTGGACGATGGCCACAGTGATGCGCGCTTCCTCCGCGGTCGGATACAGGCTGGCCACGCTGGCGCGGCGAGCGCCAAAGTATTTCACGCGGCAGACAGCCGCCAGCGCCGCCGTGAGGCTGTCAATGCCGTAGCCGACGTAGGCGGCGGAGTCGTCCGGCCGCTTTACGTTGCGCGTGAAGTGGGTATTGGCGGTGCGGCTGCCGCCGCCGGCGCTCCACCAGCGCAAGCCGCGGTATTGCTGGTCGCTCTCGACCTTGCCGTCCGTGCCGACGATTTCGTGGCCCTGGTTGACCGGCCCCTCGAAGCCGGGCGGGGTGATCCAGTTATTGTGGAAGGTGACGCTCAGGCCGTTGGCGAAGTCAACCCGCACCTGCACCGCGTCGTAGGCATTGATGCCGTCACGCACCAGCCGCCGTTTCTGGCCGACGGCCGTGAGCGAGACCGGCTTGCTCCGGTAGTAGTGGTAAATTAAATCCACCCAGTGGGAGCCGACGTAGCTGAACGGGTCGCTTTGCTCGACCCATTTGAACGTGCGGGTCGCGACCCGCAGCGGCTCCTCCAGGTAGGCCGAGCCATAGAGCGGCGCGCCGAGGCGTTGCTGGATTTCCTCGCGAATGCGCGCGTGGTCGGGGTCGTAGCGTTTGTGCATGTCCACCGCGACGATGCGGTTTTTTCGCCGGGCCAGCGCGATGATTTGATCCGCCTCGGCGATGTCCAGGCACATGGGTTTTTCGGTGATGACATGGACCCCGGCTTGCAGGGCGGCGAGGATGACCTCCGCGTGCAGCGGGTCGGGTGTGGCCACGGCCATGACATCCAGGCGGGGAAAGGCGCGCAGGATCTCGCGCCACGGCTTGGGGCCGGCGAAGGCCCGGGGCGCGTGGCCCGTCCAGCGCTGGAAGTTTCGCCGGGCGCGCCGGGCGGATGTTTCGGTGCGCGCCGCCACCGCGGCCAGCTCGAACCGGATCGGGGCCAGGTCCCGCGCCCAGCCGTCCAGTCCCACCCGCCCGAGTTGCGGGCTGAGCCCGGCGCGCTGCAAATCCGCGTAGGCCCGCGCATGCACGTCGCCGCCAAACATTCCGGTTCCAACCAGCGCGATCTTGATTGAGTTGTCCATAGCTAAAGCGGCCCGGGCCTTCGGCCCGGCCGGGGTTGCTGCCGGCTGAGAGTGCCGCGTTGGCCCGGCGGGGG
>MTKZ01024917.1_pt1 | contig 20432 bp, 15 predicted proteins | sample 1042781 | NCBI WGS metagenome assembly MTKZ01 (sample SAMN06212207, study PRJNA360539) | anaerobic digester metagenome | biome: Wastewater treatment plant; material: sludge; isolation source: anaerobic digester fed with sludge from wastewater treatment plant | place: Denmark: WWTP Viborg ... | reverse complement strand
GGTTGTGTCGTTCTTCGGCCCCGGCGCAGTCACGAAGCGCAGCGTGACGGTCTTGCCGGAGTACGCCGAAATGTCCACTTCGGCTGGCTCCCACGACTTGCTCGCGGACAACCGGCGGAAGACCTCGTGGAAATCGCCGCCGGCCGAAACCAGCACGCGGAACTCGACGCCGTCGGAGAGCGGCTCGTCCGCGCGGGAATCGCGGATCGACGTTGAGAACGTCAGCCGGACCGGCGAGGCGTCCGGAAGCGACACTCTGTAGTCGAGCCCGATCTCACCGCCGCTGCCCTTCCACGGCGGGTGCACGGAGATGCTGGCAAGCGGCCCCGGCCGGGAGGCAACGAAACGCTCGGCCACGGCGCCGGTTATCGGGTCGGTGCCCGCGAATCCGGGGGCCAGCCTGCGCTCAGCCCCACCCTCAATTCGCAGCCAGCCCTTCGCTGACGACACATCTTCGAGCGCCAGTCCACGCCCCGGGCGCACGGAGAGTACCTTCTCCTCTTCGCTTCCCGCGGCGGAGGGGATGGCTTCGGGAAGCACCCGGACGATGGCTATCGCGTGCGGGATGTCGCGCGATTTGTCGGGCGTGAACCAGGCGTGGATGGGATACAGCGCGGCATGGGAGTCTTCACCCGCGACGATCTCAAGCCGCTGCCGCAGTTCCTGCCCGCCCTTCAGCACAAGACCGATCTCGTCCGAACCGGCGACCCGCCAGTCGTCAGCGAGGCCGATCTTGAGCTTTCCCCGTATCTCCACCTCCGAGCTGTTCGTGATGCGGACTTCGAGCGGAAGCCGCGTCTCGAGCCTGCTTACATCGGGAAACGGCATGATCTCGACCTTGACATGCCCGGCCGTATCAACCGGCGGGTTGAAGGCCCGTGCAGGCGGCGAGACGATCAACATCAGAATGATGGCTGCGGCGATGGACATGGCTGGTATCCCCTCCGGGCACATGATGGGTAGATGTTGCACACAGCCCCGCCGAAAACCTGCCCGCTGGGCGCGGCGACGCGGGGAGGTGAGACTGCCGGGAGCGCAGAATATCCCTGCATCAGACATGGGAGCCGCAGAATTCAGCACCACGACAGCCACATTCCGCAGAGCATCAGGAATCATGCGCCTGACTGCCCTGTTCGCCCTTGCGCTGACGCTCGGCGGATGCGCGGGCGATGCGCGCCGTGCCGCTCCGGAAGCTGTCACCCTCAACTTCTGGAACGGCTTCACCGGCCCGGACGGCGCGACGATGGAGAAAATCGTCCGCGCCTTCAACAAGTCGCACCCGGACATCCGCGTGAAGATGCAGATCATCCCCTGGGGCACGTATTACGACAAGGTGACGCTGGGGCTGGCCTTCGGCGGCGCTCCGGACGTGCTGATTCTGCACTCGAACCGCTTTCCCGAGTTCGCGAACTACTCGTCGCTCGGCAGGCTCGACGATCTGGTGAAGCGTCCGGGGTTCGACGAGAGCGATTTCGCGGAAGGGCCATGGGCCGCAGGGGTATGGAAGGGCACGCGCTACGCCATTCCTCTGGACTGCCACCCCATCGGGCTGTACTACAATACACGGCTGTTCCGGCAGGCCGGCATCGTGGACGCCGCGGGCAACGCCAAACCGCCGGAGACGCTGGACGAATTCCTTTCGGCCGCCCGGAAGCTCACCGTGGACGCGAACGGCGACGGCAAGCCCGAGCAGTGGGGATTCGCCTACACGTGGCTTCGCACGAACGCGTTCACGTTTCTGCACCAGTTCGGCGCGGACATCCTGACCCCGGACTTCCGCAGGTCGGGGCTGGATGCGCCCGACGCGGCACGGGCTCTCGGCCTGATGCAGGACCTCTGCTACAAGGAGAAGGTGTGCCCGAAACCCGAAGGCGCGGACGCGTGGATGGGCTTCCAGACGGGCAAGGTGGCGATGGCGCTGGAGGGCGTCTACATGCTGACAAGCCTCGAGGAGCAGGAGGACCTCGAGTTCGCCGGTGCGCCCTGCCCGCTGTTCGGCCGCAGGCGGGCGGTGTGGGCCAGCACGCACTTGCTGGCGATGCCCGCCGCCGTTGATGCCCGTAAGCGCGAGGCCGCGTGGACGTTCATGCGCTATCTCTCGGACCACAGCCTCGACTGGGCCAGAGGGGGGCAGGTGCCCGTGCGCCAAAGCATCCTGAACTCGCCCGGTTTCAAGAAGCTGCAGGTTCAGTATGAGTTCAGCAAGGAGCTTCCCTACATAGCCTACGAACCGCCGACGGTGTCGTACAATCAGGTGGTGCCGTTCTACGACGCGGCCATCGAGGCATCGTTGAACCGCATCAAGCCGACGGATGAAGCGCTCAGCGAAGCCGCCCGGCGTATCAACGAGGTGCTGGAGCGGGAATGAAGCGCAATCAGGGGCTCTCGGCCGCTCTCTTTCTGCTGCCTTACGCGACGCTGTTTGCCGTCTTTGTGCTCGCGCCCGCGGTGTACGGCTTCTGGGTGAGCCTGCACAAGTGGCACATCCTCTCGCCCTCCGCGCCGTTCGTCGGGTTCGGCAACTACCGGCAGGTGCTGCAGGACGACCTGTTCCGGATCGCATTCCTGCGGACGGCGTACTTCGTGCTGATGGTCGTGCCAATTGGCAACGCGCTGTCGCTCCTGCTCGCTGTAGGGCTCGCCCAAGACTACAAAGGGACAACGCTCTACAAGGTTGCGTTTTACCTGCCGGTGGTCACGTCGGTGGCGGTTGTGGCGCTGTTGTGGCGATGGCTCCTCAGCGCGGAGTTCGGGCTGATCAACTACTACATCGGCAAGGGCGCGGAGATGGTGAACAGCCTGGGGCCGCGCGTCATCAGCGCGCACGCTGCGAGCCTGCCATGGCTTAACAGCCCGGCGCTGGCCATGCCGGCCATCGCAATGCTCAGCATCTGGTGGGGCGCGGGTGGGAACATGCTGATCTATCTGGCGGGACTCAAGGCGGTGCCGCGTGAACTGCTCGAGGCGGCGTCCATTGACGGCGCGACTCCGTGGCAGAGGTTCTGGAGGGTGACCTGGCCGCTTCTTCGCCCGACGGTGCTGTTCTGCCTCGTCATGTCCGTGATCGCTTCGTCGCAGGTGTTCGGGCAGACCTTCATTCTCACGGGCGGCGGGCCGTACTATTCGACTCTGACGGTGGTGCTGTATATGTATCAGCAGGGATTCGGGCTGTATCAGCTCGGCTACGCGTGCGCGGTGGCGTACGTTCTGTTCGTCGCGGTGCTCGCGTTTACCCTCCTGCAGTTCCGGCTTCTGGCGGTGCGGCAATGAGGACAGGCTCCGAACGGCTCAGAAACGCGCTCGGGCAGATCGCGCTCGCGGCAGGCGCGCTGGTGATGGCCTCACCGCTGCTCTGGATGCTCAGCACGTCGCTGAAGCCGAAGACAGAGATCCTGAAGGCCACACCCCGCTGGATTCCGAACCCGCCGACGCTCTCGAACTACGTGGAGCTCTTCACCCGCACCGAGGAGTTCCCGGTGCTGAGGTGGCTCGCGAACAGCATCTTCGTGTCTCTCTCGGTAACGATCCTGGTTCTGTTCGTCACCAGCACGGCGGCGTTCGCGTTCTCGAGGCTGCGGTTCAAGGGACGCGAGACGCTGTTTATGATCGCGGTGGCGACGCTGATCATCCCGGGGCAGGTGGTGCTGATCCCGGTGTTTCTGATCGTTGAGAAGCTGGGCTGGTTCAACAGCTATGCGGGCCTGATCATCCCCGGGCTCGCCGGGGCATTTGGAGTTTTTCTGCTGCGGCAGTTCTTCATGACGATTCCGGAAGAGCTGGAGGAGGCAGCGGTGGTGGACGGCGCGAGCGTGTGGACGATCTACTGGCGGGTGATTCTGCCGCTCGCACGCCCGGCGCTGGCGACGCTGGCGATCTTCACGTTCATGGGCGCGTGGAACGACTTTGTCTGGCCGCTGATCATTACGAACGACGTGACAATGCGGACGCTGCCGGTGGGGCTGGCGATCTTTCAGGGACGCTACACGCTGGACTACGGGCTGACGATGGCCGCGGCGGCAGTCTGCAGCGCGCCTGTCATTGTGGCGTTTCTGATTTTCCAGCGCAGCATCACGGAGGGAATCGTGATGACCGGGTTGAAGGGGTAGGAAACGCGCGGGATACCAGGCCGCAGAGGTCCCCCTTGACAGCGCGGGTGGCACGCATCCCTGGAGGGCAGCACGCCGGCATTGCTTGTCAGAAGCCGAGCCCGCAACTATGATGCGTGAGAGAGGGTGATCGGGGCAGGCTGCATGCATATTCTCAGATACCTTGCCAAAAGGCATGGCTACTTCTTTGCCGCTGCAAGTGTCCTCACAGCAACCGCGGCCTTCCTTCCCGGCCGCGACCACTTCGCCAGGGCACAATGGGCTCTGCTGTACCTCCTCGTCGTGGGGCTGGTGGCCGGACTGGCCGGTGTGCGGCCCGCGCTCGGGGCGGCCGGACTGGCGTTCCTGCTCTGGAACTTCTTCTTTCTGCCACCCCATAACACGTTCGCGGTTCACGATTCCAAGGACTGGCTGTCGCTGTTCGTGTTCCTTGTCGTTGCGGTTGCAATGGGAACGCAGACAGGCAGACTGCGCGAGCGCGAGGCGGAGGCTCTTGCCAGGGAACGCGAGATGGCCATGCTCAATCAGTTCAGCGCGCGCCTGGTGTCAGACTCGTCCATCTCGGATATTGCCCAGCTTCTGATGGGCGAGGTAGCCCAGATCACCGGCGCGCGCAGCGCGGCGCTGTTGCTGGCCGATGAGGAGGGCAACCTCCAGGAACACAGATCATGTGCTGACGATGCCGGGGGATTGGAGTCATCGGTCCTGTGTATCGCGCAATGGGCTCAGGCACACTCGAAAGGTGTTGGCTTGCCTCCGATCACACGGCGCTCGGACACTGATGCCGCGGGCTGGCCGATCTCGGTGGATCACGTCCAGGCGGGCGCCAGCACACATCGGGAAGATCTCTTCATCCCCCTGCAGACGATAGACAGACTGGAAGGCATCCTGTATGTCGGCCAGCGTTCCTCCGGAGGCCCCTACCGCGTGAGCGACGTTCGCCCGCTGGTGGCAGTGGCAAATCAGACGGCGGCATTTCTGGAGCGCAAGCGCTTGCAGGCCGCGTCTGTGCAGGCGGACGCCCTGCGGGAGGCAGACCGCCTCAAGTCCACACTGATATCGTCGGTGTCGCACGAGTTGAAGACGCCAATAGCATCCATCACGGCGACAATCGGCAATCTGGCCGAACAGGATGTGGAATGGGACAAAGACAAGGCCGCCCACGAGCTTGCCAGCGTGCAGGAGGACCTGGATCGCCTGAACAGCAGCATCAACGCGCTGCTTGACCTCGCGCGGCTCGAGTCCGCGGCCTGGGAGCCCAGAAGAGAGTGGTATGACCTCGCCGATGTCGTATGGGCGGCGCATTCGCGCATTCCGCAGAAGCAGCGCTCCCGGATTCAGGTGTCGCTGCCCGAAGCGCTCCCGATGGTCTTCGTTGATGTCACGCAGATGGCCAGGGCACTGGAGAACCTGCTGGCAAACGCTCTCATCTACGGGCCGCCGGACTCAGCGGTCTTGCTGGGCGCCTCGGTGGAAGAAGGCGCGTTCAGGGTGTGGGTCGAAGACGAAGGCCCTGGAATCCGGCCGGAAGAACGCGAGAGGATATTCGAGAAGTTCTACCGCGGGCGCTCGTCCTCACAGTCCACCCCGGGCACAGGTCTGGGCCTCGCGGTCGCGCGAGAGGTCATCCGCTTCCACGGCGGGCGGATCTGGGTCGAGGATGTGGGGCCTCGAGGTGCGCGGTTCGTGATCTCGGTGCCCACCGAGGGGACGCCCGGGCCGCAATGAGCGCCCCAGAGAAAAGGCCGCACGTCCTGGTCGTGGACGATGAAGAGCAGATCCGCCGCGCCCTGAGGTCCATCCTTACGGCACGCGGGTACGACGTTGCCCTCGCCGCGAGTGGAGCAGAGGCTATTGAGTGTTCACTGAACCGGCTGCCCGATCTGATGATTCTCGACGTGGCAATGCCGGAGATGACGGGCATCGAGGTCTGCCGGGAGCTTCGCAACTGGTTTGAGGGCCCGATCCTGATGTTGTCCGTGATCAGCGGCGACACAGACATCGTTGCCGCTCTCGACACAGGGGCGGACGACTATCTCACCAAGCCTTTCTCCACCAGCGAGCTTCTCGCCAGAATCCGCGCACTCCTCAGAAGAACCGCAAGCCGCGTCACTCCTCCTCCCACTATTCACGCTGGCGACCTTGAGATAGACATCGCCAGGAGAACCGTCAAACGTGCGGGACAGGAGATCGAACTGACAAGGATGGAGTTTGACATCCTGTCGTATCTGGCTCAGAACGCTGATCGTGTCCTGACTTCCAGGATGATCCTTGAGAAGGTCTGGGGCCCGGAGTACGCGGAAGACGCGCAGACGCTTCGCGTTCACGTAAGTCACCTCCGCAAGAAGATCGAGCCCCACCCATCCTCTCCACGCCACATCCTCACAGAGACAGGCGTCGGTTTCCGCTTCGCCTCCTCCGAGCCTTCAGACTGATACTGACTATACAAAAGCTTAGTACGGCCGGCCTCCCGGTTTATTAGCCGTTTATGGCCCCACAGGTAGACTTGAAGTGGTCGAGCCAGGGCCAGTCAGGCCGGGCTCGGGAGGTACACATGGATGCCTGGCAGTTTGTAGTCGTCACAGGGCTTTTCGTCGCCGCCGGGAAGTGGTACACGTCGTGCCAGATGCACTACTGGGCCAGTTCGGAGTGCAGCGGGGACTGGAATCCCCCCCCGCAGGCGCAGCGACGACCCCGATCAGAGGATACAGGAAGCGCAGGAGCACGGATATGCTGGATGTCACTTACGCCGCCGTGGTGCTCGTCTTCTTCTGGACAGGTCTGCTGTACGTAAGATTGGCCGGCCGCCTCTAGGGGGCCGGAGATGAGCACCGATTACGCCGTAGCCGGGGCCATAGCCATGGCGCTGGTAGTCTATCTCCTCTACTGCCTTCTGCATCCAGAATGGCTTTGACCAGGACGAACAGGGCGACGTGACATGACCTGGATGGGAATAGCGCAGATGGGGGCGTTTGCCGGGGTTCTTCTGCTGGTGACAAAGCCCATGGGAGCCTACATGGCCCGGGTCTTTCAGGGCGAACGGACGCTACTCGACCCGGTCATGCGGCCCGTTGAGAGCGCGATCTACAGGACGTGCGGGGTTGACCCGAAGCGCGAGATGCAATGGACGACCTACACGGCTGCCATGCTCATCTTCAGCGCGGTGTGCGTCCTGCTCTTGTACCTGATCCTGCGGCTGCAGGGCATTCATCCCTGGAACGCGGCGCACGCGCCGCCCATGGAGCCGCATCTGGCATTCAACACTGCCGTAAGCTTTGTCACCAACACAAACTGGCAGGCCTACGCCGGGGAGCGGTCCGCAAGCTACTTTACGCAGATGGCCGGCCTCACCTGGCAGAGCTTCGTCTCAGCCGGCACGGGCATGGCCCTGGCCATTGCATTCACCCGCGCGCTTTGCCGGCAGTCGGTTGCGGAGATCGGGAACTTCTGGGTTGATCTCACACGTGCGTGCCTGTGGGTGCTCCTTCCGCTGTCGGCAGTGCTCGCACTGGTACTGGTGTCGCAAGGGGTCATCCAGAATCTGTCTCAGTATGTGACCGCCAGCACCCTCGAAGGCGGCAGTCAGGTGATCGCACAGGGACCGGTCGCCTCGCAGGAGGCGATCAAGATGCTGGGGACAAACGGCGGAGGCTTTTTCAACGCCAATTCGGCCCATCCGTATGAGAACCCCACCCCTCTCACCAACTTCCTCGAAGCCCTTGCCATCCTCGTCATCCCCGCCGGGCTCACCTACACTTTCGGCCGCCTTGTGGGCAACCAGAAGCAGGGGTGGGCACTTCTGACAGCTATGATGGTGCTGTTTGTCACGGGTCTCGGCTGCATCTACTCCTCCGAGCAGAACGGGAACCCGGTCCTGGGGCGCATTGGCGTCAACCAGGCAGCGAGTCTGGCGCAGTCCGGGGGAAACATGGAAGGTAAGGAGGTGCGATTCGGCATCTCAGGCTCGGCTCTGTTTGCCACAGCGACGACCGGCGCCTCGTGCGGAGCAGTGAACTCCTCGTTCGACAGCTACACACCGCTCGGCGGCGGGATTGCGATCCTCAACATCGTTCTTGGCGAGATCATCTTCGGGGGCGTCGGATCAGGGCTGCTGGGGATGCTCGTTTTCGCCATTCTTGCAGTCTTCATTGCCGGGCTCATGGTGGGGCGAACACCCGAATATCTTGGCAAGAAGATCGAACCGAGGGAAGTCAAGCTGGCCATGCTTGCGATTCTGTTACTGGCCGGATGCATCCTGGGCGTCAGTGCTGTGTCCTCTGTCACCAGACTCGGCCTGGCAGGCCGGTTCAACATGGGACCGCACGGCTTCACGGAGATACTCTATGCAGCCGCCTCGGCCGCCGGTAACAACGGCAGCGCCTTCGCCGGTCTGAACGCGAACGCCCCGTACTATCACACGACGCTGGGGCTCGCAATGCTCTTCGGCAGGTTTCTGTTCATCGTACCGGTGATGGCCGTCGCGGGATCGCTTGTGATGAAGAAGCGCGTGCCCGCGTCGAGCGGCACGTTCCCGACGACGGGGGGCCTGTTCGCCGGCCTGCTCGTGGGCGTGATTCTGATCCTCGGAGCGCTCACGTTCTTCCCGGCGCTGACCCTTGGTCCGCTACTGGAGCATTTGCTGATCCACACGGGGAAGCTCTTCTGAGGGAGACGCGGCACATGCCCGAACGCGATGCGATAGATTGCGCCAGCGAAGATCGCACACAGCCAGCGATGCCGGGCAGCGGGGCGTCGAAGGCCAGGCGGCATCACCGGACATCGGTGGCACGGCTCGTTCCTCGAGCGTGCCTTGAAGCCACAAGGAAGCTCCATCCCGCAACGATGGTTCACAACCCCGTGATGTTCGTTGTGGAAGCCGGGTGCGCCGTCGCCAGCTACTACGCGGTTGTCGAAGCGGCAGGAGGCGGGCCGAGGGCGGGGTTCCTGGCCGCACTGTCTGCCTGGCTCTGGTTCACGGTGCTGTTCGCGAACTTCGCCGAGGCGATGGCCGAGGGCCGAGGCAAGGCGCAGGCCGACACCCTCCGCAAGATGAAGTCAGAAACGCTGGCAAGCGTTATGGTGGGTGGGAGTCTGCGCCAGGTGGCAGCCTCGCAACTCAGGCGCGGAGACATCGTGATCGTCTCCGCTGGCGAAGTGATACCAGGCGACGGCGAGGTCATCGAGGGCATCGCGGCCGTGGATGAATCCGCGATCACCGGGGAGTCCGCGCCCGTAATCCGTGAAAGCGGCGGCGACCGCAGCGCTGTTACGGGCGGCACCAGAGTGCTCTCCGATCGGATAACGGTTCAGATCAGGGCCGATCCCGGGCAGAGCTTCCTGGACAGGATGATATCACTGGTGGAGGGGGCGTCGCGGCAGAAGACACCGAACGAGATTGCGCTCGACATCCTGCTCGCGGGGCTTACGATCATTTTCATCCTCGTCGTCATCTCCCTGGAGTGCTTCGCAGTCTATGCCGGGGCGCCGGTACCGATACCCGTGCTGATCGCACTGCTGGTGTGTCTTATCCCGACAACCATCGGCGGTCTGCTTTCAGCCATCGGGATAGCCGGCATGGACCGCTTGGTCCAGCACAACGTGCTCGCCATGTCCGGGCGGGCAGTGGAGGCAGCCGGCGATGTCAATACCCTGCTTCTCGACAAGACGGGAACCATCACGCTCGGGAACCGCCAGGCAGCGGAGTTCCTGCCGGTCAACGGGTTCTCCGAGAGGGATGTCGCCGACGCGGCCCAACTGGCGTCGCTGAGTGACGAGACCCCGGAAGGCCGGTCTATCGTCGTGCTGGCCAAGGGTTTCGGTTTCCGCGACAGGCACCTGGGACCGGACGCTGTGTTCACGGAGTTCACCGCCCAGACACGGATGAGTGGGGTGGACACAGGCGGTCACGCCATCCGCAAGGGAAGCGCAGACGCTGTCATCTCCTGGGTGCGGCAACAGGGGGGATCGTTGCCGGACCAGCTGCGGCCGACAGTCGAGTCGGTCTCCACGAGAGGCGGCACGCCGCTGGTTGTCGCTCGCGACCGGACCGTCGTGGGCGTCATTCACCTGAAGGACGTGGTGAAGGGCGGGATAAGGGAACGCTTCGACCAGCTCCGCGCCATGGGCATAACGACCATCATGATCACCGGAGACAACCCTCTCACGGCCGCGACAATTGCCCGGGAGGCCGGCGTGGACGACTTCCTTGCCGAGGCCACCCCGGAAGACAAGATGCAGCTCATACGGCAGGAGCAATCCCAGGGGAAGCTCGTCGCCATGACTGGCGATGGCACCAACGATGCCCCGGCCCTTGCCCAGGCCGATGTCGGCCTGGCGATGAACACAGGGACGATGGCCGCGAAGGAAGCCGGAAACATGGTGGACCTCGACTCGAACCCGACCAAGCTCATTGAAATCGTCGAGATAGGAAAGCAGCTTCTGATGACGCGCGGAGCGCTGACGACGTTCAGCATCGCCAACGACGTCGCCAAGTACTTCGCCATCATACCGGCCATGTTTGCCTCGGCATTCCCGGTGCTGGACAAACTCAACATCATGCATTTGCACTCGCCCGAGAGCGCGGTCCTTTCGGCTGTGATCTTCAATGCCCTGATCATCGTTGCGCTGATTCCGCTGGCCCTGCGGGGGGTCCGGTACCGCCCACTGGGAGCGGCGTCTCTTCTGCGACGCAACCTGCTGGCATATGGCGTGGGAGGCATCGTCGCTCCGTTCGTGGGACTGAAGCTGATAGACCTGGCACTCGCTGCCACGGGGCTGGTGAAGTGAGAGGATACTGAGATGGGACGGCATATATGGATCGCGGCGCGGCTGGCAGTTGTCACTCTCCTGGTGTTCGGAGTCCTCTACCCTCTTGCCATGACATGCATCGCCCAGGCAGCGTTCCCCCGGCAGGCGAACGGCAGCATTGTCAGGCTGCAGGGCCACGCAGTGGGCTCGGAGTTGATAGGGCAGCCGTTCACGGGGCGGAAGTACTTCCATCCGCGCCCGTCCGCGGCAGGCGGGGGCTATGACGCCTGCTCATCCGGCGGCTCGAATCTCGGGCCATCCAGCCGGGCGCTCGCAGATGCGGTGGAGAACAGGGCAGCTCTGGCAATGCGTCAGAACCCGGAGCTTGCCAGGGGCCGCATACCCGTGGACATGGTCACCGCGTCAGGCAGCGGCCTGGATCCGGACATCAGCCCGGCGAACGCCTGTGCTCAGGTCCCAAGGGTGGCAAGGGCGCGGGGGATATCTGAAGCCGTCGTCAGACGCCTCGTCGAGGAGTGCACCGTCAGGCGAACCGCAGGCTTTCTCGGCGAGCCAAGATTGAACGTGCTGCGGATCAACGAGGCTCTGGACTCGATGCGCGGACAGAGAAGATGACGGGAGGACACGGGAAGCTCAAGGTATTCCTCGGGGCGGTGGCCGGTGTCGGAAAGACGTACAAGATGCTTTCCGAAGCCCACAGGCGTCTCAGCCGCGGCGAGGACATAGTCATTGGCTTGATCGAGACTCACGGACGTCCAGCCACAGCCGAACTCACGAGCGGCTTTGAGCAGATGCCGCTCAAGAAGATAGACTACCGTGGCGCTGAGTTCTACGAGCTCGACACGGCTGCGGTGATAGCCCGCCGTCCCGAATGGGTACTCATTGACGAACTGGCGCACACCAACATTCCCGGCACTGTGCACGCCAAGCGCTGGCAGAGCGTCGAGGAGATTCGGGCGGCAGGCGTCAATGTCATCACCACTCTGAACATCCAGCACGTTGAGAGCCTGAATGACGTGGTCTATGAGATCACGGGGGTGCGCGTGCGCGAGACGGTGCCGGACCGGGTAGTAGATACCGCCGACGAGATAGAGCTGGTAGACTGCACCCCGGAAGCCCTGATCAACCGGCTCCAGCGCGGCGACATTTACAGGGAAGAGAAGGTGCCTCAGGCGCTGGCCAACTTCTTCCGCCGGGGCAATATCGTCGCACTCAGGGAGCTTGCTCTTCAGAGGGCTGCGGAGGAAGTGGACGATCAGCTTCAGGTGTATATGCAGGCGCACGATATGGCAGCGGGCGGACTTGCCCGGGAGCACGTGCTTGTCTGCATCGCGCCTGGGCCGCTGGCCCAGAAGCTGGTCCGGCGGGGCTACCGGATATCGAAGCGCATGCACGGGACATTCGACGTCGTGTTCGTGCGCCCGCCCGGAGCCTGTCTGACCAAGAGAGAACAGGAGAGCCTACAGGCCGCCTGCGAACTCGCGGGGAACCTCGGCGGCAGAGTCGCCGAGATCGAGGGCGATTCCGTGGCCAACGAGATCATTCGTTACGCCGGTGAGGCAGGCGCCACGGCGATAGTGATGGGGCAATCCGCACGCAGCCGGTTCCAAGAGATCGCGAAAGGGTCTATAATCAACCGGATCATGCGAGCAACAAGAGAGATTGACATCATCGTTGTCGGGGACACTGAAGGACGCGCAGGGAGCTAGCGGGTGTCTGCATCTCGACACTTCGCTGAGAGGCGGCGCGGCGGCTTCACGCTGATTGAATTGCTGGTGGTTATCGCCATCATCGCCATACTTGCGGCGATCCTGTTTCCCGTGTTTGCGCGCGCGCGCGAACGCGCCCGCCGGACGCAGTGCATGTCCAACATGCGGCAGCTCGGAATAGCACTGGGGATGTACATTGATGACTGGCACGACCGCTGCTTCTTCTTCGGGCACAACCGCGACCTTTCGCGCGTGAAGCCGGCGGCGCCTCTCGGTGCGACCATCGCGAACAGATGGTGGAACCAGATTCTGCCCTACACGGGCAAGGGCGGCGACCTTCTCGTCTGTCCATCGGACGGCGGCCGAGTGCCCCACAGCCTCGAGAACGGCCAGAACGGCGCCCCTCTGGTGCCGCGTTCGTACGTGGCAAACCGCGCGGTGGAGAGCCTGATGCGCGATCAGGTGGACGACCCCGCCAGCGTCGTGCTCGTGACGGAAAAGGGCGACGGGTTCGACGATTCGTGGTACGAGCCGCCGAAGAACCTTTACCCCAAGGCCGGCTACACCGAGAGCGTGCTTGCCATGCGGCGTCACGGGGGCGGCTGCAACAATATGTTTCTGGACGGTCACTGCCAGTGGCTGAGCCGCGCGCAGCTTATGGCGGACCCCTGCGGTGAGCCTTACAGCGGCGTCAGGCTGATGCGGCAGCACCCGATACCGGGCGCGGCGCCGTGGTGCCCCGAGTGCCCTCAGTAGGCGCCCGCGTTCAGCGCTCGATGACGCCCGATTCCCCCACCAGACCGCGCAGATAGTTCGCCGCGGACACCAGTTCGTCCGGCGCGCAGGCGGCCGGAAGCGGACGCGTACACTCGATTCCCAGGCGTTCGAGCTTCGATGCCCCCAGCGGGTGGTACGCCAGAAGCTCGATGCCGCCGCAGTTTGCCAGCGACCGGAAGACTGCCGCCACGCCGTCCAGGTGCTGCTGGTTGAGATTGACGTCCGGAATCAGGACGCACCGGAGGACGGTAGTGCCGCCTGCTCTATCAACACGTCTGAGATTCTCGAGGATGGGCGCGAGGGCGGCTCCGGTACTGGCAAGATGGCGCGCTTCGTCCGTGTCTTTCAGGTCCCAGAGGAAGAGATCAACGTGGGGCGCGAGACTCAAGAACCGCTCGGCCGGCCCGAAGCCGCATGTCTCGATGCACACGGAGATGCCGGCGGCCTTCGCAAGAGAGCAGATCTCCAGCGCGAACTCCGGCTGCGCCGCCGGCTCGCCGCCCGAAAGCGTCAGCCCGCCGCCGGACTCTTCGTAGAAGGCCCGGTCTTTCTCCGCCACGGCCACAACCTGCGCGGCTGTCATTTCGCGGCCGACCTGCTCGAGAGCCCCGGTGTAGCACTCGTCGGCGCACGCCAGGCATTCGCGGCAGCGCGTCCGGTCGAAATGATGCTCATCGTTGAAGATGCTGTGAGCGTGCTCGGGGCAGCACTCCACGCAGTACCCGCAGGCAATGCAAAGATGCGCTGTGTAGAGCAGCCCCGGGGCGAAGCTCTTCGACTCGGGGTTGTGGCACCAGAAGCAGTCGAGCGGACAGCCTTTCAGGAAGACCGTCGTCCGGATGCCGGGGCCATCGTGCGTGCAGAAGCGCTGGATGTCAGAGACCAGCCCTGACGCCAAATCAGACGACCTGCTGCGTCCGGTTGATGACCATGTCCTGCCACTCTTTGTTGAGCGTCGCGAATCGCGCCGACCAGCCCGCGATGCGGACGGAGAGGTTCGGGTGCTTCTCCGGGTGGCGCTGCGCGTCCAGAAGCATGGCAGTATCCACCACGTCAATGTGCACGAAGCAGCCGCCGAGCTTCACGAACGTCTTCATCAGCGCCGTGAGCGCCCGGATGCCCGCTTCGCCCTTCACGCTTGCGGGGTGGACTTTCAGTTCGACCGTCCCGATTCCGGGGAGCCTGGTGAAGTCCATGCTGCAGTACGACTTGAGGACGGCGGTGGGACCCTCGGAGTCGGTGCCCGGAGCGGGTGAGAAGTTCGTCGAAAGATACTCCCCCTGCAGGTTTCCGGCGGGCGTTGCCTTGCGCCCGGCGCGCCATTCGATTTCGCGCCCGAACGTGCTGATGCCGGCCGGTCTCCAGACTCCGTTTCGTTCCTTGACCTGCGCCGCATAGCCGGTGAAGTCGTCATAGACGCGCCTGGCCATCGCGTCTGCCTCGGGGTCGTCGTTGCCGTACTTGGGCACCCGGTTCTGGGCGAGCTTGCGGAGATTCTCCTGCCCCTGCCAGTTTGATTTGAGCATGTCGAGCATTTCGGCAAGCGTCAGCAACTTCTCTTCATAGACCAGCTTCTTGATGGCGAGCAGGCTATTTGCGACATCGCCCACCCCTCCCGCGTGCGTGGCAAGGACGCTGTAATGGGAACCGCGATCGTAATAGCCGCGCCCGCGCTCGATGCAGTCTTCCGTAAACAGCGACACCAGCGGCGCGGGGTGCGCGTTTGTCGCGTATCCGTCGGCGCCCTTGTTGTGTTCGTCAATGGCGGCGCGCAGATTGGCCCGGAAAGCGCCGTACAGGCTCTCGAAATCGGAGTAGTCCGGAGTCTGGACGCCGTCGCCATTCAGGCCGAGGGCCTGCTGCAGGCGCTGATACAAATCGAAGGGGCTGTAGATAAAGGTCGTCTTGCCGGGAACGAGCACCTCCCAGCAGCCATCGTTCGTGAACTCGCGCGCCTCGTCGAGGGGATAGCCGAACTCGGTGAGCGCTTTGATAACGACTTCCTCGTTGTAGCAGGCGACGATTCCTCCGCCGTGCCGCTGCACCTCGGCGATCCTGCGCAGGAGCTTCTCGGGCGACCGGCGGTTGAGGCGCACGGCTATGGGAAAATCGCTTATGTGCAGTTCCTCGACGACATCGAGCACCAGATAGGTGACGTCGTTCGTGACCTCGCGGCCGCTGGCGTCAATTCCGCCGAGGATGATGTTCTGGTAGTACTGCGCGTCTCCGCTTCCGCCGAAGGCGGCGGCCTCGCCGCACCATTCGGTCCCTTTAATCCAGAAGTGGGCGATCAGCTCGCGCGCTTCGTCGAGAGTGATCTTGCCCGCCGCGAGGTCCTTCTTGAGGTAATCGCCGAGCATCTGGTCTATGCGTCCGATACCCGACCACTGCCCCGCGAGGCGCTGGAAAGCGTACAGAAACCAGAGCGACTGGACGGCTTCGGCGAACGAAGTTGGCGGGTTTTCGGGGACGTTCCTGAGATTGGCGAGCACGGACCTGTAGCAGGCCTGCTCGTCGCCCGAAGAGTCGCGGGCCAACTCCTCGAGCCGAGCCATGGTGCGGCCGTGCCAGACTCCGGCGGCGTCAATGCAGAGGCGCATGGCCTTGAGCAGGTCCACACCCTTTTCGTCGAGACCTCCCCTCGCGAGCCGCTCGTCAATCTGCCTTCTGAGCCCGCCGTATCCGAGCTTCAGCACCCGCCCGAATCCGAGTGTGGTGTGGCTGACGCTGTAGAGGTCGCACATGGGGACTCGATGCATCGAGGCTTCGCGCAGGGTCGCCGAGCCGGCCACGCGCTCCAGCGGATGGATGCGCAGCGGAGCATTGGCCGCGATGTGGCGGATTGCAGTCGCGACGCGCATTTCTCCCGACATGCCTTTTGTGTCCACGACGTCGTCTATCCGCGCGTCCAGGCTGGCAAGCGCGCGGCCGAATTCGCCGCTGAGGGATCGCGATGCCAGAGATCGCGTCGCCGCGGACAGGCGCGAGGGTGACGGAAAGACGGCGTCAAAGTTGGCAAGGCCCATGGACTTCGCTCCCGGAGACTTCGCCTCCGCAGCCCCCACCCCGTTCATCACGAGCATTCCGCCGCCCACGGCGGCCGCGCCCGCCTTCAGAAATTCGCGCCGGCTCAGATTGTTGTTCTCGTCGCTCACTGCACACTCCCGTGGCAAACCTGCCCACAAAACTGCCCCATTATACAACATCGCGGGCGGGCGGATGGAGTGGAGCACCGCAAATCCTTACCACTGCGCAGTCTGCGACGAGAGATTCACAGACATCTACACAACATGCCACATCATCGCTCGCCCGATTTGGTGTACAATAGGGCAATGAGCCGGAGCGGCTGATGCGGGCGAACCAGCCCGGGCCAGACCCGGCAGCAAGAGGAGAAGAAGGATGAAATACGTGTTTGTCACGGCAGCGCTCATCGCCGCGCTGTTCAGCGGCACTCTGACAAGCGCCGCCGCATTCAGCGACAACTTCGAGAACGGCGTGCAGGGATCAGTCTGGACCAAGTGGACGGGTTCCAGCCAGGAGATTCTGCAGACGGCTGACGACGTCTGGAAGAACACCACCCCCGGCGGCAGCAAGTCGGCTCGCGCTTATGAGGCTGACCCGACCGGGTACAGCGGCTATGCCGATTTCGGCAGCACCAACGGCTTCGTCCGCGCGGAAGTCAACGTCTTCGAGGACAAGACTCGCGACGGTCTGAACACCGCGCAGCCCGTCACCACAATGCTCTGCCTCATCGGTGACACGGGCGGGGCGATCGGATTCGGCGCCGACTATCTGCAGCTTGGCGTTGTGAGCTTCTGGAACCTTGGCGGAGCCGGGCTGACAACGACCTACGGCTTCCGGACAGCCTACAACGACCAGAACAGCCTGGGCATCGGCAATGCGAACGTGCAGCGCAAGTCCGGCTGGACAACGCTGGCCATCGAGGCCGACGCGCTGTCGGCTGGCGGCCAGGTTCGCTTCTACATTGATGGCAACCAGGTCGGCACCTCGCAGAGGACGGCCGAGTACCTCAAGTGGGTGCGGCTGGGCAACAACTCGAAGAGCTACGAGAACTTCTGGTATGACGATGTCAACGTCGTTCCCGAGCCTTCGTCACTTCTCGCGCTTGGCGGCGGACTGATCGGTCTGTTCGGCGCTCTCAGGCGCAGAGCTTAGGGGAGGAAGCCAGGCAGACGCCTGCTTGTATTACGAGGCGTGAGCCTGGACGGCCAGATGGCCGTCCAGGCTTTTTTGTGTCCGGCGCGCATTTTGACAGATGCGACGAAATGACACACAATCCGCGCGAGAGTTCGTGTTGTTCTGATTCCTCAGAGGAATGGTCACCATGTCGGAAACGGAAGACTCGAAGGAACAGGCGGGAGGCCCGCACGGCCCTTCGGCCGAGTGGCTTCAGCGCGAAACCGCCGCATGGGTCAGCGAGGGGCTGATCCGGGCCGAGCAGGCGGAGATGCTGCTTGCGCGATACGGGATGGCCGGGGGCGAGAGCACCCGGACGCTTCGCTGGCGTCAGATGGCGGCGGTGCTGGGCGCGCTGGGGGCGCTGCTCATCGGGAGCGGCATCATTCTGGTGATGGCGTCCAACTGGGAACAGATTCCCCGCGTTCTCAGGCTCGCGATACTCATCGCATTCACGCTGGCTTCGTACTTTGCCGGCTACTATCTTGCCTACGAGAAGAAGACCTACCCCGGTGTCGGCAAGGCTCTTGTACTGCTGGGGTCGCTGCTCTTCGGCGCCAGCATCTTCCTCATTGGCCAGATGTACCACATCTCCGGCGCGGGAGGCGCGCAGGAATACTCCGCGGGCTTCTTCTGGTGGTTTGCGGGGACGCTTCCGCTGGCGTATGTTCTCAGTTCGCCGCTGCAGCTTGTCGTGGCCCTCGCCGCAGGCACAATGTGGCTGCACAGCACGTGGATTTACAGATTCTGGGCGCTGCCGGCAGAGCTGTACTGCTCATGGGCGCTCGGCTACGGATGCCTGCTTGCCAGCATCGGCCTGATGCACCGGCTGGCGGGCTCTGCCCGGCCGCGGCTTGCGAGCCTGCAGAAGTGCTACACCGCACTGGGCGTGGTGTTCGTTCTGGGCGCGCTGCACGGGCTGTCCTTCCGGCTGGAGTGGAAACTGCCGTCGTACGCATCCGGCATGCCCGCGCTGTCAACGCCGGCAGGGACCGCATCGCTTCTGGCCCCGGCAATCGCCGCCGTGCTCGTGTCGGTCTGGAACCTGTGGAAGGGCGCCACGGAGCGGCAGGAGGAGCGTGAGCGTACTGTTCAGGCTGAGGCCGCAGCCACGATACTGCTGGCCCTGCTTGCTGCCGGAGTGTTCTGGCTCTTCGTCTCGCACTCCGGCAAAGGGCTGTTCGAGCCGGGCATTGCGCTGGCACGAATCTCGGGGAACGTGCTGCTGCTTGCGGTGGAGATTGCGGTCATCGCTCTGGGGTGGCGGCGGCTGGAAACCGGCCTGGTGAATCTGGGGCTGCTTGCCTTCTTCATCCATCTGATGACACGCTACTTCGACGTGTTCGGGACTCTGCTGAAGGGCGGGCTGGCGTTTATCGGCGCGGGGATAGTGCTGGTCGGCGGCGGATGGCTGCTGGAGAGCGCCCGCAGGAGGCTCCTGCAGACGATGACACCGCCAACGCCCGGCCAGAAGGAGGCGGCGCCGTGAAGAAGTGGTTTGCGTTGATTGTGGGGCTCCAGGTTCTGTTTCTGGCCGGTCAGATGGCCCACTACGAGATGCGTCTTGCGAGCGGCGAAACACTGCGCCTTCGCGTCGTGCCCTACGATCCCCGGAGCCTGATGATGGGGCAGTATATGAATCTGCAGTACGACATATCGAGAGTGAACCCGGGCAAGGTTCACGGGGCGCCACAGGCAAGGACAGACGCCGATGACCTGACCGGCCGCGTCCTGTACGCCGCGATGCGCCCCGGGGCGCCCGCCGCGCGGGCGGAAGGCTTCTGGCTGGACAGGATGCCGCCGCGAAAGCCGGGGATCGTCTATCTCCAGGGCCGTATCGTCTGGGGACATGACGCCGCCATGAACGTGGACTACGGCCTCGAGCGCTACTACATACCAGAGCGCCGCACGCGCGAAGCCGCGGAACTGGAGAAGCAGCTTGCATCCGCGTCCCGGAAGCCGGTTGTCACAGCCGAAGTGGCGGTTGACAGCCGCGGCCGGGGTCTCATTCGCCGCGTGCTGGTTGACGGCAAGCCCATCGGGTACTGACGGTTTCGCGGCCGCAGGATTCCTCGTTTGCGGCAGATAACTCCCTCACAGCAGGAAGACCATTGCCCTGCAACAGGAGGATTCAGCGGATGCGACCCATTACCCGGCGCGAGTTTATGGCGACCGCGGCTGCCGCGGGCGCCTGCGCGCTCATCACCTGCCCTTCCACTCCCGCTCCGGCAGCCGAAAAAGAGCGCCTGAACGTGCTGATGATTGCCGTGGACGACCTGCGGCCCGAGTTGGCCTGCTACGGCGTTCGGGACATCAGAACTCCGAACATTGACCGGCTCGCCCGCAGCGGAGTGCTGTTCAACCGGGCGTACTGCCAGCAGGCTGTCTGCAGCCCGTCGCGCACGTCACTGCTGACCGGACTGAGGCCGGATACGACGCAGGTCTTCGATCTGGAGACGCACTTCCGGCTGACCATACCCGGCACGGTGACCCTGCCGGAACACTTCAAGAACAACGGCTACCACGCGCAGGGCCTGAGCAAGATCTATCACGGCGGGCTGGACGACCCGCAGTCGTGGTCGGTTCCGCACTGGGCGCCTGCGCTGCGGCAGTACGCGAACCCCGAGACGCTGGCAGACATGGAAAAGCGGCGCCAGCAACTGCGCGCGCAGGGCAGGCGGGTAAACGCGCAGGTGCTGCAGAGTGACCCGAAGACGGGAGCCGTGCTCAAGGTGCGAACGGGCATCAACGTCAAAGGCCCGGCATGGGAGGCGGCGGACGTGCCGGACAACGCCCTGAATGACGGGGCGACGGCGGAGAAAGCCGTTGAAACGCTGCGGCAGGTCAAGGACAAGCCGTTCTTTATGGCGGTCGG
>MTKZ01000230.1_pt1 | contig 20440 bp, 18 predicted proteins | sample 1042781 | NCBI WGS metagenome assembly MTKZ01 (sample SAMN06212207, study PRJNA360539) | anaerobic digester metagenome | biome: Wastewater treatment plant; material: sludge; isolation source: anaerobic digester fed with sludge from wastewater treatment plant | place: Denmark: WWTP Viborg ... | reverse complement strand
TGTAGATATTGCCCATGCCGGCGATGAAATGCTGATCCATCAGCAGCGTTTTGACCCCCACCTGGCGCTGTTGCAGCATGTTGAAAAAGTGTTCATCCGTCAAATCAGTGGATAACGGTTCAGGACCAAGTGCTCCCAACACGCTCATTGGATCGTTCACCAGCCACATGCGTCCGAATTTTCGTGGATCGTTAAAAACCAGTCTCGCCCCATCCATAAAGTTGAGGGTCACCCTGTCGTGCGGCTGATCCAACATAGCGTCCAGCGCTTCCACCCTGATATCGCCGCTCATCCGTAAATGGATAAGCAGCACGTCAAGGTTTAACTTAATCACCAGGAATTTACCGCGCCGCGCTACCCCGGTGATGCGCTGACCTGCGATTTGCGTTTGAAAACCCGACGCGTCTAGCACGGCGATACTGCGCGCCCAGTTTATGCTCGCATCGTGGATGGTGCGTCCAATGATCCCGGGGCGATCAGCCAGCCCCTGGCCAGGCGTGAACACCGGCCCGGTATTATTCCGTAATGAACGGGCGATGGTCTCGACCTCGGGTAATTCCGGCATGTGAGTTTGTACAGTTATTCGTTGAAGAGCTCGCCCACGCTGCGACCTTCATTCGCGCGCAAGATCACTTCTCCGAGCAGAGGGGCGATCGACAAGATCTTCAGCCGCCCACCGAACTTGACCAGTTTCTCCTGCGGTACAGGAATGGTATCAGTGGTGATGAACTCAGTAACCGGTAGGGCTGATAATCGGTCAGCGGCGTTGGCAGAAAACACCGGATGCACGAACACCATGTAAACATTGCGCGCACCGCTTTCACGGGCCAGGTTCACCGCCTGGATCATGGAGCCGCCCGTATCCACCTCATCATCCACAATGACCACATCGCGTTCCTTGACATCCCCGATAATGGTCAATGCCTGCGCCTTTGAATCGTTGGAAACACGCCGTTTTTCAATGAACGCCAGTGGTGTATCCATTGATTCAGCGAAATTACGCGCCTTCTTGGCAAAGCCCAGGTCAGCCGTTAAGACCACCGGCCGGTACATTTCTGTTTTCTTTTCTTTCAAGTATTCGATCAGGGTGTAAAAAGCGGTCAGCACATCACCCGGGATGTTGAAAAAGCCCTGGATCTGACCGGCGTGCAGGTCAAGGAAGATGTAGCGGTCCGCGCCAGCCGCTTCGATCATATCTGCCACCAGTCGGGCGGTGATGGGGATGCGCGGCTGGTCTTTTTTATCAGACCGGGCGTAGCAGAGATACGGCACCACCGCGGTGACCCGCGCCGCTGAGTCAAGGCGCAAGGTCTGCAGGAGGATGAGCAGTTCCATCAGGTTGCGGTGCACAGGCGCGGAGGTGGTCTGGATAGCGTAGCAATCCTGGCCGCGCACGCTGGAGTGCAGCTGGATGAAAAGATTCTCGTTGGGGAACTGAACGATCTCCCGGTCGCATAATTGCGATCCGATGTAGCGCGCGATACCCGCAGCCAGTTCAGGGCAGGAGGTACCGGTGTAAAGTTTTATATCTCCATATTTCATGCGATCGTGACGGGCAGAATAAATAGCTGGCATACTTCCTCACTTTTTGTTTGTTGCCATCCATTCAGATCGAAGGATGCTCATGAATATGGCGTCGATGTAACGTCCATTCTTGAAAACCGCCTGCCTGAACACTCCCTCGCGGGTGAAACCGGCGGTCAGGTAAGTTTGCATGGCGCGGGGATTGGTTTCAAAAACTTCAAGGTAGATCCGGTTCAGGTTAAGATGTTCAAATCCATGCTGGAGCGTCAACAGGGTGGCTTGAGTACCATATCCTTTGTTCCAGTACTCCTTCTCCCCAATAACGATCCCGAATTCGGCGGTGCGGTTCACCTGATCCACAGCGTGTAAGCCGGTGTTGCCAATGTGAACCCAATCCTCGCCCACTTGAACCTCGATCGCCAGGATCTGTCCCTCGTGGGGCGGCCGTTGCAGCTGTTGCTCGAACCACTTCTCCTCCATGGAGGTGGAAAGCGGAGAAGACATCAACAGGTACTGGGTAACCTCAGGATCGTTCATCCAACGCACAAAACGCGGAATGTCGTCCTTTTCGATTGCGCGCAGGCGGATTTTCTCTCCCAGTATCATTCTCTCTCCCAGTAAGTACGTTTACGGGTTCAACCGCGTTGGACCTCTGAATATGTACACAGCTTCGCGAATGTTGGGCAGGTTCAGCATCACCATTATCAATCGGGTAAGCCCCAGGCCAAAACCACCGTGCGGCGGGCAGCCGTAACGGAAGAAGTCCAGGTAATACTGGATCGGCTCGAGCGTGAGCCCTTTCTCCAGCGCCTGCCGGGTCAACACCTCCACACGGTGTTCGCGCTGCGCCCCGGTGGTGATCTCCAGACCGTTGGCGATCAGGTCAAAGCTGCGTGTCAGGGTTTCATCGCCTGCCAGGCGCATGTGGTAGAACGGACGCACTGTTATCGGCCAATCCGTGAGAAACACAAATTCGTGATCAAATTTCTCTTTAACATAAGCGGCAATTTCCCGCTCGCCAGCCGGGTCGATATCTCCCTTCTTATCAGCGGGCATTACGTATCCACGTGATTTGAGAATCTCCACCGCTTCACGCATGGGAATGCGCGGGAAAGGCACCTGCGGAACGACCAGGTCAACCCCGAAAGTCTCTTTGATCATTTCCCCGTGCTGTTCCTTCACCCTGGAATACACGTACTTCAGCCAATTCTCCTCAAAAGCCATCACATCCTCGTGAGAATCGATCCAGGAGAATTCCATGTCCACACCGGTAAATTCCGTCATATGGCGGGCAGTGAAAGAGGGGTCAGCGCGGAAAACAGGACCGATCTCGAAGATGCGTTCGAACCCGGCTGCCATAGCCATTTGTTTGTAAAATTGCGGGCTCTGCGCCAGGTAGGCTTTACGTTCAAAGTAATCCAGAGAGAACAACTCAGCGCCGCTCTCGCTGGGGCTTCCGGTAAGCTTGGGCGAATGAACTTCGAGAAAACCGTGCTGTAGCCAGTATTCGCGCATGGCCATCTCGACCGTGGTCTGCACCTGGAACAAATTGAAGTTGAACGCGCGCCGCAGGTCCATATAACGCCAATCCAGGCGGTAATCCAGGGCGGGCAGAGTTTCGGCAAACGGATCAAATGGCAGCGGGCTATCAGCGGCGTTTTCCACCTCGAGAGATTCTAGCTGCACCTCAAGCTGGTTGAGTTTGACCACAGGGTTGTCGATCACCTTGCCGGTGATGGTCACAGCGCTTTCCGTGCCCAGGCTGGCGATCCTAGCTGCCAGCTCCTCATCGTTTGGTTTCCAGTGCGCCACCTGCACCAGCCCGGTGGGGTCTCGCAGGATCAGGAATTGGATCTTCTTTTGATCACGCAGGGTTTGCAGCCACCCCTGGATTTTTACAGTCTGGTCCAGCTTGCTGCGCAGGTCTTTGATCAATGTGCGTTCCATACAACCTCACTTAATAACAGAATGATTGCCGACTAATTATAAGTTATTCCCGCCGTTCACCAGGGTATTGATCGCCGAACCCGGGGAGATCTTTCGTTCAAACACCTGCTGCATGACATCCTCGTAGCGTTCCATTGTAACCGTCTTTTGCCAGCGCTCCAGCAGTGCGTTCTGCAGCAGGTGCCCCACCTCAGCCCGCAACCGTTCTTGATCACGACGCTGCCATAACCCGGTTTGCTGCAGGTAGGCGCGGTGTGCGAATAAGGTTTCGACCACTTCAGCGATCCCCTTTGACTGGGTCGCGATAGTTCTCAGCACAGGGGGCATCCAGCCCTCCTGTTCCACCGCGCCATCATCGGTCGCGGTCAAAACATGGGCGCCGTTGTGTTCCATGCGCGGCGAATGACCCAGGTCAAGGTTGGCACGCAGCGCCCGTTCCGTGTTCTCCACGCCGGGCAAATCGGCTTTATTGATCACCAGAATGTCGGCGATCTCAAGGATGCCGGCCTTGATCGCCTGTATATCGTCGCCCAGTCCAGGAGCTTCGATCACAATGGTGGTGTGCGCCAGGCGCGCGATATCCACCTCGCTCTGCCCCGCCCCAACCGTTTCGATGAGCACCAGGTCAAAACCCGCCGCGTCAAGCACCTGCACAACACCGGCCGTCGCCCGCGCTAACCCGCCTAAAGCGCCGCGTGATGCCATTGAGCGAATAAAAACCCCGGGGTCACCTGCCAGATCGCGCATACGCACGCGGTCGCCAAGGATAGCGCCGCCGGTGAACGGGCTGGAAGGATCAATAGCCACGATGGCGACCGTTTTATGATATTCATTGCGGATGTGCCTGGCCAGGCAGCTAACCAGGGAAGACTTACCGGTGCCCGGCGACCCGGTGATACCCACCAGGTGTGCTTTACCGGAATTAACAAATAAGCGGTCCAGTGAAGCGCGACCAGTCTCGGTTTCATTTTCAACTTCAGTCAAAAGGCGGGATAACGCCAGCCGGTCACCTAAGGTAACCGTGTGCAGGTCCATCATTTACATCCTCACCGGTCAGACCGCAGGGAAAGCGTCAAAGATTTCCTGGACCACTTTTGTGGTTGGGGTGCCCGGTCCGTAAACCGCGCTTACCCCGGCGTTCAACAACAGCGGCACGTCAGTTTCCGGCACAATACCGCCAACAAATATCTTTACATCGTGCTGTCCATTGGCACGAACCAGTTCAACTACCTTTGGCACCAGCACCAGATGGGCACCGGAAAGGATGGAAAGCCCGATCACATTCACGTCTTCCTGCAGCGCAGCTTCAGCGATCATCTCCGGGGATTGCCGTAAGCCCGTGTAGATCACTTCCATACCTGCATCTCTGAGCGCTCGCGCGATCACTTTTGCACCCCTGTCATGACCATCAAGACCGGGTTTTGCTATCAAGACGCGAATCTTCTTGTCTGCCATAAACCTCTCCTTTTATAGCCTGTTTAAATTTTTTCCTCCCTAATTCTACAATCTCCAGAACAAAATGAATAGTGAATTCCATATAATATTTACCGTTATTACTCCCGTTTAGCAATTGAACAATATAGATCTTTCCGGATTGACATCGTTATAATAGTTATATACTCGGAGTAATCTGATGAAAAAGAGGTGAACACACTCTTAGGGCTGCAACCTGATGGCGCCGAATGCGTATATTATTTCAGGAGGAAAGAATGGAACAACCACCTGCATTAAATATCCCTGAAGATGAGGGAACCACCACAATGTTCGCCAATGCGCAGGACAGCACATTGGCCATCGCAAGTCTCGTCACCGGCATACTCGGCTGGACATTGATACCAGTTTTGGGCGCTGTCGCAGCCATCATCACCGGGCACCTGGCTAAGAAAGAGATCGCTGAAAGCCGGGGACGTCTTACCGGCAATTCCATGGCGACCGCCGGTTTAATACTCGGGTATATTTCGCTCGGGTTCGTGTTCTTGGTAGCGTTAGCGATAATCCTTTTAATGGTGGTCAACCGAGCCAACATCTATTGATCTGAATGGACAGGAACACCATTACTACTTGTGGTGATCTTTGCAACAATAACAGGAAACTTGCGTATACAAATAGAAACCAGTTCATATAGGAGAAAAAAATGACTACACCTGAAATAAACAGCATTCCCCCGGTATACCCCGCGCCTTCTCTAAAACGCGAAAGTTCACTTGCCATCGTCAGTCTCATCGCCGGTATCGTCGGCTGGACGATCGTACCCTTCATCGGTTCGATCGTTGCCGTCATCACCGGTCACCTGGCCAAAAAAGAGATCCGCGAGAGCGGCGGCACTATGTCCGGTGATGGCATGGCGCTGGCCGGCCTGATCCTTGGTTACACCATGATCGGCGTGGCACTGTTGGCAGGCATCATCATCGTCCTCGCGCTTGTCCTGTTCGTTCCTGCGGTGGTTGGCACATCCGGTATCACCAATGGGATGTGGCCTTTCGGCTGGTAAACCCCTGACAAACGGTGCTTTTCATCCCCGCTGCTGACATAGCAGCGGGGTTTTCTATACCACGATCCTGCGTCAAATTCGAATTATGGTAAACTTAGTCCGAAATTAAACAAAGATACAAGGAATAAAATATGCCCGCCATTTATCCATTCACAGCAGTTGTCGGTCAGGAAAGAATGCGCCGTGCGCTGGTGCTTAACGCGGTCGATCCCCGTATTGGCGGGGTGCTAATTCGTGGTGAAAGGGGTACTGCCAAATCCACCGCCGCCAGGGCGCTGGCCGCCTTGCTGCCCAACGTGCGCGTGGTCAGCGACTGCCGTTTCGGTTGTGATCCGGATAAACCCAATACCTGGTGCACCGAGTGCCGTGAACGTTCCAGGCACGATGAAGTGCTGCAATCCATCACCCGCGCCACTCCCTTCGTCAACCTGCCGGTCTCTGCCACTGAAGACCGCGTAGTGGGCACGCTGGATATTGAGAAGGCGATCCAGAAGGGTGTGCGCAGCTTTGAGCCCGGTGTGCTCGCCGCTGCCAACCGCGGTTTGTTATATATTGATGAAGTCAATCTGCTAGACGATCACGTTGTGGATGTGCTGCTCGACGCGGCGGCAATGGGCGTGAACATTGTGGAACGCGAGGGCATTTCGTTTACCCATCCAGCGCGTTTTATCCTGGTAGGAACGATGAACCCGGAAGAGGGCGACCTGCGCCCGCAGCTGCTTGACCGCTTTGCTCTCTCAGTTGAAATCCGCGGCATCCGCGATGCCCGCGAGCGTGTACAGATCATGGAGCGTAACATTGCCTTTGAAGAAGACGCCAGCCGTTTCTTTGAGGAATGGAAAGAAAAAGAAACTGAGCTTTCCCAACAGATCGAAAATGCCCGCCGGTTGGTGGATGAAGTGACCTACACCCGCCAAAACCTGCTTTCCATCGCCGCCCTGACCGCTTCACTCAATGTGGATGGTCATCGCTCAGACCTGGTGATCCTCAAAACCGCACGCGCTCAGGCCGCCTTTGAAGGACGGCTCAAGATCAACGACCGCGACATCGCCCTGGCGGCCGAACTCACCCTTCCACACCGCCTCAAGAGCGGGCCCTTCCAGCACGAAGAAATGGGCATGGAAGAACTGCAGGAACGCATTGAGCAATTGCAGGGCGGATCCTCCTCAGGCGCCATGGAGGATTCATTAAGTGAAACAGATGGTGAAAATGAGGACCCGTCCGGCTCAAAAAAAGTCTGACGCCGGAAGAAACCGGCGGACCTACCCCACAACAGGGTCAACCAGAACCTTCTCTGCAAAACCCCTTTAATCAGAATGATGCTTTCTGGTGGGCTGGCGGTAAAAAACTGCCGGATGGGGAAATTTTTAATCCACGCAAGCTTGACACCCCCCTGGATAAAATCATGCGCTCCTACGCCGGCCGCCGCTCGGTCACCCGTACGGAACGCAAGAGAGGCCGTTATATCCAATCCCGCCCGTCGCAGGGTCGGGTCGATGATCTGGCGTTCGACGCCACCGTGCGCGCCGCGGCGCCCTTCCAGAAGGAACGCGAGGAGCTTAAGAACAGGAATCATGTGGCTTTCGCCGTGAGACCCGGGGATTACATGAAAAAAGTGCGCGTGCGCAAAGCCGCCAACCTGATCCTTTTCCTGGTGGATGCTTCGTGGTCAATGGCAGTGGCTGAACGCATGTCTGCCACCAAAGGAGCCATCCTTTCCCTGCTGACCGATGCCTACCAGCGCCGTGACCGCGTGGGACTGATCGTCTTCCAGAAGAACCTCGCCACGCTCGTCCTGCCACCCACCAGTTCGGTCATGCTGGCTGAAGCCGCCCTGGAAAACATTCCGGTCGGCGGTAAAACCCCCTTGAGCGCCGGACTGATGATGTCCTATGAAACCCTGCGTAAAGAGAAACTTCTCCATCCAGAAGTAATGCCGTTGCTCATCGTCCTCACCGATGGAGCCGGGAACGTCTCAATTGGTTTCAGTTCACCCCAGGAAGAAGCCTACAACATAGCCGATCTGATCGCGAGCGAAAACATCCATAGCGTGGTCATCAACATGGAACACGCCGCTTTTGACCAGGGACTTGCCCAGGCGCTGGCAGATCATCTTAAAGCTCCCTGTTACACCATCACCGACCTCAGGGCAGAGAGCCTGTTCTTCACCGTGCAACAGGAGATCCGCCAGGTAAATTTACAAACCGCGCTTGACCCCAAAAACAGATAAATTCACCGCCCGCAGGATGCTTGCCCTGTTCTAGTGCCCGTGTTATTATGAGGACAGGGAAACCCTCATGATACAGGATCCGATCAAACGATCGCGCGTCAAACGGACGCTGCTCATCATCAGCCTCGCCACCATCCCCTGTTACCTGCTGGGTGGTATCGTCCTGCTCGTTGATCGGGGGGTCGGCGGACGTGAAACCAAAACTCCCACTCTCACCGCGTCCATTCCACTGCCCTCATTAGCTGCTTCTTACACCCCCAGCCCCACGTTGCCGCAACCCACGGCGATCTTTCCTACCCGCACCAGCACGAACACCCCCACGATCACTCTTACCCTCACTTCTACGCGCACGTATGTCATTCCCACTTCCACCCCCAGTTTTACACCAACGCCCACAGATACAGAGGTTCCACCTCCTGCTGCTACGGAAACGCCGACCTCACAAGCGCCCAATCCGGATATTACAAGAGTACCCGACATCACCAGCACACCCTGACACTGGAGCTTTATGGATAAGATCGAAACTTTTTTACAGGCACTGCTATCCGCCCCGGGTTTATCCGGTTTTGAGCAACCAGTTAGCTCGCTCATCGCTGAACAATGGCGCCCCCTGGTAGATGAAATGACCAGCAGCCCGCTGGGCAGCCTGCACGCCCTCAGGAAAGCTGCGGTGGATGAAACAAGGCCGGCGATCATGCTCGCGGCGCATATGGACGCGATCGGGTTAATGGTCAAAGACATCCAGGATGGCTTTCTCAAGATCACCCAGATCGGCGGGGTCGATCCGCGTGTGCTGCCTGGACAGCTGGTTACTGTTCACGGTACGCGGGGCGTCGTGGGAATTGTTCAAATGATCCCGGATCGTTTCCTTAAAAGCAGCGCGGCGGGCAGTCCGCCGGATTACTCACGCCTCTTCATAGACACCGGTCTGCCCGAGAACGAGTTGAAACGTACCATTCGCATCGGCGATATCATTTCCTTTGCCAGCACGCCCATCCAGTTTTCTGACGGGTACATCAGCGGACACAGCCTGGATAACCGGGCGTCTGTCGCCGCTCTGACCGTGTGCCTGGAGGAATTACAGCGCTACCGTCTGCAGTGGGATGTATGGTGCGCTGCCACCGTGCAGGAGGAGATGCACCTCATCGGAGCAGCTACCTCCACCTTTCACCTGCAGCCTGCGCTGGGTGTGGCCGTGGATGTTACATTTGCGGAAGAACCGGGTTTGAAGAGTCACGCGACATTCCCGCTTGGTAAAGGTCCCACCATCGGGTTAGGTGCCAATGTTCACCCCGCCCTCCACCGCAAATTCACCCAACTCGCCCGAGATATCGATCTTCCTTTCTCAATCGAAACCATGCCGAGCAGTTCGGGTACCGACGGCATGGCGATGCAGATCACAGCGGCGGGCGTGCCGACGATGGTTATCGGCATCCCCATTCGCTACATGCATACACCATATGAACTGACCACGCTGACAGATATNNTAAATGAGATTGCCCACTCCATTTACAGGAAGACTTCCATGAGCAAAGTGCCGGTCAAATTACTGGAAAAACTGAGCAATGCCATTGGCGTTTCGGGGAATGAAGACGAGATCCGCCGGATCGTCATAGAACAGGTTAAACCTTATGTGGATGAATACAAGGTCGATGCGCTTGGCAATGTGCTGGCAGTCAAACACGCCTCGACCCCCGCTGCCGCGCGGGTGATGTTCGCTGCCCACATGGATGAAGTAGGTTTCATGCTGGTGCAGGACGACGGAGAAGGGTTGTTTAGCTTTGAACCGGTGGGGGGGATCGATGAAAGACAACTGGCCGCCAAACCTGTGCTGGTTGGCAAAGATCACGTGCCGGGTGTAATCGGCAGCAAACCGATTCATCTGACCTCGCCTGATGAGCGCGGTAGATCGATACCTCGCAGCAGTATGCGCATCGATGTCAGCCCTGCCAACGCAGTTAAGGTTAAGGTGGGTGATTTCGCCACCTTTGCCACCCGTTTTCAGCAGAGTGGTGACAGTTTGTTCGGCAAAGCCATTGATGACCGCATCGGCGTGGCTACATTACTCGAACTGGCCAGGCTCAACCCCGGTAAACAGGAAGTGCTGTTCGCGTTCACAGTACAGGAAGAGATCGGTCTGCGCGGGGCGCGTGTGGCGGGTTATGACTTCGAACCGGATATGGCCTTTGTGATCGATTCGACGCCTGCCTTTGATCTGCCCTTGCCGGATGAGGAAGCGGAAAACACCCAGTACAATTGCCGCCTGGGCGCAGGTCCGGCGATCTATCTCTCCGACGCGGGCACCATTTCAGACCCGCGCCTGGTGCAGCTCCTGGTGCGTCTGGCCGAAGAACACAACATTCCCTGCCAGTTTCGCCAGCCGGGCGGGGGCGGCACCGATGCCGGCGCCATCCATACCACCGGTGAGGGAGTACCCAGTGTTTCTATATCCATCCCCGGGCGTTACGCGCATTCTCCAGTCCTGCACGCCAAGGTCAAAGACTGGCAAAACACGCTTGACCTGATGCGCCTGGTGCTTTATCACACTGACCTGTCCATCCTGACCGTAGACAGATAACATTAACGAGAAGAGGATCATCATGAAAGAACTGTTGCAAAAGATCACACAAATCCCTGGGCCATCTGGCTACGAATCAGCCGTGCGTGAGTTCATTCAAAGCGAGATAAAGCCGTATGTCAAGGAGATGCGCGTGGATGCCATGGGCAACCTGATCGCCCGTGTCGGCAAAAAAAGCGCGCAGGGCTTGAGCATCATGGTCGGTGCTCACATGGATGAGATCGGTGTGATCGTCACGCACGTCGAGAAGAACGGCCTGGTCAGATTCAGCAATATGGGCTTTCTATTAACCCGTTATCTACCGGGCAGCCGGGTCAAATTCCTGAACGGAACGCGCGGTGTGATCGACAGCGACAAACCCGATGATCTGACGCGTCTTCAACCGATCAGCCAGTTTTTTATTGATGTAGGTGCCACCGGTGACACCAATTGCCCGGTAAAAGTCGGCGACCTTGGCGTGTTCGACCGCGAATTCGTGGACCTTGGCGCGCGTGTAACCTCAAAAGCCCTCGACGACCGATCCAGTTGTGCCATGCTGATCGAGACTATCAAAGCGCTCAAAGACACACCGCATGAGTTGTACTTTGTTTTCAGCACCCAGGAAGAGGTTGGATCACGCGGCTCGACAACCGCGGCTTTCAGCCTGGACGTGGATCTGGGAATTGCGTTGGACGTCACCCCGGTAGGAAACCTGAATGGGATCAAATTGCAGGTGAACCTGGGGAAAGGCCCGGCCATCAAGGTGCGTGATGTTGCCTACATAGCAGACAGCGCAGTGGTGAACTGGATGGTTGCCAGCGCGAAGGCGCTGAAAATGCCCTACCAGCTGGAAGTGCTCGACATCGGTTCCACCGATGCGCGCGTCATGCAGATCTCAAAATCCGGTATGCGGTCCGGTGTGCTTTCACTGCCCTGCCGCTACGTGCATTCTCCATCAGAAATGATCGATTTAACCGATTACGAAAATACAATCAAACTCCTGTTGGACCTTCTGTCGCAACCGGTAAAATTAGGCTAAAAATGAACGCACGAACGCAGCGGCTGTTACTCTTTCTGTTCGCCTTGGTCATGGTCATCTTCATGGCAGGGTGTGAGCAGCTGCTTGCAGAACTGCCATTCATTAACCGTACACCAGCTCCCACGCAAGCCATTCCCACTGCTGCGATCACGCCAACCCCCACACTGCAAGGCAGCGACACCGTATTACCATTGGATGAACAACTTAACCAGATCACGCTGTGGCTGCCGCCGGTTTTCGACCCTGAGAACGGGTCCGCGGCTTCCAATATTTTTAAACAACAGTTGGAAGCTTTTACCGCCGACCACGAAGATCTGACGGTCAACGTGAGGATCAAAGCACCCACTGGACCTGGTGGAATGCTTGAAGCCCTATCCACCGCCAGCCTTGCTGCGCCGGATGTACTGCCCGGCTTGCTGATCTTATCGCGCTCAGAGTTTGAAAAAGCTGCGCGCCAGGGCCTGTTGATGTCTGTGGATGAGATTGAAACCAACCTGAATACTGGCCAACTGTTCCCTTATGCGGACGAGATGACAATGGTAAAGGGAACCCGTTACGCCTTCCCTTTCGCCGGCGACGCGCTGTGTATGACCTACAAACCGATCCAGGTGGCTTACCCGCCTACCAGGTGGCAGGAATATATCCAGCCTGACGCCAAGATAATGGCGTTTCCTGCCGCTGAACCACAGGGCATTATGCCGTTATTGTTGTACATGAGCCTGGGCGGGGGGTTTGGCGCAGATGAGACGGTGATCAGTCTGCGCGAAGACGCCCTGCAGAACAGCCTGCGGCTGCTCTCAGATGGCGCGAGCGTGAACGCATTCCCGTACTGGTTGATCGATTATGCGACCTTCGAGCAGTCCTGGAAAGCCCTAAAGGATTCCAACGCGACCTACGCGATGGTTTGGACCTCGCAATACCTGGCGGAGTTACCAGAAAACATTGCCATGACCAACCTGCCCGCTCCTGATGAGAAACCGTTTACCCTGGCGGATGGCTGGGTGCTGGCTTTTCCGCAGACCTCCAGTGAGCAGCTCGAGCGCTATCAACTGCTGGCCCAGTACCTGTTGGAGCCTGCTTTCCAGAGCCGTTGGACTGAAGCCGCCGGTGTGCTGCCAGTGAGTGAACAGATCTTGCCCGGGTGGAAGAACACGGCAGTTTCAGGTATACTACTTGAGATTGGAAGATCCGCACGCTCGCTGCCGCGCAACTCCGTGATCAGCGAGGTCGGGAATCTCTTTCAACAGGCAACAATCGAGATGCTCCGTCAACAGACCTCATATATCGAATCATCCAACAAGATACTTAAAACGCTCTCCGAGTAAGGTCGGTCGATGAAAAATCTGGTCAAAAACCTCTGGCAAAAGATCACCACGTCCAGCCTGGCAGGCAGGATCCTGGTCGTGTTGATCGTACTGGTCGTTCTAGCCGCCGCAATGATCCTCTCCGGTCCTAAACCGCCGGGTGATTTTGATCCCCTGTTGAGACCCACCCCTCTTCCGTTGAAAGAGGGAACAAGTTCTGTTGCTGCCGCCCCACCGATCCTTTCCTCTGAGTACAAACTCACTAATGGTGTAGTTCTGGCCGTGGTGAGCATCCTGGTGATCGTGTTTCTGGGCACGCTGCTCTACATTCGCCGTTACAATAAAAAAACCCGGGGCTGAACCCCGGAAAATACACCCGACCTGTTGACCGATTACTCACCCAATAATACTTCCAGGTATTTTTCAGCTGCTTCACGAATATCAAAATGCTCCTGCGCTTGCAGCCGCGCCTGCCGGCTGAATTCCGTCTGCCCACTGAGGATCTCACACGCCCCCTGCGCCAGGGCGGCGGCGTCCGGCTGCTCCAGTTCCCACACGTTTCCCCCGTAAATCACCACGCGACCCGCATCAGGCGGCACCAGTTCCCGCATCGCACCGGTGTCATACGCCAGCACCGGCAAGCCGCAGGCCATGGCTTCCAGCGCCGCGTTCGGACAGGTGGCGTTAATATCTCCTGAAAAGAACAGGTGCGCCGTCCGGTTGATCGCCGGAATGTCAGTGTGTTTTACCACACCCATCCAGGCTATTCCCGGTCTATCCATTCGCTGCTGCAATGCCGTTGGTACATCCCCCACCACAACTAGTTCGCACGGCCTGTCCAGCCGGTTTTCCAGGTTCTTCAATAATTGCACTGCGGAGCGGAGCCCCTGATCGTAGCCGCTCCCATGGTGCGCTTCCACCATTAATAATCTATAACGATCATCGGGTTTTTCAGAGGGTTGCGATGTAAATAATTCGAGATCAACTCCGTTGTGGATGACCACCTGCGCTTTATCCAGCACACCGTGCTCACGCTCCCACCACTCACGCGCGAATTGGCTTTGATAGATCACCCGGTCAACCATTTTTCTCACTGAGCGCAGTTTTAGATTGCCCACCTCAGCCTTGATGAAATGCCGTACTCCGGTGAACTTCTTCCTGTGCACCCAGTTCATCCCGTTCAAGCGCTGCACCAGCCTGACCCCGCGGCTTTGCGCCTGCCGGACCTCTGCCAGGTTTCGCGCAGCGCCGAATAACAGGATCGCCGCGAGGGAAGGATCGAGGGGGTCATGGGTTACTTCCACTCCGCGTTCCTTGAATGACCTGATCAATCCGGATTGAAAAGAGGCCGGGCCACCCAAGCCAAGTTGCGCGGGCAGGATGCAGATCTTCTTTGGTTGCCAGATCACAATCCAATCCTCCAGCGAGTTAAGCGGGTTGCTCGGAATAATTTACCAGGGCGTCAACGATCCTGGCAGCGGCTTTGCCGTCGCCAAACACGTTGGATGCCCGTGACATGGCGGTGTACACCCCCTCATCCTCCATCAAGATGGAAGCGTCGCGAACGATGGCAGCCGCGTGCGCGCCGACGAGTTTGAGCACACCGGCCTCAACGCCTTCAGGTCTTTCGGTCACCTCGCGCAGCACCAGGGTCGGTTTTCCCAATCCCGCAGCTTCCTCCTGGATCCCGCCGGAGTCGGTCAGAACAAAATAGGCGTTTTTCATCAGGTGCACAAGCGAAAGATAATCCACCGGTTGGATCAGGCTTACCCCGGGCTGCCCTCCGAGGATCTCGTGCACTGGAGCCTGGATGTGGGGGTTAAGGTGCACCGGGTAAACAAAATGCACCCGGTCACGGTATTTTTCAGCGAGGGTTTTGATCGCTTCACAAATCTGCCGGATGGGCTCGCCGAAATTTTCACGGCGGTGGGCGGTCACCAGGACCAGGCGGCGTCCATCCGCGCTGACTCCCCATTCGTTTAACCACTCCGTCACCTGCGCGGGTGGTTCTACATTTACGATCATGTTCAGGGCATCAATGACGGTATTACCAGTCACCCTGACGCGCCAATCGGGTATCCCTTCCCGCATCAGGTTGTTCCTGCTCAATTCTGTCGGAGCAAAATGCAGATCCGCGACCACGCTGGTCATCCGCCGGTTGATCTCCTCAGGAAAGGGCTGGTGCTTGTCGCCGGTGCGCAAACCTGCTTCCACGTGTCCTACCTTGATCCCGCGGTAAAAAGCCGCCAATGAAGCTGCCATCACGGTGGTGGTATCCCCCTGCACCAACACCCAATCCGGTCTGACGAGGTCGAGCACGGGGTCAATGTGCACAAAGATCTGCGCGGTCAGGTTTGCCAAGGTCTGGTCCGGGCGCATCAGATCAAGATCATGATCCGGGCGGATCGCGAAAAGATCCAGCACCTGGTCCAGCATCTCTCGGTGCTGCGCGGTGACGCAGACGAGCGACTCGATACGCCCATCAGCGCTCAACGCCTTGACCACCGGTGCCATCTTCACCGCTTCGGGTCGGGTGCCAAAGATCGAAAGCACGCGGATGGGTTTCATCGGATGGAATGCTTCCTGTCACCGAGGCGTTCAAAAGTGAATCCCGCGGCGCGCCACCCCTCGCGTGACCAGCCATTGACGGTGTCCAGCACCAGCCTTGCCGGGGTGATCCGCGCAGTTTCAACCGGATCAAGCGATTTGAATTGCGCGTGACCCACCAGCAGCAGGATCGCCTCTGCGTCCTTGATGGTTTCCTCAAGGCTGGTGGTCATGATAGCGCCTGGCAGCGGGTAAGTGGTGCGGAAGGGTTCGTAGGCTTTCACGATTGCCCCGGCTTTGACCAGGTCATGCGCGATCTCGATCGCCGGGCTCTCGCGCAGGTCGTCCACATCCGGTTTGTACGCCAGCCCAAGCAAGGCAATGCGTTTCCCGCTCAGATCTGGGATCAATTGTTTGAGCGTCTCCAGAACGAACCCCGGCTGTTCATCGTTAACCCGGCGGGCGGTGTGGATCAACGGGGTGATATCCGGCGCGGCTTCCACCAGGAACCATGGATCAACCCCGATGCAATGCCCGCCCACCCCCGGACCCGGGTTGAGAATGCGTACGCGCGGGTGGAGGTTGGCGATCTTGACCGCTTCCCAGATATCCACGCCAAAGCGGTCTGCCAGGCGGGAGAACTCGTTTGCGATGGCGATATTCACATCGCGGTAGGTATTTTCCATCAATTTGACCATCTCGGAGGTTGTGGAATCGGTCAGTACAATCTCGCCTTTGACGATGATGCGATACAGGTCGCCGCCAGCCAGGGCTGAAGCCTCGTCAATTCCGCCGATCACACGCGCGTTCTCGACCAGTTCCCGCATGATCTGACCCGGCAGCACCCGCTCCGGCGAATAAGCCAGCAGAAAATCCCTGCCTGCCACCATACCGGAGCGCTCGAGAATGGGTTTGACCACATCGCGCGTCGTCAGCGGGGGAGAAGTGGATTCCAGCACCACCAGGTTGCCGTGGCGCAGCACAGGAAGGATCGATTCTGCCGCCGAGCGTACGTAACTGAGATCGGCTTTCTTATTACCATAGAAAGGGGTCGGAACCGCGATTATGAACGCGTCTGCTTCAACCGGTGTGGTACTGATTTGCAGTGTGCCGTTTTCGAGAACCTCTTTCACCACCTCATTCAATCCCGGCTCGAATATGTGCACTTTGCCATGTTGGAGGCTCGTGACCACTTGTTCATTGGTGTCCACACCCGTCACCTGCACGCCATTCCGGGCGAACATGCTGGAAGTTGGCAGTCCAATATACCCCAAACCGATGACGCAAATATGCTTAAAGTCCATTCATTTTCCTTGTGAGCAGGTTTTAAACGATTATGCCACAACTTGGAAGGCTTGTGACAGGCAAATCCGGTGTCTACGATAACCGATATAAAAGACCTTTGCCAAACAATGGCAAAGGTCTTTGTTGACACATAGTTGGAGCTAGTAAATCCCGGCCTCTTCGAACTGGCTATTGTAAAGACTGGCGTAGAAGCCTTTCTTCTCGAGCAGTTCGGCGTGGCTCCCCTGCTCCACGATGTCGCCGTCTCTCATCACCAAAATACGGTCAGCATTGCGGATCGTAGAAAGACGGTGGGCAATGATAAAGGAGGTGCGCCCCTGCATCAGGTTATCCATTGCCTTCTGAATGAGCACTTCAGTGCGCGTGTCAACCGATGAGGTGGCTTCATCGAGGATCAGGATATTCGGCTTTGAAAGCACGGCGCGCGCAATGGTCAGCAGCTGCTTCTGGCCTTGCGAGATGTTCGAAGATTCCTCATCCAGCACCATGTTATACCCTTCGGGCATGGTGCGGATGAAGTGATCGACATTGGCGATGCGGGCGGCCTGGTAAACTTCCTCATCGGTGGCATCCAGTCTGCCGTAGCGGATATTCTCCATGATCGTAGCGTTATAGAGCCACGAATCCTGCAGCACCATACCGAACTTGTCGCGCAGACCCTGGCGGGTGAAATCACGAATGTCATGCCCATCCACCAGGATGGCGCCGCTCTGGATGTCGTAGTAGCGCATTAGCAACTTGACCATTGTCGTTTTGCCGGCGCCTGTGGGACCGACGATCGCAATCTTCTGTCCGGGTTGGATCTCGGCTGAAAAATTGTTGATGATGGTCTTTTCAGGGGTGTACCCAAAATGCACGTTACGGAATTCCACGTGTCCGCGTACACCACCCATCACAACCGGATTTGCCGTGTCAGGCGCTTCTTCATCTTCAGCCAGGAATTCGAACACCCGCTCTGAAGCCGCCGCGGTCTGCTGTAAAACATTAGAAATATTGGCGATCTGCATGATGGGTTGAGTAAAGTTGCGCACATATTGGATGAACGCCTGTATATCTCCCACCGTGATGAGATTACGGAAAGCCATTACGCCGCCCAGGACTGCCACGGCCACGTACCCCAGGTTGCCGACAAAGTTCATGATCGGCATCATCAGTCCTGAAATAAACTGGGATTTCCACGCTGAACTGTACAGGGTATTGTTCAATCCATCGAACTTTTCAACGCTGCGCTTCTCACCGTTGAAAGCCTTCACAATAATGTGACCGCCAAACATCTCTTCCACGTGCCCGTTCACATGCCCCAGGTATTCCTGCTGCTGCTTGTAGTATTTTTGAGAGTGCTTGACAATGATACCGATGAACACCGCCGAGATGGGCAGGATGACCATCACCGCCAGCGTCATCAGCCAGCTGATCGAGAACATCATCACCAGCACACCGATCATGGTGATCACAGATGTGATGATCTGCGTTAAGCTCTGGTTGAGAGTCTGACTGATCGTATCCACATCGTTGGTCACCCGTGAAAGCACTTCGCCCTGGTTCGTGCGGTCAAAGTAACTGATCGGCAGGCGGTTGATCTTCTCGGAGATCTCCTTGCGGAAGCGGTAGGTCATCTTCATCGAAACATTGGTCATGACCCAACCCTGGATGAAACCAAACACCGTTGCGGCAACATATAAACCTGCCAAAAGCGCGAGGATGTTGCCGATGTAAACAAAGTCGATGCTCGCGCTGGTTCCCGCCAGAATGCCAACCGCGCCTTCAAACAGTTTGGTTGTCGCTTTGCCCAGGATCTTGGGACCGATGATATTGAAAACGGTCGAAGCCACCGAAAAGACCATAACGACCACAAATTGCCACTTGTATGGGCTGAGGTAGCGTACCAATTTCGCCATTGTTCCCTTGAAATCACGGGCTTTCTCGCCGCCGCGCAGCATGCCGGGAGGGCCTCCGCGGGGTCCACCAGGAGGTCCGTGCTGAGAAGAAGTCTGCCGTCTTGCGTTCATGTTGTCGTGGCTCATCGCAGCACCTCCTCGCTGGTCAACTGAGAAGCGACCATTTCGCGGTAGGTTTCACAGGTTTCCATCAATTCCTGATGATTGCCCTTGCCCACCATCTCGCCGTCATCCAATACAATGATCTGTTCGGCGTGCTGGATGGTGGAGACGCGCTGGGTGACGATCAACATGGTGCTGCGGTCCGTTCTGCGGCTCAATGCGCGGCGCAGCGCCGCGTCGGTTTTAAAATCCAGCGCGGAAAGCGCGTCATCGAAAATATAGATGGGCGGATTTTTCATCAGCGCGCGAGCGATCGAGAGACGTTGCTTTTGCCCTCCCGAGACGTTCGATCCACCTTGTGAAATGGGCGCGTTCATGCCGCCATCCATTTCGGCGATAAAATCCGCCGCCTGGGCGATCTCCACTGCCTTCTGCAGCTCCTCAGCGCTCGCTTTTTCGTCCGCGTAGCGCAGGTTGCTCTCTACCGTTCCGGAGAAAAGCACGCCGCGCTGCGGGATGTAACCGATGCGGTCGCGCAGGTCAGATTGCGATACTTCGCGTACATCCCTGCCATCCACGTAAACAGCGCCTTCCGTCACATCGAAAAAGCGCGGGATCAGGTTGACCAGCGTGGATTTGCCGGAACCGGTGCTGCCGATGATTGCAGTGGTCTCACCCGGTTTAGCGGTGAAGCTGATGTTGCACAACACATTTTCCTCTGCGTTGGGGTAACGGAAGGATACGTTGCGAAACTCGACCAATCCGCGCGTTTCTGAATCAAAAGGTTTTGGTTCCGGCGGATCCTGGATCACCGGTTCAACACGAAGCACTTCATCGATTCGCTTGCCTGAGACTGCCGCGCGCGGCAGGAAGATGAACATCATTGACATCATCAGGAAGGAGAACACAACCTGCATGGCGTATTGCAGGAAAGCCATCATGTCTCCCACCTGCAGGTTGGATTGCGCGACCTGGTGGCTGCCAACCCAAATAACGAGCAACGACAAACCGCTCATCACCAGCGTCATGAACGGAAAAACGAGCACCATGACGCGGCTGACGAACAACATGGTCTTCGTCAGGTCGGTGTTGGCCTTGTCAAAACGCTTAAGTTCGAACTCCTGCGTGTTAAACGCGCGAATGACCATCAAGCCTGAGAGGCTTTCGCGGGTCACCAGGTTCAGGCGGTCAACCAGGTTCTGGATAATGCGGAACTTGGGCAGGCTGATCGAAAAAACCACCACGATCATGGTGAGCAGAACCGCAACCCCCAGCCCGATGATCCAGGTCATGGAGGGGCTTTTTTCCACCGCGCGGATGATCGCTCCTACAGCCATGATCGGCGCGAAAAACAACATGCGCATCATCATGGTCACGACCATTTGCATCTGGGTCACATCGTTGGTCGAGCGGGTGATGAGAGAGGCGGTAGAGAAGGTTTCAAATTCCGCTTTGGAAAAACTTTCCACTTTGGCGAACAGCTTCCTGCGCAGGTC
>MTKZ01003880.1_pt1 | contig 20459 bp, 13 predicted proteins | sample 1042781 | NCBI WGS metagenome assembly MTKZ01 (sample SAMN06212207, study PRJNA360539) | anaerobic digester metagenome | biome: Wastewater treatment plant; material: sludge; isolation source: anaerobic digester fed with sludge from wastewater treatment plant | place: Denmark: WWTP Viborg ... | reverse complement strand
TTGATTTTGTGCTTTATGCCAATCATTCATGGATTGATCATTGCAAGGAGGACGTCAGCCAGATGAAGCAACCTGTTATCAAATATGGCAGAAGCTTGCTTTGTCCCAACGAGCGGTCTGATCTATTCCATTTGATTAGATAATAAATAATTATAATATGACATCATTAATTAGGTGAAATTTATAAATATTTTAGACGATATATATTCGTTATTCCTAATTCCTATATTACAAATAGCTACAGTAATTCCAAATATGGAAAGAATTAATTGTTGTTGTTGTGTTGTCTTTGCGCATCGCGCAAAAACAACACAACAACAAACTTTTTCTATATTATTTGAAATATAGGGAAAATAAATTGTTTTATTTGTTTTCGCTTTTTAGAAAACGCTTTTTCCATTCATACAAGATATTAATGGCTTCGATCGGTGAAATACTGTTAATATCCAGTTTTTGCAGTGATTCAAGCAGTGGATTTGTCTCTGGAAATAATGCAAGTTGTGAAATGGGAATATTTTCGTTTTTACTGCCATTTTTGGATTCTGTTTCCAGTTTTGTCAGGATTTCATTAGCTCGGGAAATAACTGGCTTTGGCAAACCGGCAATTTGACCCACATGAATTCCATAAGAACGGTCAGCTGCGCCTGGAACGATTTTATGAAGGAAAATTACCTCACCACCTTGTTCCGTTACCGCCACATTGTAATTCCGAATTCCAGGCAGTGATTCCGATAATTTGGTCAATTCATGAAAATGAGTGGCGAAAATTGTTCTGGCACGCAGACGTGGTGCGTTATGAATATATTCGATGACAGCCCAGGCAATCGAAAGACCGTCATAGGTACTGGTTCCTCGTCCTATTTCATCCAGAATGAGGAGGCTTTTTGATGTGGCATTATGAAGAATGTTCGCCGTTTCCACCATTTCAACCATAAAGGTGGATAATCCGGCATGAATTTCATCCTGTGCACCGATCCGAGTGAAAATCCGGTCAACAAGACCGATCCTGGCTTTTTCAGCAGGAACGAAGGACCCCATCTGCGACATTAAAACTATGATCGCAGCCTGTCGCAAAAAGGTGCTTTTCCCGCTCATATTGGGCCCGGTCACGATTCGGATGATTTCTCCATTTTCAAAGCGGATATCGTTCGGGATAAAGCTTTTCCCTTTCTCCAAGGTCTGTTCAACGACAGGGTGTCGTCCTCCGACGATGTCGATGATCTGATCTTCAGAGATCTCCGGACGCACATACCCATTTACTGCAGCAATCTCGGCCATCGATAAAAGAACATCCAAAACAGCCAGACTGCGGGCTGTCAGCAATATTTCCGCCGAAAATTGATTGATTTCAGAACAGATTTGAAAGAATAATCGATTTTCGATTTCATGGATGCGGTCTTCAGCATTCAACACCAGCGTCTCATACTCTTTCATTTCCGGCGTAATGAATCGTTCGGCGTTAACCAGCGTCTGTTTTCGGATATATTCCGGAGGAGCCTGGTCTGCATTCCCGCGTGAAATTTCGATGTAGTATCCGAAGACTTTGTTAAAACTGACTTTCAATGTCTTAATTCCGGTGCGTTCTTTTTCAACATTTTCAAGATTTGCCATCCATTCACGCGCATGGCTTGATTCATAATGCACTTGATCTAATTCGGAAGAATAGCCTTTTCGAATAATTCCAGTGTTCATTAATGTTGCAGGCGGATCTTCTGCGATGGCTGTCTGTAATATGGCGAGGACCTCGTTTAACGGCAATATGCGGTATTCGGGGGAGAACAACACCGATTGAATTGGTTCGATGAGCCGGATAATTTCAGGCAAAATTTGCAGTGAGCTGCGTAGTGCAGTCAGATCCCGAGGCTGAGCCATATTACTGCTAATACGATTAATCAGCCTTTCGATATCATTCAGCTCTTTTAATTGTTGCCGCAATTCTGCGCGCGTCATTCCATTTTTTATCAGGATTTCAATGGCATCCTGTCTTTTTTGAATTGCTTTTTTATTGATCAATGGTTTGCTGACCCATTGGCGCATCAACCTTTTTCCCATCGGTGTGACAGTGAAATCCATGATTCCAAGAAGTGAACCTCTTGTGTCATAGGAACGGAGCGTTTCGACTAACTCAAGATTTCTGCGTGTAGATGAATCAAGAACCATGAACTCATTAATTGAGTAAACTGATATAGCATTCAGCAATTTCAAGCTCGAAGGCTGATTTTTCTGAAGATATTGGAGAATACACCCGGCAGCACGGATTTCAATGCTGTTTTCAGGAATGCCAAAACCGTCCAGTGTAGTTACCTGAAAGTGTTCTTTTAATAGGTCAAAACAGCGAATCGGTTCAAACGCTGAATTTGGTTGCCTCGTAATATGAAGAGTACCATTTTCTTCCAACTCAAAATGTTCCGGAAGTAGAATTTCAGCAGGATGCAGCCTTACAATTTCTGCAAATAAGTCGGATTGGATGTTTGTGCTCTGTATCTGTGTGACGGCGAATTCGCCAGTTGTGATATCTGCGTTGGAAATGCCAATTTTCTCTCCTTCCACAAAGGCTGCAAACAGATAATTGTTGGTGTCGTTCTTGAGTAATCCAGGTTCGATCAGTGTTCCAGGGGTTACGATACGTACTACTTCGCGATTAAAAAGACCTTTGGATGGTTGTTCGCCAGTCTGTTCACAAATCGCGACATGATATCCTTTTTCAATTAATCGCGATAAATAGTTTTCTACGGCATGGTAAGGAATTCCTGCCATCGGAACACGAATTCCTTTGGCGACATTTCTGGAGGTTAATACCAGATCCAGTTCCCGGGAGGCAGTTCTTGCATCCTCATCAAACGTTTCATAAAAATCGCCAAGGCGAAAAAAAAGGATGGTGTCCGGATAATTCTTTTTAATTTCGAGGTATTGTTGGCGGATTGGTGTCGGTTCTTCATTCATATTTATTTATCATTTTATCGGTTTGCAATTGAATCAAAAACTTCTGGCTATCGATTCGAAATATTGGAGGGATTATTTGTTGTTGTGTTGTTTTTGTGTTTTGCACACAACCGACACAACAACAAGTGTTCTTTCTTTTTTATTTTTTATCAATATCGAATTTCAATCTTCTGACAGCATGCAGGCGTTTGTGAATTGAAAGGCACCTGTTCAAATCAGGTAATGCTTTTCCCAAAACGCAGCAAATACGCTGCGATACCGAAGGCGGTAGCGACATTCAAAGATTCTTTCATTCCTGTCATGGGAATGAAAACGCAGTAATCACAGCGATTGATCACATCAGGATCAATGCCGTTGACTTCGTTCCCAACAATCAGAGCAATCGGTTGGTCGATTTCGATTGCATGAATGTTCTTGAATATATTGACCGCAGTTTTTCCACCTTCCAATGCCCAAAGCTGATATCCATCGATCTTCAGCTGTTGCACAACCTCCAGAATATTCCAATGGTGTTCCCACGCGACTGAATTTTCAGCACCCAGCGAAGTTTTTATCACCTTTGATTGATTTTCCGGCAGCGGTGTGATGCCGCATAAAAAAAGGCGAGAAATTCCTGCGCCATCCGCAGTGCGTATCATCGCTCCGACGTTTAAAGCGCTGCGAATATTATCCAATACAGCGACAACTTTTGGACCGTCTTCAAACTTCGCCCGGTCATCAATCAGGAATGACTGATAGGGTTCCAACTCAAGNNGCGTTTGTCAGGTTCAGTCTCAGTCAGAACAAGGTGATCCGGTCGGATTGAAAAACGAAATCCACATTCAGGATTGATACAAGTTCGGATTTGGTGTAATGATTCATTCATGGAAAAAAGTCAACAGTTCCGATACATCCTTCCTTGGACGCGGATCAGGATTTTCTGCCGGGATTCCTGCGGCAATCAACGCGGAAACCTGAATTGATTCCGGTAATTTTAAGTATTCATGAGCTTTTTGCGGATCATAAATACCCATGATGACAGTCCCGATTCCAAGATCATGCGCTGCCAGGCATAAAGTCTGACAGGCAATGCCGCTGTCGAAAGATTCCCAATGTGTGCCGAAGCGATCGCGATACGATCCATCTGGATTGCAGCCTGAAATATGTTTTTCGGAGCATAAAGCAATCAGCAACGGCGCATTTTCTGTAATTGACCGATTATTACCTCCCAAAGCTATTTCGGCAATTGCATTTTTTTCGTTTCCTGTAAGCGCAATGTATCTCGTAGTCTGAGTATTTTTCCAACTGGGTGCCCATGCAGCCACACCGATGAGCATTTCGANNGATGAGCATTTCGATTGTTTTTTGAGGTATCGGATCCGGTAAGAATTTTCGGATACTACGACGCGTTTTGATACATTCAATGGTATTCATCTGACACCTGCTTTCATCACGATTCTGAACCTGTCTTTTTACATCAAAAATTTAATCAAAATATAAGAAGCGATTTGACACATCAAAAGAAAATTTTGTCTTTGTGATGTTTTTATGTTCTATTAAAAACGCCAAAAGGATGAAGAATCCTCCCATTATTTCGAATAGCTGGCAAAGAACCCGATAGAATTACAACAAATCGAAATAAGAACCTGCTTTTCGAGTCAATCGAGAAAACTTGATGTTATGTCGTTTTTAAGCTTCGCGTAAAAGGACATAACATCAAACAATTCTTCCCATGTTTCGAATCATTGATAAATTTCCTGCGCTTATTTTTTTAGCAGAATCGATGGCGACTGGTTTCCCAGGTCGATACGTACAGCGCGACGATTGACTGCCATTAACGCTTCGAAATCACCCAATGCCTGTGCCCTTTCAAGGACTGCAAAAGTCATCCCTTCATTCGGAATTTCGACATCAGTGTGAGAATTTGCGACAATTTGGATGAATACGCCATTATTCGCTCCTCCTTTGTGGAGTTGCCCTGTCGAGTGTTGAAATCGCGGTCCGAAACCAAGCGTGGTTGCACAGGCAGTTTGTTTAAGGATTTCTTCCCGCAAAGATTGCAGTTTATGCAACATGTCCTCGTTTCGTGGAAGATAAGCGTTGATCGCAACGTAATCTTCTCCAGAATTTGCAATTGTGAGAAATTTCGAGATAAACTCGGCTGGATTCTTCGCTGCAGCCAGTTCTTTCTTAAGGGTTTCATTCGCTGCTTCAGCCAGGCTATAAAAGACTTTGACTCCATCCTTTTCCCACAAAACCTCCGGTTCGGATAAAATGCCTTTTTCCTTATACTCATTAATTTTTGCCACGGTTCGATTTTTACTGTCCTGAACATTGGGCTGGTCAAATGCATTTACCTCTAAAAGCGAACATGCTACTGAAATTGCGATTTCCCATCGGTAAAATTCAGCAAACAGATCCGGCAGATCGTTTAATTTTATGGTTAGAACCGGTTGCCCGACTTTCATTAATTGGTCTATAAAATCGCATTGTGTTCCAGAGGTTTGAATGTATACAAAAGCGCGATCCTTAGCATAAACCGATGGATCAGTTTGAGGTTCGATATCAATCGGAATAATTCCTTTTCCATTTTTACCGCTGCTTTCTGCGATCAATTGTTCAAGCCAGGATCCAAAGGATTCCAGTTCCGGATCTGTCAGAATTGTAAATTTGTCACGTCCGAGCAGTGCCGCGGTACCCATGTACACACCTAAAGCTGCGCCTTCGTTGCTGGCTACCGGATTCGACGGAGTGCTTTTTTTAGCGATTGCATTTACTTTTTCCAGCACAATCGCCGGATCAATGCCAATCAGTGTGGCTGGAAGGACTCCAAATGGCGTTATAGCCGAAAAACGACCGCCGACCGCGGGATCGGACAACACGATATTGCGGAAATTTAATTCTTTGGCAATTCGTTCCAACTGTGTGCCCGGATCTGTAATGGCAATAAAATGGCTGCCTGCTTTTTCACCCAGCGTATCTTTTGCTCGCTGATAGAAATAGTCAAGGAGAGCCCGGACTTCTGCCGTCCCACCGGATTTACTGGAGATGATATAGACGGTTTCAGATGTTGGATGGCTGTGATCTGCCTCAAGCACCTGACCGGGGTCTGTGGAATCAACAATTTCTAATTTTAAATCGGATATTTCTTTGAAGGTTAATGCCATCACTTCCGGTGCGAGCGAGGATCCGCCCATTCCTAAAAGCAGCACTTTACGGATTCCGTCTTCTTTCAGACTCTTTAAAATACTGCGAAATTCCTCGATATTTTTGGCAGTATTCATATGTGCATCCAGCCATCCCAATCGATTGCGGATTTCAGGATATGCCTGAATATCGAAAGTCCAGACAGTCGGATCTTTTGCAAAAATTCGCGGCAGGATTGAGTTTTCTTCAATTTTCTTAAAATTACTCATAACCTGATCATACAAATCACCAAGTGATTTTTTAAGGATGTCCGATCGTTTATTAAGGTCGCCAAGCATTGAATTAAATGCGTTTTCAAAAGTATTCACGCCTTCCTCCTGAAGTTCTTCTGTTATATTCTGCAATGAAATACCGATGGAAGCCAGTTTTGAAAAAACAAGATCGATTTCGTTGTCCGATGCCGGCAATCCGGCTTTAATACAACTATGATCCAGGGCTGCTTTGAGCGTTTCTGGATCCACTGAGCTGATTGTATTTTCTCCGATGAGGGAATCAATGTAGATCGTATCGGAGTATTGATTATTTTTACATCCGGTTGCAGCCCATAATGGACGCTGGATTGTAGCGCCTTTTTTCTGTAGTGCGTTAAAACGTTCCCCGGAAAATATCTTTTTAAATTGACGATAGATTCTCTGGCAATTTGCTATGCCGACTTTGCCTTTTAACTCTCTCGCAATTGCAGCTTGTTCTTCGGAACCTTCAGTGATAATTTTTTCAAGAAGCGGGTCTATTTTTGAGTCGATCCAGCATACATAAACCGAAGCAACGGATTGAATCTTGTTAATCGGTTGACCGCTGGCGATTCGGTCTTCCAGACCGGATATATACGCTTCTGCTGCTTTGATATATTGTTCCTCTGAAAAAATCAATGTGCTGTTAACGTTAATACCGGCAGAAACGAGCTGACGGACTGCAGAAATCCCGCTTTCTGTAGCAGGAATTTTTACCATAAGGTTAGGACGATTGACTGCAGTCCACGTTTTTCTTGCTTCTGCAACAATTTTTTCTGTTTCATGCGAAAAAGAAGGATTGATTTCAAGACTTACATAACCGTCTTTCCCATCTGTTTGAACATAAAGCTCTGTAAACAGACTTGCCGCATCACGGATATCCTCAACGGATAATTGGGAAAAGATTTTTTCGCAATTCCATCCAGCAAGCGCCATCGGCGCGATTGCTGTATCGTAATCATTCGAGTCTGAAATTGCTTTTCGAAATGAACAGGGATTCGAGGTCAAACCTCTGATTTCACCCCTTTGGATCATCTCTTTTAATTCACCGTTGCGGATGATGCAGCGCTGAATGTTGTCATACCAGATGGATTGTCCTAATTCTAATATCCGTTCGATTTTATTGGAAACCGAAAAATCGCCCCGTTCAATACTTTTAATTTTTTCAAATCGACGGATCTGATTAGGTTTATTATTGAATTTTGCATTTAGAAAAGCAGTGACCAGTTCACGGGCAACTTCCGATCCAATAATTCGTGAGCCAAGACACAATACATTCATGCCATCGTGTTCTACTCCCTGATGTGCAGAATAGGTATCATGACAAACACTTGCGTAGATTCCAGGGATTTTATTGGCTGCGATACAAACTCCGACTCCGGAACCACAAATGAACACACCTGCCTCAGCTTTACCGTTTATTATTTTATCTGATCCTAATTTTACATAATCCGGAAAATCAGCGCTTTCTTTGGAATAAGTACCGACATCGATGACATCGCATCCTGTTTTTTTTATCGTATCAATAACACACTCTTTTAGTTCAAAACCGGCATGATCACATGCAACTGCAATCGTTTTTTTCACGTGGGCTTTCCTTGAAATGATGTAATCTGTTTGATAACCAGTAATTCGAAATATCGACTCGCTATTCGAAAAAGAGAGAAACACTTTTTGTTGTGATGTTTTTATGAGAAGAACCATCACAACAACAAAGAATCCTCTCCATATTTCGGATTTTTGTCTGATAACCAAATAAATTATACTCTAATCGTTTTGCCCTGTATTTCAAAAAAGTAGCTATTCGAAATATAGATAAGCTTATTGGGAAAAAAGAAACAGAAGACTGCATCGGTAGAATAACCGATACCCTGATATGTCGATATACATTCCTTTTGGCTGCAATTTGAAGTGAGGTTAAAAAAAACAATCATGAGAACCCGTACCCTATTTACTGTAGATTCAGCGTGCTCATGATCGTATAAAATCAGGGAATTCTATCTCGACTTTTAAGGATTTAGAACAATTTTCAGGAAGTTCCCTTCATGATGATATAGTTTTGAAAACCATTCATTTCCCTGAGAAAGCGGTGCGGCAGCGCTGATGATCGAATCCACATCAACCATTTTACGAGCAATCATATCTAAACAGGCGGAATATTCTCCACTCGAAGCACAAGAACCCTGCAGCCTGATTTGCCGTGTTACAACGGTTTGTAGTGGAAGTTCCACTTTTGGCGAAACGTTGCCGATCAGCGTAACTGCGCCGCCTTTTCGTGCACATTGAATTGCCGTATTGAAACTGCTGTTTGCTCCGACAACTTCAAATGCGATATCCACTCCTTCACCGCCCGTTATTTTTTTAACAGTTTCAACGGTTGTATCATCAGAATAAATTGCAACATCAGCTCCCATTTTTTTTGCCATTTCCAGGCGTGATTCATCTTGATCAATTGCGATGATGTTTCCATATCCAGTTGCTCGCAATGTCTGAATTACAAGCAATCCGATCATACCTGCTCCAATAACAGCTGTTGATGCGTTGATCGTCCGTGGACTGAGACTGACTGCATGGACGGCAACCGATAGCGGTTCCACGATTGTTGCCTGATTAAAAGTGACTTCATCCGGAAGTTTGTACAAAATATGTTGCGGGACTGCGATATATTCGGCAAAAGCCCCATCTTTTCGATATTCCTCGCAGGAAACGCCCAGTACTCTACGGTTTTCACATAAATTGATTTGCCCGTTCTGACAATAACGGCAATGACCGCAATAAATTGTCGAATCAAATGTGACTCGATCCGCAACGTTCCACCCTTTTACGGCGGTTCCGACTTCTGCAATGACTCCGCTTGCTTCATGTCCCATGATGACCGGAGGGCGTCGCCGTCCAGTGGATCCGTCAAATCCGTGGATATCTGAACCGCAAATTCCGCAGGCTTTCACCTGGATAAGCACTTCATCGGGGTTGATTTCCGGCTTTTCTACTTCAAGGTATTCCATCTTTTGATATTCTGTTAAAACAAGCGCCTTCATGAATTATTCCTTTTTTTAAGTCAATATATCTGAATCCGCAATTCAAAATGTCAACCACTCTTACGAATTGCTGATCTGAACTGATCTTCTTGCATATTTATAAGAAATAGAAAACTTTCTATCGTTTTGAAAACGGAATAAAGGATAAACGTCCGTCAAAGTCATCTCCGTTTTCCGGCTTCAATGGAAAATGAACGGGTTTCCGATCCCGCTGCGACCGATAGACGGCTGTAAAAATCTCAACAGTTTTTCTGCCTGCATATCCATCTACTGCCGGTGTCCGATCTTTGATAATTGCATCCAAAAAATCTGCAATTTGAAGATGATGGAAATAGGTCATCGGATCGTGTTTTTCGGTGTTTCTCGTATCTTCTTCTTTCCAAACCGACAGCATTTGTTCTTCGCCTGGAATTGTCCAAATATCGTTATAAGCAGGTTCAACTTTCGTTGTTACACCGGAAATGAAAGCGGATCCGCCCTCGATTTGTGCTCCTACCGAATATCCTGAATCCCCGTGGATGTGAATTTTCCCCCAGAATCCGGGCTTTTGCGAATTTGAAACAAAGAATGATCCCATGGCTCCGTTTTTAAAACGAATCACTGCCAGGGCAGTATCCTCAATTTCCACGGAGGGATGATTGAAATTATCCCAATATCCGAATAATTCATCAATGTCACCCATGATCCATTGCAGAAGATCCAACTGGTGCGGTGTCTGATTGACCATGACACCGCCGCCTTCCTCTTTCCATTTTCCACGCCAGGAATCCATTTGATAGTATTCGGGACTGCGCCAGCCCATGACCTCCATGGTTCCGATGACAGGTCGCCCGATTTTGCCAGCCTGTATTGCCTTGATCATGCGCACAACCGGCCAATAAAATCTTCGCTGACTGATTACCCCCAACTTCACATGAGCTGTTTCACAGGCTTGAATCGCCCGATCACAGTCGCTCAGGCTGGATGCCAGCGGTTTTTCGCAAATCACATGTGCCCCGGCTGCGGCAGCGCTGCAGATCATATCTGCATGCAGCGGGTGCGGTGTACAGACTGATACTGCCTGGATTCCATTTTCGCGGATCATTTTTTCAACATCGGTATATGCAGGAACTCGAAAATCTCCAGCAAGTTTTTCAGCTTTTTCCATGGAAATGTCACATACAGCAGATATTTCGGATTCAGGAAGGGTTTGATAAGCCAGAGCATGCGTTACTCCAACTTTACCGCACCCGATGACTGCGGTTCTTATTTTTTCCACAATGCTAAACCTTTCGATGGTTATGAAATATTTCAGGTTTTATCATAAAGCCACTTTCCGAATTTCGCAAATACATAAATTCCAGAAATACGAATTATGGGGAAGATTGCTGTTTTTAATATTTATTATGCCTTGTTGCTGGTATAACCATAAAAATGCTCCAATAACTTGATCACCATCGTACCTGTTAACCAATTGGATTGTTTCTTCCCTGATAGTTTCTTTGCATAATCCCACTTATAAGAGGGACGAATTTTTAACGCATCGAGCCCACAGTTAGAAAACGCTTCTTTTCCCCCAAGGAAGCCGATGATAATGTCATCTCTTTGTTCTTCGCAAAGCTTGTACATTTCATAAAAATTGAGTGTACCTTGCCAATTTCCAGATCGATTTGATGAAGTGATCCATTCATCTGAATTTGTAGATTTTACCCTGTCTCGCTTACTGTCAACAATTTTCAGAAAAGTAAAACCTGGTATCCAATTGCATATTTCTTTCTTACCTATTGATGACGATGATTCATCCCACTTAAATGCTCTAACAACAAGCGAATCAAGATCTCTTTTTTCAAGTTCGCTGATGCCACCCATAAATCCCACTAGGATAGAATCACCGCGCTTTTTACATAAATCGAGGATTGCATCGAAACTATATATTTCTTTGTAATTCTGACCGGAGGTCGTTTGAAATTTAGGAGAGGTTTGATTTCGTGTATTTCGAGATAAATCATCCAACTCACACAAACGACTATGAATGATGCTCCACTCTTCAGCAAATAAACCCGATATGGATTTCGCTAACATTCCAAAGGTTAAAACCATATCTACGTGACTTTTAACTTTCGTTTCCATACTCTTGGGAACCAGATAAAGTATCTTAGCCTCGCGACATGCGATTATTTCTTTTTGATTTGGTAAAACTTTTTTTTCCAGAATGTATTGATATTTTCCGGATTCACTTGACGCATCCCGCACTTGTTTAATGTCTTCAATTAGGAACAAGCCGGTCTTCCTATCCATGACTTTCTTCTGTATGCTGTGGTAGATTTCAATTTGGTTAAGGTTATCAGAGGTGTCAGCGGTTTTTAATTCTACTAAAAGAAGTTGATTGCGGTCTGGATTTATCATTAACCAATCGACATTGGTCGATTGGTTATTATCAGGTTTCTTGAGAGGAAATTCTGGACAGATCATTCGAATTGATCCAGAAAAAACCGGATCTTCTTGCAATGTTTCAGTTAAAACATCTTCTATGTACATGCTCAGAATGGGCTCAACTACCCGTTCAGTCTGTGCTTTAGGAATCATTGTTGTTTCCATAATAGAATCCATGAGAATATCAATAAATGATTTTGCCATCGTTTCCTGCTTTCTTTTTTTGTTAGATAATATTAAATTCTTTGTGCTAATAAATCCATTCAGACACTACAGGATCGTTTATCTCATTCGTCTGATTAAAAACGATTTGTCTATATTTCAAATTGTAGTAATATTGTATTTTATATTTGCGAAAAATAAGTATAAATAATTTTATACAAATTATCATAAAAAATAACCTATTTACTTCAAAGGAGGTTCGGATTGGGAAGGCAGGATATTCAATTTAATGTCTTAAAAAAAGTAGTTGATGATCTTGGGCCAGTTTTTACTACCAGAGACGTATCTGAAGATACTCGAATGAAAATAGCACATTTTGATCTTGTCGATAGTACCCAATATCATGCTTTTGTTGGTGGTGCATTGAGCGATAATCGGGTTGAACTTGGAATAGAAGAAATTAAGAAAGCTACTGCACGGGGATCCCGCTGGCAGAAAAAATGGACTGCCGGTATTGTTTATGGAGAAAAGAATATAAAACAGGAAATTTTGAAAGAAGTAATTGATGATCTTGGCCCAGTTTTCTTGACTTCAGATGTTGTATATGATATTCGAATGATGACTGGCTACCTTGCTTTTCAAAATGAACCTCTATTTCCTAATTATGTTCGTGATGCGATGAGAAACTATCAAATTGAGTTAGGAATTGAAGAGACTTCGAAATTATCAGAAAGAGATTCTCATTGGAAAAAGGCCGAAATATCCGATAAGTAATTTTCCAACAATTCGAAATTTGGACTGACCTTTCAAAAACGCAAGAAAAATATGTTGTTCATAATCTTTCAAAATGCAGTTGGTCAATTCAATTTCGAATTCTTTTATGGTAATAGGGAATTCTGGCTTCCCACTCCCATATTGTCAGAAAAAAACGGATTATTCTAATGAAATCAGGTAAAAAAAGAGATGGTGAATCTTCTCAGAAGATTCACCATCTCTATGGTTATTATTTCGTACGTAATTCCTTGAGCATATTGGTCTTCAGATCCCAAAGCTCCTGGGACAAATCGACATAATATTGATGCGGATTGTCCAATCTGAGCATTTCTTCCCATAGTTCGCTGACATTCTTATGGCATTCCTTCCTGATTTGATGTAAATTCGGCGACTGATAAACAAGTGTGCCTTTCTCGTAAATCGGGACCAGCATCTTTTTCGCAATGTAATGCGTTACAACTTTTCTTTTCGTGGTATCCAGCGGATCAAAAATTTCGTAAGGTCCGTCATCGGGAATCACTTCATGTTCCAGTGTGATGACATCGGCAAGCGGATGGTGATCATCCTTTTCAAATAATCGCCAGACCTCTTTGAAAGAAGGTGTGGTTATCTTTTCAAAGTTGTCTGAGATTTTTATCTTTGGAATAACATTGCCATCCAAATCATACGTCGCGACGAGTTTATATACGCCTCCAAAAACCGCTTCACTGCGGGCTGTAATCAGATTCTCCCCTACTCCAAACGCATTTACCTGCGCACCCTGTGAAAGGATGGAACGAATCAAAAATTCATCCAGTGAGTTGCTGATCACAATTTTACAGTCGTCCAGACCGGCATCATCCAACATTTTTCGAACTTTCTTGGAAAGATAAGCGACATCACCGCTGTCCAGACGAACTCCTTGCAATCGATGACCCATCGGTTCCAACACTTCGTGGGCTACTTTGATGGCATTTGGAACGCCTGTTTTGAGCGTGTTATAAGTATCTACCAGTAAAGTACAGTCATTGGGGTAGGTTTTTGCATCCGCGATAAAAGAATCCAGCTCAGTATCAAAGGACTGGACCCATGAATGCGCCATGGTTCCGCTGGCAGGTATTCCAAAATGAACATCAGACCATGTATTCGCACTGGAAGCTGCACCGGCGATATAAGCAGCTCGGGCGCCGTAATTGGCGGCATCGTATCCCTGTGCGCGCCGAGACCCAAATTCAAAAACCGAACGCCCTTTTGCAGCGCGAACGATGCGGTTTGTTTTTGTCGCAATCAATGATTGATGGTTGATTGTTACTAACAGCATCGTTTCGATAAATTGAGCCTGAATAATCGGGCCTCTGACTCGAACGATCGGCTCTCCTGGAAAAATAGGTGTCCCCTCGGTCATTGACCAGACATCACATTCAAATCGGAATGTACGCAGATAATCTAAAAATTGCGGATCAAACAATTTCCGCTTTTTAAGATAGGAAATATCTTCATCAGAGAATTTTAAATTTTCAAGATATTGGATAATTTGCTCAAGACCGCAAAACAATGCAAAGCCGCCGCCATCAGGAATTCTTCGAAAGAAAAGATCAAAGACCGCAATGGTATCTTTCATCCCGTTCTTAAAATAGCCATTGGCCATCGTCAATTCATAAAAATCGCAAAGCATCGTTAAGTTCCGTGAATCAAATTTATCTTTGGATGAAAAAGATATCATTCAATAACCTCGATTCCATTCAGCGCGATGTGTCCGAAAAAAGTCTGATTGATCGCTTCAGCAGGATGTCCTTCCATATCATACGTGTCAATCATGGCTTTATGAGCAAAGATTTTCGGCATCCTGGAAATGTTCTTGTGATGATATTGAAGTTCAAGATATTTTTGGGTGATTATCGAAAAATTATAGATACAAAGATCAGTACAGCATCCGACAACATGAATTTCATCATACTGTCTTAAATCGAAGCGCGCATCGTTCTCAGACGCTTCTTGTACTTCAAAGAATCCTCCTGTAGTATATTTCGGTAGTGTGATATCGCAATACTGTCCGATTTCAGGAACGACTTTCGATTCTTCGGATTCGGAAAGACAGTGAGGCGGAAAAGACCCGAATTCGACATCTGACGGATCATGTGTATCTGTCAGCGCCAATATTGTCCATCCGGCTTTTGATTTTTCTCTGCAAAAATCTGCAATCGGTTGAATCAGTTTTTCTGTTCGGGGACTGAATAACGAACCTCTTTTTGCAAAGCCAATATTCATATCCATTACAATAACAATGTTTGTCATTTTTTCTCTCCCAAGTCAATATTAGCATAAATAATAACTTTTTGAGATTGTCAAGTGATGATAATTCTTAACCGCGATTCCTGTGAAAATAGAATTCAATTTTCATGATCGGATGTGTAATATTTTTTTGAAATATGGGTAGGTTTTTTCTTTTTTTTATTCGAATAGCAAGTCTATTTTTCGAATTATTGCCGGCTGAAGTAAAACCTTCAGAGGAACCGATTATAATCATCCATAACGCGAATTACACAAAGGATGTTTTTATGCTTCAAGATATTCGGATTCGACAACGAGATTTTTTGCTTGAACTGGCACAGATTCTGACACAGCAATTAGATTTGGATACCTTGCTGTGGCAAATTCTGCGAATTTCATCGGATCTTCTTGGCGGTTTGGCAGGATTTATTGCCTTGTATTCTGATTCAGAAAAATGGCAGGTAAGAATTACGCGTGGCATTGGGGAAGCCGGGTTAAAGTACATTGAAACCTACCTCTCGAAATTTAAAAATGAATCTATTGAAACCACAGAATCGGCATTGCTGGATATAAATTTATTGATAGATCGTATCCAGGAAATCCAGGAGTTAGGATTTACCGATGGCGTTGGATTGCCTATGGTTGAACACGGGAAAATTCTTGGATGCATCGTAATATTTCGCAATTATCACACCAGTTTTTCCTTAAATGACCGGATGATGCTGAAAGTATTTGCAGATCAGGCTTCCATTGCGGTGCATAATGCCTATTTATACACAGAAAATATTCGCGAGAAGAATCGATTATATGCACTCATTAATGCTGCTGCTGATGGAATCATGGTTTTAGATCATGGACACAAAATCGAGCAAGTCAATCCCGCATTACTGAAATTATTGAGAAGCACGGCAGATTCGATCATTGGATTCCATCATGATGATGTGATCGTTTTTTCAAAGATTAGCAGCGGTATGGAATTGCAGGATGGGGAGGCCGGTGGCTGGCCTTTCAATCGGGATTCCAAATTGTATGTTGAAGGGGATCTTGTATACGGGCAATTATCTGAAAAACCACTTCCTGTCAGCATTACCTATACACCGGTGATGAATGCCGATAACGTCATGGTCAATATTATTGCGATGGTCAAGGATATTTCAAAATTTCGGGAGGCTGATGATCTAAAAAATACTTTCATCTCAACAATCAGCCACGAATTAAAAACGCCGGTTTCATTAATAAAAGGCTACGCATCGACGATGCGACTGAAAGATGCTTTTTGGGACGGCAAAGTCCTGGAAGAATCACTGTCGGTCATCGAAGAGGAAGCGGATCGCCTCACCGGTTTGATCAATAATCTGCTGGATGCATCCAGATTGTATTCAGGTGCATTGGTGTTGAATCGATCGGATGTAAATCTGGAACAGATTTCAATTCATGTGGCACGCAGGATGCAGAGTCAATCGGATAAACATCAAATTATATGTAGTTTTCCGAGTGATTTTGNNTCATTTTCGGTGATGCTGATCGAATTGAGCAGGTGATCCTAAATTTGGTATCCAATGCGATGAAATACGCACCCGATGGCGAAATTCAAATTTCAGGACGTCGGGCGGGAGATTTTGTTGAAATATCGATTCGGGATGAAGGTCCGGGCATTTCATCAGATGATTTTCCGCATCTGTTCGAAAGATTTTTTCGTTCAAAAAAAACTGCAGATAAAGCAAAAGGTGTGGGATTAGGCCTTTATCTGTGCAATGCGATTGTTGAAGGACATGGTGGAAAAATGTGGGTTGAAAACCGGACTGACCGCGAAGGCGCGATTTTTTCATTCTCACTGCCGCTGGATCCGGATGACCATCCTGCCTCATTAAAATTTCGGAATATTGGCGAGTAACTTGAATTTGCAAAATCGAAAAATATGATGATTTTTTTTCAGTAACTTTAAATGTGAGAAGAATTACATGTTGTTGTGTTATTGTTACGAGAGAATGCAAAAACAACATAGCAACACTCTTACTCGATTGATTCGAAAAATAGGTTTATATCTTGAACTCCTGAATTAAAATTGTATAGTTTACGAAATTCCTGAGAGACTTGAAAAGTAATCCCGGTCATATTCATTAAACACATTGATCAGCAAGGATTGATTTTATGAACAATATTTTTAAGAATAGTATAGAAAGTATTTCGTATAAGATTTCCAGGAAAATTGATATGAAATGTATCGGGGCAGTGCTGACTGCATTCATCATAACCAGAGTGATGGTATGCATCGTTGTCCTGTTTTCGATGATTCAGCTTCCGGTGTTGTCCGGTGAAGGATTATGGCGTCTTGATACGCAAAACCTCATTCAGGATGGATTAACCCGATGGGATAGCGGATGGTATATAGGAATTGTTCAAAATGGTTATTCGAGTAAATCTGTCGCTTTTTTCCCCCTCTACCCGATTCTGATGCGGATGCTGAACAGAATTACCGGAAGTAGCAGCATTTCCGGGCTGCTGATCGCCAATCTTTCTTTTTTTCTTGCACTCTTTTATTTGTACGCAATAACAAAACAGGATTATGATGATAATACTGCTGGCAGAGCCGTATTCTATATTGCAGCAGCACCCAGCGCCTTTTTTTTCTCAACTGTCTATACAGAAAGCCTTTTTCTTTTATTTGTAACAGCAGGTTTTTATTATGCACGGAAACGTAAATGGGGATTGGCTTGCATTGCCGGTGCACTGGCATCCGCAACACGTATCACTGGCGTTTTAGTAGGAGTCTTTATTTTGTTTGAAGCTTTCTGGCAAAAAGGAATCCGTTTTTTACCGAAGCCATGGAGCGTTCGAAATCAAATTGATCTTCTTCGAAAAGATATTGGTATTCTCCCTCAAACAATAAAAGGAATCATTGCTTCAATATTTTCTGTAACGGGAATTGTTGCATATATGGCTTATTTATATCGTGAATTTGGAGATCCGCTGGCGTTTCTCCATGTGCAGGGAAGTTGGGGAAGATCGGTTGGCTTTGATTGGTTCTTACGAATATTACAGGATCACAGTCAAAAACTTGATATTTTTTTTACAATCGTCTTTATCCCGATCGTGATCATTACATGAATAAAATTTCGCCCTTCCTATGGCTTATTCACGCTTCTTTCGTTTATGATACCGCTGCTCAGCGGAAGTATATTATCCATGCGGCGTTTTGTAATTGTGTTCGTTCCATGTTATATTCTTTTAGCTTTATGGGGGAAAAAGCTATGGGTTGATCGCCTGATTATCGGTATTAGTTTGCCGTTGCAGGCCTATTTTGTAGTCCTTTTTTCACATTGGTATTTTGCCGGATAAAAGCAATTCGAAATATGAATCAGCTCTCCAGTAAAAAGAGGAAACTTGTTGTTTTGTTATTTTTGCGCTTTGCGCAAAAATAACAAAACAACATATCATCCTTCCCACAATTCGAATCGCTGGCCGGATATTGAATTTCACACACTCAGGTACAATAACATCATGCAACAAAAAACCTCCTCAAAATTTTGGTTAAGATTTCTGTTTACGGTTTTAACAATTTTTTTTATTCCGGCTTTGTTTGGAATTCTTAATAAAACAGGATGTTTCATTTTGTTTTGGCAAAATGATGACCTTTCCGCAATTCAGTACGAGTCCGGATATGCATATTATGCGAGAATACCCAATGAGAATGCTGTGAAGCTTGACCTTCCGATTTATCTTATTGAAGATAACGTGCTGATTGATACACCGGTACTTGCGGTCAATCAGGATCTTGTCAAGGATATTAAGGAAATCGGGAAAGGACTATATCAGCTTCTTCCGAATAACAACATCATTTTCTCTTCGATTGACCATTCCGACCCAGCCAGTGGTGTACATGCTTATTCTGTTTTGTCTCCGGTTGTGATTCGCATGCGTTATTTATTGCCTGTTTTAGCAATTGTTCTGCTGCTGATGATGACCGCCGGCTTGATGGGTTTGGCAGCAAAAATCAGAAAGGATGTTGTATCTCTTCAATGTTTTAAGAGCTGTTTGAAGAATTTTGCCGGTTTCATCAGCATACTGATCCTTTTAATGTTGGTGTTGCCCTGGAAGAGCTTTTTTGTTCCGCCTGTGTTCCCGTTGACAAAGTCATTTTGGATCATGCCGTTAATACAGCGAAATGCAGTCATGTTTTTGCTTTTGGGATTTTCTGTTCTGTATTTGTATTACTCAAAGAGAAAATCAAAATGGATCGCGTTGCTCATGGGATTGATTCTGGTAATCAATCTGGCTTACTATTTCATTCCGGAGCGGGATTATTATGGCGTGCGGACTGATTCAGCAGAATATATTCAGTCTTATCATGCAGGTTCGATCCGAACTCCCGGTTACCCTCGATTTGTTGTAGATGTTATGACGCTGTTCTCCGGTTCTGACCTGGATTATTGGCGGTCTGAGGAGGGATTGAAGGATCTTGCCAGGCGTGAAGAATTGCTTTTCAAGGATCATTCCGGGGATTCCAGAGGCTTGGTTCAAATTGTTCGAGCTCAGAAAGCAGTATTAGGTCTTTGTTTTCTCATTGCCACTGTGTTGTTGTGTTTTCTGATCCCGCCGCATTTTGTATTTTTGTTCGGCGAATTCGTTCTCGCGAATCAATTTTTAGGGGTTTATAACAATTATGTCATGTCTGAAGTGATTTCCCAGGCAGCCCTCTTGCTTTCCTGCGGCATCTTTTGCTTTCTGGTGGGCAAAAGAATGAAATGGTCATTCCCGTTCCTGGGCTTTTTTTGCGGTATTTCGATTATCATCCGACCGTCTAACATGTTCATTCTCGGATTATTATTGTTGGCTGCAATTCTTCTGTTTGTTCAGGATCGAAAAAAAGCTTTGTTACCCATCCTTGCCGGGATTGGAATTTGCGGATTTTTTATTCTTATACCGGCGGTGAATATTTTCCGGCAGTATCATCAGGTAATTTTCATGCCGAATCAGGGATATGCGGCAATTGGACAGACACTGGCTGTCATGGATGAGACTGATCTGTCTCTGCCGAAAGATGAAGTTGCACGAGAATTCCTTACAGCCAGTTTCCAACAAATCCAAGCGATGAAATCAGAAGGAAAAGCGCTTACTCAGAACGATTATGTCTTTCATATTGCTTTGGAACAGGCGAAAAAACTGGGATTTGATCCGGTGACTGCCAATGTGCTTTTTGACCGTGTTTCAAGGGATCTGGTTTCTGTGCACAAAACGGAACTCCTGGCTGCATATCGAGACCAACTGCAGTTGGGATTGGAACGAACGCGACTGAGTCTTCCGCGGTTGCCTTATAGCTATCTGCTCGCTGTTTTCATCGTTATCTCACTATTTCGCTGTTCCCGCTATTCATTGACTGGATTTGTTTTGATATCGCTGCATAATCTTCATCTCATGATTTCTATCATGAACCAACCGGAACGACGATATATCTGGAGTACGG
>MTKZ01014879.1_pt1 | contig 20465 bp, 17 predicted proteins | sample 1042781 | NCBI WGS metagenome assembly MTKZ01 (sample SAMN06212207, study PRJNA360539) | anaerobic digester metagenome | biome: Wastewater treatment plant; material: sludge; isolation source: anaerobic digester fed with sludge from wastewater treatment plant | place: Denmark: WWTP Viborg ... | reverse complement strand
GGAGGCGACGGCACGGTGTACCTCGCGCAGGTCGAGCCGCCGGAGATCGCTCCGATCGGCGACCACTACGCCGTCACTGGCCTGCCGTACCGCGGGCCTCTGCCGGTGATCGTCGGCGACTCCGCCGGGGTGGAGTGGGATGTCGTGGCCGGACCTTCGGGAATGACGATAGACGAGACTACGGGAGAGGTGTACTGGGCAGTTCCGTCAGCGGCGGGCTCACCCTACACCGTTACGATCCAGGCGACGAACGCCGCCGGATCGGGCAGCGAGAGCTGGCTCCTGACGGTCATCGAACACCCGAAGGCTGCTCCGGACGGCATCGAGCTGCACTTCGGTGGGCAGGTTGTAACCGCAGCCTACCCGGGCGTCTTCTACGTTGAGAAGGACGATCAGTCGAGCGGCATCAGGGTGGAGTTTGCCGGCCACGAGCTGGCCGAGGGTCATCGCGCCGACATCGCCGGGATTACCGCCACCAACGACGCCGGAGAGCGCTTCATCCAGGCCTTCAGCGCGGTGCGCTCCAGCGCGCCGGGTGACAGCGGCGCCGTCGAACCTCTGGGCATGACGGTGCGCGGCGTGGGCGGTTCGGACTGGTTCTACAACTCCGGCACTGGTTTCGGGCAGAAGGGCGCCGTGGGGGGAACCGGGCTGAATAACGTTGGCCTGCTTGTGCGCGCCTGGGGCCTTGTGACCGAGGTGGATTCGTCGCCGTCGCCCGTCTGGTTCCGTGTTGACGACGGCACGGGCCGCAACATCCGGTGTGTCGCTCCGGACAGCAGCGTTGTGATAGACGCCGGCTGGGTTGGCAAACTCGCCGTGGTGACGGGCATTTCCTCTCTGGAACTTGATGGCGGCAACGCGGCATCGATGCTGCTGCTGAAAAGGTACGGCGCTCCGTTGCTGTATTGAGTTCTCCACGCCCCGGTTCGGCGGTAGCCGGGTGGCACAATTGAGGCAGAAAGCGTGGGGAGCGCGCCACGACGCGCCTTTCCCCCGGCGTTCCCGAAATCGATCTGTCATTCCTGCCGCAGGCCAACACCCCGTGTGAGAACCCGGATGGCCCTGGCGGAACAGGCCGCGGCAGGCGTGGTCAAAGCAGCCGGCAGAGACAAGCGACGACCGGTAATGTGCCAGCCTGTGCAACGCTGACGTGATCTGACCTGGAAATGAGAAGACACCTGCCAATCATAATTCTGTTCTTGCTGACACTCCCCGCCATCGCGGATGCGCAGCAGGGGGTCTACACTGATGCCGCGGGCGCTCGGCACAGATGGAAGATCGATCGAGCCCACACGCTCATATGGAACGGCAAGCCCTTCTTGCCCCTCGGGACGTGGTTCGTCTCGCACTACCTGGATACAGGCAAGGAGGAGCAATGGGCGCAGGACGTGGCGGCTTTGGAGCAGTTGGTGAGCAAGGGGATCACGGACTTCTACATAGGATGGGCGGGCCGCCCGCCGGAGCAGTATCAAAGGCTCATAGACTGGTTTGAGGCCCATGGATGCACGTACGGCATCATCCCCGCTCGCTACGACTGGGATCCCCTGCACGGATACAAGATGACCGCGCACAAGTTGGACATCCCCCGGGCGGATGCCGTGCGGGTTTCCTCCGACTCCGAGCGGCTGAAGTTGGCGGGAGCGGCCTTTGTGGCAGTGGATGATGCGGGAAAGATTCTGGCGGCTGGCACGCGTCAGGCTGACGCCGCGGGCGGTGGGGTATCTCTTGAAGATGAACGGCTGGGTGGCAGAGGTTCATTGTGGTACATACGCCGGATCGAGGTTGCTGATGCCAATGGTTTCGACTGGTGGAGCGGCTCTGATCGCCACAAGGCAAACGTCATCGCATTTCTCAAGGCGCTCAAGACTGGTCCGGGCCTGCGGCTGATCATCGATCCGTTCTTCAATGAGGAGGGGTTCTACTGGGGCACGGAAAACGTCATTCCCGACAGCCCCGCCTACCGTGCGGCGTTCAGGGGCTGGTTGGGTGAGCGGCATCGTTCCGTCGCCTCCCTCAACGAAGCATGGGCTGTGATGGGTGATACCGTGGAGACCTTCGAGCAGGCGGCGCGGTTGATCCCCATCGTCGTCGGCCAGCGGCACGGCAGCGTGGGCTATCTACTCGATCCGTCCACACAGAGCGTATTTCGTGTGGATCTGCGAAAGTCAGTCGTTCTGCTCGACCTTCTGGAAGGGCGGGACACGCTGTATGCGCGGCTTCACAACGACATCGCCGGGGCAATCCGTGCCAGGGCCGTCGATGTTCCGGTAGTTTACAAGCGGGTCGGGTGGCTGTGGCGTGGGTTCATTAACCTTTCGAATCAGGGCGGCTTCGACGGGTTGGGCCTGGAGGTCTATAAGGCGGGCGAGGGCTACGGTGTTCCCGCGGCCACTTATCTGTCGGAGCTGCGACAGAGCAAACGGCCGATGTGGTATGTTACCACCGAGACCAACCATGCCCCCGAAGGCGAGCGGCCCGCCGGCTTGGTCGGCTATCCGAGCCGGGAGGTGATGTGGGCGGAGTTGGATCGCCAGATGGCGCTGGGCGTGAAGGGAATCTACCTGTTTGCGGCTCAGCCACAGAACGGACGCAAGATCTTCGAGCCGCAGTACGATCTGCTCGCCGTGCCCGAACAATATGACTGGTTTGCCGCGTACAAGCGTCGGGTATCAAGTGAGTCCTCTGTTCGCGTGCCGCACCGTGCGCGGGTGTGGTTCAGCTATCCGGCGAACTCGCCGGACCTTGCCGGATCGGGCGACCTGACGTCGGTCAACCTTCCGACCGATGCCTGGCGAGCCCCGGACAGGAACCGCACCTGGGTGTTGCCGAGCTACAGGGCGGATGTGGAAACGGATGTCCTGTTCACATGCCTTGACTCCACGCCGTTGAATCGGCGGTATGGTGCGCAACTTGCGGATGTGATCCGGCGCAAGAAGACCCGCGTCGTTTACGCTGGCTTGCGTCCCGATCGGCAGCTCATACCGGGGCTGGACCAGTATTTCACGGGCGCAACCGTTGTGGAGGACGGTGTCAGATATCAGGTGTTGCGTGGCAGAGGTGAACACGAAGTGCTGGCAACGTTGAAAACTGGCGAGATATGGGCATTGCGCACAGGCCGTCTGACCATCGTGGCCAAAGACGGTGCACTTAGAGAATGGGCCGGGAGCGAAGGCAAGCCAGCAGACGCGAAGGGCCGATCAGAAGCGGATGGATTGCTGAATCGCTTGTTAGCTCACTGATTCTCATCCTGCCCCCGCTCCCGGTCGAATCACGACCGGTGAGCGTGTTTTCCGGGAGTGCGCCGTTGGCTTCTAAGGGGCTGAGGAGGACGCAGGGGGCGGACCCGTCGAGGCCCGCTCCACGAAGTCAACGTCAAGAATCTCGGTCGTCGGCTCAACCTGCTCGCCGCTGACCATGTCGAGCAGCTTTCGCACAGCCAGCCCGGCCATTTTCTCGATCGGGTGCCGCAGGGTGGTGAGCGGCACCATCAGCACATCCGAGAACCAGACATTGCCGTTGCCGATCACCGATATGTCGCGCGGGATGGAGAGCCCGGCGGCGGCGATTGCCCGCATCGCGCCCACCGCCACGATATCGTGCCGCGCAATCACGGCGGTGGGAGGAGCGGGTAGGCCCAGCAGCCGCCGCATGGCAAGCTCCCCGGCGGCGGCGTCAAACCCCGTCTCCACGATCATGAACGGCGGAATCTCGATGCCCGCTGCTGCCGCCGCTTCGCGAATCCCCCGTGCGCGCTCGCGTCCGGCATGCGACGACTCAGGAATCGCCATATACGCAATGCGCCGGTGCCCGAGCGAAATGAGGTGCTCCGCGGCCAGATAGCCCGCCCGGTAGTCGTTGCCGGTAACCTGGGGGCACCTGAGCCCCTCGACCCGCCGGTCAATGACGACCATGCTGGCGCCGGACTCGACAAACTGCTGGTAGCATTCGGGGTTAGATGTGCTGGATGCGGGCACCGCGATGACCCCCGCGACCCGGCACCCGGCCATACGTTCGAGCGCGCGCGCCTCTCCGCCGGGGTATCCGCCTGAGCTCTCGAGCAGCATGCTGTAGCCCGCTTCGCGAAGAGCCGTTTCGAGGACGTCAATCGTGGCGGGAGAACTCGGGAAGATGCTCGGCGTCACCAGCACGCCGATGAAGCTCGACCTGCCCTGCACAAGCGAGCGGGCGATGAAGTTGGGGCGGTAGTTCATCTCCGCGGCGATCTTCTTGATGCGCGCCTTGGTCTCCGGGTTGATGTGCTCCTTGTCCCAGAGGGCGCGAAGCACGGTGGTGCGTCCCACCCCGGCCGCGCGCGCGATGTCATAGACGGTTGTCGCCACTGGATAACCCCCCGTGCGTGAAGTCCGACGGTCAGCAGTGTAGCTTTGCGGCAGGGGCGATGTCAACAATCCTGCGGACACGAGTCCAGGGCTTGTTGCCGCAGGGGCTTGACAGGGGGAGCCCGGCGTGGTATCAATGCACGGCGGCGGTTGGCGGCTGGGTCCGGACTCGAGTCCACAGGCCCCGCCGGGCGGCTGATAGCGGCCGGATACTCCGGGGAGTCACCCCCCGGCCGGACCCGCCTCCCGCATCGAAAACACGAACAGGAGACAAGGCGTATGAGCGACGAACGAAGGCTGGCGGGCAAAAGAGCCCTTGTGACCGGGTCGGGCACCGGCATAGGCCGCGGGGTGGCCCTCGAGTTCGCACGCCAGGGCGCTGATGTGGCGCTGCACTATTCCCACAGCGCCGCGGGCGCCGAGGCGGCCGTGCAGGAGATTCGCGCCCTGGGGCGCAGGGCCGCGGCCTTCCAGGCCGATTTCGACAGCGTGGACGAGGCGGTCTCGCTCGCGGACAGAGCCATTGACTTCCTCGGCGGCCTGGACTGCCTGATCAACAACGCCGGCATCACCTTCAACAAGCCGTTCCTGAACGTGTCCCGCGAGCAGTTCGACAGGATGTTTCACGTGAACATCCGCGCGCAGTTCTTCCTCACCCAGCGGGTGGTTCAGGACATGCTGAGCCGGGGCGCCGGAGCGATCTGCAACGTCTCCTCCATACACGGCCTGCAGGGCGCGCCGGAGCATTCGGTTTACGCGGGCACGAAGGGCGCGATCATCGCATACACCCGCGCGCTGGCTGTGGAGCTGGCGCACAAGGGCGTGCGCCTCAACGTCATCGCCCCCGGCTGGGTGACGGTCGAGAACTACTACAACGTGTTGCCCGGGTTCAACGAGGAGGCTTCGCGCGAGGACGCGAAGAACAGCGTTCCCGTCGGCTTCTCGGGCGTCCCGCGCGATATCGCCGCGCTGGCGGCGTTCCTCTGCTCCGACGACGCGAGGTACATCGTCGGCCAGACCATCGCCGCCGACGGCGGCACAACATCGCTGATGTCGCTCATCAGCGACTTCCGAAACGAGTCCGGCGCGCGCTTCGGCGCCGGGTACCTGCCGGGTGTCGAAAGCGTCCGGCCCACCGAAGACAAGGAGTCCTGAACCTCATGGCATCCACAGCTCTTTCCGGCGCGCTGGTTGTAGCGGTCGCGGGCATCATAATGGGCAGCGGCGCGTGGCCCATGAAACTCATGCGCAGGTACCAGTTCGAGCACTGGTGGTTCATCGGGATGCTCAGCGGGCTCGTGATCGCTCCGTGGGCGGTCACCCTCGCCTTCTGCCCCGACGCCATCGCCGCCTACCGTTCGGTGGACCCGGCGGTGCTCGTCAAGTCGAACCTCTTTGCGCTGGGCTGGGGCGTCGCGAACGTGCTGTGCGGCCTCTGCTTCGTCCGCATCGGCTTCGCGCTCACGAACGCCCTGATGACCGGCATCGGCGTCTCCATCGGCGTCATCCTGCCGATGGTCGTCAAGGGCTCGGGGCTGTTCAAGGACGCCCCGGACATCGGCTCGAGCGCCGGGACCGTGGTGCTTGCGGGCGTAGCGGTGATGCTCGTCGGCGTCGTGCTCGTGTCACTGGCGGGGTTCGGGCGCGACCGGCAGCTCAGGAAACTGCAGAAGACCTCCGGCAGCTTCGTTGCGGGGCTGATCATGACGATTCTCGCGGGCTTTCTATCCTGCGGAATCAGCTTCGCGTTTGTTTACAGCCAGGCCCCCATCAAAGAAGCGATGAAGGCGCACGGGGCGGGCGAGATCCCCTCCATATTCGCTGTGTGGGCGGTCGGGCTACTTGGCGGCGCGCTCGTGAACATCGCCTACCCGGTGTATCTGATGTTCCGGAACAAGTCGTGGGGCGTTCTCACATCGAGCTGGGCCGAGCTGCTGCTGGCGCTTATTATCGGCATCAACTTCTGCATCTCCACCGCCGCAATGGGCGCGGGAATGCTGCTTCTCGGGGCGCTCGGCGCCTCCATCGGGTTCGGCATTCAGCAGGCGTTCCAGATGACTGGCGGGCAGGCCGTCGGCTTCATCAGCGGCGAGTGGCGCGGCGTCACAGGAACGCCGCGCACTCAGATGTACGCGGCCATCGCCGTGCTCATCATAGCAGCGGTGATCATGGCGTACGGCAACACGCTGGTGACACCGGCCGGAGGATAGGACAATGAGCAGCAGCCTGAAGACCCTGATACACACGCTCGGCAGCGCCGGAAAAGCGCCCTGGATGTACGAATGCCCGGACGGAAGCCGGGTGCTCGCCCTGCCCCATGGGGGCCGCGTTCTGGGGCTGTTCACCGCCGGCAGCGACGAGAACTTCTACTGGACGCATCCCGCGCTCGAAAGCGCGGCCTCCGCCGCCGCCTTCTATGCCAGCGAAGCCTGGCACAACTCAGGCGGCGACCGGACATGGCTGGCACCCGAGGTGGACGTGTTCCTGCCCGCATTCCCGGACACGGCCGGCTACTTCCAGCCCCGCCAACTCGACCCGGGCCGCTACGAGGCCGTCGAGACCGGCGGACGCTTCAGGCTGGTCAACCGGCTGACGGTCACTCTGTCGCGCACGGGCGAGGCGGTGGAACTGGAGATGGCGAAGTCCCTGGCCCCCGCGCCGGACCCTCTCCGGTACGAGCGGGCGGTTGACCTGAGCGGCGTCACATACGCGGGCTATTCGCAGCACACCTCGCTCGAGCTTCTGAGCGGTTCGGGGCCGGTGGGGCTGTGGAACCTCGTCCAGATGCCCCTCGGCGGCGACCTGATCGTGCCCACCTACACCCCGTCGCACCCGAAGATCATCTTCGGGAATATAGCTCCGGAGGACCTGTCGGCAAGCGGCCGTATGATCCGCTTCCGGATGCACGCGCCCGGCGAGCACAAGATCGGCATCCGCGCGGTTGCGACCGCGGGCCGCGTTGGCTACCTGCACGACTGCGGCGGCGGGATCTGGTCGCTGATCGTCCGCAACTTCGCCGTCAACCCGTCGGGCGAGTACATTGACGCCCCGTGGGACGACACCGCGGATCTGGGCTACTCGACGCAGGCGTGCAGCGTCAACAGCGGGCTGGGCCAGTTCGCCGAACTGGAGTATCACATTCCCGCCATCGGCGGCGCGACCGGCCGGTCGCGGTGCGAAGACACCTGCCAGGTGTGGGCGTACAGGGGCTCGCGCGAACGCGTGCTGGCGGCCGCCGGCGCTCTTCTTGCCCCGGTGACGGATCTGTGACGCCCCCCACTCAGCCCGGCGGGACGGTCGTTTGTTTCGGCGATCTGCTGATGCGGCTCGGCGTAAAGGGCCACGCCCGGCTGGTGCAGGCGGAGGAGTTCGCCGTCCAGTACACGGGCGCGGAGGCTAACGTCGCCGTCTCGCTGGCGGGGTTCGGGCTGCAGGCATCCGTCGTGTCGAGAGTCCCCGCGCACGAAATCGGCCAGGCGTGCGTCAACTGCCTGAGGCGCTACGGCGTGGACACCCGCCACATCGTGCGGGCGGGGGAGCGCCTGGGGCTGTTCTACCTCGAGACCGGCGCGGGACTGAGGCCGTCGAAGGTCGTCTACGACCGCTCCGGCTCGTCGTTCGGCCAGTCGCAGCCCGGGGATTACGACTGGGAGGCGATTCTGGACGGCGCGGGCTGGTTCCACTTCTCGGGGACGGCCCCGGCTCTGGGCGCTTCCATCGCGCAGGTGCTCCGGGACGCCATCGCGGTGGCCGGACGCAAGGGGGCGCCCGTCAGCTTCGACTGCAACTATCGCAACAAGCTGTGGAGCATTGAACAAGCCCGCGCTGTGCTGCCGGCACTGCTTGCGGGCGCAAACGTTTTCGTTGGCGGCGTCGAGGATGCGGTGAACCTGTTCGGCGTGCCGGCGGCGCCCGATCCCGAAGCCGTGGGACAGAGCTTGCGCGCGGCGTACGGGCTGGACTGCGTGGCGTTCTCGCTTCGCGAGAGCGAGTCGGCCTCCGCGAGCGTCTACGGCGCGATGCTCTGCTGCGAGGAAGGATGCTTCCACAGCCGCAGGCGCGAGATTACGGATGTGGTGGACAGGGTCGGAAGCGGAGACTCGTTCTCGGCGGGGCTCATCTACGCGATGATGACCGGGCTCGACCGTCAGGCGGCCATCGAGTTCGCGGCGGCGGCCGCCTGCCTCAAGCACACCATACCGGGCGATTTCAACCTGGTGACCGCGGACGAGGTCTGGAGCCTCGTGCGGGGAGGCGGGGCGGGACGCGTCCAGCGGTAGGCGCGGCGGCCGCGCCCATATGACAGGGAGATACACTCTGAGACCAGTAGACCACGAACATCTTTACGAACTGATAGCGGGCATCTTCAGCGGGCGCGGGCTGTCCGAGCGGGACAGCGGCATCGTCGCCGGGTCGCTCGTTCACGCGAACCTGCGCGGCGTGGACTCGCACGGCGCCATGAAGGTGCCGCACTACGTGCAGAGGCTGGAGCTGGGGTCGGTGAAGGCGTCCCCGAACACTGCCACCAATCGCACCGCTCCGGCGGCGGCGATGGTGGACGGCGATCATGGCTTCGGGCATGTTACGGTGCTCGACGCAATGGACCTTGCTATCGAAATGGCCCGCGAGACGGGCGTCGCCTTCGTCGGGGTGCACAGCAGCAACCACTGCGGGGCGCTTTCTTATTTCGCGGCCCGCGCCATTCAGCAGGGCGTCATCGGTCTCGTGTTCACACAGACCGACAAGGGCGTCGTGCCGGTGGGCGGGCTCGAGCCCTTCTGCGGCACCAATCCGCTGTGCGTGGGGATACCATCGCGCAGCGGGCCGCCCATCATTCTGGACATGGCCACGAGCACCGTCGCGGGCGGGCACATCTACAAGGCGCGGATGGAGGACAGGCCGATACCGCCCACATGGGCGACCGACACGGACGGCAACCCCACCACCGACCCGCACAAAGCCGCCTACTGGACGCCCGCCGCGGGAGCCAAGGGCTACGGCCTGGGCGTGGTGATTGACGTGCTTACGGGAATCATGTGCGGCGGCGCGTTCGGCCCCCACATCCCCCTCATGTTCTCCGGCCTCGACCAGAAGCGGATGCTCTGTCATCTGGCTGGCGTCATAGACCCCGGACGGTTCGCCGGGCGGGAGGGGTTTCTCGATCAGGTTGCGCGCATGGTGAGCGAGTTGCACGCCGTGCCCGCGGCGGACGGAACGAAGTCCGTGCTTGCTCCGGGCGAACCCGAGTATCTGACCGAGCAGGAGAGGCGAAAATCGGGCATCCCGCTCGACGAGCGCGTCTGGAGCGACATCTGCGCTCTGGCGGGCAGAGACTGACAAATGGAGGAGAGTCTGGATTTGATACAGGTTATTGTTACGGATTACGAGTTTCCGTCGCTCGACATCGAGCGCGGCATCATAGAGGGCGCGGGCTTCACGCTTGCGGAGGCCTCGCCGCATTGCCGTACCGAGGACGACGTCATTCGAAGCTGCGGCGGCGCTGACGTGCTGCTGGTGCAGTGGGCGCCGGTGACGCGCAGGGTGCTGGAGGCGCTCCCCCGCGTCCGGTGCATCGTCCGCTACGGGGTGGGCGTGAACAACTTCGACCTGGACGCCGCCAAAGACCTGGGCGTTACGGCCGCGAACGTGCCGGACTTCTGCGTGGACGAAGTCTCGGACCATGCGATGGCGATGATCCTCTCGCTGGTGCGCAGAATCCCTCAGGATCACAACCAGATCGTTCGCGGAGAATGGGGGATCACGCGGTTCCGCCCGATTCCCGCGCCCGCCGACCTTACGCTGGGGCTGGTCAGCTTCGGCAAGATCGCCCGGCGGGTGGCCGAGAAGGCGGCCGTGTTCGGCTTCGGGCTGGCGGCATGGGACCCGTATCTCCCGGCAGGGGCATTCGACCAGGCCGGGGTGAAGAAGCTCGAGTTCGATGAGCTGATCGCGACGTCCGATATCATCTCGCTGCACTGCCCGCTTGTCACCGAGACTCAGAAGCTCATCAATGCGGACGTATTTGCCCGTATGAAGGACGGCGCGATTCTCATCAACACCTCGCGCGGCCCGGTCGTGGACGAGGCAGCGCTGATTGACGCCCTGCGGGGCGGCAGGCTGAAGGGGGCCGGGCTGGATGTGTTCGAGGCCGAGCCGCTGCCCGGAGGCAGTCCTCTGCGGGGCTTCGACAATGTTATACTCACAAGCCACGCTGCCTCCGCCTCGGAAAGGGCGGTCAGTGTGCTGAGAACTAAGGCTGCCGGCGCGGCGCTCGATTTCCTGCAGGGAAGGCGTCCCGTCTCGGCACTGGTATGATCGTTGGATCGGGAGAATGAAGCAGATGAAATTCGTACGTTTCGAAACCGCGAAGCACAGCGCGGGGGTCTATGGACTGGCCACCGAAGAAGGCTCGATTGAGGTTCTGCGCGGCGGGCTGTTCGACCCTGTCGAGAAGACGGGACAGACCGTATCGAAGTCCGATATCACGCGCTACCTGCCGCCGGTTGATCCCCCGAACGTGCTGGCGATCGGCAGGAACTACCGCGAGCACGCGGCGGAGACATCCGACGTTCTGCCGTCCGCGCCGCTGTTGTTCATCAAGGCCACAAGCTGCATAGTCGCGCACGGCGACGACATCGTCATTCCGGCGATCGCCCCGGACCAGGTGGACTACGAGGCCGAGCTGGTTGTGGTCATAGGCAGGGCCGCGAAGAACGTGAGCATCGAGGACGCGCCCGCGTACGTGTTCGGGTGCACCTGCGGGCACGACGTATCGGCCCGCGACTGTCAGCAGGGCGACGGCCAGTGGGCCCGCGCGAAGAGCTTCGACACGTTCGGGCCGGTGGGGCCTTACGTTGTGACGGGGCTGGACACGAGCGCGCTGAGAGTGCGCATGCTGCTGAACGGCGAAACGATGCAGGACCAGTCAACCGGCGACATGGTCTTCGATGTGCCCTACCTCGTCAGCTACCTGAGCCGCGCCATGACGCTTCTGCCCGGAACACTGATCTTCACGGGCACTCCGAGCGGCGTGGGCGCGGCGCGCAAGCCCCCGCGCTTCCTGAAACCGGGCGATGTCTGCGAAGTCGAAATCGCGGGCGTGGGGACACTTCGGAACACCGTGGCGGCGGCCCGGTGAAGTATCTTCCCGCCGTAATCGAGCGCACCGAAGTCCCTTCTGGCTCGGTGGCGCTGTGGTGGCTGGGGCAGGCGGGGTTCGCCTGCAAGTGCGACGATGGCGCCGTGCTCTATGTTGACCCGTACTTCTCGGACGTAGTCGAGGCTGTCTTCGGCTTCAAGAGGCTTTCGCTTGCGCCAGTGGAGGCCGCGCAGGTGCGCGCGGACTGGCTCATCAGCACTCACGAGCACCTGGACCACCTCGACGCCGAAGCGCTGCCGGCGCTCGCGCGCGCGAACCCCTGGTGCCGTTTCATGGGACCGGTCTCCTGCCGGGAGGTCTACGAAAGCGCCGGCATCGCGCCCGGGCGGCAGGTGATTCTGGAGCCGGGTCGGCAGTACGAGGCCGGCCGCGTGACCGTGCGTACCGCGAAGGCCGATCACGGCAACCTGTCCGCGACGGCGCTGTCGCTCCTGCTCGACTTCGGGGAGGTCAGCATCCTGTTCACGGGCGACACGTCGTTCTCGCCAGAGCTGATCCGTCCGCTGACGGACAGAAAGCCCGACGTGCTCATTGCCTGCATCAACGGCAGGCTCGGCAACATGGGGGCCGCCGAGGCGGCGGAACTGGCGTCCGTCGCGGGCGCCAGAGTCGCCATCCCCTGCCATTTCTGGATGTTCCACGAGCACGGCGGCGACCCCGGGGCGTTTCTGGAATCCTGCGCCGCGCAGTGCCCGCGGACCGAAGCGCGGCTGCTCAGCCCGGGCGAGGGGGTGCTTGTGACCACGCAGTCGGCGGAAAGGATAGAGTGTTGACACGCAGTCTGACGTATGTCGAGGCCCTGCGAGAGGGCATGAGACAGGAGATGGAGCGGGACGAAACGGTCTTCGTGATGGGCGAAGGCGTGGGCCTGCGGGGGAGCGCATTCAAACAGACGGCCGGATTCTACGACCAGTTCGGCCCGGAGAGAGTCCGCGACACGGCGATCTCCGAGCTTGCAATCGCCGGAGCGGCCGTGGGCGCCGCCATCAGCGGCATGCGGCCGATTGCCGACCTGATGTGGATAGACTTCACCACACTTGCCTGCGACCAGATCTGCAACCAGGCGGCGAAGCTGCACTACGTGTCGAACGGACAGATCAAGGTTCCCGCCGTCTTCCGCGCCACAACCGGGCACCTGCGCGGGCAGGCCGCCCAGCACTGCGGATCGTGGTATGCCTTCTACTGCAACATTCCCGGGCTCAAGGTCGTGCTGCCGAGTTGCCCGTCCGACGCAAAGGGGCTCATCCTGTCCGCCATACGCGATGATGGCCCCGTCATCTACCTCGAACACAAGATGCTTCTGAACGTACGCGAAGAGGTCGCGGAGGACCTCGCCCCGACGCCGCTGGGAGTGGCTGCCATCCGGCGCGAGGGCGCGGATCTGACGCTTGTCGCCTCCGGCCTGATGGTGCCCGAGTCGCTGAAAGCCGCGCGCGAAGTGGAGGCGGAGGGCGTGTCGGTCGAGGTCGTGGACCTTCGCACGCTGATGCCGTACGACTCGGAGTGCATCCTGCGCTCGTTCCGCAAGACCGGGCGGCTGCTGGTGGTGGACGAGGGGTTCCGCTACTGCGGCCTCGGCTCCGAGATCATTTCGCTGGTTATCGAACGGGCCATGGACTACATGGACGACAGCCCCCGTCAGTTGACGGCGCGGCACACGACCGTCCCGTTCAGCCCCCCGCTCGAAGACTGCGTGTTCCCGAACTCCCGAACGATAGCGGCCGAGATCCGCGACATGTTCGGCCTGGTGAAACTATGAACAGGAAGACAAAGCTGGCGCTTCTGGAGATGATGCTGCGAATCCGCAAGACCGAGCTGAGGCTGGCGGAGATTTACCGGAGCGGCGATCTCACCGGGGCGTTGCACCTCTACGAGGGCGAGGAGGCCATTGCGGCGGGCGTGTGCGCCGCGCTGAACAGGGACGATTTCATCACCAGCACCCACCGCGGCAGCGGGCACTGCGTCGCCAGGGGGATGCCGCTGCGGACACTGATCGCGGAGGTCTACGGGAAAGCGACCGGCTGCTGCGGGGGCAAGGGCGGCCACATGCACATGTTCGATGTGGACGCGGGCATTATGGGCACGACGGGCATTGTCGGAGCGGGCATGCCGCTCGCAACCGGGCTGGGCCTGTCTATCCAGCTTCGGAAAACCTCGCAGGTAGCCGTCGCGTTCTTCAGCGACGGGGCATCCAACAACGGCGCCTTCCACGAAAGCCTGAACATGGCCGCGGTCTGGAAGCTTCCCGTGCTGTTCGTGTGCGAGAACAACGGGTATGCGACCTCCGTCAGCGCCAGGCGCTCCACATCGGTCACGGACATCGGCGTGAGAGGCGCGGGATACGGCATCCCGGGCGTCACGGTGGACGGAAACCGCGTGGACAGGGTGTACCAGGCGGCTTCGGAGGCCGTCCGGCGCGCCCGCGCGGGCGAAGGGCCAACGCTCATCGAATGCCAGACCTACCGCATCCGCGGCCACTACGAAGGCGACGACTGGTGGGAGTATCGCGACAGCGCGGAGGTGGAGGAAGCCCGCCGGCGCGATCCCATCGCCTTCTGGCAGGCGGCGCTCGTGGAGGACGGCGTGCTCGGCGAAAAGACGCTCGACGAGATGAACGCGCGCATAGACAGCGATATCGAGGATGCGGTGCAGTTCGCCGCCGCGAGCCCGCTTCCGGAGCCGGAGCAGGCTTTCGTTCCGGCGCACCCGCAGCCCGCGTGAGGGGACGTGTGACAGAGCAATGAGAGACTCACTGGACGGCAGGGTGGCCATCGTGACGGGCTCGGCGCGCGGAATCGGCCGAAGCATCGCCGGGACACTGGCCGGGCGCGGCGTCCGGGTGGTGGTGTCGGATGTGTTGGAGCAGGAGGGCGCGGAGGCCGCCGCCGAACTGGGCCCGCACGCCGTGTTCGTTCGCTGCGACGTGACGCAGCCGGAGCAGGTTCAGGCGCTCGTGGATGCGGCGGTGAGCCGGTTCGGCAGCCTCGACATCATGGTGAATAACGCCGGAATCAACACGAGCGACCCCGGCGAGCGCGTGACCGTGGACCGGTATTCGGACGACGTATGGCGCAGAATCATTGATGTGGACCTGAATGGGGCCTTCTACTGCTGCAGGGCGGCGGCGGCCCGGATGGTGGAGCAGGGGTCGGGCTCGATCATCAACATCGCCTCGGTGGCGGGGGTTGTGGCGCTGCGCCTGCAGATCGGCTTCGTGGCGGCGAAGGCCGCCGTCATCAGGATGACCGAGGCGATGGCCTGCGAACTGGGCCCCCGCGGCGTGCGCGTGAACGCTGTGTCGCCCGGGTCCACCCTCGTGGACGCCACGCGGAAGCTGTTCTACGAGAACGAGGCCGTCGCATCGAGGCTTGTTTCGTTCATCCCCCAGGGCAGGCCGGGAGAGGCCGCCGAGGTTGCGCGGGCCGTGCTGTTTCTGGCCTCCGACGCCGCGTCGTACGTCAACGGGCACAACCTGGTGGTGGACGGGGGATGGACCTGCGGCTTCAACCGCGACTTCTGACGCCCGTCAGGCCGTCCGCCCGCAGTGTCCGATGCTCCGATACGCGGGCATCTCTGCTGTCCGCGCCGCGTCGGGGGGTGCCTCGCTCCCTCTCCCGCTGACGGGCAATGCCGTCGGCCCCGGTTCGGAGCGGATCTCCGGCAGACGCGCTCAGTGGGTGACAGAATCTCAGACCAACAACGCACGTGCTTGACACCAGCCCGAGCATGCCCTACCCTGAAGCCGTGCGCTTCGCCTCTGCGACTGAAGCGGACCTGCAAAGAGAGGAACCACCCGTGAAGAAACTGCTGTGCGCGCTTGCGCTTCTTGCGTTCGTTCTGCCCGTACAGGGCGCCTACGTGGTCCGGATTTCGGACCTTCAGCGTTCGCCGACGCCGCCGAACCCGATCAGGGTGGCCGGCCGTGTCACATCCACTTCGCCCCTGAAGCTGAACGACGGTAGCGGCCAGATCACCATCGCCGGGGCCACAGCTTCGCTTTCGGATTTCCTGGTGGTCACGGGCAACTGGAACGGCAGCGTACTGACGGTGACCGGGGAAGTGGACTATGCCTTACCCCCCGCGCTGACGGAGATGGTCTATATCCCCGCGGGCGCCTTCCTGATGGGGAACAGGGGTAACGAGCCGTACAAACCTGCCGCCGAGCTGCCTCAGCACTCTGTGTATCTTCCGGATTACTGGATCGGTAAGCACGAGGTGACGCGGGGCGAGTACCGGCGGTTCATAGAGGCCGGCGGCTACAACAACCCCGCTTACTGGTCGAGCGCCGGCTGGTCCTGGAAGAAAACCAAAACGGAACCGCGCTACTGGGCCGCGGATCAGGACTGGGCGGCATCCGCGGGGAGTTCCCCGCAGCCGTTCACGCAGACGGACTCACACCCGGTTGTGGCGGTGTCGTATTACGAAGCGGAGGCGTACTGCAACTGGGCCGGGGGCCACTTGCCGACGGAAGCGCAGTGGGAGAAGGCCGCGCGGTGGGACGGCACGCCGCGGGTGTTTCCGTGGGGCGACGTCTATGATGCCGAGAAATACAACAACTACTATGATCACAACGCCGCGGGTGGTGGGTATACAAGATATCAGACGGCGCCTGTTGGGAGTTATCCTGACGATGCGAGCCCGTACGGTCTCAAGGACACGGCGGGCAATATGCGGGAGTGGTGCCAGGATTGGTACGTCTCGTATCCCGGGAGCACAAGTCCGTTTGACTACACGGGCACCTATCGGGTCTTGCGCGGCGGCCACTGGGCCTACGACTCCGGCGTCATCAACATGGCCCGCTGCGCCAACCGCACCAATCTGGTCGCGTCATACGTGGCCTACACCTGCGGGTTCCGGTTTGCCCGCTAGGACCGGGGCGTTGAATCACTGAGCCTCCGCTGGCCTCAGATTTGAGATCTGAAACCCTGCGTCCGGCAGAATGGATTCCGGATCGAGTCCGGAATGACGTGTGCTCCGGTGCCCCGGTCTTCCGGTTTTTCGGGAATCTCGTTCCCGAAAGCCCACACGTGCGCGCCTCCGGGCGCCGCCGTCCACGGCGCCGTCCCTTGACAGCCGGGTATAATCCTCCGGGCCGCCAGTCTAGGGCGGGGCGGCACATGCGGGGAGGAGACTTCACACTTGGCTAAGCTGAACAAAGACATTTTCAAGGCGTACGACATTCGCGGGACGTACCCGGACGAGTTCGACGAGAACGCGGCGTATCTCATCGCCCGTGCCTTCGCGAAGGCGCTGAAGGCGAAGACGGCGGTGGTGGGGCACGACATGCGCACCTCGTGGGGCGCGCTGATGCCGGAGCTTGTTCGCGGGCTGCACGACTCGGGCGTGGACGTCTGGGACGTGGGGCTTGTCAGCACCCCCCTCTACTACCACTGCGTCAACTCGCTCAAGGGCGACGTGGGCCTGATGCTGACCGCGTCGCATAACCCGGGCCAGTACAACGGCCTGAAGCCCACCGGCCCGGACGCGATTCCAAGCATCGCGTTCGTCTCGAACGAAGACATCTGGCGCATGGCCGAGGCGGAAGACTTCGACACGCCCGCCGCGAAGGGCAAAACGCTCGGCCAGCGCGACCTGCTGGACGAATATGTCGCTAAGGTCATCGAGACCATCGGCGTCAGCAGCTTCGGGGGGCTGAAGGCCGTGATGGATACGGGCAACGGCATGGGCGGGCACGTGCTGCCCGCGCTCACCCGCGCGCTGAAAGCCGATGTCGTGCCGCTCTACTGGGACGTTGACGGCACCTTCCCGAACCACGAGGCAAACCCGTTGAAGGAGTCCACGCTGGACGATCTGAAGCGCAAGGTGGTCGAGACCGGCGCGGACCTGGGGGTGGCCTACGACGGCGACGCCGACCGCGTGCGCTTCGTGGACGAGAAGGGCGAGAGCATCCCGGGCGACATCATCACAGCGCTGCTTGCGCGGCAGGTGCTGGCGCGGCATCCGGGCGAGACGATTCTCTACGACCTGCGCTCGACGCAGGCCGTGCGCGAAGAGATAGAGAACGCCGGGGGCAAGGCGGTAATGTGCCGCGTGGGACACGGGCTCATCAAGCGGCAGATGCGCAAGGACGGCGGCATCTTCGCGGGCGAACTCTCGTGTCACTACTACTTCCGCGACTTCTACATCACCGACAACGGCGACCTCGCCATGCTCAGCCTCGTGGGGCTGATGCTGTCCAGCGGCAAGAAGCTGTCCGAGTTGTGGAAGCCGATCCACCGTTACTTCCACTCCGGCGAGATCAATTCGACCGTGGCCGGCCAGCAGGCGAAGCTGCGTGAGCTCGAAGCGATCTACGGGCCCGCCGGCAAAGAGGTGCTGCACCTGGACGGGCTGTCGGTGCAGTTCGGCGACTGGTGGTTCAATGTGCGCCCCAGCAACACCGAGCCGCTTCTGCGCCTCACCTGCGAAGCGAAGACGCAAGGTCTGATGGAGGAGAAGCGCGACGAGCTGCTGGGGGTAATCCGCGCCTGAGGCGTAATCCGCGCCTGAGGCGTGCGGGCCGGGGCTGCGCGTCCCGGCCCCAAAACCCGCCTGCCGGCTACATCTTCTCTCCCCAGGCCTTGAGGATGGTGAGCGCCATCAGCATATGACCCGCTTCGTTCGGGTGCACGGCGTCGGGGATCAGCGTGAACCCGGGGCCGGCCTTCTGGCCCTTCTCGAGCTGCTTCAGCATCGGGTGGTGCAGGTCAATCACGGGGAGCTTCTCGCTCTTGCCGATCTTCTTCGTTTCCTCCACGAAAGCCGCCAGCGTGTCGTTGTATCCCGTCAGCTTCTGGTTCTTCTGCGCATCCACGCAGGTGGTGGTCAAAAGCACAATCCGGGCGCCGGTCTTCTGGCGGATCATCGAGATGAGCTGCTTCATGCCGTCGCTGAACGTCTTCAGGCCCTCGGGGTCAACGGTGGGACGGTAGGCGGCGTCATTCATGGCAAAACAGATCGTGACGACGGTTGGCTTCTGCTCGATCACATCCTTCTGCACGCGGTTCACCGCGGCGCTCGACCTGTCGCCGCCGACTCCGGCGTTCACAAAGCTGACCTTCCACTCCGGATGAAAAGCGGTGTAGTAGTCCTCGACATACCGGGTGTAGAGCTTTTGCGCGGTGATGCTGTCGCCCAGAAAGACGACCCTGTCGTTCGGCTGGATAAACGGCTTACCGTACACAGACGCCGCGGATGCGATCAGCAGCAGAACCGCCGCCGCGGCTCGAATCGTTCTTGACAATGGATATCCTCCTCAGTGTTGTCCCGGAACGCTGTTCCCGGGCCCGAACCCTCGGCGACAGGATTCCCGAAAAACCGCATCCCCGCCACAGGGGCGGCCGGCAAGGATTCCCGCGCCCGCGCGCAGAAACCCCCGTTGAGAGGATGCGCCTTTGAAACCACTGATACTGCTTGCGCCAGCGCTGCTTCTGGCGATGGGAAAGGTTGAAGCTATGAGCCAGACGTCTGCCGGCGGGCATGTGTTTCCTGAGATGACCGTGATGGCGAAGGGGACGGGCAGCACCACCGAGGCGGGCATCGGCGCGCTCATTCCGTGGGCCGAGAAACTCTGGCTTGTCGGCTACGTGGCGCACATCAAGGGCGAGGGGCTGGGGCTGTACGAGATTGACAGCAAGATGAACTTCCGCCGCCGGCCGGAGAGCGTCACTGGCACGTTCGCCAACCGCATGGTGCACTGGCCGTCGAAGCAGGTGTTCATCGGGCCGCACGCCATTGACGAGCAGGGCAGGGTCCGCACCATCCCCAGCCTCACCGGTCATCGCCTCACCGCCACCGCGCCGCACCTGACCGACCCGGACAACAAGGTGTACTTCCTCACCATGGAAGGCCTTCTGTTCGAGTGCGACGTGAAAACGCTCGAGACGGCTCAGCTCGCCGACCTGAACAAAGAGCTGAACCTGCCCGGGGGCGCGCAGCCGCACTACAAGGGCGCCTGGTCCGGCGGCGGCAGGCTGGTGATCGCCAACAACACCTACGACGACCGCGAGTACCGGGGCGAGCGCCGGGCGGGCCGCCTGGCCGAATGGGACGGCAAGGCATGGAAGACGCTCGAGGAGAACCCGTTCATCGAGGTTTCGGGAAAGGGCAACACCCTCTATGCCGTCGGGTGGGACTCATCGAGCGTCATCCTGCGCGTCTTTCACGGCGGCAAGTGGTCGCGCTATCGCCTGCCCCAGGGCAGCCACGAATGGGAGCACACCTGGTTCACCGAGTGGATGCGCATCCGTCAGGTTCAGACCGAGCGGTTCCTGATGGACGCGTTCGGCATCTTCTACATCCTCCCCGAGCCGGTGTACGCCGGGCGGGTGTGGGGCATCAAGCCCATCTGCAGCCACCTGCGGATATGCCCGGACATGGTCTGTTACCGGGGCATGCTGGTTCTGGCCGGAGACCAGACCGATTCCGCCGTGGGCCAGCCGCAGAGCGGTCTCTGGTTCGGCAGCATGGACGATCTTTGGAAGTGGGGGAAGCCCACCGGGTGGGGCGGAGTCTGGCGAAAGACCGGCGTGGCCGCGGGCGAGACATCCGACCCGTTTCTGATGACGGGGTTCGACAAGAAGACGCTGCACCTCGCCAACGATTCGGGCGCCGATACGGCGTTCACGGTGGAAGTTGACTTCGTGGGAGACGGGGACTGGAAGGCGTACAGAACCATATCCGTCGCAGCAAACGGGTACGAGTTTCACGTGTTCCCCGACGGCTTCAGCGCGCACTGGGTGCGCATCCGGGCGTCCGGCGCCTGCCGCGCGACGGCCTGGTTTGTTTACAACTGAGGCGGGCGCCTGAACGGTCAGCGCGCGTCTGTGCTCTGCATAGTTTGACTTCCGGCCACCCGCATGGTATGGTGAGGTTGCCAGCACCGGAACACGTTCGTCCGGCGCGTGGCGCGGAGTGAGAAATGGGTAATGCCACCTTGCGCGCAGTGTTTGGCGCCGTAGCTG
>MTKZ01008058.1_pt1 | contig 20474 bp, 13 predicted proteins | sample 1042781 | NCBI WGS metagenome assembly MTKZ01 (sample SAMN06212207, study PRJNA360539) | anaerobic digester metagenome | biome: Wastewater treatment plant; material: sludge; isolation source: anaerobic digester fed with sludge from wastewater treatment plant | place: Denmark: WWTP Viborg ... | reverse complement strand
TCTGCTGTTGGTGGTGGGGAGTTCTTGGTCGGGTATGTTTCGCCGGCGTCGGTGGATGTGGCTGCGGTGAAGGCGTATGTGGCGGGCCGGTTGCCTGAGTACATGCGGCCGTCGGTGTGGACGGTGCTTGACCGGGTGGTGTTGGGCAGTGCGGGCAAGCTGGATCGTAAGGCGTTGCCGGCACCGGATTTCTCGTTGTTGCAGGCCGAGTATGTGGCACCGGCCGGCGTCACCGAGGAGATCATCGCCGCCGAGTTCGCCGAGGTGTTGGGGGTGGAGCGGGTGTCGGTGACGGAGTCGTTCTTCGAACTCGGCGGCAACTCGTTGTCGGCGATCAAGGCCGTCGCCCGGTTGACCGAGCACGACGGTTTGGGCATCGACCTGCCACTGCTCTTCGCGCACCCGACGGTGCGCGAGCTGGCGGAGGCGGTGCAGAGCGGTGTCCGGTCCAGCGGGGTGCTGATCGGTCTGCGCACTGCCGGAGCGGGTCAGCCCCTCTTCTGCTTCCACCCGGCCGACGGTTTGGCCTGGGCCTACGGCGAGCTGGTGCCCTACATCAGTGATCGCCCCGTCTACGGGCTGCAGAATCCCGCGGTGGTGGCGGGCGAGGAGCCCCTCGCCGACATCGGCGCGTTTGCGGACCGCTACATCGCAGAGATCAAGGCGGTCTCCCCGACCGGGCCGTATCACCTGCTCGGCTGGTCGTTGGGCGGTGTGATCGCATTCGAGGTCGCGACGCGGTTGCAGGCCGCCGGCGACGAGGTGGCCTTCCTCGGTCTGATGGATCCGGCGGCCGGCGAGGTCTACTCCGCGCTTGTTCCGCGGGAAGAGCACGACGCCACCGTCGCCGAGCTCGAGCACGCCTGGCAGGAGCAGCAGCTCGGTGCCGGGGGAGGCGAGTCGATGGGGGAGACCCTGGACGCGCAATTCGCCGCGGCCGGATTCGCCACGAAGGAACAGACGCGTCGCATCATCGACGCGTTCGCGGCCGGTGCCGACCTGTTGGCGCCGTATCGGCCGGGGCGGTTCGCCGGCCGTGCCCTGTTCTTCAACGCGGTCGCCGACCGCGATGATCCGGCGCACTACGCCGACTACTGGCGTGCCCACGTCGACGGTGAGCTGGTCGATGTCGACGTCGACATCGAGCATGCCGCGATGGGGTCGGCGCAGGGTTTCGGGGTCATCGGGCCGGAGGTCGATCGTTGGCTGACCGCGCTCCCGGCCGGACACGAATCCCTTGATTAGCGTCGCACGGGGTAGGGTTCGCCTTTTGAACATTCAGATAAGGGGTCACATGGCACAGCCGACACATCGCCTGTCGCTGGGGGTGGTGCTCATGGCACTGCTGTCCGGGATGCTGGGGATCGTGGCCGCCGGGCCGGCGGTCGCGGAACGATCGCCGGCGCGGATCGTGAAGGTCGAGGCCACCGGACCCCAGCGGCTGCTCGTATCGGTGTATTCGCCGGCGATGAAGCGCAACATTCCGCTCGATGTGCTGGTCCCCAAGGGCGGTCGTCCGGCGCCGACGCTGTACCTGCTCAACGGTGCGGCGGGCGGCGAGGGTGAGGGCAATTGGGCGGACAAGACCTCCTATGCGTCATTCTTCGCCAACAAGCACGTGAATGTGGTGACGCCGTTGGAGGGCAAGCTGTCCTACTACACCGATTGGTTGCGCTACGACCCGAAACTGGGCCTCAACAAGTGGGAGACCTTCCTGACCCGCGAGTTGCCCCCGGTGCTCGACGCCAGGCTGCACGCCACCGGTAAGAATGCCGTGGCCGGTCTGTCCATGTCGGGGACGTCGGCGCTCAACCTGGCGGTTGTCCGGCCACATTTCTATCGGGCGGTCGCGTCCTTCAGTGGTTGCGCGCGAACCAGTGACCCCATTGGGCAGGAGTACATCCGCCAGGTCGTCGAGGGCCGCGGTGGCGGCAACGTCACCAATATGTGGGGTCCACTCGGCGGGCCAGACTGGGTCCGGCACGACCCCTACGTGAATGCGGCGAATCTGCGCGGAACCTCGATCTATATGTCGGCGATGACTGGCCTGCCCGGTCAGGATGAGCAGCTCGGCCCCAAGCAGCCGCTCGACGGCGAGCTGGTTGACCGGGTCATCGTCGGTGGCGGTATCGAGGCCGCGATGGATCATTGCACCCAGGACATGGCGAAGCGACTGGCTCAGCTGCGGATCCCGGCGACCATCGTGATCCGGCCGGCGGGCACGCACTCGTGGGGCTACTGGGAGCGCGAGATGAAGTACTCGTGGCCGCAGATCCGGCGTGCGCTGCGCTGAGGCGTGATTAAGTGGTCGCTTCGGTTGAGTCACGAAACAACGTCAAACCCACCTGTCACGCTTGTAACATCAGCCACTTGGTTTCACAATGATTGCTGAGGCATCCGACGGCGGTGTCGACAAAGATCGAGATCAGGTGAGCCAGGTGAACAATCTCATCGCGCAGATCGATGATCGTGGACGACGAACCCCCGGCATGACCGCCATTCGATGGGGTGGCGAGGTGATCACCTATCGGTCGCTGTGCGACCGGATGCATGCGTATGAGGCGGTCGTGAGCCGCGCGGGGTTGTCTGAGCGTGCCGGCTTGTCCGCCGCGCTGATGAGCCTGCTGCCCGAGCGCGCCCGATCGCTCGGCGCGGTGGGGAAAGCGGAATGGGTCGCCGACGCGCTGGCGTGGCTCGGCCGGGGGTCGGCGGATTCGACCGCCCGCCTGCCTGCTGCCGGCTGACGCCGATTTGGCTGCGACCTGCGGGTACGCCTAGACTTAGGCGGTTGCCTGCGGCGCGGATGCGTCGCGAGTCGGCGCGCGAACCCACTGGAGTCGGCCGGGAAACCGGAAAACCCCAGGCAGGCGCATGTCCGGCGGCAGCAGACCGTGCGCGTCGGGTCGGAAATCCGGCGGGCAATACCATGAGGTCAGGAGACCACGAGTGATTCAGCAAGAATCTCGCGTGCGGGTCGCCGACAACACCGGAGCCAAGGAAATCTTGTGCATCCGCGTGCTGGGCGGCTCGTCGCGGCGATATGCGGGGATCGGCGACGTCATCGTCGCCACCGTCAAGGACGCGATCCCCGGCGGCAACGTCAAGAAGGGCGAGGTCGTCAAGGCCGTCATCGTCCGCACCGCCAAGGAGCGGCGCCGTCCCGACGGCAGCTACATCCGATTCGACGAGAACGCCGCTGTCATCCTCAAAAATGAGAGCGACCCCCGCGGCACCCGCATCTTCGGACCGGTGGGCCGGGAACTGCGCGACAAGCGCTTCATGAAGATCGTTTCGCTGGCTCCGGAGGTGCTCTGACATGAAGGTGCACAAGGGTGACACGGTGATCGTCATCTCGGGCAAGGACAAGGGTGCCAAGGGCAAGGTCATCGCGGCCTACCCGAAGCGGCAGCGAGTCCTCGTCGAGGGCGTCAACCGCATCAAGAAGCACACCGCCGCCTCGGCTGACGAGCGCGGCGCCTCCTCCGGGGGGATCGTGACCCAGGAAGCCTCCATCAATGTCTCGAACGTGATGGTCGTGGATTCCGACGGCAACCCGACTCGGGTGGGTTACCGAACCGACGAGGAGACCGGCAAGCGCGTCCGGGTTTCCCGCAAGAACGGGAAGGACATCTGAGATGACTACCTCTGAGAAGGTCGCGCCCCGGCTGAAGACTCGCTACCGCGAAGAGATCAAGGACTCCCTCAACAAGGAGTTCGACTACGCCAACGTCATGCAGATCCCCGGCGTGGTGAAGGTTGTGGTGAACATGGGTGTCGGTGACGCCGCCCGGGACTCCAAGCTGATCAACGGCGCCGTCCGGGACCTCGAGCTGATCACCGGCCAGAAGCCGGAGGTCCGCAAGGCCCGCAAGTCGATCGCCCAGTTCAAGCTGCGCGAGGGCATGCCGATCGGTGCGCGCGTCACGCTGCGCGGCGACCGGATGTGGGAGTTCCTCGACCGCCTCGTGTCGATCGCACTGCCGCGTATCCGCGACTTCCGCGGCCTGAGCGACCGCCAGTTCGACGGCAACGGCAACTACACCTTCGGGCTCAACGAGCAGTCGATGTTCCACGAGATCAACATCGACTCGATCGACCGGCCGCGCGGGATGGATATCACCGTCGTCACCTCGGCCACCAACGACGACGAGGGTCGTGCGCTGCTCAAGGCGCTCGGCTTCCCGTTCAAAGACAACAACGCAAAGAACTGACGGGAGGGATAACCAATGGCAAAGAAGGCTCTGGTCAACAAGGCCAACAAGAAGCCCAAGTTCGCCGTGCGCGGATACACGCGCTGCAACAAGTGCGGCCGCCCGCATTCGGTGTACCGCAAGTTCGGCCTGTGTCGCGTGTGCCTGCGCGAGATGGCGCACGCCGGCGAGCTGCCGGGCGTGCAGAAGTCCAGCTGGTGAGCTGACTCGTCGCCGATCATCCCGAACGCCCGACTGGAATCTCCAGTCGGGCGTTCTGGGCGTTTAGGACTGATTTGAATTGTTGTTGGGTATCGTTCCGGCATCGATCCTGGTCAGAGCCTTGACGGGACCCACGGCCTGTGTCGACGGGTTGCAGAGACTGCGCCCTCGGCTTGACTATGTTGTACATTGGTCCCTAGCCTCAGGTTCCGAAGCGGAACCCCTTGCCATTGCGAGGCGGTGACATCGCTGACACGATCCCACGACGAAAGTTGCTCCGTTGATTGCCTTGCGCCGAGGTGCCATCGCCGCACTCGCTGTTGCCACCGCGACATCCCTGGCAGTGGGCCTGGCCCAGGCCGCGCCAGATCCGGCCGGTGTGGTGCGTGCCAATGTTCAGCACAATGCAGAAGACGTCAAAGTCGAGGTGTTCGGCGGCGCGCTGGCGGTGGAGACGGTCGGCGTCGGCGAGAGCTACCTCGTGGTGCGCAATCAGGCCGGTACCACCGTGGAGAAGGTGCCGCTGCAGTTCCGTGGACCGGCGAACAAGGTCTACCAGGTAGACACGACCGTGGCCGGGCGGACCGCGACACTGACCCCGTCGAAGGCGGCCGTCGCTGCCTACGCGGGTGCGCGGAACGAGGCGGCGCGCGCCATCCGAGGGCCGCGCAACAAGCAGGAGCGCGACGATGAGGCGCTGTCGCGGATGACCCAGGAAATGGCTGCGGCGATGACCCTATCCTCGATTATCGGTCTCAGTATCGGGCTGGTCATTGGCGTCGTTGCAGGGATTGTCCTCGGGTGCTTTGTCTCGCTGTGTGTCGCCGCGATCCCGTTTGCGATTGCGGGTGGCGGTCTCGGCAGCATCCTGGGTGTCGTCCTGGGTGGCGGTGGGGGCGCCGTCGTCGCGTTCCAGAAGTATCTGGACACGGTCAACTCGCCATTCAAGCCGCAATACGACAAAAACGGGCCCGGCGCGCCGGTCAAGCCCAAGAAGAAGAACTGAGGGCGCCGCGGTATGACTTCCATCGTTCGGCGAACTGGGATCTCCCGTGCTGTGGTCGCAGCGCTCGCCCTGATCACCGCTGTGCCGCTGACCGCCGGGCAGGCGCAGGCCGCACCCGAACCGGTTGATTCGGTGCGCGCCACCGTGCAGCGCAACGCGGACAACGTCAAAGTGGAGCTCCTGAGTGGCAGTCTTGCCGTGGACGGTGCCGACCTGGTCGTGCGGAATCAGGCGGGCGCCGTGCTGACGAAGGTGCCGCTGCAGGTCCGCGGACCCAAGGACGAGGTGTACCCGCTCGCCGCGACGGTGAGCGGTCGCACCGCGACGCTCACGCCGCCGCCGGCGGCCCGGGCCGCCGTCGCGCTCGAGCGCACCCGGGTCGAACGGCGAATCGTCGGTCCCCAGACCAGATCCGAACGCGACGACCTGGCGCTGCAGCAGTTCAACGCGGATCTGAGCGTGGCGGTGATCATCTCCTCGATCGTCGGCCTCGTCCTCGGCTGCATCGTCGGCCTCCCATTGGCCGGGGTCGGCTGCCTCGTTTTCGCCCCGATAGGCTCCTTTGTCGGCCTAATGATCGGTGGCGGCGGGTCCGCCATCGTTTTGGGTATCCGCTACTTCAACACGATCAACTCGCCATTCAAGCCGCAGTATCAGAACGTCGTGCCCAAGGCCAAGACCAAACCCGGCCGACCCGCCAACCCCAAGAAGAACTGAGAGCGACCACCATGCTGAATCCCCTTCGCCGCAGTGTTGTCGCCGCGATCGGTGTTGTCGCCGCTGTGTCCCTGACCGCCGGACAGGTGCACGCTGCCCCGGAACCGGCCGGTTCGGTGCGCGCCGAGGTCCAGCACAATGCCGACAACGTCAAGGTCGCGGTGTCCGGCGGCAGTCTCGCCGTCGAGGACGCCGGCCCGGACAGCTACCTGGTCGTCCGCAACCAGGTCGGCAGCACCGTGGCGAAGACACCGCTGCAATTCCTCGGGTCGAAGGGCGAGGTGTACCGGATCGCCACGGCGGTGACCGGCCGAACCGCGACGCTGACCCCGCCGGCGGCGGCCCGCGACGCCGCCGCGGTGGAGCGCATCGAGGTCGAGCGCACCCGGCCCCAGCGCACCCCGCCCGCACCCAGCACGGACGGCCCGCGGACCAAGAAGGAACGCGACGAGCAGGCGGCCAAGCGGATGAGTTATGAGATCTCCGCGGCGATGTCGCTGTCCTCGTTGGTCGGGTTGGCGATCGGGCTCGTGGTCGGCCTCGTCATCGGCGGACCGCTGGGGTGTCTACTAGGCCTCCCTGCGGCGATCATCGGATGCCTTCCTGGTGCCATCATCGGCGCGCTCACCTTTGCCAGTATCGGCAGCATCGCCGGGCTCGTCCTCGGTGGCGGTGGCGGCGCTATCGTCGCGGTGCAGAAGTACCTGGACACGATCAACAAGCCGTTCAAGCCGGGGGACGGTCAGTCCAAGCCCAAGGCCAAGCCCAAGAAGAACGGGACGCGCTAAGCCGCTGCACTGGGTCGCTTGACCCAGAAATCTCCCGACTCTGCTGACATCGGCGTCGAGTCCGAGTACCGTCGCCACCGAGGGACACAATCGGATGTCAGGGAGATCTCAATGACGTCACTCCTCCGTGGCAGGGTCGCCATGCTCGCGCTCGCCACCTTCACGGTCGCCATCCTCACTATCGTGGCTGAGGTTTCGGTGGTCGCAGGGCAGGTGCAGGCCGCCCCCGATCGGCCCGGCCCGGTGCGGGCGACCGTCCAGCGCAACGCCGACACCGTCACCGTCACCGTGCACAACGGCAGCCTTGCCGTAACAGGTGGCCGGCTCGTCGTGCGGAACACGGCCGGCAGAGTGGTGGAGAGCGCTCCGCTGCGACTCGCCGGGCCGCGGAACGAGGGGTACCAGATCGCGGCCAGCGTGATCCACCGGACCGCGACGCTGACCCCGCCGATCGCCGCGCGGATGGCCTATCGCCAGCAGTACCAGCAGGTTGATCGGCGCATCGTCGGGCCCCGAACCAAGCAGGAGCGCGACGATCAGGCCTTTGCGCGGATGGTGCAAGAGATGTCGGCGGCGATGACTCTCTCCTCGCTCGTCGGCTTGGCCATCGGCTTCGTCGTCGGGCTCCTCTTCGGTGGCGTGTTGGGGTGCATCGCCTTGTTGTTCGTGGGATGCCTGCCCGGCGTTCTCGTCGCCTCGATCCCGTTCGCGGTTGCCGGCAGCATTGTCGGCATCCTCATCGGCGGCGGCGGCGGCGCCATCGCCGCGATCGGGACGTATCTGGACACGATCAACAAGCCGTTCAAGCCGCAGTACCAAGACGTGCCGCGCTAGGTTAAGGGGGTGGAGATCACCCTTATGCACGCGGTCGACGGCCGCAAAACCCTGCACCTCGACGACTACATCGCCGCGCTCGCACGATTCGAATCGGAGGGCTTCGCGCGGATCTGGGCGACGCAGATGCCCAACGACCCGGACACCCTGACCGTCCTCGCGGTCGCCGGCCGGGAGGTGCCGCGCATCGAGTTCGCCACCGGCGTCCTGCCGATCCAGCCGCAGCACCCGATGAATCTGGCCCAGCGGGCCCTCACCGTCAACGCGATCACCGGCGGACGCTTGACGCTGGGCATCGGGCTCACCCATCAGGTCGTCACCGAGGGGATGTGGGGCATTCCCTACGACCGTCCGCTGCGCCGCATGGGCGAGTACCTCGACGGACTGCTGCCACTGCTGTCCGGCCAGCCGGCCGATGCGTCGGGCGAGCTGATCACCACCCGCGGCGCGATGAGCCTCACCGAGGAACCCGGCCCGCCGGTGTACCTGGCCGCGCTCGGACCGCAACTGCTGGCGCTGGCCGGGCGCCGCACCGCCGGCACCGTCACCTGGATGACCGGACCACAGACGCTGCGCGACCACATCGTGCCCGGCCTGCGCGCCGCCGCCGAAACCGCCGGCCGTCGTGCATCGGACGTCCGCACCGTCGCCTTCCTGCCGATCGCGGTCACCGACGACGCCGAGGCGGCGAAAACGACGGCCGCGCGACAGTTCGCGATGTACAACTCGCTGCCGTCATACCGGGCGATGCTCGACCGGGAAGGCTACGACACCCCCGTCGACGCGGCCATCATCGGCGATGCCGCCAGTGTCCGCACCCGGGTCGGCGCATTGGCCGATGCGGGCGTCGACGAATTCGTCGGCATCGTCTTCGACCGGGACGAGCAGGTCCGGGACCGGACCCGGGCGCTGCTGCGCGAACTCGACGGGCAGTGACCGGGCGGCGCTAGTCGCGTTCGAGCAGGAAGAAGAAGGTCTGCTCCGAGCCCCGCTGGTCCATCGCGCCGAGCACGGTGTTCTCGTCGAGCCGGCGGAAGTGGTCGATGACGGCGATGTCGTCGTAGACCATCGCCGCGCCGACCGTGCCGCGGTACTCCACCATGCGCAGGCGGGCCCGCGGCTTAGCGGTGCGCAGCGCGCGCAGCGCAGCCGTGCCGCCGGGCGGCATCAGGCGGGGCAGGGCGCTACCCACCCGGTTCAGTGTGTTCATCGGGACGAGCTTGGGGTTGACCGCGTACAGGTGGCCGGGTGTCCCGAAGAGCAGCGGGTGGACGGTTTCGGCGTCGATGAATTCTTTGCCGTACCAGCCGCTCAGGGCGAGCATCCCGTCCATCGGATGCCCGGTCGGCACCTCTGATCCGTGCCACCGGCCGAGCATGTCGTCGACGGTCAGCGGGGGCAGCGAGTCGAAGAGTTCCTGGGCGGCGATCGGACTCAATCCTGCACGCAGGTCGGCCGAGTTGGTCACAATTGCTCCTCTTTGGCGTAGTTCAACCGGCCAAATGGTCGATCCTGCAGGTAATGTTGCTGATGGTGCGCAAGTGGTTTTAGGGTAGCACCCGGCCGGCCGACGACCCGCCACGGTGTCGGACCCCCGGCTCGGCGCTACCAATCGGTACGCTCGTAGGGGTGTCAACCGGGTGGACGACGGGACAGGTGACGCTGATGGTGGTTATCGGCCGAGGGGGCTAGATTCGGCGACGCACAGCTTATTGCCAGCTGATTTGCAGCGTCAGCCCCGCCGCGCGGGGCATAACTATTCAGGTGGGCGAGGAGGTGGGGACGATGCCGCAGCACGACCGGTGGGAACACGACGCGCGCGAACACGACGCGCGCGAACACGACGGGGGAGAGTCTCTCCCGCTCACTCCGGCGCAGCGGGGGATGTGGTTCGCCGAGAACCTGTCACCAGAGTATTCGGTGAACGTCGCGCACTACCTCGATTTGCGCTATCCGCCCGAAAGCCTGGACCACGAACTGCTCGGCGAGTGCAATATTGCCGCGGCCAAAACGCTCGAGTCGCCCTATGTGCGGCTGCTAGACCAACCCGACGGCACCCCCGGCCAGGTCGTCGACCTGCATCTCCCGATCACCGTCGACATCATCGACTTCCGCGCGGCCGGCGATCCGGTAGCCGCCGCGCTGGCGTGGATGCGCGCGGAATACCAGCGACCCCTCGACATCCGCACCGACAAACTGGTGGTCACCGCCCTGCTGCGGGTCGCCGACGATCGGACCTTCTGGTACGGCCGGGGCCACCATATTGTTATTGACGGCTATGCCGCGTTGACCATGGTCAGGATGACCGTCGACAGGTACAACGCGGTTCGCCGTGGTGCGGAGCTCACCGAGAAGCCGATCGCCACCCTGGCCGAGGTCGTCGCCGACGAGCAGAAGTATCAGGACAGCTCCCGGCGGGCCGACGACCGTCAATACTGGCGCGACGAGGTCGCCGAACCGCTGGAGCGGGCCACCCTGTCCCAGCGGGCGGCCGGGGCGGTGCCATCGGCAGCCAACCTCACCGTCTCGACAGTCATGGCCGGCGGGCTGCAGCGCGCCGTGGAAGTCTTGGCCCGGGAACAACATACGTCGGTTGCGGTCGTCCTCTCGACCGCCTTCGCCGCATACCTCAATCGCGCAACGGGGCTCGGCGATATCGTGCTGGCCCTGCCCGTCACCGGTCGGGCCGTCGCAAAGATCAAGCGGGCCGGCGGGATGGTGTCGAATGTACTGCCGGTCCGGCTGCAGTTGGCGCCATCGGACACCATCACCCAGGTACTCGGCCGCGCCCAGGTGCGGCTGACGGGCGCATTGCGCCACCAGCGTTATCGGGCCGAAGACATCTGGCGCGACGCGGGGCGCTCCACCGGCACCCCGGCCTTCGGGCCGGTGGTCAACATGGTCTTCTTCGACACACCGATCGCGCTCGACGGGGTGAGCGCCGAATACCACATCCTCACCTCCGGAATCGTCGAAGACATCCTGCTCAACCTCTATCAGGCCAGTCCCAACGCCCCGCTCGTCATCGACCTGCACGCAAACCCCAACGGATACCACCCCGATGAACTGGCCGCGCACCACCGCCGGTTCCTCGACTTCCTCGCCGCACTGGTCGCGGCGCCCGGGCACACGCCACTGGCCGCACTGCCCTTCGGCGCACTGGATGAGGGCCGGCTCGCACTGGCCGGGCCCGATCCGGCCGCACCGGCGACCCTGGCCCAGCTGTACGCGCACACCGCCGCCGCCCATCCCGACGAGCTCGCCGTGGTCGACGCCGACGGCACCGCGCTGTCCTACCGCGAACTCGACCGGCAATCCACCCAACTCGCCCGCTGGCTCGATGCGCGCGGGATCGGGGCCGAATCGCGCATCGGCCTGGTCCTGCCCCGGGGCGCCGACCTCGTGCGTGCAATCTGGGCGGCGGGCAAGCTCGGTGCCGCCTTCGTCCCCGTCGACCCGAATCATCCGCCGGCGCGCGTCGACGGCCTGCTCGACCGGTCGGGCGCGCAGCTCGTGCTGAGCCACGGCCCGCACGCCGGGGCCGTGGGGCCGGCCGACCAGTGGATCGACCTGACTTCGGCCGCCACCGCAGCCGCGGTCGCCGCGCAGTCCGATGACCCGATCGGGCCCCGCGGGCGTTCCGGCAACGCCGCCTACCTCACCTATACCTCCGGCTCGACGGGTATCCCGAAGGGCGTCGTCGTCACCACCGCGGCGGCCGCGAACCTCGCGGAGTCCATCAACGCGGCGATCCCGACCGGTCCCGGGACGCGCATCCTGGGCTTTGCCTCACCAGGCTTCGACGCCTCCATCGGCGAGATCCTGCACGCTGCCCGAGCGGGCGCGACCATCGTGTTCCGGCCCGAGTCCGCTCCGGGCGGTGAAGAACTCGCCGACTACCTCAACGCGGCCGGCATCGGCCTCGCGTGCCTGACCCCCACCGTCGCGGCCACCGTCGACCCCGCTGACGTGCCTGGTCTGACCACACTGTTGCTCGTCGGCGAGAGCGTGCCGGCCGCCCTGGTGCAGCGGTGGACCCGCGCCGGCCGCACCGTGCACAACGGATACGGACCCACCGAGACGACCGTCGGCGTCACCTACACCGGCGCCCTGAGCCCGCGGGCCGTGGTACCGATCGGCACCCCGATCGCCGGGGCCGGACTCCACGTGCTCGACGCCATGCTCGCCCCTGCGCCGGCCGGCGTCGTCGGCGAGCTCTACCTGAGCGGACTGTCCCTGGCCCGCGGGTACGCGCACGAACCCGGGCTGACCGCCGAGCGCTTCGTCGCCAGCCCGTTCGGCCGAGCCGGTGAACGGATGTACCGCACCGGCGACCTCGCCCGCTGGCACCTGCACGACGGACAGCCCGAGGTATCGGTGCTGGGCCGTCGTGACTTCCAGGTGAAAGTGCGCGGCCAGCGCATCGAACCCGGCGAGATCGAAGCGGCCCTGCGCGCACGGCCCGGCGTCGACGATGCCCTGGTGCTCGGCGTCGACGCGGACGGTCGGCCGAGTAGCCGCGCGACCGCCCTGATCGCCTATGCCGCCATGAGCACCACCGATACCGGCGCGCCGGACCGGATCCGTGCGGACCTGGCGCGCACCCTGCCCGCGCACCTGGTGCCCGACTCGATTGTCGCGGTGGCCGCCCTGCCACGGACCCCCGCCGGCAAGGTCGACCGCGCCGCCCTGCCGCAACCGGCGGTCGGGCGCGAGCACGCCGACTATGTGGCGCCGCAGTCGCCCGTCGAGCGCCGGCTCGTCGAACTCGTCGCGGAATTGACCGACACCGACGGCGTCGGCATCGGCGACAACCTCTTCCGGCTCGGTGCGAACTCGCTGTCGGCCTCCCGGCTGGCGTACCGGGTCCGTGCCGAACTCGGTGTGGATCTCGGTATGCAGGACTACTTCGAAAGCCCCGACCTGGCCGACCTCGCCGGGCGCATCGAGCGGGAGCGAACGGTCGAGCACGCGCCGCGCCCACCGCTGATCGCCGCGCCGCGCCGCAGCACCATCAGGGTGTCGCCGGCACAAACCCGGCTCTGGTTCGTCAACCGGCTCGATCCCCGATCGCCGGCCTACAACATGCCCGGTGCCGTGCGCCTGGGCCCCGACGTCGACCTGGCGGCGCTGCGCCAGGCGATCGCCGATGTCGTCGTCCGCCACGAAACCCTGCGCACCCGGTTCATCGAGGCCGATGGTGAGCCGACGCAGGTCATCGATCCCGTCGACACGGTTCGGGTCGACCACACGGTCATCGTCGCGGAGGTGGCTGATCTCGCCGAAGCCGTGGCACGAACCGCGGCCACCGGATTCGACCTGTCGGCCGGCGCCTTCCGGGCGGTGCTGCTGCGCGGACCGGCCGACAACGTCCTCGTGGTGGTCCTGCACCACATCATCGGCGACGGCGCCTCGCTGCGCCCGCTGATCGCCGATGTGCTGGCCGCGTATGACGCCCGCAGCCACGGGTTCGCGCCCTTCTTCCCGCCGATGCCGATCCACTACGCCGATTACGCCCGCTGGCACAGTGAGGTGCTGGGCGATCCGGCGGACCCGGCTTCGGTGGCGCACCGCGACGTCGAGTACTGGACCCGCCAGTTGGCCGGGGCGCCCGAAGTCATCGCACTGCGCACCGACCGGCCGCGCCCCGCACGCCGCAGCGGCGGCGGGGACTATGTCGACCGCGTGCTCACCGCCTCCGCGGCAGCCGGGTTGCGCGCCCTCGCGGCCCAATCGGGGGTGACGCTGTTCTGCGTGCTGGAGGCGGCGCTCGCGGTCGTGCTGTCCCGGCTGGCCGACACCGACGACGTGGTGATCGGTACCGCCGTTGCCGGGCGCGACGAGCCGCAGGTGGCCGATCTGATCGGCATGTTCGTCAACACCGCCGCACTGCGGACCGCCGTGGCGCCGTCGATGACGGTGCGCGAACTACTGGGGCAGGTGCACCGGAGCCGCGCCGAAGCGCTGGCCCACGCCCAAACCCCGTTCGAGCGGATCGTGGATGCGGTGGCCCCGAGCCGCACCCTGTCGCACAGCCCAATCTTCCAGGTGACGCTCACCCTGGTCGACGATGCGGTCGGCGGAATCGACGACGGCGAGCTGAGCGTCGAGTTACTCGACGTGCGCGCACCGGCGGCCAAGTACGACCTGTCGGTGACGGCCACCGAACAGACCACCGGTGAGCTGGGCGTCGAGATCAACTACGCCACCGACCTGTTTGACGAGCAGACCGTCGAAGCACTCGCCGACTACCTGGAACGGACCCTGGGCACGATGGTCGCCGACCCCGGCGCCCGGCTCGGGCAGATCGATCTGCTCGCCCCCGGCGAGGTGCGCGAACTGGTCGCACCCGCACCCGGCTCCGCGCCGCCCCAGACGCTGCGTCGCATCGTCGCCGACTGGCTCGCCACCACCTGCGCCCGCGACGAACCCACCCTCCTGACCGGCGATGTCACCCTCTCGGCGACCGCGGCGTCGTCGCGGATCAATCAGCTGGCCCGCGAGTTGATCGCACGCGGCGTGGGCCCGGGGTCGACGGTCGTGGTGCGCCTGCTGCGCTCGGTGGACTCGGTGGTGGCGATGGCGGCGACCGCCATCGCCGGCGCGGCCTTCGTCCACATCGATCCGCGGCTCCCGGCGCTGCGGCAAACGGCACTGTGGGCGGACAGCGGCGCACACGTGGGCGTCACCTGCGCCACCCTGGCGGCCCCCGCCGCCGACGGCGACTGGATTGTGCTGCAAGACGAGGCGGCGGAACTGCACCTGGCGGGGCATCCCACGATGGCGGTCGCTGAGGGCGAGCTGACTCGACCGATCCTGGTCGACGACGTCGCCTATGTGATCAATACGTCGGGGTCGACCGGCCGGCCCAAGGCGGTGGAAGTGAGCCATCGGGGGCTGGCAACCCTGATCGCAGGTCAGCGCGACCACCTCGATTGCGGTCCCGAATCGGTGGTGTTGCAGGTCGCCTCACCGGCCTTCGACCTCATGGTCCTCGAGTTGACGACGGCGATGGACGCCGGTGCCCGGTTGGTGGTCGCGGCTCCGGACGCATTCGCCGGCGTGCCGCTGGCCATGACGATCGCCGACGGCGGGGTGACGCATGTGCTGATCACGCCAACCGTGTTGGGCACCCTGGATCCGGCAATGGTGCCCGGGCTCACGACGGTGTTCACCGGCGGCGAAGCCTGCCCCGAAGAGCTCGCCCACACCTGGGGCGCCCGCCGCCGATTCCTCAACGGATACGGGCCCTCCGAGTTCACGATTTGGGCGACCGTCGACGGGCCGATCGAGGCCGGTAATCGGGTGACGATCGGGCGCCCCCTGACCGGGGTGCGGGCCCTAGTCCTGGATCGGGGCCTGCGGCCCACCCCGCCGGGGGTGGTGGGCGACCTGTACCTGGGTGGCGAGCAGATCGCGCGGGGCTATCGGCGCCGGCCCGGGTTGACCGCGGGGGCGTTCGTGGCCGACCCGTTCGGCACCGGGGGGCGGCTGTACCGCACGGGCGACCGGGCGGCACGCGGCGACGACGGCACCCTCACCTATCACGGACGCAGCGACTTCCAGCTCAAGATCCGCGGTTTGCGGATCGAGCCGGGCGAGGTCGATGCGGTCCTGGGCACCCATCCGGCGGTGGCCAACGCGTTGACGGTGGGGGCGGACGGGCCGGGTGGCACGGTGCTGGCGACCTATGTTTCGCCGCCGGCCGGGCGGGTCATCGCCCCAGAATCGTTGCTGGCGTTTGCCCGCGAGCATCTGCCCAGCCATCTGGTTCCGCAGGTGATCGAGGTTGTGGAGGAGTTCCCGCGCACCCCGATCGGCAAGATCGACCGGGCGGCCCTGCCGCCGATCGAGTTCCGCGGCGGCGGAGAGTATGTGGCGCCGCGCACCGAGTTGGAGGCCACCATCGCCGCGGTGGTGGCCGCGGTACTCGATCTCGATCGGGTCAGTGTCGATGACGGGTTCTTCGACATCGGCGGAAACTCGTTGTCGGCGGCCAAGGTCGCGGCCCGGCTGGCGTCGATCCTGGACCGGCCGGTCAGCATCGAAGCGGTGTTCGAAGCGCCGACCGCGGCGGGGCTGGCCGCCTGGCTGGTCGACACCCACACCCCGGGGATCGCGTCGCCGCCACTCATCGGCCGGCCGCGGGCGGCGGTCGTGCCGGTCTCGCCGGCCCAACGCGGATTGTGGCTGATCAACCAGGCCAACCCGGACTCCTGCGCCTACAACATCCCGCTGACCCTGCGCCTGCGTGGTGACCTCGATCCGGACGCGTTGCGCGCCGCCCTGCTCGACGTGATCGCCCGGCACGAGTCGCTACGGACGAAGTACCCGATGATGGACGGGGTGCCGGTCCAGGTCATCGAGAGCACGAGCACCGTCGCGCGGCGGATCGATCTCTCGGTCACCGACCTGTCGGACAGCACCGACGAAGAGACCGAACAGGCGCTCGCGCAGATGACCGACACCGGATTCAACGTCGCGGCGGCCGTTCCGCTCCGCGCCGGGCTGTGGCGGATCGCCGACGACGAGCACATCGTCTCGCTGGTCGTCCACCACATCAGCGTCGACGGCGCATCCATGTCGCCGCTGGCGCGCGACCTCATGACCGCCTACGCGGCTCGCCGTGCCGGATCATCGCCGCACTGGGCACCGTTGCCGGTCCAGTTCGCCGACTACACGATGTGGTCGGCCGACCGGCTCGATGTCACCGACGGCGACGGCGTCACCGAGCGCGAACGCCAACTCTGCTACTGGCACGAGCGACTCGATGGCGCACCCGAACTGCTGGGGATCCCGACCGATCGGCCCCGGCCCGCGGCGCCGACCTTCGCCGGCGGCGACGTCGAATTCGAGATCCCGGCCGAGTTGGTGGCGTCCCTGACCCGGCTGGCTCGGGCCCACAACACCACCCTGTTCATGGTGGCCCACGCGGCCCTGGCCGTCCTGCTGCGCGAAGTGTCCGGCCAGCACGATGTCGTCGTCGGCACCCCGTACATCGGCCGGGCCGCCGACGCACTCGACGACGTGGTGGGAATGTTCGTCAACACTGTTCCACTCCGTACGACCGTCGACTCGGCAATCCCATTCGCCGACCTGCTCGACCAGGTTCGCGGTGCCGACCTGGCCGACCTGGCACACACCGACGTCGCATTCGAGGAGATCGTCACCGCACTTGGACGGGGCAGCACGGCGGGGTACAACCCGATCTTCCAGGTGATGTTCACTTTTCAGAACCTCGGCTTCCCCGTCGTCGAACTCGCCGGTCTGCGCGTGGAACCCGAAGCCGTCCCGACGACCACCGTCCAGACCGATCTGGGCCTGATCCTCTATCCCAACGACCCGCTGGCCAACCGTTCCGACGGCGGCATGCGGGCCTCGTGGACCTACGCCAGCGAACTGTTCGACGAGAAGACCGTCCGGCGGTTCGCCTCCTGGTACCTCGCCGTTCTCGACGCGGTTGCCCTCGACCCGACCGTGCCGGTCGGCGACATCGCCCTCGAGCGTGTGGCCGGGGTGGCGCCGATCAAATCGGAAGTCCCCACCCTGCTGCCGCTGTCGCAGGCGGTGGCCGCCGCCGCCCTGGTCGCCCCCGACCGGGTCGCGGCGGATTTCGACGGCCAGTCGGTGTCCTTCGGCGAGCTGGCGGACGCGGTCACCGCGCTCGCCGCCGTGCTCCCCGACCTGGACCGGGGCGCGGTGCTGACCACCGCGCTCTTCACCCCGCTACCGGGGCTCACCACCGGCGGCCCAGAGGCGCTCGACGAGGTACTGACCCAATTGCGGCGAACCACCGACGAGGTCAGTACCGTCGAGAGGAGCGCAGAAGCCGCCGCGCGCGTCGACGATGCCCGGTTTGACCACGATCAAGGAACCAGCGATCGGTAATGCCCGAAACGCAAGAGCACATTGTGGCGTTGTGGGGTCGGGGGGCTGGTTCGGCGGGAGACCTGATCGGGGCGGTCGCCAGGGTGGCGCCCGACGCGATTGCCTTTGCCGGCCGCCTGGGCGACGTCTCGTTCGGGGTGCTGGCCGAGCGGGTCGCCGCCATGGCGCGAGTCCTACCGCCGGCCGGCGGCGTCTCCGACACCGCCGTGGCCGCGGCGATCACCGCACTCGTGTCGACCCCCGGCGAAGCGCAGTCGGCGACGGGCAGCCGCGTCGGCGCCGCCGTCCACCACACCCGCACCGCGGCGCAGGCGGCGCTGGGGACCGCGAACTGGGATTCGCTGCCCGGCCTGTTCGCCTCGGCGGCACACCGTTTCGGCGACCGCGTGGCGGTCTCCGGGCCCGATGGGCGCGACCTGAGCTACCGCGAACTCGACGAGGAGTCCGACCGGCTCGCCCGCGCACTGGTGGCGGCCGGTGCCGGTCCGACAGCGCGGGTGGGGCTCGCGCTGGGGCGCTCGACAGAGCTGATCGTCGCGCTGCTGGCCATCCTCAAATCGGGTGCCGCCTACCTCCCCCTCGACCGTGGCCACCCTCGCCGGCGCCTGGCGATGATCGTGGACGACGCGACGCCGCTGCTGATCATCGGGGATGACGAACTCGCCCGCGAGTGGGCCGATTTCACCGCCCCCGTCTGGACCGTCGACGCGCTACTGGCCGGTGCCGCGGCGGACCCGGCCGCCGGAGCCGAGCCGGAACCCGTCGCGGGCACCGCCGTCGCCTACCTGATCTACACCTCCGGGTCGACCGGGGTCCCCAAAGGCGTTGTCGTCGAGCACCGCAGCGTGGTCGCCCTGCTGGCCGCGGTCGCGCAACGCTACGAGGTGTCCGACACCGACGTGTGGACGATGTTTCACTCCTACGCCTTCGACGTGTCGGTATTCGAGATGTGGGGCGCCTTGGCCTTCGGTGGGCGTCTGGTGGTCGTCGACTACGCCACCACGCGCAGCCCGGGCGATTTCGCCGCGCTCGTCGCCGCCGAGGGCGCCACGGTCGTGTCGCAGACGCCGACGGCGTTCTACCAGCTGGCCGCGGCGGTGGCGCCGGCGTCGGCCCCCGAGCTGGCCGGCTGCGTGCGGTATATCGTCTTCGCCGGCGAGGCGCTGGACTTCCTTCAGGTCCGGCGCTGGTATGACGACCGGATGGCGAAGTCGGGGACCCCGGGACCGATGCTGGTCAACGCCTATGGACCCACCGAGACCACGGTGTACGCCACATTCCGTGCCCTGAGCCGCGAACTCGTCGCCGAGACGGTGGCCTCCGACATTGGCGACGGCCTGCCGGGTCTGACGCTGCACGTCCTCGGCGAGCGGCTGAATCCGGTGCCCGACGGGGTCCAGGGCGAGATCTATGTGAGCGGACCGCAGGTGGCCCGCGGCTATTACGGCCGTCCCGGACTCACGGCGGACCGATTCATCGCCGACCCCTTCGCGGCCGACGGTTCGCGCATGTACCGATCCGGCGACCTCGGGGTCCGCCGGGGCGCGACCCTCGAGTACCGCGGCCGGGGCGACGCGCAGGTCAAGCTGCGCGGGTTCCGGATCGAGCTCGGCGAGATCGAGACGGCGCTGCTGGCCACCGGGGGCATCGCCGCGGCCGCGGCCGCCCTCAAGACCTCGCCGGCCGGTGGCGATCAGCTGGTCGGCTACGTCGTCGCCCGGCCGGGCGACGACGACGAGATCGACCCGGGGCATCTGCGGCGCGACGTCGCCACCCGGCTCCCGGGCTACATGGTGCCCGATTTCGTGGTCGTCATCGACGCCCTGCCGCTCAACGTGAACGGCAAGCTCGACCGCGCGGCACTGCCCGATCCGGTGGTCGCCGCCGTCGCCCACTACATCGCCCCTCGCGGCGAACTCGAATCGTCGCTCGCCCGGATCATCGCCGATGTGGCCGGGCTGGACCGGATCAGCGCGGCCGAATCCCTCTTCGACGTCGGGGGCAATTCGCTGATCGCGGCGCAGGTGGCCGCGCGCGTCAGCGAAGAACTGCACCTTCCCGTCGCCGTGCGCGATGTCTTCGAGGCGCCGACGGTGGTTGCGTTGGCTGAGCGGATTGGTGGTCGTGAGCATGAGGATCGGTTGGCGTTGGTGGCGGGTGAGCGGCCGGCGGTGATTCCGTTGTCGCCGTCGCAGCGCCGGATCTGGTTTATTTCTGAGTTGGATCCGTTGACGCCGATTTACAACATTCCGTTGGTGTTGCGGTTTGGTGAGTCGTTGGATCCGGTGGTGTTGGATCGGGCGTTGCGGGCGGTGATCGAGCGCCATGAGGTGTTGCGGACGCGGTTCCCGTCGGTTGATGGGCAGCCGCGGCAGGAGATTTTGGCGGCGGGGAGTTATGAGCCGGAGTTGGCGGTGGCGGTGCCGCAGTCGGTGGAGGGGGATGGGCTTTATCCGGCGGTGAGCGAGGTGGCCGGGGTGGGGTTCGATTTGGCGGCGGCTCCGCCGCTGCGGGCCCGGCTGTTTCGTGAGGCGGACGGCTCCTACGTCCTGGTATTCGTCGTGCACCACCTGATCGGTGACGGTGGTTCGCTGACCCCACTGGCCGGTGACCTCGTGCAGGCGTACGCGGCGCTGATCGCGGGCTCGACGCCCGACTGGCCGGCCCTGCCGGCGCAGTACGCCGACTACGCGCTGTGGCAGAACGTGGTGCTCGGTGACCCTGCGGACCCTGATTCGCTGGCTGGTCGTCAGTTGGGGTTTTGGCGGCGGGCGTTGGCGGGGGCGCCGGAGTTGTTGGCGTTGCCGTTGGATCGGTCGCGGCCGCCGC